>Ga0075426_10000460_pt1 | contig 28211 bp, 27 predicted proteins | sample SoiMethybrSBSTD5_FD_75304 | JGI IMG/M metagenome (GOLD analysis project Ga0075426, IMG submission 75304) | Bulk soil microbial communities from a Populus tree surrounding site in Tennessee, USA - Soil MetaG P. TD hybrid SBSTD5 | ecosystem: Environmental > Terrestrial > Soil > Tree plantation...
GGCGTTTCGGAGCGTCGCGCCGTAGCTGCGGCACGTCTCCGGGATCGAGAAGCCCTGGAGCGGCGGCGGCCAGGCGCCGCCGGTGGGGTGGTGCTGGAGCGCGTCGTAGTCGCGCACCTCGGCCCCCAGACCGCGGGCGAGGGTCGTCGCCTCGCCGGTCGAGCCGGGCTGGTTCGTGGTCAGGATGCCCGCGTCGTGGGCCTCCTTGTAGCAGCGCCCGCCGGCGGCCAGGACGACCGATCCGGCGTCGAGCCGGCGCTCGGCGTCACCCCGGGTCAGGCGCGCGGTGAAGTGGCCGTTCGGCCGGTCGAGGCCGACGAGGGCCGTGTGGTCGTGGATGGCGATGCCGCGCAGGTCGAGCTCGGCTCGCAGCGACCTGGCGATGACGTGGCCGGTGCGGTCGCCCACCTGCAGGAGCCGGGGGATGCTCGACCCGCCGCAGCGGGCCAGCCGGTAGCCGTCCCCATCGCGCGAGAACTCGACGCCGATCGACTCGAGCCACGCGATCGCCTCGGGCGCCTCGGACGTCAGCACCGAGACCAGCTCGGGATCGGCGGTGCCGTGCGAGGACTCGAGCACGTCGCGGGCGTGCCGCTCGGGCGAGTCGTCGGGGTGCACGGCGGCCTGGATGCCGCCGTGCGCCATGCCGGTGTTGCAGGAGGCGCGCGAGCCCTTGGTCACCAGAACGACCTCGGCGCCCGCCTCGGCGGCCGCCCATGCGGCGGCCAGACCGGCCCCGCCGCTGCCGATCACGAGCACGTCCGCGCGCCCGGGAAGATCGCTCATGGAGCGGATCGTACCCAAGCCGCTCTAATCTGAAAAATAAGACCGGCTTATATCGGCGAGCTCATCTGGATCGGCCGGAGACGACCCCGGCTGCCACGGCAGGACGAGCGGGTCGCCCTCGTAGCGCGGGATCACGTGGACGTGGTAGTGGAACACCGTCTGCCACGCCGCCGCGCCGTTCGACTGCATGATCGTGACGCCGTCCGCGCCGAGGCTGCGCACCGCGGCGCCGGCCAGGTGCCTGGCGGCCGCGGCGGCGGCGGCCAGGTCGTCCTGCGCGACCTCGTGCACGTCCCGGGCATGCGCCCGCGGGATCACCAGCGCGTGCCCGCGGGTGGCGGGGAAGATGTCCATGATCGCCACGACGCGATCGTCCTCGTAGACCCGCGTGGAGGGCAGCTCGCCGGCCACGATCCTGCAGAAGAGGCAGTCGTCCATGCTTCCGCGTATTCCAGCACAGGAGCCGACCACCGGGGACAGTCCCCGATTGTCGGGGGCTGTCCCCATTCCGCGTATCCTCCGCGCGTGGCCGGTCCACCGGACGTGACCGTCTCGATCGTCTCCAGCGGGGACGTCGCGCTGCTGCGCGCGTGCCTGGACTCGATTCCCGCCGCCGCGGAGGGGAGCAGCGTCGAGACGATCGTCGTCGACAACGCCGTCGGCATCGCCCAGGCGGTCGCCGAGTCGCATCCCGACGTGGCGGTGATCGCGGGCGGGATCCGGCGCGGCTTCGGCGCGAATCACAACCTCGTCTGCGCCCGGGCGACGGGCCGGCTCGTCTTCATCCTGAACGACGACACCGTGCTCGATTCGGCGTGCATCGACCGCCTGCGCGGCTTCATGGATCAGAACGGCGCCGTGGCGGCGGCCGGGCCGCGCCTGCGCCATGCGGACGGGCGCCAGCAGCCGTCCGCGTTCCACTTCCCCACGCCCGGCCGGGTCGCCCTGACGACGCTCACGCTGCAGCGGGCGGGCTGGATCATGTCGGGCGGCGAGCGCATCCGCCGGGTCGACTGGATCCACGGCGCGGCCATGATGGTGCGCCGCGACGCCCTCGAGGGCGTCGGCGGGCTCGACGAGGGCTTCTACATGTACCTCGAGGACGTCGACCTGTGCCGGCGGCTGCGCGACCGCGGCTGGGAGATCGCCTTCTTCCCGCAGGCCGGGCTCGTCCACCTGGAGAACTCGTCGACCGCCGCGGTGCCGATGCGGCGCGTCTACCAGCACGCGCGCAGCCGCGGCATCTACGCCCGCAAGCACCACGGGCCCGGCGGCGAGCGGGCCGTGCAGCGGCTGACCGCTGTCACGTTCCTGGCCCGGGCAGCGCTGGCCCGCGTCCTGCCCGGCTACGACGGCGACGCCGCCGCCCGCTACCGGGCCCACGCCCATGCCGCGCTCGACCCCTACGCCGAGCCCGCGATCGAAGAGGCGGCCGAGGAGCACAACCGGGGGGCGGTGGCGTGAGCGGCCGCGTCGTCGTCACCGGAGGACTGGGATTCATCGGCTCGGCGTTCGTGCGCGCGCTCGCCGGCGACGGGCAGGCGGTGCTGAACGTCGACGCCGACACCTACGCCGGCGACGAGCGCCGCCTCGCCGAGATCGGCCCCGGCCTCGCCGAGACCGTGCGGATGGACGTGGCCGGCGGCGAGCTCGCCGAGCTGGTGCGGGCCGAGCGGCCGCCGCTCGTGGTCCACTTCGCCGCCGAGACCCACGTCACCCGCAGCGAGGACGACGGCGACACCTTCTTCCGCACCAACGTCGACGGTACCCGGAGCGTGCTGGACGCCGCCGTCGCGGCGGGCGTCGAGCGGGTCGTCCACATCTCGACGGACGAGATCTACGGGCCGTGCCCGGCCGATCCGTTCCGGGAAGACCAGAAGCTGCCCGGCGAGGGCCTCGCGACCAGCGCCTACGCCCGCTCCAAGGCGCTCGCCGACGACCTGGCCCGCTCCTACGCCGGCCGGCTGGCGGTGGTGATCGCCCGGCCGACCAACTGCATCGGCCCGTGGCAGCACCCCGAGAAGGCGATCCCGCGCTGGGCCACCCGCGCCCTGCGCGGCGAGCGGCTGCCGGTGTGGGGCGACGGCCTCCAGATCCGCGACTGGATGTTCGTCGACGACGCCGTCTCCGGCCTGCGCGTCCTGGCCGAGCGGGGCGAGCCGGGCACGGCCTACAACCTGGGCCCGGCCGGCGAGGCGGTGCCGAACATCGAGATCGCGCGCATGGTGGCCAGGGCGGCCGGCGCCGGCGAGGACGCCGTCTACCTGAGCGCCTACGACCGCCCCCAGCACGACCGCCGCTATGCCGTGTCCACCGAGCGGGTCGCGGCGCTCGGCTGGGCTGCCACGCGGACGGTCGAGCACGCCGTCGCCGAGACGGTGGCGTGGTATCGCGACCACCCCGAGTGGTGGCAGACGCTCGTCCCCGAGGCGGAGCGGCTCTATGCCGACTGAGGTCGTCCGAAGCCCGATCGAGGGCGTCCGGATCTGGCGGCCGCAGGTGCACGGAGATGACCGCGGCCGCTTCGTCGAGGTGTTCCGGGCGGCGGCGCTGCCCGAGCCGATGGCGCAGTCGAACCACTCCCGCTCGGCCCGCGGCGTCCTGCGCGGCCTGCACTACCACCGCAACCAGGCCGACCTCTGGTACCTCGTCGCCGGCCGGGCGCAGGTGGGGCTGGCCGACCTGCGGGCCGGCGAGGGCGTGCCGGTCACCCACTCGTTCGTGCTCGACGGCGACACACCCACCGCCGTCTACGTGCCGCCGGGCGTCGCCCACGGCTACCTGGCCCTGACCGAGATCGACCTGATCTACTGGGTCACGCGCGAGTACGACCCGGACGACGAGAACGGCGTCGCCTGGGACGATCCCACGCTCGCCATCGACTGGCAGCTGGACGGGCCGCCGGTCGTGAGCGAGCGCGACTCACGCAACCCGGGCCTCCAGTGGGATCTGATCCCCGCGTTCTCGTAACCGGCGCGGGCGGCCAGGTCGGCCGAGCGCTGCGCGCACATCTGCCCGGGGCCGTCTACCTCGACCGCGCGGCGCTCGACGTGTGCGACGCCGGCGCGGTGCGGGCCGCCTTCGGGCCCGGCGACGTGGTCGTCCACGCAGCGGCCATGACGGACGTGGACGGCTGCGAGCGCGACGAGGCCGCCGCCTTCGCGGTCAACGCCGACGCCGCCCGGCACGTGGCCGAGACGGGCGCCCGCGTCATCCAGCTCTCCACCGACTACGTGTTCGCCGGGGACTCCGACGCGCCGTATGCCGAGAGCGACCCGACCGGCCCGATCTCGGTCTACGGCCGCTCGAAGCTCGCGGGCGAGCAGGCGGTGCTGGGGCGGCCGGGCAACCTGGTCGTGCGCACGTCGTGGGTCTACGGCGACGGCCGCAACTTCTTCCGCACGATCCTCGCCGCCGAGCGGGCGGGCCGCCGCTTGAGGGTGGTCGACGACCAGCGCGGCCGGCCGACCGCCGCCAACGACCTCGCCCGGGCGCTCGCCTACCTCGTCGGCCTGGACGTCGCCGGGATCGTCCACTTGACCGGCGCAGGCGAGCCCTGCACCTGGGCCGACCTGGCCGAGATCGCCGTCGGCCACCCGGTGGAGCGCATCTCGACCGAGGAGTTCGGGGCGCCCGCCCCGCGGCCGCGCTCGAGCGTCCTCGCCCTCGACCGGGCGCGCGCGCTCGGCGTGCCTCTGGCAGACTGGGCCGAGTCGGTGAGACGCTATCTGGAGGGCGAGCGGTGAAGGGAGTCGTGCTGGCGGGCGGCCTGGGGACGCGCCTGGGCCCGATGACGGGGGTCGTGAACAAGCACGTCCTCGACCTCTTCGACGAGCCGATGATCCACTTTCCGATCCGGACGCTCGAGAAGGCGGGTGTGACCGACCTCGTGGTCGTCGTCGGTCGCCACGGCGACCAGGTGCGGACGCTGCTCGGCGACGGCGGCGCGCTCGGCGTCTCGATCTCCTACGCCCACCAGGAGGGCGAGGCGGGCATCGCCGACGCGCTGGCGAGGGCGCGCGACCAGGTGGGCGGCGGGCCCGTCTGCGTGATCCTGGGCGACCAGGTCTACCAGGACGACCTGGCGCCGTACGTGGAGGCGTTCCGCAACCGCCCGACCGGCGCCCGCATCCTGCTGAAGCAGGTCGAGGACGCCCGCCGCTTCGGCGTCGCCGTCGTCGAGGGCGACCGGGTGACGGCGATCGAGGAGAAGCCGGCCGACCCCCGCTCCGACCTGGCGGTGACCGGCTGCTACATGTACGACGGCCGCGTCTTCGACATCGTCTCGACGCTCGAGCCCTCGGCCCGCGGCGAGCTCGAGATCACCGACGTGAACAACGCCTACATCGCGTCGGGCGAGATGGCCTTCGACGTGCTGCCGGGCTGGTGGGCCGACGCCGGCACCCACGCCAGCAAGCTGAAGGCGTCGATCCTGGTCGCGCTCACGCGCGGCGTGACGTTCCACGCGTAGGGCACGCGCCCCCGGATGGGGACAGTCCCCGGTTCACTGCCAGGTGAGGGCGACGGCACCACTTGCGCGGTGGATCGTCAGCAGCAGTCGGTAGACGCGCAGCGGGTACGCGGCGGAGCTGAACCGGGGCGTGTGCGCCTCGACGACGCGCACCTCGCCGACGGCGTCGCGGAGAGCGATGGCGAGCCGGCGGCCGTCCATTCCCGCCACGAGCCCCACGATCGTGCCGGGCACGTTCGTCACATCTGCGCCCGCGAACCGGCCGTACAGGTCGTAGCGCGTGATCGCCTCGCCCGATCCGACGATTACCTGTCGCGGCCGTACCCATGCGATCGACGGCGAACCGGGCTGGCCGCGCTCGCAGTGGGTCGGGCCGCGATGCATCGTGTCGACGATCTCCACGCGCCCGGCGGCGTCGGCGATCGCGAGCAGGCCGCCGAACGGGGCGTACGCGACCGCGGCCGGGTGGTGCAGGCCGCAGGCACGTGGGAGGGTCGCCGTCGAGCCGGCGATCGCGTTGTGCACCATCACCCGGCCGCGGGCCGTGATGAATGCGAACGCCTGCGAATCCCAGCGCCAGCTCGGCGTGACCGGCGCTACCCCGCGCGCCACCGGGAAGTCGTGGGTGCCGTTGCCGTAGATGTCGAAGAGCCGGTTGCCACGCCGCGTCCGTACGACATACGCGATCCGGATGCCCGCCGGCGCCCACGAGGCGGCCACGGGCCTGCCCGCGACGTGGTGCGAGAACCCCCGGTCATGCTGCTGGACGCCGACTGCGTCGATCCTGCCCTGCCTGCCGACGATGGACCAGACCGCGCCGGGGCTCAGTCCGTACGCGGTCGCATGGGCGCCGTGAAGCCTCGTCCCGCTGCTCGCCGCCAGCCAGACGCGGCCGTCTGCAGCCGCGGCGAACGCGACGGCGCCGCGCGGCAGGACGACGCCCCCCGCGGTGCGCGGCTGGGTCGGCCTCGTATGGTGCTTCGGCGAGCCGCCGCCGACGAGTGGCAGCCCGCCGCCGGTCGCCGCCAGCGTGACGCCGCCGAACACGAACGCGACGGCGCAGGCGGCGGCGACGAGCACGAGCGGCTTGCGCGACCGGGCCCGCGGCGGCGGCAGCGCCCCGAGCGCGGACGCACGCGCCCGCTCGGTCACGTCGGCGCCGGGCTCGAGCTCGCCCAGCGTGCGCTCCAGCCGTTCCTCAAGCTCGTCCGGCATCTCGCTCCCGTTCCGATCGGCGCAGGTCCTCGAGCGCCCGGGCCAGGCGCGAGTGCACCGTGCCCACCGGCAGGTCGAGCAGGTCGGCGATCGCGGCCGGCGAGTAGCCGAGCCCGTAGCGCAGGACGATCACGACCCGGCGCTGCGGCGAGAGCCCGGTGACGGCGGCGAGCAGCTCGCGGTCCTCGCCGGCCCGGTCGCGCCATTCGCCCTCGACGCGCTCCAACGCGTCGGAGCCGATCAGGCGCCGCTCGCTGCGCAGCAGGTCGAGCGAGCGGTTGACCACGATCCGGTGCAGCCATGGCCCGAACGGCCGCCGCCGGTCGAAGCGGCCGAGCGCCGCGAACGCGCGCTCGAACGCGTCCTGGGTGACGTCGTCGGCCATGTCGCGCCGGCCGGTGACGGCGCGGGCGACCTTCCACGCGCCCGGCCAGTGGCGCGTGAAGAGCTCGGCCGCAGCCTCGCGCGAGCCCTGACGGGCACGCGCTACGAGCTCACCGTCGCCGAGGGTGCGCATCCTCACCGCCTCTCTCCATCAACGGTACTACGCGGGCGGGAGCCGATCCCGTCCCTGCGCCGGGTCAGACCCGGCGGGCGACGTACGTGTCGGTGCGGTAGGTCAGGCGCAGCGGCCGCGGCAGGTCGGCCACGAGCGCGCGGATCTCGTCGAACAGCTTCTCGCGCTCGGGTTCGGCGAGCGTGGCGATGTAGCTGGTGGAGCCGATCCGGTCGACGAGCTCCTCGGTCTCGAGCTCCTGCACGAGCCCGAAGGTGTGCTCCTCGAGCGGCTCGAACCGCCGCGTGGTCACGAACGCGTCGCGCCAGCGGGCGTGCCCGTACTGGGGCTCGCCGTGGCGGTGGCCGTCGACGAGCGCGCGCAGCGCGTCGATCCACGGGACGGACGTGTCGAACGTGTTCCAGATCAGGCCGAGGCCGCCGCCCGGCCGCAGCACGCGCGCGATCTCGGCGACGGCGCGGTCGGCGTCGAACCAGTGGAAGGCCTGCGCGACCGTGACGGCGTCGACGGCGCCGTCCTCGAGTGGGATCGCCTCGGCGGTGCCGTCCAGGACGCGTGCTCCCGGCACGGCCTTCGTCAGCACGCGGCGCATGCCCCCGACGGGCTCGACCGCCACGACGGTCGCGCCGGTGGTGGCCAGCAGGCGCGTGAGCTTGCCGGTGCCGGCCGCAAGGTCGAGCACGGTGACGCCCTCGCCCAGGCGGAAGTGGGCGGCCAGGTGGGCGATGGCCTCCGCGGGATAGCCGGGCCGTCCGCGCTCGTACGCGTCTGCGGCCCGGTCGAAGCCGGCCGCTGCGGTGGGATGGGTCGCAGGCATCGGCCCGGCACCCTATCGCCGGTCGCCGCGACTGCGCTACGCGCTGGGCGGCGTGCGCTCGTCGGGCGAGTCGCTCGACTGCGCCATCGTGGCGAGCACGGCCAGGCGGGCCCGCTCGGAGCCGGCCACCGAGGTGACCTCGCAGCCGACGCGGCGGCGGCCGTAGTGGGCCGAGGCGATGTGCAGCACCCGCACGCGCAGGCGCACGAGCCGGCGGTCGATGGTCGGCATCACCGAGAGCAGGTCGCCCGGGGCGAGCGGCTGGTCGGTGACGAACGCGAGCCCGTCGGCGGAGAGATCGGTCAGATGAGCGTCGAACTCGGCGTCCGACTTCACCTTGCGCGAGTACAGCACGCCCACGAGGGCGAGGTCGCTCATCCGCGCCCGCGGCGACGTGCGCCGGCCGCTGCGGCGGCGGAGCCGCTCGACGGTCAGGTGGAGCGTCGCGGCGTGCTCGGACTCGTAGAAGAGCTCGGAGACGCGCATGTCGATGTCGTGGCCGGCGCCCTTCTCAGTGCGCTCGCGGAGCCGCAGGCGCAGGCCGACGCGCACGCCGGCGACCGGTGCCAGGGCGTGGATCGTCTCCGCGTCGTGACCCGTGATCTCGAGCGCGATCGCGCCCCCGTCCTCGGAGAGCATCTCGAGCCGGGTCGGAAGCTGCGACAACACCGAGACGGCCGTCTCGAGCATCCTCTGGGGGGTCATCCTCGCCACGGCCCCGTTATCGGCCGGAAGGGGCGGAAATGTAAGGCGGCGGTCAGTAGTATGACCGCGCAGTCCAAGGGGAGGGAGAGCGCGTGGCGGTCGTCGAGGAGAAGCGCCAGCCGTTCATTCGGCAGGATGGGAAGGACAAGGTCACGGGGCTCGGCCGCTACACGGCCGACCTGGCCAGGACGGGCATGCTGCACGCCCGGTTCCGGTACTCCGATCACCCCCACGCGCGGGTTCTGCGCATCGACACCAGCGCCGCGAAGGCGCTCCCGGGCGTCTTCGCCGTCCTGACTCAGGACGACGTACCGGACGTGCGCTACGGCGGGTTCGTCGAGGACCGGACGCTGTTCGCGAAGGACGTTGTCCGCTTCGAGGGCGAGGTCATCGCGGCCGTCGCCGCCATCACACAGGAGATCGCCGACCGCGCGGTCGAGCTGATCCAGGTCGACTACGAGCCGCTCCCCGCCATCTCCGACCCGGAGCAGGCGCTCGCGCCGGGGGCGATCCTGATCCACGAGGGCTGGGAGGGCTACGGCGGCAACGAGGACGTCGTCCGCGACGGCAACGACGGCTCTCACTCGACCATCAAAAAGGGCGACGTCGAGGCCGCGCTGGCGTCGGCCGACGAGGTCGTGAAGGAGCGCTACGTCGCGGACATGTCCCACGCGGTGCCGATCGAGCCGCGGGCGATCGTGGCCGAGTGGCAGGGTGACAAGGTGACGGTGTGGACGTCGACGCAGGTGCCGTTCATCGCCCGATCCGGCGTCGCGACCACCCTTCAGATGCCCGAGGCCGACGTGCGCATCATCGTGCCGTACCTCGGCGGCGGCTTCGGCGGCAAGTGCGATTTCCACTACGAGGCGCACGTGGCGGCGCTGGCGCGGGCCGCGCGGCGGCCGGTGCGGCTCGTCTTCACCCGCCGCGAGGAGTTCGTCGCGCCGGACCATCGCCGCGAGGGTCAGGTGCTCGAGCTCGAGACCGGCGTCATGAGGGACGGGACGATCGTCGCTCGCAGCGCCCGGCTCGTGCTCGACAACGGCGCCTACGCCGGCGACGCGCCCTTCTTCCCCCAGCTCGCCGCGATGATGGCCGTCGGGCCGTACCGCGTCCCCAACGTCTGGGTCGACGCCCACCTGGCCTACACGAACACGACCCCGTCGGGCTCGGTGCGCGCACCCACGGCGCCCCAGGCGTGCTGGGGCCTCGAGCTGCACATGGACGCGGTGGCGGAGCGGATCGGGCTCGACCCGGTCGAATTCCGGCGCCGCAACATCGTCCGTCCCGGCGACGAGACGGCGACCAAGCAGGTGCTCGAGACCATCGCCGCCGCGGAGTCGCTCGAGCGCGCCGTCGAGATGATCGGATACGGCCGCGAGCTCCCGCCCGACGAGGCGTTCGGCGTCGCCTGCGGGTGGTGGCCGACCTTCGCCCAGCCGTCGGGCGCGCACGTGAAGCTGCACGGAGACGGATCGGGCACCATCGTCACGGGCGCGCAGGAATGCGGCACCGGGTCGGTGATGGCGCTGCCGCTGCTGGCCGCCGAGGTGCTGGGGATGCGGCCCGAGCAGTTCACCGTCGTCTACCAGGACACGGACGCCGGCCCGTGGGACGCGGGCGCGTCCGGCTCCCAGACGACCACGAACAACGGCCGCGCCGTCGTGGAGGCCGCGGTCGACGTCAGAAACCAGCTGCTCGAGCTGGCCGAAGAGGTGCTCGAGGCGGCCCGGGCCGACCTCGAGCTCGTCGACGGGCGGGTGCGGGTGAAGGGCTCGCCCTCGACCGGCGTCGACATCACCGAGCTGGCCGAGAAGGCCGCGGGCGACAAGCTCCTGCTCGGGCGCGGATCGGGCGCGCCCCCGGCCTCGCCGGACTGCGACATCTCGGGCTGCACCGGGCGCCTCGGCTCGGAGTCGTTCCTGGCGCCGACGTTCATGACCCACGCGGTCCGGTGCAAGGTCGATCGCGCCACCGGTGTCGTGCGGGTGCTCGAGGTCGCGGCCGCGCATGACTCCGGTCGGGTGCTGAACCCCGTCGGCGCGAACGGCCAGGTCGAAGGCGGCGTCGCCATGGGGATCGGCATGGCGCTCACCGAGGGCTCGCAGCTCTCGGACGACGGTCGCCAGCTCAACCCCTACCTGCTCGACTACAAGCTGCAGACCGCCGCGGACGTGCCCGCGATCAAGGTCGAGTGGGTCGGGGACCCCGACCCGACCGCCGGCCCGAACGGCGCGAAGGCGGTGGCCGAGCCGCCGTGCGTGCCGACGCCCGGCGCCGTCGGGAACGCGATCGCCAAGGTGGCGGGACGCGTGCACAGCCTGCCCATGACACCGGCGCGGGTGTGGGAGGCGATGCAGCGATGAGTGCGACCTACACCGCCGCGGCGACGCTGCCCGAAGCGCTCGCCGCCCTCGCCGGCGGCGCCCGCCCGGTCGCCGGCGGCACCGACCTCGTCGTCGGCGCCCGCCAGGGCAAGGCGCCGCTGCCGGACTCGCTCGTGGCCATCCACGGCCTGGAAGAGCTGCGCGGCATCAGCGAGACGTCCGGCGGGGGCCTGTGGATCGGCGCGCTCGTGAGCCACTCCGAGCTCGTCGCCCACCCCGCCGTGCGCGACCGCTACACCGCCCTCGCCGATGCCTCGGCGATCGTCGGCAGCCATGCCACCCGCCACGTCGGCACGCTCGGCGGCAACGTCATGAACGCGTCGCCGGCGATGGAGACGGGCGGGCCGCTGATCTGCTTCGGCGCCGAGGCCGTGCTCGCCTCGCAGTCCGGTGAGCGCCGCGTCGCCGTCGAGAGCCTGCTCACCGGGCCCGGGCGCACCGACGCCCGGCCGGACGAGCTCCTGGTCGCGATCGAGCTGCCCGCCACGGCCGGGGGGAGCTGCTACGCGCGGCTCGAATACCGCCGCCAGATGGAGATCGCGGTCGTCGGGGCGACGTGCAGCGTGACGCTCGACGGCTCCGGAGTCGGGTCGGCGCGGGTGGCGATCACCGCCCTGACCCCGCGGATCGTGCGCGTGCCCGCCGCCGAGGCTGCCCTCGCGGGCAGCGACGGCGGGGCCGATGCGGTGCAGGCCGCCGCGGATGCCGCCGCGGCCGCGTCGCAGCCCATCTCCGACGTCCGCGCCTCGGCCGACTACCGCCGGGCGATGGCCGCCGTCATCGCCCGCCGGGCCATCGCCGCTGCGGTCGCTCGCGCCCGAGGCTCGAGCGAGTCGGTGCCCATTCCCGCCAGCCCCGCCCTCCACGGCGCGGATTAGTCAAGGAGGACGACGGTATGCGCTACGACGCCATCCTGAACGTGAACGGCACCGACTTCCCGGTCGAGATCGAGCCGCACCGGAGCCTCTTGTCGGTCGTGCGCACCGAGCTGGGGATGCCCGGCAGCAAGGAGGGCTGCGACGACTCGGAATGCGGCGCCTGCATGATGCTGCTCGACGGCGAGCCGGTGAACTCCTGCTCGTTCCTCGCCCTGCAGGCGCAGGGGCGCACGATCACGACCGTCGAGGGCCTGGCCGGGAACGGGGAGCTGCATCCGCTCCAGCGCCAGTTCCTCGCCCAGGGCGGGGTGCAGTGCGGGTTCTGCACGCCGGGGATGCTCATCTCGGCGAAGGCCCTGCTCGACCGCAACCCCGATCCCGGCGAGGACGAGATCCGGATCGCGCTCTCGGGCAACCTGTGTCGCTGCACCGGCTACCAGGGCATCGTCCGCGCCGTCCAGGCGGCGGCGCAGGAGATGGCCGGGGCCTAGGCTTCTAGTTGTCCTGCCCACACAGGTTGTGAACGCGGCTGAGGGGTGGCCGGCCGTGGAGTGAGCTGTGTGGTCTGCGCTGGTTGTAGTGGTCGAGCCAGTATGGCAGTGCGCGGTCGCGGGCGTGGTGGTCGCGGTAGGTGACGCCGTAGGCCCATTCGCGGCTCATGGTCTGGTGGAAACGCTCGACCTTGCCGTTGGTGCGGGGCGTGTGTGGCCGGATCCGTAGGTGGCGGATGCCGTGCTGGGCGAGCAGTCGAGCGAGCGACCGGTTGCGGGTGTAGGCCCAGGCGTTGTCGGTCATGATCCGCCGCGGCTGTACGCCCAGGGCGGAAAACCAGTCCAGTGCCCGCCCGACGAATGCGGTGACGGTGTCGGCGCGCTGGTCGGGGTGCAGCTCGCTGTAGGCCAGGCGGGAGTGGTCATCGACGATGGTGTGGGCATACTCAGAGCCCCACCGGGCGCGTTTCTCGGCGAAGGTCTTGTCGCGGACTCCGGTGACGGCGTGGCCCGGTCGCAGGAATCGGGCGTAGCGCTTGGTGTCCATATGCAGGAGGTCTCCCGGGCACGGCCACTGGTACCGGCGCGCCGGGTCACGCGCCGCCCGCGGAGCTCGGGAAAGGCCGTGCCGGTGAAGCACCTTCCACACCGTCTGATGTGGGTGACCGACCTCACCCGCGATCAACCGCGGCCCCCACCCGCTGCGCCGCCTGGCCGCGCAGATCTGAGCCTGCACGTTGGACGACAGCACGCGAGGACTGCGATGCGGTCGACTCGACCGGTCAGCCAAACAGGCCAGCGAGCATCGCTGGGGCTCGCTCGCCTGCCGCCACCGCACCCACCACCGATGCGCCGTTGCCGGCGACACCCCCACCGCGCTCGCAGCCTCCCGCAACGAGGCGCCCCCTTCCACCATCCCCACCAGCGCCCGCCGACCAGCAGGTCCGAGCTTCGCGTTACCGTGCACATTCATCCGAGCCTCCCAGGCTGTCTCGTGGCAGAAACAGCCTCTCGGGAGGCTCGGATGGAACCGTCAACCGTTCACAACGTCCGTAGGCGGGACACCTAGAGCTGGAACTGGGCGACGAGGCGCTCGAGGCTCTGGGCCGTGGCGGCCAGCTCCTGGGCCGAGGCGGTGATCTCCTCGGCGGACGCGCTCGTCTCCTGCGTCGACGCGGACACCTGCTGCGTCGAGGCGGAGGACTGCTCGGCCACGGTCGCGACCTCGCCGCTGGCGGTGGCGATGTGGTCGATCCGCTCGGCCATGTCAGTCACGGCGGCGCCGATCTCCTGGAACGCCTGCCGGGTCTGATCGACCACGACCGCGCCGTCCTCGGTCTGGCGGGCGCCGTCGGTGACAACCGCGACCGTGCGCTGGGTCTCGCCCTGGATCTCGCCGACGAGGCCCGAGATCTGCTCGGCGGCCTGCTGCGACTCCTCGGCCAGCTTGCGCACCTCCTCGGCGACGACGGCGAAGCCGCGGCCCTGCTCACCTGCGCGGGCGGCCTCGATGGCCGCGTTCAGCGCCAGCAGGTTGGTCTGGCCGGCGATGCCGGTGATCGTCTCGACGATCCCGCCGATCTGCTCGGACTTCGCGGCGAGCTGGTCGATCGCCTCGACCACCTGGGCGGACGACTCCTTCACCGCCGCCATGGCGCTGTTGGCCTGCTCGGCCGCGGAGACGCCGTGGTCGGCGACCTCGCGGGCCCGCTCGGCGGCGACGGTCGACTCCTCCGCCGACTCGCGGGTCGTCTGCACCATCTGCACCTGCCGCTCGGCGCCCTCGGCGACGTCCTGCACCGCCCGGGCGATCTCCTCGACCGCGCGGCTGGTCTCCTCGGACGTCGAGGACATCTGCTGCGACGCGGCGCTCATCGTCTGCGCCGCCCCCGACACGTCGTTCACGATCGTGCGCAGGCTGGTCGCCATCGTCAGGAAGGCGGTGCCGAGCACGTCACGGTCGGACTTGGGCTCGATCTCGACCGTCAGGTCGCCCTCGGCAATGCGGCCGGCCGAGGCGGCGAGGCCCTGCAGGTAGGTGATCATGCGCTCGAACGCACGGGCGGTGTCGCCGATCTCGTCGTTGCTGGAGCTCCGGACGTCCTGGTCGAGGTCGCCCACGGCGATGGCCTCGGCGGCCTGCAGCATCTGGCGCACGCCACCGGTGATGGCGCGGGCGATGAAGAAGGCGAGGCCCGCGGCGAGTGCGGCAGCGGCCAGGACCAGGGCGATCACGATCGTCCGCGCCCTGCTGGAGGTCGAGCGGGCCGACGACAGCGCCTGGTCGGCCAGCTTGACGTTGTAGGCGTTCCAGGCGTGGCCGTCCCTGGCGAGCTGGTCGAACGCGGGGCCGGCTGCGTCGACCTCGTGCGAGGCGGCGGCCTCGCGGCCGGCGCGCACGTCCTCGTCGACGTGTGCCGTGGTGCGCAGGTAGGTCGCCCACTCCGACTTCGTCGTGTCCCACAGCTTGCGGTCGGTCGGATCGGTGACGCTGCCGGCGTACCCGGCGAGGGCCCCGGTGGCCTCGGCCGCATAGGGGCCGAGCTGGCTCATGAGCTTCGGCTGGCGGGCGGCGCGCGCCACCACGAGGTCGGCCTGGACGCGGCGGAAGTTGGCCGCGGCCGTCTCGATCGTGCCGATCGTCTGTGCGGCGGGTACGCTGTTCGTCCCCAGGTACTCCGCCCGGTTGTCGACCGACCCGAGCTCGACGATGGCAGTCACGCCGAGCACCAGCATGAGGCCGACGACCACGCCGAACGACCAAACAATTTCGTGCGTACCGAGAGACGCATGGTGAAACCTTTCCGTGTTGTCTGTACTTCTCGCCGAACAGATGACGGCGTTGCCACGGGTAATCGCCTGGTTGTCGCCCGGGTCTATCCCCACTCTCACGTAGCCCGCGCTCCCCGGGTCGTGCGGTGAGTGCGGCAGCCGACCTCCCCGCGACGGAGCAGGCCGCAGTCCTCCGTTCGGGAGCCGTTTCCGCGGCGGAGCTCGTGCGCGAGCACCTCGACCGCATCGCGCAGCTCAACCCCGCCGTGAATGCGATCGTCACGGTGTTGCCCGAATGCGCGCTCGCGGCGGCCACAGAGGCCGACCGCCTCCGGGCTGCGGGGGCCGAGCTGCCGCCGCTGCACGGCCTTCCGATCGCGCACAAGGACCTCATCGACACCGCGGGCGTCCGCACGACGTACGGATCGCCGTCGTTTCGCGATCACGTCCCGGACGCCGACGAGCTGCTCGTCACGCGCCTCCGTGCCGCCGGCGCGATCATGGTCGGCAAGACGAACACGCCGGAGTGGGGGGCGGGGTCGCACACCTTCAACCCGGTCTTCGGGGCGACCCGCAACCCCTGGGACACCTCGCGCACGGCGGGCGGTTCGAGCGGCGGCGCGGCAGTCGCGCTCGCGTGCCGGATGCTGCCGCTCGCGGACGGCAGCGACCTGGGCGGGTCGCTGCGCAACCCGGCGGCCTGGAACGGCGTCCTGGGCCTGCGGCCGACTCCCGGCGTCGTCCCGTCGTGGCCTTCGGAGACGCCGTGGCTGCCGTTCTCGGTCGACGGCCCGATGGCGCGGACGGCAGCCGACGTCGCGCTGCTGCTCTCGGCGATGGCCGGTCCCGACCCGCGGGCGCCGCTCTCCCAGCGGTCGGCCGCGCTCGATCTGGGCCTGCCGCTCGACGCCGACCTGCGCGGCCGGCGCGTGGCCTGGAGCCCGACGCTGGGCGGCCTCCCGATCGAGCCGGCGATCACGGCGGTGCTCGAGCCGGCCGTCGCCCGGCTGGCCGATCTCGGCCTCGACGTGACGGCCGCCGAGCCGGATCTGGCGGGCGCCGACACGGTCTTCGAGACCTGGCGGGCGTTCGGCTTCGCGCTCTCGCTGGGGGAGCTCTACGACAGCGACGGCGACCGCATGAAGGGGACCGTCCGCTGGAACGTCGAGCGCGGCCGCGCCCTCACCGTCTCGGACCTCACGGCGGCGACGCGCCTGCACGCCGACCTGCACGCCCGCGCGGTCGGCTTCTTCGAGCGCTACGACTACCTGGCCTGCCCGGTGACCCAGCTCGAGCCGTTCCCGGTCGAGGAGGAGTATCCGGCGGAGGTGGCCGGCGTGGCGATGGGGAGCTACCTGGAGTGGATGCGGGTGTGCTCGCGCATCTCCGCCACGGGCTGTCCGGCGATCTCGATCCCGGCCGGGCTCTCGGCCGACGGGCTTCCCGTCGGGCTCCAGCTGGTGGCCCGCCCCTTCGCCGAGCGGGCGCTCCTCGAGGTCGCCCACGCCGTCGACGCGCAGACCGGCTACTCCCGCCTCGTGCCGCCCGTCGGGGTGGCCGAGCGGTAAAGAGCTTCCGGTCTCGGGCCCCGGTCGACTAGCATCGCGGCCCATGGAAGGCAGCCGCTTCGACCTCGTCGTCCTCGGCTCGGGCCCGGCCGGCCAGAAGGCTGCGATCCAGGCCGCCAAGGTGGGCGCTTCGGTCGCGGTGGTCGAGTGCCGCGACACGATCGGGGGCGTGTGCGCCAACACGGGCACGATCCCGTCGAAGACCCTGCGCGAGGCCGCCGTCTACCTCACCGGCCTCTCCGAGCGGGGTCTATACGGTCAGAGCTACCGGGTCAAGGACGAGATCACGATCGACGACCTGATCTGGCGCACCCAGCAGGTGATGGCGCGCGAGGTGGACGTGATCCGAAACCAGCTCGCAAGAAACCACGTTCAGGTGCTGACCGGGCAGGGCCGGCTGGCCGACGCGCACCGGGTCGAGGTGTCCGACCTGCGCGGCAGCGTCCGCAGCGTCGAGGCCGAGCGGATCGTGATCGCGACCGGCACGACCCCTGCCCGGCCGCCCGACGTCGAGTTCGACGAGGCCACCATCCTCGACTCGGACGGGATCCTGCAGATGTCGCGCATCCCCGCGACGCTCGTGGTCGTCGGGGCGGGCGTGATCGGCATCGAGTACGCGTCCATCTTCGCCGCCCTCGGCACGCGGGTCACCGTGGTCGAGCGGCGCGACCGGCTGCTCGAGTTCTGCGACGGCCAGATGGTCGAGGCGCTCCAGTACTACCTGCGCGACCTCGGCGTCGTGTTCCGGCTGGGAGAGACGGTGACCTCGGTCGAGAAGCACGACGGCGGCACGCTGACGACGCTCGCGAGCGGCAAGCGCGTCGCGGCCGACGCGGTCATGTACTCCGCCGGCCGCCAGGGCGCCACGGCCGGCCTGGGCCTGGAGCAGGTGGGGCTCGAGATCGACAAGCGCGGCCGGATCGCCGTCGACGAGCACTATCGCACCGCGGTCGAGCACATCTACGCCGTGGGCGACGTGATCGGCTTCCCCAGCCTGGCGTCGTCGTCCTTCGAGCAGGGCCGGCTGGCCGCCGCCCACGCGTTCGGGCTCAACACCCGGCCGATGCGCGAGCTGCTCCCGATCGGCATCTACACGATCCCGGAGATCAGCTTCGCCGGCCGCACCGAGGAGGAGCTGACCGGCGAGGGCGTTCCCTACGAGATCGGTGTGTCCCGGTATCGCGAGCTCGCCCGCGCCCAGATCCAGGGCGACTCGGTCGGGATACTCAAGCTGCTCGTCGAGCCGGAGGCGCGCACGCTCCTCGGCGTGCACGCGTTCGGGACCGCGGCCACCGAGCTCGTCCACATCGGCCAGACCGTCATGGGCCTCGGCGGCACAGTCGACTACCTGATCGACCAGGTCTTCAACTACCCGACGCTGGCGGAGTCCTACAAGGTCGCGGCGCTCGACGCGACGAACAAGCTGCGCGCGCTCAACCGTATGACCGTCTAGGTCTCTCGGGCCGATCGGTTGAAGCCCGTCCCGAGGAGGAGTAGGATCGTCCTCTGGCAACGCTCGTAGCGAACGCCACGAGCCAGATGGCCGGAGCGCGGGCGAGAGCAAAGGGAGGCCATGCCATGCGCTGGACCCGCTACAGCCTGCCCCTTGTCGCCGCGGCGACAACCATCCTCGCCCCCGGGATCGCGAGCGCCGCGGTGGCCAAGGTGGCGGTCGTCAACCACCAGCTCGTCTACATCGGCGCCGGGACGAGCGTCAACGACCTGCGGATCGCCCGCCATGCAGGCGCCTTCGCCGTCCGCGATCTCGCCACGCCGCTGCTCGCAGGCGCCGGCTGCACGAGCGTCGACGCGCACAAGGCGACGTGCGCTGCTGCCGGGATCCGGTCGTTCAGCGCGGGTCTCGGACGGAACTCCGACCGGGCCGTCGTCGGCAACCGGCTGCGGCTTGTCACCATCGTCATCCGTGGCGGGGTCGGGGCCGACACCCTCTCCTCCGTGGCCTCGCGGGTGATCTTCTACGGTGGGCCGGGACACGACCGGCTCCTCGGAGGACCACGGGCAGACGTGCTCCTGGGCAAGCGAGGCGCGGACTTCATCCGCGGCAGAGGCGACGCCGACCGGATCTCCGGCGGCCCCGACGACGATCTGATCGTCAGCGGGCCGGGCGCGGATCGCTCCTTCGGCGGGGCCGGAGACGACCGGATCTACGGCGGCCTGGGCAACGATGTGCTCCGAGGCGGCGCCGACGACGACACGATGGCGGATTTCTCGGGCTGGGATCACCTCTACGGAGGTACCGGCGAGGATTACCTCAATACGTTCGAGCTCACGCCGGACGGCCGGCCCGGAGACTTCCTCGACGCCAGCACCGGGCCTGACTACGGCTGTCGAGCGTCGCCCGACGACGTGCTCGTCGGCTGTGACGAGCGCGCGAAGTAGGGCCGGTCAGCCGCCGGTGCGCTCGAGCACGACGACCGGGATCTCGCGCGCGGTCTTGCGCTGGTAGTCGTCGTAGTCGGGGAAGATCTCGGTCATCGTCCGCCACAGCCGCGGCTTCTCGTCGGCATCGGCGGGATGCGCCCGGGCGTGGAAGCGCTCGCCCTTCACCTGTACGTCGACCTCGGGGTCGGAGAGCAGGTTGAGGTACCACGAGGGGTGGTGCGGAGCGCCCCCGCGCGAGGCGACGACGAGCAGGCGGTCGCCGTCGCGGCCGTAGATCAGCGGCAGGGTGTACGCCCTGCCGCTGCGGCGGCCGCGGGTGGTCAGGAGCAGCGTGGGGTTGCCGTTCCAGTCGTGGCCGTCGGCGCCGTCGGTCTCGATGTAGCGGTCGACGTGGTCGGCGTACCAGGGTCGGGGAGATTGTTGATCGCTCATGTATCACATGCTAGCCGCTTGGGCAGCAGCGCCGCGCCGATGCTCGACACCCCCAGCGTCACGACGGCGGCGGCGATGATGGCCGCGCCCTGGCCCGCCGTGAGCAGGCCCTCGGTCAGCCCCAGCGCGACGACGCCCGCCGGCAGGCCGAGCTGCGCCGAGGCCAGGAGCCCCGCCGGCCACGGCATCCGCATGACGGCGGCGATCGCCACGTGGCACGCGACGATCATGACCACGAGAACGAGCGCGAGCATGATCTCCGATCGCGACGACGCCAGCGAGCGAAAGTTCAGCCGCGCGCCCAGAGACACGAAGAAGAACGGCACGAAGAAGCCCTCGGCGATCCCCAGCAGCTGCTGGGCGAGGCGGCGCGGCTCTCCGGCGAGCGCGACCACCATCCCCGCCGCGAAGCCGGCGATGAGGACGCTCGTGCCGAACCAGGTCGCGAGCGCCGAGAGCCCGAAGAGCGCGAGCAGCGAGAGGCGCAGGTCGAGCGCCCACTCCCGGTTGCGCGAGTCGTCGCGCAGCGTCCGCACCAGCGGATGGCGCCGGATGGCGCGCAGGACGACGAAGATGCCGATCGCCGCCGCGCTCACCACGACGCCGCCGACGGCGATCCGCAGCGCCCGCGACGGCTCGAGCGCGAGCGGCAGTGCGACGATCGTGGCGATGTCGACGAGCGCGATCCACGCGATCGCGAGCAGCATCTCGCCGCCGGTCAGCCCGCGCTCGTGCAGGATCGGCATCACGACTGCCGAGCTCGACGCGGCCAGCAGCAGGACGAACAGCCCGGGGTGCTTGATCGCCGTCGCGTGCGCGAGCACCCAGCCGGCCGGAACGGCGATGGCGAACGAGAGCACCGTCGCGATCGCGGCGCCCCGGAGCGCCCGGCGCAGGCCGGGGTCGCGCAGCGGCAGCCGCGTGCCGACCACGAACATCAGCATCGCGAAGCCGGCGTCGGCGAGGAAGACGATGGTCGGATCGCCGGTATCGATCTCGCCGAAGCCGGTGCGGCCGATGACGACGCCGGCCGCGATCTCGCCCACCACGATGGGGACGGCCAGGCGGGTCGCCCCCGCGAGCAGCGGCCCCGCCAGGCCGCAGGCGACGATCAGGGTGAGGATGCCGAACGTCATCGCGGCGATAGTGTGAACCGATGCGCGCGGTCGTGCTCGAGGATGTCGGTCGGCTGGTCGAGCGCGAGGTGCCGGATCCGGTCGCCGGGCCGGGCGAGGTGCTCGTCGACGTCGGCGCCTGCGGCGTGTGCCGCACCGACCTCCAGATCTTCTCCGGCGACCTGCCGCTGCGGCGCCGGCCCGTGGTGCTCGGCCACCAGGTCGCCGGCCGGGTCGCCGGCACCGGGGAGCGCGTCGGCGTGGCCTGGCTCCATGGCGCGGACGGCACCTGCCCCGCCTGCCGCCGCGGCCTCGAGAACCTGTGCCCGAACGCCGAGTTCACCGGCTGGACGGCCGACGGCGGGTACGCCGAGCGCGTGCGGGCCAGGCGCGACTTCGTGTTCCCGCTGCCGGGCGGCTTCACCGACGTCCAGGCGGCGCCGCTCCTGTGCGCGGGCATCATCGGCTACCGGTCGCTGCGCCTGGCAGGGACGGAGCCGGGCGCCCGCCTCGGCCTCTTCGGCTTCGGCTCGTCGGCGCACCTGGCGATCCAGGTCGCGCTCCACTGGGACTGCGAGGTGGCCGTGTTCACGCGCTCCGAGAGCGAGCGCGCGCTGGCGCTGCGGCTGGGGGCGACATGGGCGGGAGGCTACGCCGACGAGGCGCCGTGGCCGCTCGACGCTGCCGTCACCTTCGCCCCCGCGGGCTCGGTCGTCGTCGCCGCGCTCGCGGCCCTTGCGCCGGGGGCGACCGTGGCGGTGAACGCGATCCACCTGGACGGGATGCCGGCGTTCGACTACGACCTCCTGTGGAGGGAGCGGGCGATCCGGTCGGTCGCCAACTTCACCCGGACGGACGCAACCGAGTTCCTGGCGCTCGCCGCCGAGATCCCGATCGCGGCGCAGGTGCGGGAGTTCCCGCTGGCGGCTGCGGGTGAGGCGCTCGAGACACTGGCAGCGGGCGGCATCAGCGGCTCGGCGGTGCTCCTGGTGGACCCGGCATGAACGCGCGGCGGCGCGCGATCGCGGACGAGGTGCTCGCGGCCGCCCGCGCCCACGACGCGGCCCAGTCCGACCGGCTCGCCCGCTTCCGTAACGTCGAGCCGGAGACCGCCGAGCTGCTCGGCGTGCTCGTGCGGGCGACGCGCGCGCGGCGCGTGCTCGAGCTCGGCACGTCAAACGGCTACTCCACCATCTGGCTGGCCGACGCGGTCGAGGCGACCGCCGGGGCGCTGAAGAGCGTCGAGATCGACCCCGCCCGCACGGCCATGGCGCGCGCGAACCTCGGCAGGGCCGGGCTGGCGGCCGAGCTCGTCACCGGCGACGTGGCCGAGACGCTGCGCACATCAGCCGACGGGGCCTGGGATCTCGTCTTCCTCGACGCCGAGCGGCCCGGCTACGCGGGCTACTGGCCTGAGCTCGTGCGGGCGCTGCGCCCCGACGGCGGCCTGCTCGCCATCGACAACGTGCTCTCGCACGCCGCCGAGGTGGCCGAGGTCACCGCACTGATCGCCGCCGAGTCCGCGGTGACGACCGTGCTCGTCGCGGTCGGCGCCGGCCTCAGGCTCGTCGTGCGCGGTGAATAAACGGGGTCAGACCCCGTTTATTCACGGACATGGGAGGAGCAGGATTCGAACCTGCGTAGGCAGAGCCAACGGGTTTACAGCCCGTCTCCTTTAGCCACTCGGACATCCTCCCCGGTGGGGGACGGAGTCTACTCCGCGTTGCGGAGCGCCTGCGCCTCGGGTAGGCCCTCGAGCTTCTTCAGCGTGTTGTTCTCGATCTGGCGGATGCGCTCGCGGGTGACCCCGAAGGCGCGGCCGACCTCCTCGAGCGTGCAGGGCTGCTCGCCCTTCAGGCCGAAGCGCAGCTCGATCACCTTGCGCTCGCGCTCGGGCAGCGAGTCGAGGGCGCGGTCGATGTCCTCGCGCCGCAGCGTCATCGTCGCCGAGTCGAACGGGGAGACGGCCTGCTCGTCGGGGACGAAGTCGCCCAGCTCGGATTCCTCCTCCTCGCCGATCGGCTTCTCGAGGCTGACCGGGAGCTGCGCCATGCGCTGGATCTCGCGCACCTCGTCGGTGGTCATGCCGAGCTCGGCGGCGATCTCCTCCGGCCGCGGCTCACGGCCCAGCCGCTGCACCAGCTGGCGCTCGATGTGGACGACCCGGTTCAGCTTCTCGACCATGTGCACGGGGATGCGGATGGTGCGCGCCTTGTCGGCGATCGCCCGCGTCACCGCCTGGCGGATCCACCACGTCGCGTACGTCGAGAACTTGTACCCCTTGCGGTAGTCGAACTTCTCGACGGCGCGGATAAGGCCGAGGCTGCCCTCCTGGATCAGGTCGAGGAAGGAGAGCCCGCGCCCGAGATAGCCCTTCGCGATCGAGACGACGAGGCGCAGGTTGGCCTCGGTCATCTGCTGTTTCGCGAGCATGTCGCCGCGCTCGATCCGCTTGGCCAGGCTGACCTCCTGGTCGGCGGTCAGAAGCGCGACCTTGCCGATCTCTCGCAGGTAGAGCCGGAGCGAGTCGAGGCTCGGCTCGACGGTCAGGTCGAGCTCGGGCGCCTTCTCGCCGTGGAAGGCCGCATCCTGCTGCGCCGACTGTCGCGACTCGGCGTCCAGGAGCTCGATGTTGTGGTCCAGCAGGTAGGTGTAGAAGTCCTCCAGCTGTTCCTTCGTGAGCTCGATCTCCTCCAGCGTGGCCGCGACCTCGTCGAACGTGAGGTACCCCTTCTCGTGTCCTTCCTGGACCAGGGCCTTGAGCTCTTCGATCTCCGGAAGCGAGATATCGACCGTCAGCATGGGCCCCCCCGAATGCTTCGATTTTCGTTTACGCGGTCACGAAGGACTCCCCACCCCGGCTACATGAAAACGAAAAACCCCGGAACGGCCGGTTGGGGAGACAAAACGGATCGCAGACGCCAGCAGTGTACAAGCGGTTATCAGGCTCGGCAAGGAACTTTCCAGAACCGCATAGCCCCGCCCGTGTCACATAGTTGTCACGAACTGAGAGCGATCTCGGCCCGCAGGCGGACGACCGGATCTCCGACCGAGTTCTCGAACACCGGCTCGGCCAGTGCGCCCAGGCCGGACGGGACGTCGCCGTTCCAGCCGAGGAGCTGGCGCAGCACCGCGACGGCCGCCGGCGCGCTCGCACGCGAGTTCCCGTCGTCGATCCGGATCGCGATCCCGATGCCCTCGTCGGCGAGGCCGATGCTCGAAAGGCCCTCGGCGCCGCCCTTGGCGACGCAGCCGGACACCGACCGCATCACCTCGGTGTCGAAGTCGCCGTCGCCGCGCACCAGCTCGGGGTGCGTCGTCATCGCCGCGAACTGGCGCGGCAGGGTCTCGGGCAGCCGGGCGTACATCGCCGCGATGACGCGCAGCGGGAGCGCGAACGCCACCACGCCGCAGCCGTCGGTCATCGTCGGGATCGAGTCCTTCGCGATGCCCGAGAGCTCGGACATCACCTCGAGCGCCGCCAGCTGCGACGGATGATCCGGGAGGCGGTAGGTGGCGGTGTCCCAGCCGTGGTGCACGCTGTTCGCGAGGAAGCCGAGATGGTTGCCGGAGCAGTTGTGGCGCAGCCGCTGCTCCGGGGTGCTGCGCTCGTTCTGCAGCGCCTCCGGCCCGAGCCCGCACGCGGCCAGGCCGCGCCTCACCGCCTCCACGTGGATGTCCTCGCCGGCGTGCGACGCGCACATCACCGCCAGGATGCGGTCGTCCAGCCCGAGCGCGTCGTAGCCGCCCGATGAGACCAGCGGCTCGACCTGGAAGGGCTTTGCCGACGAGCGCAGCGTGGTCACGCGCTCCGGGTCGCCGCACGACGCGATCACCGAGCCGTCACGCCGCACCGCCACCGCATGGACGCGGTGCCGGCTCTCGGGGAACCCGTTGCGGTAGGTGGTGACGACGCCGGTGGTAGACACGAGCGTCCCGACCCTACATGGCGGCGCGCTCCGGCGGCGTCCCGACCGGTAGCGTTCGGGTATGCCGGAGCTCCCCGAGCTGGAAGCGTTCGTGGTCGCGCAGCGCGAGGCCCTCACCGCCGAGCCGATCGAGTCGGTTCCGGTCGCCCACTTCGCGACGACGAAGACGATCGACCCGCCGCTCCAGTCGCTCGCCGGCCAGCGCTTCACCGCCGTCGGCCGGCGGGCCAAGCGGCTGCTCTTCACCGCCGACGGCGGCGACACGATGATGGTGCACCTGATGTCGGCGGGGAAGCTCGTCGTCGGCGGGAAGCGGACGAAGTCGGCGATGCTTGTGGTCACGTTCGCGTCCGGGCGCGATCTGATCATGTCCGAGACCGGCCACAAGCGCCGCGCGGGCGTCTGGCTGCTGCGGCCGGACGCGCTCGCGGCCGAGCTCGACCATATCGGCCCCGAGCCGCTCGACCCGTCGTACACCGTCGACGTGCTGGCCGAATCGCTCAAGGCCCGTCCGCACCAGCTGCACGCGTTCCTGCGCGACCAGCGCGCCATCGCCGGCATCGGCCGCGCGTTCGCGAACGAGATCCTGTGGGCCGCCATGCTCTCGCCCTACCAGCGCTCGGCGGCGCTGGGCGATGAGGACGTGGCCCGGCTCCACGGCGCCATCACGGGCACGCTCGGCGCCGCCGTCGAGCGGCTCGTCCCGCTGTCCGGCTCGGGCCTGACGACGAAGGCCGACCGCGGCTACGCCGTCCACGACCGTCTGGGCGAACCGTGCGCGCGCTGCGGCGACGCGATCAGGCGCGTCTCCTTCGACGAGCACACCGTCTTCTACTGCCCGACCTGCCAGACCGGCGGCCGCGTGCTCGCCGACCGGCGCCTGTCACGCCTGTTACGGGAGTGATCTGCGAGGGGCGGGTACCATCCCGGCATGCTTGAATCCTCAACATTCACTCATGACCTCCAGGCAGCCGAGCCCGACGTCCATCTCGCCCTGACCCGCGCCGGCGTCACCGGCGTCGACAAGGTGATCCGGATCGCGCATGCCGGCACCGAGCTCCTCTACTACGCCCAGATCGACTGCTTCGTCGACCTCGACCCCGGTCAGAAGGGCGTCCACATGTCCCGCTTCCCCGAGACGGTGGCCGAGTGCATCGACCACGTCGTCATCGGCGAGGCCCTCCACGTCGAGGAGCTGGCCGAGCACATCGCGGCACAGATCGTCGAGCGTCAGGAGGCCGTCCGCTCCGAGGTGACCATCCGGGCCAAGTTCCCGGTCACCCGGCGCACCCCGGTCTCGGACCTGAAGACGCAGGAGATCTACCACCTGATCGGCCAGGCGCTCGCGAACGGCAAGGGCGCCCGCCGGCTCGTCGGCGTCGAGGTGCGCGGCCTGAACGCCTGCCCGTGCGCCCAGGGGCTCGTGCGCGAGCGCGCGCACGACCGGCTCACCGAGGCCGGCTACGACGACGGCCAGATCCAGGAGATCTTCTCGCTGCTGCCCGCGGCCACGCACAACCAGCGGGCCGAGGCGACGCTGCTCGTCGGCACCCGCCGCGAGATCGACGCCCGCGACCTGATCGCGATCGCCGAGAACTCGATGAGCGCGCCGGTGTTCGAGCTCCTGAAGCGGCCGGACGAGCTGCACGTGGTCGAGCACGCCCACCTGCACCCGCGCTTCGTCGAGGATTCGGTGCGGCTGATGGTGGCCGGCACGTTCGAGCGCTACACCGACCTCTCGGACGGGTGCTTCCTGCTCGCGCGCCAGGTGAACCACGAGACGATCCACAACCACGACGTCCTGGCCGAGCGCCACGGCACGGTCGCGGAGCTGCGCTCCGACCTCGAGCACCGAAACGGCGGCGCCCCGCGCCACACGACGGCGCGCGACTGGCTCGAAGGCTGACGCACCAAGCGGGGTCAGACCCCTTTTGGTGCGTGACTGAATAACCGGTGCCTGGCACCGGCGATTCAAGCCGGCGCGGTGGGCTGCCGATGGGAGGTAGGTGCGTTCCGCCCGCCTCGCCACGATCGTCCTTGGAGCCTGCGCGGTCGTGACCGCGGGCTGCGGCGGGTCGAGCCCCGCGCCCGCAGCGCCGGCGCCGGCCGCCTCGACACCGGCCTCATCCACGGCGTCTCGGTCCGGGCCCCCGGGGCATCTCACGCCGGCCGCGGCCACGGCGATCGTGACCCGGCTCTGGTCGCGTCGCGAGGTGGCGCTCTCCACGCTCTCCGGCGCCGGTCTCGCGCCGATCGAGACGGCCGAGGCGGCTGCCCAGGATCGCGCCTACGTGAGCGAAGTCCGCTGCGGATGCGCCCCGCAGAAGGACGCGCACAGCGTCGTTTCGATCCTCCCGGAGATCCCGCGCACGTCGCCCCAGCACGCCTTTTTCGCGCAGGTGCGCACCCAGAATCTCTCGACCGGCGACCACCCCTGGTACGTCCTCGCCATCGTCCGCTCCGCCGGCTCCTGGCGGATCGCATACGTCACCGGCGGGGGATACACGCCGAAGCCGCCCCTGAGCGGGCTGGGCATCGCCGTGGGCCGGACGGCGGCCGTGACGGCGCGCGACCGGGCGCGCATGGTGCACATCGCCGAGCGTGAGACCGCCTGGGCGGGCAGCCATGCCACGCACGTGACGCACACCGACTACGGCGCCACCGTCCGGGCACGGGCCGGGCTGCGCGTGTCCGCGGACGGTGTGTTCGGCCTGACGCTCCCCGGCGGCAGGGTGCTGGCGTGCTACACGCTCCACGAGCTCGACACCTACACGATCCCGGGCGGCCTGGCCCAGAACGATGCGCGCCAGCAGTGGGGCCCGCAGCTTGCGCCGGGCGGATACCGCTCGATCGTGGTCGACTCCCAGGAGCCCTACTGCGCCGCAGGCTCAGGTCGCGGCGGCGTCGTCCCGCCCACCTGGCTCGACTACCTGCAGCAGCGAGTCGCAGTCACCGGCAAGCCGATCGCCTGACCACCTAGACCGGGTCGGCCGCCCAGAGCTCCGCGGCGAGCAGCTCTGCGACGAGCATCTCGACCAGCGGGCGCACGTGCGCGTCGCCGGGCACGTCGGCCGTGACGATCGTGAAGCCGCGCTCGGCCTGCCACTCGCGCACCTCCGCCTCGTAGGCCGATCCCGGCAGGAGCAGCGCCCGGTAGCCGGGCCGCTTCGTCAGGTAGACGTCGACGTGCGACCAGTCGCCGGTCTCGCAGGCGTAGGCCGGCACGCGCGGCACCTCGCGCAGCATGAGCGCCGACTGCTCGGCCGCCCCGAGCCGCTCCGCCGGCGCGAGCACATGGACGGGGCCGCCGCCCAGCTGCTCCACCGTCCGCGGCAGCCACTCGCCCCGGCCGTCGAGCAGCTCGGCGAGCGCGCCCGCCGCTCGCTCGCGCCAGCCGACCGGCGGCGCCGTGGCGGGGGCGAGCAGCCCGCAGGCTTCGCGCAGGACGGCGACCGTGCTGCGGTAGCTGGCGCAGGCGACGCCGCTCGGCCCGTCGCCGGCGATCTGGAGGCACGCCTCCGCCTCGCTGCCGATCGCGCTACCGGGCACGCTGGTGACGCCGGCGACCATGCTCGTGCCGAGGTGGCGGCGCATCGCCGCGACCGTCTCGTCCGACCCGCCGGTCGCCGAGACGGCGAAGACGAGCGTGTCGGTCGCCGGCGGCTGCGGGGTTCCGGTCGAGGCGATCTCGGCAGCCGCGTCGACCCCGTGCGCGCGCAGGAGCG
>Ga0075426_10000461_pt1 | contig 28179 bp, 24 predicted proteins | sample SoiMethybrSBSTD5_FD_75304 | JGI IMG/M metagenome (GOLD analysis project Ga0075426, IMG submission 75304) | Bulk soil microbial communities from a Populus tree surrounding site in Tennessee, USA - Soil MetaG P. TD hybrid SBSTD5 | ecosystem: Environmental > Terrestrial > Soil > Tree plantation...
AGGGACCGGCCGGCGACATTACGGCGAGATTGCGCAGCGTTCGCGCACGGGAGCGCGCGCGACATGCGCGCGCGACATGGCCGCGCGTCGCGCGAACTGTCGTCCGCGATCCCGCGTTGACCCCAAGAGCCCCTCAAAGCCCATAAGGAGTCTGGAATGAAGACACTCGCCATTGCCGCTATAGGCGCGCTGGCCCTGCCGTTCGCGATCTCGGTCCCGGCTGCGGCACAGCAGAACAGTGCAAAACCCAACGCCCCACAATCGGCGCAACAGCAGTCGCAAGCGCAACCGATGCAGCCGAACGAGCAGTCGCAGGAGAACTTGAGCAGCAACCAAATTCGGCAGGCCCAGCAGGCCCTCGACCAAAAAGGATTCAACGCCGGCCGCGCCGATGGCAAGCTCGGCCCAGAGACCAAGCAGGCGCTGCAAAGCTTCCAGCAATCGCAAGGCCTGCAGGTGACCGGCCAGCTCGATCAGCAGACCATGGCGAAGCTCGGCATCCGCGGCGCGGAGACGACGGGCCAGGCTCCGGCCAACCAGAACGGCGCGCCAATGCATCAGCCGGCCCCTGGCAACCAGCAGAATCAACAGAAGTAACGGCGAGACGCCATCTGCGATGAGCCGGAGGCGGATTGAGGATTCGCCGCCTCCGGACGGCTCAGGCGTCTCGCAATGCGCGATGGGAGCCGCGTCGCGGCCTCCCATCGTGCTTCTCACCACGCCGCGGCGGCGGCGCGGGTGCTGATGCGCTCGACGTCTTCGGGCAGAAGATAGCCATCCCGGGCAAGGGCCACGGCCGCCGCGTGCACCTTGGCGGCGTAATCGGCGGGGCCGCCATAGCGCTCCTGCAAGGAGAGGCGGCCGTCGCCGGCCGCCTCGCGCTCAGCCTTCGTCTTCGCAAACGGCAGGTACGAACCATCGAGATAGCAGAGCTCGCCGGCGCCGCCCGCATCGGCGCTCCGCACCGACCAGCCCGTCGCGGTCGCGGTCGGCACTGCGACGTCGGGCAACAGGATCCCGCTCGTCTCGTTGCCGTCGCGGTCCACCTTCGGGACCAGCACGCGGTAGCGTTGGTCGAGCGCGACCGGCAGCACCGTGCCGATGATGCCCTTGGCGAAGTCGGGACCGTAGTCGAGGCGCGGCCGCGGGCTCGGCCCCTTGACTGGTACGAAGCCCGGGATGGCGACCTGCGGGCCGGTCATCTCGACCAGGGTGCCGTCATCGATCCGCGGATGGCGGCTCGCCGGCGGCGGCACGCCATCCTTCACCCAGCGATCGAGCGCTGCCAGCGTGGCGCGCAAGAGCGGCGCATAGTCGATGCGATCGGGCGGCATCGCGCAGACGCCTTTCGGCATGGTCGACTGGATGCCGACGTGTTGTGTCCCGGCGAAGTGATAGATGCGCACGTTTTCCGGCTCGACACCGTCCTTCTGTCCGAGCGGATCGGTAAGGAGCAGGGATTCGCCGGACTGCCAGTACTCGGTCGAGGTATTGGTGCTGATGACCTTCGGGCAGTTGCCGCGCGCGCTGCAGCGCGCCAGGATCCCGTCCTGCGCCCCCGTCAACGGATCGGTCTGCGTCTCGAACGCAAACGGGAAGCTCACGTCGGGAAAGAACATGAACCCATGGCCGATCTGCACCATGCGGTTCGGCTGGGCGAAGCGCTGGTTGAGGAAGAGGCGCGCGGTCGCGACGTGCGGATTGATACCGTCGAACACGATCCGGCTCTGCTCGTCCTCGTTGAAACCGCGATAGACGAAGTCGCGCAGATAGCGCCCGCTCTGCGATGTGCCATGCGCGAGCGCGCGGGCGATCGCGGAATGGCCCGCCTGGAAGAGCGGGTTGGGCGTACCGGCGGCGTCCGCCGGCTCATGACGCAGGAACGAGACGAGATCGCGCGTCGCCGCAAAGCCGATGCCGGACACCGGCGGGTCGGCCGCCTGGTAGACGAGCTGATAGATCGCCCCAATGCGAAACATAGTGCCGGCCGGCTTGAGCCGGACGGCTTGCGGATCGACGAATTCCCATTCGTCACGCGAAAGGGTCTTTGGCTCCGCCGCGTTGCGCTCGCGCACCATCAAGGTGGCGGTTTCGGGATGGACTGCCCGGAAGGTGAGCCGCGCCTGCCCGGTTTTGGTGTCGTTGAACAGGAACTCGTCCCACACCGTCTGCTCGAGGGGGCCGGCGGCCGATGCCGTCGGCACGTCGATGCGCAGGTTGTTGCCGGTCGCCGGCAGCCCGGGAATCCATCCGCTCCAGACGACCGTGTATCCCTGCCGCATCAGAAAGCCGTTGCCGGCCTGCTCGGGCGTCGTCGGATCGTTGCTGATTGGCGCACTGTTGAACTGGATCAGTGCGCGCTTGTTGCCCCGATTGTTGACGTCGTAGAGCAGGGCGCCGTTGCCCTTCGCCATGTCGGCGGGCTTGAGGATGAAGAAGTCGGCAGAATATTCGACTCGGCCCTGGGCGTTGCGTGGCGCCTTGTCGAGGTCGACGATCACGGAATTGAGCGGGTGCGCCGGATCGAGCTCGCCATGGAAGCGCCCGACCACTTTTTCATACCCGCCAACATTGCCGAAGGCTTCCCCGGCCGCGAACGGCTCGGTGCGCAGAATCTCGATGCGGGTGACGCGCGACTGCGCGGGCACGGCCATGACCGTGAACAGCAGTCCAACCGCAAGCGCGCCTGCAATCCGTTTCATGGCATTTCCTCCCTGATCCCCCGATCCTATACCAGGCGTCGCACACCGTCAGTCCCGTGCCGAGGCGAAGAAGCCGGGTGCGGACGCCACACCGGCGGTTTCGCTGACGCGGTCTCTGAGCTACGGTTCCGCCTGTCCGGGAGGCTGCATGACGAAGGGCTCGGGTACGCCGGAGAAGGATGCGCGCAGGCCGCGGCACTGGCCCCTCTTTGTCTCGCTTGCCTCTTATCGCCCCGCCGACATCAGCAGCGATCTCGTCGCCGGGCTGACGCTGGCCGCGATCGCCATCCCGGAGCAGATGGCCACCGCGCGCCTCGCCAATTTTCCCCCGCAGGCCGGATTGATCGTGCTCATCGCCGGGGCGCTCGCTTTTGCCGCGTTCGGCGGCAGCCGCTTTCTGTCCTGCGGCGCGGATTCGACCATCGCGCCGATCTTCGCCGGCGGGCTGGTCGCGCTCGCGTCCGGCTCCGCCCACTATGTTGCGCTTGCCGCTGCGCTCGCCATGTTCGTCGGGCTTATTCTCGTGGCATCGGGCCTGTTTCGTCTCGGCTGGATCGCCGATCTGTTGTCGGTCCCAGTGACCACAGGCTTCCTCGCCGGCATCGCCATCCATATCGTCATCTCGCAGTTGCCCGGTGTGCTCGGCCTACCGGTCCCAGAGGGGCCGACCGTCGAGCGCCTCGTCGCAATTTTTGGCGAGCTCGGCCATCTCAACCCGTTCACGCTCGCCATCGGCGCCGGCGTGCTGGCAGTCATGCTCGTCTGCGTGCGCGTGGACCCGCGTATTCCCGGGGCGTTGATCGGGCTCGTCGCCGCAACCGGCGCGGTCGTCCTCTTCGCCCTCGAACGCCGCGGGGTCGCGGTGCTGGGCGAGGTCACCGGTGCACTCCCGGTTCCGTCCTTTCCGTCGATTTCCGGCGCGGAATGGGCCGCGCTCATCCCGCTCGCGCTGATCGTCGCGGTCGCCGTCATGGTGCAGACCGCGGCCACCACGCGCGCTTTCCCGTCCGTCCCCGACGAGGCGCCCGATGTCAACCGCGACTTCGTCGGGGTCGGGGCGGGAAGCATTCTGGCCGGCCTGATCGGCGGCTTTGCGGTCGATGCCAGTCCGCCACGGACAGCAATCGTAGCCGAGAGTGGCGGCCGCTCTCAGGTCACGGGCCTCGTCGCCGTCGCAATAACGATCGCGTTGCTCGCCGCCGGCGGCGCGCTCCTGCGCCACGTTCCCCAGGCCGCGCTCGGCGGCGTCCTGTTGTTCGTGGCGCTGCATATCTTTCGCGTCGCAGAGATGGCGCGCGTCCTTCGCCAGTCCCCCGCCGAGTTCACGCTGATCGTCGCGACCGCCGTCATGATCGTGGCCCTTCCCATCGCCCAGGGCGTCGGCATCGCGATCGCGCTCTCCGTCTTGCACGGGCTGTGGACGACGACGCGCGCGCGGCTCGTGGTGTTCGAGCGTGTGCCCGGCACCACTATCTGGTGGCCGAACAGCCCGCACATGAGCGGAGAGCGCGAGCCGGGCGTGATCGTCGCGGGCTTCCAGGCGCCGCTCTCGTTCCTCAATGCCGACCAGTTTCGTGGCGAGGCACGCGATGTGCTACGCGACGCGCCGCAAAAGGTGAAACTGTTCGTTCTCGAGGCAACCGGCATCGTAGAGATCGATTACACGGCCGCGCAGGCGCTGCGCGGCCTGATCGTCGAGTGCCACGAGCAGGGCATCGTCTTCGCGATCGCGCGCCTCGAATCCGTGCGCGCCGAGGAAGCGCTGACGCGTTTCCACATCCACGAGGTGCTTCAGCCGGATCGCATGTTCCGCAGCGTCGAGGAGGCCATCCGCGCGCTCGCGCCTGGCGCCGACGTGCCGGCGGCCGGGTAGGAAAACGGTCTCGCTATCCGCCCATGCCGGGCTCGATCGGCTTGTCGACCGCTCCGCCGCTCTCGGCCCAATCCTTGAAGGCGCCAAGATTGTAGACGCGCTCGTAACCCATGTCCTTGAGCACCTTGCCGCTCAGCGCCGAGCGGCCGCCCGAGGCGCAATAGACGATCACCGTCTTGCCCTTGGCAAAATTCTTGTCGTGGTATGGCGACTCGGGATCGGCGCGGAATTCAAGCATGCCGCGCGAAACGTGAACCGCGCCGGCCACCTTGCCGCTCCGCTCCACCTCCGGCGCGTCGCGCACGTCCACCACGAGGGTATTGCCTTTCGCGATCATTTCGCGTGCGTCGCTCGGTGAGACGCGCGGGACTGCCGCATTGGCGGCCTCCATCATCTGCTTGACGCTTGTCGCCATGGCCGGCTCTCCCTGTCGGAGCGGCCCCCCAGCTCTGTCAATATATAACTGCATAGGAACGAAAACAGCATCGTGCGGGGGCCATGACGCCGCGCCCGCTCCGGGCTAAGCTTGCGGCGGTCGCCTGATCCAAAAACAAAAGCCGGCGATGCCGTCCTGGGAGGAATGCTCATGGGGAAGCTTGTCCGCAGGCAGGTTCTGCATCTCGCGGCGGGCGCGCTCGCGCTGCCGGCCGTCTCGCGTCTCGCTTGGGCGCAATCCTATCCGAGCCAGCCCATCCGCCTAATCGTCGGCTTCGCGGCCGGCAGTACCACCGACATCCTGGCGCGCCTGATGGGACTGTGGCTGTCGCAGCGGCTCGGCCAGCAGATCGTGATCGAGAACCGGCCGGGCGCGGGCGGCAATATCGGCGCCGAGGCCGTCGTCAAGGCCGCGCCGGATGGCTACACGCTGCTCATGGTGCCGCCGGCGGTCGCTGCCAATGCAACCCTCTACGAGCATCTGAGCTTCGAGTTCATCCGTGACACCGCGCCGGTCGCCGGCGTGGTGCGCGTGCCCAATGTGCTCGAGGTCACGCCGTCGCTTCCGGTGAAGAGCGTTGCGGAGCTGCTGGACTACGCCAAGACCGATCCCAAGCTCAGCTTCGCCTCGGCCGGGATCGGCACCGCGAGCCATCTTGCCGGCGAGCTGTTCAATATCAGGACCGGGCTCCACATCCAGCATGTGCCCTACAAGGGCGACGGGCCCGCTATGGTCGATTTGATCGCCGGGCAGGTGCAGGTCGGGTTCGCCACCATGACGGCTTCGATCGGCCATATCCGCGCCGGCAAGCTACGGCCGCTCGCTGTCACGACCGCCGCGCGATCGGACGCATTGCCGGGCATCCCGACCGTCGGCGATACCGTGCCCGGCTTCGAGGCGAGCTCGTGGTTCGGCATCGCGGCGCCGAGGCGCACGCCCGCGGAGATCATCCAGCGCCTCAATCGCGAGACGAATGCGGGGCTCGCCGACCCGACCATCAAGGCCAGGCTCGCCGACATGGGCGGAATGCCGCTCACCGGTTCGCCCGCCGACTACGGCAAGCTGATCGCAGACGAGACCGAGAAGTGGAGCAAGGTGATCCGCACGGCGGGCATCAAGGCAGAGTAGGGGCCTCGCGGCTCACGCGCGCCCCGCCGGGGCCGCCCCGTCGCGCGCCGGCCGGAACCGGCGCAGCACGCTCTCGCCCAGGAGTTCGAACCCGACGAACAGCGGCGGTACGAACAGCACACCGACGAAGCTCGCGAGCACCATGCCGCCGAACACCGTGGTGCCGATCGATTGACGCGCACCGGCGCCCGCCCCGGTAGCGACCACCAGCGGAATGACCCCGATGATGAAGGCGAGCGCCGTCATCATGACGGGCCTGTAGCGGGTGCGCGCCCCTTGCTCGGCGGCGGCGCGCGCCGTCGTTCCGCCGGCGGTCAGGCGATCCTTGGCGAACTCGACGATCAGGATGGCATTCTTGGCGGCCAGCCCGATCAGAAGCACCAGTCCGATCTGCCCGTAGATGTCGAGCTGCGAGTGGCGCAGCAGAAGCGCCGCCAGGCCACCGAGCGAAGCGAACGCCACCGGCAGCATCACCGAGAGCGGCAGCAGCCAGCTCTCATACAGCGCGACCAGGAATAGGAACGAGAAGATCACGGCGTAGAGGAACGCCGCGGCCTGCTGGCCGGCGGAGAGCCGCTCCTGGTACGACATGCCGGTCCAATCGAAGCCGAAACCGCTCGGCAGGGATTTGCTCGCGATCTGCTCGATCGCCGCCATCGCCTGGCCGGAGCTTTTCCCGGGTCGTGCCGTGCCGTTGATCAGCGCCGCCGGATAGAGGTTGAACGTGTTGATGGCGTCGGCGCCCTGGATGGTCTGGATGCTCACGATTCCATTGAGCGGCACCATCGCCCCCTTGCTGCTCCGGACGTAGAGGTCGTTGATGTCGCGGACCGTATCGCGGAACTGTTCCTGGGCCTGCATCACCACCTGGAATACGAAATTCTGGTAGGAGAAGCGGTTGACGAACTGGCCGCCCAGATTCGCCTGCAGCGTCTGGTAGACCGCGAGCGGAGTCACGCCCAGCAACGCGGCGCGGGTGGTGTCGACCGTCACCAGGATCTGCGGCACGTCGGCCGCAAAACCGGTGAACACCGACATCAGGTTCGGATCCTGGTTCGCCGCGTAGATCAGGGCGCGCGCCGCGGCGGCGAGCTCCTGGATCGATTGCCCGCGCTGGGCTTCGAGCGCGAAGTTCACCCCGCCCGCCGCGCTGATGCCCGGGATTGCGGGCGGCCCGAAGGCGTTGACCAGCGCGGCGGATATGGCGTTGAACTGCGGCTGCAGCTTGGCGATTACGGCGGGAATGGTCTGGTCGGCGCCCCGCTCGGCCCACGGCCGCATGATGACGATGACGGAGGCGGTGTTCGCGCCGCGTGCGCCCGACACCAGGCTGAAGCCGCCGAGCTCGATCGAATGCGCAACGCCCGGGGTAGCGCGCGCCATGCGCCCGATCCGGTCGATGACCTCTTGCGTGCGCTCGAGCGATGCGCCGTTCGGCGTGCGCACATCGATGAAGAAATAACCCTGGTCTTCGTTCGGCAGGAATCCGAACGGGAGCGCCTGGAGACCGACGTAACACAACGCGAAGGCGGCAATCATGCCGGCGGCTGCGATCCACAAACGGCGCGACAGAAAACCGACGACTCCCACGTATCTGTCGCGCGCGTAGTCGAACCCCCGGTTGAACCAGCGAAAGAGGGCGAATCGCGCACGCGCGGGTGGACGCAGGATGAGGACGCACAGAGCCGGACTGAGCGACAGCGCATTGATCCCGGAGATGCACACCGCGACCGAGATCGTCACCGCGAACTGGCGATAGAGCGCGCCGGTGATGCCGGAAATGAAGCCGACCGGGGCGAACACGGCGACCAGAACCAAGGTGGTCGCGATCACCGGGCCGGCGATCTCGCGCATGGCCTGGTCGGTCGCCTGCGCGTTCGACCAGTCCGGGTGCTCCTCCATGGTGCGGGTCACGTTCTCCACCACGACAATCGCGTCGTCGACCACCAGGGTGATGGCGAGCACGATGGCGAACAGGTCGACCGTATTGGCGGAGTAGTCGAGCAGGTAGAGCACGGCAAACACGCCGATCAGCGATACCGGGATCGCGATGGTCGGGATCAGTGTCGCGCGCCAGTCCTGCAGGAACAGGTACACGACCGCGACGACGAGCACGAGCGTGATCGCGAGCGTCTGCAGGATTTCGGTGATGTTGGCGCGGACGAAGTTGGTCGCGTTGTAGACGATCTCGTACTGCAGTCCGGGCGGGAAATCCTTGGCAAGCGCCTGCATCTGCTGCTCGACCGAGTTCGCGACCGACAGGGCATTCGCGTTCGGGGTCTGGTAGATGGCGAGCGTCGCCGAAGGACGGCCGTCGAGCCCGGAGGACGACGTATATTGCTGGGCGGCGAGCTCGACTCGCGCGATGTCGCGCACCCGCACCACGCCGCCGTCCGGGTTGGTGCGCACGACGATGTTCTCGAACTCGGGCACGCTCGAGAGTTGGCCGGGCGACAGCACGGTGAGCTGCTGCTGCTGGTTCGGAGGGGAGGGGGGCTGGCCGATCTGGCCTGCGGCCACCTGCACGTTCTGCGACTGGACGGCAGCGGACACGTCGGCCGCCGTGAGGCCCAGCGCCGTCATGCGGACCGGGTCGAGCCAGATACGCATCGCGTACTGCCGCTCGCCGAAAATGTTGGTCTGCCCGACGCCGGTCGTTCGCGCGATGGGCTGCTGCAGGTGCATGTAGGTGTAGTTGGATATGAACACCTGGTCGTAGCGGTTGTCGGGTGAGAAGACGTTGACCGCGAGAACGAAGTTGCTCGCCGCCGCCCGCACCGTGATGCCTTCCTGTTGCACCTCGCTCGGCAGCTGCGGCAACGCGAGCTGCACCCGGTTCTGGACGTTGACCTGATCGATGTTCGGGTCGGTGCCTGTCGCGAAGGTGATGGCGAGACTGTAGGCGCCCGAGCTCGAGCTGGTGCTCTGCATGTAGAGCATGTCAGGCACCCCGTTGACCTGCTCCTCGATCGGCTGACCGACCGTGGTCGTGAGCGTGCTGGCGCTCGCGCCCGGATAGGAGACGCTGACCGTGACCTGCGGCGGGGTGAGGTTCGGATACTGCGCGACCGGAATGACGGACAGAGCGAGCAGGCCGGCGAGGGTGACCACGACCGAAATGACGATCGCGAAGTTCGGGCGGTGAATGAAGAAGGTCGAAAGCCACGCCATTCTTGCGATCAGCCGTTAGCGGGATTGGGGAGAGCCGTCCTCCGCGGAGGCATTCGGCCCGCTGCCCGTCGTGCCCGCGCCTTGCGTGGCTGACCTGTTGTCGACCGGATTCACGGTCTCGCCCGGGTGGACCTTCTGGACGCCTTCGACGATGACGCGCTCGCCACCCGACAGCCCGCTCGTGACCACGTAGTTCTGGCCGACCTGGCGACCGAGCTGCACGACTGTCTGCGCGACCTTGTTATCGTGTCCCACCGTCAGGACGAAGCTCCCGGACTGCTGCAGCTGCACGGCGGCCACTGGCACCAGCGGCCGCTCCTCAGGCGTGGCGCGGCGCACCTCAACCGTCACGAAGCCGCCCGGCAGGAGCAACTCGCGCGGGTTGGCAAAGTCGGCGTAAACCCCGACCGTTCCGGTCGCCGGGTCGACCTGGTTGCCGAGAAACGCGATGCGACCCGTCTCCGGATAGGTCGAGCCGTCCGGCAGCACGAGATTGACGCTCAGTCCCTGCGCGATGTGCGCCGCCGGTTCGCCCCGCTGCTGCTGCGCACTGACGATTTCGCGATCGCTCACTGAAAAGAGAACCCGGATCGGGTCGAGCTGATTGACGGTCGCGAGTGGTGGCGTCGACGGCGTCACCAGGTTTCCCTTGGTCAGCGACACGGCGCCGATGCGCCCGTCGATCGGCGACTTGATCGTGGTGTAGGACAGGTTGAGCTCGGCCTGGGCGAGGTTTGCCTGGGCCGCGTTGACGTTGGCCTGGTTCTGGTCGCGCGTCGCCTGCGCCTGGTCGAGGTTGGCCTGTGTCTCGACATTTCGCTCCGTCAGCCGCGACGCGCGCTCGAAAGCGAGCTGAGACTGGCGCAGCGCCGCGTTGGCCGAGGAGAGCTGCGCCTGCGCGGCCTTCACCGCCGCCGCGTACTGCGCCTCCTCGAGCCGATACAGCACGTCGCCGGCCTTCACGTCGCTGCCCTGGTTGACCGGAATGTCTTCGACGAAAGCGGTGACCCGCGGCACGACCTGCACCGCCTGAATTGCGGTAACGCGGCCGACGAAGGTGTGCGCCGGCGCGACGTTCTTCACCACCACCGGCACCACCCCGACCGAGGGCGCCGGATTGGCCGGGGGCGCACCTTGCGCGCGTGCGCCGGACCCTGCCGGCGCGATGAGAAGAACCGACGCAATGAGCGTGTTGAGCATCGCGCGCATGCGGCAGCAGGCCGGCCTAGCGCGACGGAGGCCGACCGGTGAGGCGCGGTCGATCATTCGTGGCGAGAACACCTGACGCGAGGGAACCGTTCCGTCCCGCCACGAGGAACTTGGGTCCCGAAGAGGCGCTACGGGCGTGGCCACCGTCACGCCGGTGCCGGATGCCGGATCTCCCCAGGAACAATGGCGGCGGCGCCCGCGTTGCGCCGTCAAGCATTTCGTCAACCGACCTTGCACGATGAGCGCACCCAAGCCCCCGTTCCCGAAGCAGCAGCAGGCCATGCCCGGCAGCAGCGCCGACATGGACCCGAAGCCCGATTACGGCGAAACGAGCTACCGGGGGTGCGGACGCCTCAAGGACAAGACAGCGATCATCACCGGAGCGGACAGCGGGATCGGTCGGGCCGTCGCGCTCGCCTTCGCCCGCGAGGGCGCGGACGTGCTGGTCAGCTATTACAACGAGCATGAGGACGCGCGCGAAACTGAGCGACTCGTGGTCGGAGCCGGGCGGAAGTGCGTCGTCGTCGCCGGCGACGTCAAGGATCCGGCCCATTGCCGCGCGCTGGTCGACAAGGCGATCTCGGCCTTCGGCCGGCTCGACATCCTGGTGAACAACGCGGCGCACCAGGCGACGTTTTCCTCGATCGAGGACATCAGCGACGAGGAGTGGGACGTCACTTTCCGCACGAACATCCACGCGATGTTCTATCTCACCAAGGCAGCGGTGCCGCACCTCAAGCCGGGCGCGTCCATCATCAACACCGCATCGATCAACGCCGATACGCCGAACCCAGGTCTTCTGCACTATGCGACCACCAAGGGCGCGATCGAGAACTTCACCGGCGGTCTTGCACAGCTTCTCGCCGAGAAGGGAATCCGGGCCAACTGCGTCGCTCCCGGGCCGATCTGGACGCCGCTCATCCCGTCGACCATGCCGGCCGAAAAGGTGAAGGACTTCGGCGAGCAATATCCGATGAAGCGACCGGGCCAGCCGAAGGAAGTGGCGCCCGCCTATGTTCTGCTCGCGTCCGACGAAGCGAGCTATGTTTCGGGCGCCACCGTTCCGGTCACGGGCGGCAAGCCCATGCTGTGACGCAGCCATCGCCCGTCGCTGCCAACCATCCCAGGCCCAAGCCGTCAGCCGACCGATGTGGCCACGATCGTCGCGGCGGAGTGATCCAGCCGAGTCATTGATGCCTCTCGGAACGACGGGCTTGCGCCCCACCTGCGGCAAATGCGCGCGATGACCGCGTCGAGCATTCGTCTGCCGCCATTCTGACGTTGCGTCATGTGTTCATGGACCGGGCCGCCCTGATCGCGCTACATTGGGCGTGTACTCAGCGAAAAGTCGGGGAATGCGACGCGCATCGCCACGTGCCGTGGCGGGGATTCATTTTCGTGAGCGAGGGTTCAGTGTCGAAGCCGCAACGCATGTTGCTGAAGCCGATTCGCGCCATGCTGGTCGTCTCGCTCGTTGCACCCGCCGCAGCATTGGCTCTGTTCGCATGGCATAGTCACGATCAGGCGGTTCGGGGAGCACAGGATCGCGCGCAACGCCTCGCCGGGATCATCCAGGAACATTCCCTCAAGGTCTTTGAAACCATTGAGCTGGTGCTGCATGCGGCCGACCGGCGGCTGCATGGTGCGAGCTGGGATGAGATCGCGACTTCCAAGGCGATCTGGGACGACCTGAAGAAGCTGCAGGAATCGTCCGAGCAGGTTGGCGCGATTTTCGTGGTCGACCGCCATGGCTCCAATCCACTGACGACGCGCGTATTTCCCGCGCCGTCCGTCGATTTCGCCGATCGCGACTACTATTTCGAGCAGCGCCGCGCCGACCGGGGGCTCTATGTCGGCCAGGCCTATGTGGGCCGGATCAGCAACGACCACATCTTCAATTTCAGCATCCGCAAGAGCAGCCCGGATGGCGCGTTCGATGGGGTGATCGGCATATCCGCCTACGCCCAGTATTTCGCCAATTACTACCGCTCGCTCGGCAAACCGGACGACGCCTTCGCCATTGCCCTGGTGCGCGCCGACGGCAGCGTCCTGGTGCGCTATCCGGAGCTCGGTCGCGGCGCCAGCAAGATCACGTCCGACAGCCCGATCATGGTCAACGTCGCCGGCCGCGACCAGGGCACCTTCTTCGCCCGCTCCCCATTCACCGGCCATGACCGCCTTTACGGCTTCGTGAAGGTCCGCGGATTTCCGGTCTATGCCTTCTACGGCATCGATCGTTGGGCAATCACCAAGGAATGGCTGCAGACGGTCGCCTGGGCCGCCGTCCTCGCCATCCTGGTCGCAAGCGCGCTCTTTCTCACCTCTTGGTTCGCGTTGGAACGCGCCACCAAGGAGGCGCTTGCGCTGCAGCGCCTGAGCAAGACGACCGAGGAGCTGGGCCAGGAAATCGAGCGGCGCCAGCGCGCGGAGGCTTCGCTGCTGCAGGCGCAGCGGCTGGAGGCAGTTGGGCAGCTCACCGGCGGGATCGCGCACGATTTCAACAATCTGCTCACGGTGATTTCGGGCAATCTCGACCTGGCCGACCGCAAGAACGATCTCAACACGATACGGCGGCTGCTCAAATCGATCCGCTACGCCTCGGACCGCGCCACCAACCTGACGCGCCAGCTGCTCACGTTCTCCCGCCGCAACATGCTCAATCCGCGCACCGTGGACCTCAACGTGGTGCTGGAGCGCACCCGCGTGCTGATCGAGCATTCCGTGCCGGAAAGCATCGCGGTCGAGTTTCAGCTCGCCGCCGATCCTTGTCCGGTGCACATCGACGTCAGCGAATTCGAAGCCGCGGTGCTCAACGTCGTGGTGAACGCCCGCGACGCGATGCCGTACGGCGGCCGGCTCGCGCTCTTGGTGGAAGATGTCGTGCTGCCGGACGAGGGCGGCAACGGCGACCCGGCTCTGCCGCCTGGCCGCTACATTGCGCTGCGCATCGATGATGTCGGGGTCGGCATGGCGCCGGAGACGCTCGCGCGCGTTTACGAGCCGTTCTTCACCACCAAGGAGGTGGGGAAGGGGACCGGCCTCGGCCTGAGCCAGGTCTACGGCTTCGTCCAGCAGTCGGGCGGCGCGATTGCGATCGAAAGCGCACCGGGCCGCGGCACACGTGTCTCACTGCTGCTGCCGCGCTCGTCCGAGGTCATCACCGGTGACACGCGCGCGCTCGCCGGGGCCACCGGGCCGGGCCGGCGTGCCACCGTGCTTGTCGTCGAGGACGATCCGGATGTGCGCGGGACCACGATCGCCATGGTTCAGGACCTCGGGCATCAGGTGCTGATCGCGCGTACCGGGGCCGAGGCGCTCGCGCTCGTCAAAGCCGGCAACCCGATCGATATCCTGCTGACCGACCTGGTCATGCCGGGCCGGATGACCGGCGTCGAGCTTGCCCAGGCCGCGATGGCAGCCGCGCCCGCCATCAAGGTCGTGATCACGACCGGCTATCCAGGCCATTCGGACCTGCTGCGCAATCATCTGCCCGTGCTGCCGAAGCCGTTCACCCGGTTCGATCTCGACGGGATGATCAGGTCGCTCATCGAACCGCCGCCGCTCGCGCCGGTCGGCGTCGCGTGACAACGAGGCAGCCGGCCGCAGCCCGGATCAAAGCAAATCCGAGCCGCGTCGGCGCCGCGGCTATTCGGCCGGAACTGCGAGGGGCGATTTGATCTGCTCGGTGCGCTCGCGCCGATAGAGGATCCACGCGAACATCAGCATGGAGAAGAGGATGATGAACGAGCCGACGGCGGCAATCGGGTCGGCTTCGGGATGTCCCGTGTAGATCAATCCCACGCCGGCGACCAGGACCACCGTTCCGGCGATCCAAGCCCACACCTGCAGCAGGGCGGGTCGCGACGAGTCCAGGGCAGGGTGCAGGCGGTAGTAGATTCCAATCAGGAAGAGGGAAACCCATCCCAACAGATTGAGATGCGCGTGCGCCGGCATGGGGGCGTGATTTTGCGTAATCGCCATTCCGATTCCCCAGGCCATTCCCGCAATCACGAATAGAACGGCAGCTTGAAAGCTGAGCGACGACGCCCGCATGATCCCTCCTCCGATCGTTATCGTACGGTCAGATTCGGGACACTAGCACGAATGCCGACGTGAGTGTGGGGAAGCGCGCGCGATGAACTCGGCAACGCGATCGCGACCGCCTGGCTCTCTCGCGACGGCATCCGCCGAGAGGGCAGCGGCGGAACCGGCGCACGAAGCGATCAATAATGTCGCCGGCCGCCGCGATAATACGGGCTGCGGATGCAATAACCGCCGATGCCGCTCATGGTCTGCATGCACTGGGCGTAGGTCGCGAAGTAGCACGACTGCGCCCCGCTGCGATCATTCCGAACGCCGCACCAGGGATAATCGTAGGCCGACTGGGCGTGCGCGCCGGTCGAGATGGTGAGCAGCGCCGTGCCGACGGCAAGGGCGGTCGTGGTCCGCATGATCGGCTCCATCGTTGTTTGTCCACACCGTCGCCTGTCTCGGAGAAAACGTGTGATGCGCGATTCCGTTCGTGGACAGCATTGAGGAGCCGCAAATGCAACGGCAGAGCCGATCGGAAGCTCGATCCAAGCCCGGAACAACCGCTCCGCTCCGGGCGTTGCGCTTCAAAATTTTGCCGCGCCGCGCCAGCGGCCGGTAAAGCATCCGATCCAACCGACAGCCCATGGAGAGATCCGATGGCATCGCAAAAAGCACGCGACTTGTTCATCGTCGGTCTGCGCAACGCCCGCGCGATGGAGCGCCAGGCCGAGGAGATCCTGGAGCGCCAGGCCGAGACGCTCGTCGACTATCCCGACATGCGGACCAAGGTCAGGCAGCACCTGGGTGAGACGCGTGAGCAGATCAGGCGGCTCGACCAATGTCTCGATTCCCTCGGTGAGAGCAAGTCCACCGTGAAGGACGCGGCGATGTCCTTCGTGGGCAACATGGCAACCATGGGCCACGGCGTGGCGGGCGATGCCATCCTCAAGAACACATTCGCCGACGAGGCGTTCGAGCATTACGAGATCGCCGCCTACAAGTCCCTGCTCACGCTTTGCGACCGTGCGGGCGTGACGGCTGCCGCGCAGCCGCTGCAGACCTCGCTGCGCGAGGAGGAGCAGATGGCGGCATGGATCGACCAGCACGTCGGCGACATCACCCTGCAGTTCCTGCGCAACGCGGAGCGCGCGGAAGCCCGCGCGTAGGCAGTCCGGCACGCGCGGGCGGCGCCGTGGCGGTCCGCCCGCAACGCGCGACGCTGCGGACGGCGAGAAGCCCCTCGGAGGCGAGGCATAGCGGCGCTCAGAGTTCTCTCGCGGCGAGCCCCGTGCCCGGGAACGTTTGGGCGCCCGCCGCATCTAACTCAGATTCGGCTGTGCGGCGGGCCGACCCACCGCTGATTTTTTTCACTGATTCGGGAACGCGACGGTTTCCGGTGCATCCAATGCGGTGTCCGAGCCCACGGGGGCTCAAACACGGAGCAATGGGATGTCCTGGAAGCTGACGGCCTTTTTGGCCGCGGCCACCCTCGGCTGCGTCGCAGCGCACGCCGAGAACGCCAAGCCGAACGATGCACAGATCGCCCACATCGCCTACACGGCAGGAGAGATCGACGTCAAAGCGGCAGAGCTCGCGCTGAAGAAGTCGAAGAACCGGGAAGTGCGCGCTTTCGCGCAGGACATGGTGCGAGACCATAAGGCGGTGAACGAGAAGGCGCTCGCGCTGGTCAAGAAGCTCAACGTCAAGCCGCAGGACAACGACACCAGCAAGGCGCTGCTTGCGCAGGCGAAGCAAAAGCAGGCGGAATTGCAGAAGCTGGACGGCGCAGCGTTCGATCGGGCCTATGCGACGAATGAGGTCGCCTACCACAAGACGGTCAACGGGGCGCTCGAAAGCACGCTCATCCCGGGCGCGAGCAATGACGAGCTCAAGGCGTTGCTGACGGCGGGCCTGAAAATCTTCCAGGGCCACCAGCAGCATGCCGAGCATGTGGCGCAGGACCTGAAATAGGCCCCCTGCCATGCCGAGACTCTGGTGCCTGGTCCTGGCGGCGATTACGGGGCTTGCTGCGTCGCGCGCGGAAGCCGCCACCATCCGCGTCGCCGTCGACAATGTCGCCTACGCGCCGGCCCAGGTCTCGGCTCATGTGGGCGATACGATCGAATGGGTAAACAGCGATTTCGTCGCCCATACCGCGACCGGGCGCAAGAAGGAGTGGGACGTCTTCATTCCGCCCAACAAGAGCGCGCGGACCACCCTGGCGCGCCCGGGCGATATCGACTATTACTGCCGTTTCCATCCCAACATGGTGGGCCATGTGTCCGTGACGCCGTGACCGCGGCGAGGCAGCCAATGGCGCCGCCCCGCGGGTCCGCGAAACCGATGGTCCTGCCGGGCAACGCGACCCCGGATGGCACCTCGTCGGCCGCGGAAGTCAAGCGCATCGGCGCGCCGATTGAATCGGCGTTCTCCGAGGACGATCCGACGCCGCTGTTCACGGTGACTGCGGGCATCTTCAAGGATGCGCCGCATCGGAACGCCGCGAAGCTCTTCCTCACCTGGTACGCCAAGGAGCAGCAGAGCCGGGTCGGCGTGTTCTCGGCGCGCATCGACGTTCCGCCGCCCGCGGGACTGAAGCCGCTTTCGTCCTACAAGGTGGCGAACGGCTCCCGGGAATTCGTGAGCGACGAGGCCAAGCTTGTCGAGTTGCGCAAGGGGTTCGAGGCCCTGACGGGGCCTGTGGTGAACGCCGGCGGCGTGCGCTGAGCCGCCAACATGCCGCCCTGACGCGGCCATGACACCGGCTGCCGTCTGTGCTTGAATTTTTCCCACAACGCCGTCCTGTCGCTGCGGCTGCCCGCATTGCGGCCGGGACTTGGCAGGCATCGAGGTTTTCGATCGTGATCATCCAGACTGCGCCCGAGGGCGAGCCGCGCCTTGCCGTCATGATGTACGAGCACACCGCGCTTGCCCATCAGTTCGCCCGAGAATTCGGCAATCGCGCATTCGAGCCCGCGCAGCCCGCTGACCTGATGTGCCACGTCGTGCTGCATCACGACGCCGGCTGGTTCGAGTTCGACCGCGATCCCGTGACCGATCCCAGGACGGCGCTGCCGTACAATCTGGTCGACACGCCCCCTGAACACATCACCGTCACCAGCCGCCGCTCGCCCGACTACAATGAGCGGCAGCACCCGTTCTGCGGGTTGATGTCGAGCATGCACAGCTGGGGCCTCTATAACGGCCGATATGGCCTTTCCAGCATGGTGCTGATCGACAGGATTCCGGCGCAGGACCGGCCGCTCGCACAACGCATGCTCGACGGCGAGCTCGTGCGCCAGAAGCGGCTCAAGGAGGAGCTCGCGAAGGACCCGGAGACTGCGGGCTTGATCGACGAGTCGAAGCTCTTCCAGAATTACAAGCAGCTGCAATTCTTCGACACTCTCGCGCTCTATTTCAATCGCACCCATCCGAGCGAGCGTGGGGAAACCACATTCACCCACGTGCCACTGACCAACCGGGACGACGCCACCGTTACGATGCGGCCAAAGGAGGAGGGGATCTACGCCCTGTCGCCGTATCCGTTCGCGTCCGAGGCGCCGGAGTTCGCATACGCTGGGCGCCACATCTCGCCGGGCCAGCACGAACAGCAGGATGGCTGGGCGAACGTGCTGCGCCAGGCTCCGCCGATGTGGGAGCGCTTCCGCCTGGTCGCCGCATGAGCGAGCCGCCCGAAATCAACGACCCGCACGCGCTCGCCGAGCTCACCGCCGCCTTCGAGGCCTACGAACGCGCGCTGGTCGACAACGACATTGCCGCGCTCAACCGAATGTTCTGGGACAGCCCGCTGACGCTCCGCTACGGCACACGCGCGAACGAGCTCCTGCGCAGCCATGCGGAAATCGCCGAATTCCGCCGCAAGCGTGGCGCGGTCGACCAGCGCCGCACGCTGCGCAACACCCGCATCATGACATTCGGCCATGACTTCGGGGTTGCGAACACCGAATACAGTCCGGCCGGCTCGGACAAGATCGGCCGGCAAAGCCAGACTTGGGTGCGTACCGCCGAAGGCTGGAAGATCGTCTGCGCGCACGTGTCATTCGGCGCCTGACGCAATCGGGCTGTTCAGTCGCGGGTTGCGGCCACCGGCGCTTCACCGCGCGAAAACTGCGCGGCACTGCGGCCCGCCAGGCGACCGAAGGTCGCGCCGGACATGAGGCCGGTGCCACTGGCGTAGTTGTGATAAAAGAGTCCGCCCACGATCTCCCCCGCCGCATAGAGGCCCGGGATCACGCGCCCATAGAGATCCTCCACCTCGGCCTGGGTTGAGATCTTCAATCCGCCGAACGTGAACGTTACGCCGGTGGTCACGTGATAGGCGTGGAACGGGGGCGTATCCAGGGGATTGGCCCAATTCGTCTTCTCGATCGCCAGGCCGACCGTCCTGCGGCCGTCGAGCACATTAGGGTCGAACGGCCGGTCGGCGCGGCAGGCCGCATTGAACGCCCGCACCGTGCGCAGGAAGGCCTCCGCATCGACCCCGTCGAGCTTTTCGGCCAGCTCCTCGAGCGTGCCCGCCTCGGCCTTGGTTATCCGCCGGATGCGGTATTCGCCGCGCAGCAGGTGGCTGACCTTGGCATCAAACACCTGCCAGGCGAACATTCCCGGCTGCTTCACGATCTCGGCGCCGTACTTCGCATAGGTGTGGCTGTGGAAATTGGCGCCCTCGTCGAGGTAGCGCTCGCCCCGGGCGTTGATCACCAGGCCGAAGGGATAGTTGTGCTTCTGGAATTGATCTCCGACCGTCAGGTCGCCGTAGGGCGGTGCGTTGACGTCCCATGCCACGGAGTGGCAGCCGGACCAATGACCATAGGGTCGCGCGCCGATCGCGAGCGCCATGGTGAGACCGGCGCCCATGTTGAAGCGGGTCCCGCGGACCTTTGCGAGCTCCCAGCCCGGCCCGAGATAGCGCGCGCGCATTTCCGGGTTGGATTCGAAGCTGCCGCAGGCGAGCACGATCGCGCCGGCCTTGATCTCCACCGGCACCCCGTTCCGCTCGGCAACGACGCCCGTCACCCGTCCGTCCTCACGGACAAGGCGCACCGCGGGCGTGGCAAAGCTGATCGGGATGCCACGCCGCTCAGCATTGGCATAAAGCGCCCGCAGCATTTCGGGACCACCGCCCCAGATGTGCAGCGCGAGGCCGCCCCAGAACTTGAACTTGCCGTCGACTTTGTAGGCCTGCCGGCCGAGGCCGGGCTGCAGCTTGACGCCTTGGCGGGCGAACCATTTCGCCGTGTCGAGACTGCTGCGAACCAGGATCTCGGCGAGATCGGGATCGGTTCGGTACTGCGTCAGCGCGAACAGATCGTCGAAGAACTGCTCTTGCGTATAGGTGCCAAAATCGACGTGGTCCAAATTCTCATGGGCGAGCGAGGGCAGCACCGCGGCGAGGTCGTCGACCCCGCGAAAGGCGAAGCGGAACGCCCCGCCGGTGAAATGCGAGTTGCCGCCTCGCTCCTCGAATGGCGCCGCTTCGAGCATCAGCACCCGCGCGCCGGCCTCGTGGGCCGAGATCGCGGCGCACAGGGCGGCATTGCCGGCCCCCACCACGAGCACGTCCGGCCGCTCGCGCAACACATCGTCTGATCGCATACTATCCCTTCGCTCCCCGCTCCTGGAAGGAGACCCGCGTGACCAACCTGCAATCCGGCGCCGTGTCCACCCGCCGTTCCGGCACCGTGCTCGCATTGCTCCTCGGCTTGGCGGTCGCGGACCTGTTCGCTGCGGCCGCGCCGGCCCGCGGCCAGGCCTATCCGGCGCGCCCGATCATGATCATCGTGCCGTTTGCGGCAGGCGGCGGCAATGACGTCCTCGCCCGGCTCTTGGCGCAGCATATGGGCGCCTCGCTTGGCCAGCAGATCGTCGTGGAGAACCGGGCCGGCGCGGGCGGCACCGTGGGCGCCCGGGCGGTCGCCAAGGCGGCGCCGGACGGCTACACGCTGATGGTCGGACACTCCGGTGTCTTCGCCATCGCGCCGAGCCTTTACGCCACGCCGGGCTATGATCCGCGCAAGGATTTTTCTCCCGTTGGGCTGATCGGCTCGTTCCAGCAGGTTCTCGTCGTCCACCCATCGGTCCCGGTGCACAGCGTCGCCGAACTGATTACGCTGGCCAAGCGCGAGCCCGGCAAGCTGACCTATGCAACCGCGGGTGTGGGGTCGGGCTCGCATTTGTCGACCGAGCTCTTTGCCGGCATGGCCGGGATCCGGCTCACCCACGTGCCCTATCGCGGGACCGGGGCGGTGCTGACCGATCTGATCGGCGGCCGCGTCGACATGATGATCACGACGCTGCCCTCGGTGATCGCGGCCATTCGCAACGGACTGTTGCGCGCCGTCGCGGTCACCGGCGAGAGCCGCTCGCCGCTGTTTCCCGACCTGCCGACCTTCGCCGAGTCGGGGGTGCCCGGCTACGTCGCCGTGATCCATTACGGGATGGTGGCGCCCGCCGGCCTCGATCGCGCGATCGGCGAACGCCTCAACACGGCGCTCAGTGCGGCGCTTGCCGACACGCAGGTGCGCGCGCGCATCGCCGATGAGGGTGGCGAGGCGCTGCCGGGGCCACGCGACCGGCAGATGGCCGACATCGACGCGGAGGAGACGAAGTGGAGCGCCCTGGTGCGTAAGCTCAGGATCAAGGTGGAGTAAGGAAGTCCAGGGCCCGCTATCTCGGCACGCGGACGAAGATCTCGTAGACCGCAACCAGCACCTCGACCACGATCAGCGCCACGATGGTAACCTCGAGCCTGACACTGCGCTCTGTGTCGATGATGTCGGTGAGCGCGCGCGTGGTCTCGTCGATAACCGAGAGCTTGCGCGCAAGACCGGCCGCGCGCTCCTTGAGCTCGTATTCATCGACCAGCCGCGCGTGCAGTCGGTCGAGCTCTGGATGGTCCCACAGGATGTCGGGCTTCTCCTGCACTTCCACCCGGCCCGACATGCGATGGTGCACCAGTAGGGCGTTGCCGATCTTCTTCAGAATCTCGCGCCGGTTCGAGGGTGAGCGGCCAGTGCGCGCGAGCGTCGCGGCAAACGGCTCGACCACCTCGATCACCTTGGCCACCTCGCGCTCGTCGCGCCCCAGGGCGACGTTCTTGCCCAGGACATCGGCGAGCACCAATAGGCGTGGGGGCGAGAGATCGCGCAAAGAGACCGGCCCGCCGGGGGCGATCTGGTCCTCGCCGTCGGGCGCGATCTCGATGAGGGCGCTTTCGTCCTCCGGCCGTGCAAAGGCCCCCGTGACGCGCGGCTGGAGGGCGCGGATGAGCTCGTCCTCCTCGACGGGCGACAGCCCAATGAGCACGACGGCGCCGTAGCGAAACAGGACGGCATAGCCGTTCTGGCCGACCCGGAACGCGAGCGGTATCGTGGAAATGACGTCGCTTCGCTCAAGGCCGGCGAGGTCGATGCGTTCGCCCAGCAGGAGGGCGCGCAGCGTCACCTGACGCGACGATGTTGTGCCTGTGGATCGGAGATCCAGGTTCGTCATGAAATCGCCGAGCGGTATTTCCGCTCTCCCGGGCCGGTAGACCAACGGCGGGCGGCTCGCACGGGTTCCCTGTCACAAAAATGTCATACAAGGGCGCCGGGGCGGCGAGGTGACCCCTGGAATTCGGTCGCGTGATTCGCGATTATCGGGCGCCTCCGGTTCGGCTGTGTGTTTCCAAAATGTCAGCTCCGCGTGAAATCGAGCTCAAGCTCGAGGTGCCGCCCGACTATTTGCCGCGCCTGACCGAGGGCGGGCCGCTCAAGCGCGCCACCCCCGCGGGCCGCAATGGCACGCGGCTCGTTTCCGTCTATTTCGATACCGACAAGCTGAAGCTGCGCGAGAACGGGCTTTCGCTGCGTGTGCGCCGGATCGGTGGCCGCCTCGTTCAGACCGTCAAGCGCGAGAACGGGACGGGTGCGGTGCTGTTTGCGCGCGACGAGTGGGAGCACGACATTCCCACCCGCCAACCCGACCTCGACGCCATGCGCGACAAGGGCCTCGGGCCACTGCGGAAAAAGAAGCTGCGCCGGACGCTGCGCCCCGTCTTCGAGACGCGTGTGCGCCGCAAGGTGTTCGACGTTCAGAGCGGCGACAGCAAAGTCGAGGTCGCCATCGACCGCGGCAGCGTGGAGGCCGGCCGTAAATCCTCGCCGATCTGCGAGCTCGAGCTGGAGCTCAAGCAGGGCCGACCTGCCGATCTCTTCCGCCTGGCAAAAACGCTGGCGCAGGACGTGCCGATGCGGCTGGCGGTCGAAAGCAAGGCGGATCGCGGCTATGCACTCCTTGGCAAGGGCAAGCCGCGCGCCGTGAAGGCGGCGCCCGTCGCGCTTGCACCGGATCTCGACGCGCGATCCGCATTCCAGATCATCGCCCGGGCTTGTCTGCACCAGGCCGTCGCCAACCAGCCGGTGATGCTGCTGGGCGATCCCGACGGCCTGCACCAGATGCGGGTCGGACTGCGGCGCCTGCGGGCGGCAATATCCTTGTTCTCCAACCTGCTCGGCGACCAGCAGACGAAAGCGGTGAAGGCCGAGCTGAAATGGATCATGGGCGAGCTCGGGCCGGCGCGTGAGCTCGAGATATTTTTGACCCGCGTCGTGAATCCGGCCGCAAACGGTCGGCGCGGCGGCCAGCTCGCCGTGCTTGCGCAGGAGCTCCAGCGCCGGCGCAAGACTGCGTTGGCGCGCGCCCGTACCGCCGCCGACAGCGACCGCCTGCGGACCCTCTGCCTCGATCTCGCGGCGTGGATCGAGGCCGGCGATTGGACCGAGAGCAGCGATGATCTGGTCCAGCTGCACCAGCAGCAGAACATCGCGCTGGCTGCCGCCGAACAGCTGCAGCGGCGGAGAAAGAAGATCGTGAAACGCGGCAGGAACCTCGCCCGTCTTGATGGGAACGACCGCCACCGGCTGCGCATTGACGTCAAGAAGCTCCGCTATGCGGCGGAATTCTTCGCGGGCGCCTTTCCGCGCAAGAAGCAGGCGAAGCGTTGGCGCGATTTCGCTGCTGCCCTCGAGCGGCTGCAGGACGCGCTCGGCGATCTCAACGACATCCGGGTGCACGAGCAGCTGTCGGAACAGTTCGTCGAACGTGACGAGTCGGGTGGCAAGCTCCAGCGTGTACGTACCCGGAAGGCATTCGCCGCCGGTCGGCTGTCAGGGCGTGAGGAAGCGCGCCTCGCTCCGCTGATGCACGAGGCCCGCCAGGCCTATGCGGAGTTTACAAAGGTCAAGCCATTCTGGGGATAGGCGGCCAAAACTCGCAGGGTTGTGATCGCGCATGGCACTGCGGCAATCGGTACCTGTCGCAGCGTCACGAAACCATCGCGCAACCGAAACAGTCTCTCCACGTGCCTGTCATCCGCACAAATTAAGCGTTCCTCCCGTTACGTCTCAACTTTCGGGAGAGAACTCATGGCTAGCATAACGAGATGGCCGCGGCGCTCCGCCACGTGCCTGGCACTCCTGGCGTCGTCGGCCTTCGTATGCGTTGCGTCGAGTCATGCCGCTAATCCGGACAAGGCGGTCGACCAGATTCCGACCGCGAGCCCGATCAAGCATGTGATCATCATCGTCGGCGAGAACCGCAGTTTCGATCACCTGTTCGCGACCTACGTGGCGAAACACCCGCACGATCGGGTGCTCAACCTGCTCTCGCAAGGGATCGTCAATGCGGACGGCTCGCCCGGTCCGCATTTCGCCAAGGGGCAGCAATACAAGATCATCGCACCCCCGAACGGGCCCGGAAACTTCTTCATCAGCGCCGGCAGCTCGACCAAGTCGCTCTACACCACCTTGCCGGTGCCCGACGTCGCCGGCGTGCAGAACCCGCCCAACGCGTTCATCCTGTCTGTCCCGGGCGGCGATCCGGGCCTTCCCGCGGCCGACCAGTTCCTGTTCGGCACCGGCGGCACCGGGCTGCCCTACACGCAAGGGCCCGACACCCGCATCACGCACGTGACCAGCCTGCCGCCCGGGCCTTTCCAGATGACCGGCCCGACCATGCCGTACGACGCCTACACGGCCGACACCATCCATCAGTATTTCCAGATGGTGCAGCAGGTGGACTGTGCGATCGACAACGAGCACGTCTCCAAGGGCAATCCGACCGGCTGCCTGCACGACCTGCAGTCGGCGATCACCACGACGTACAACACATCGCCGCTCACGTCCCCGCCGCAGGTCGCGACCGACACCGGCCAGACCATGGCGTTCTTCAACATGCAGCAGGGCGACGTGCCGCTGTTCAAGGCGCTCGCCGACAAGTACACGATGAGCGACAACTATCATCAGCCGGTGATGGGCGGGACCGGGCCGGACAGCGTTCCGCTCGGCTTCGCCGACCAGGTGTTCTTCACCAATGGCACCAGCTCCGGCGGCGTCGGCACGCCACCCGCGTCGCAGGTCTACAATCCCAACCCGCAGATCGCCGCGTACAGCAGCGGCAACTTCAATCTCTATACGCTGCGCAGGCAGTGGTTCAATTGCTCCGACCCGACGGCGCCCGGCGTGAAGCCGATCCTCGACTACCTGCAGAAGCTGCCCTACGAGGTCGATCCCAAGTGCCAGGCCGGCGCTTTCTACAACGCCGTCAACGTCAACCCGGCATGGACGCCGGGCGGCGCGGTACAGACCGGCACCATCGTGCCGGTGCAGACCATCCGATCGATCGGCGACGTGCTCACGGCTCACAACATTCCGTGGAAGTACTATGGCGGCGGCTACAATCTGTCGGTCGCCGGCAACCCAATCAACGGCTACTGCAACATCTGCAATCCGTTCGAGTTCCAGGCGAACTATCCGGCGATGCGGGCCGATCACATGCGTGACGTGACCGACCTGTTCACGGACATCAAGAACGGCACGCTGCCGGCTGTGTCCTACGTCAAGCCCGACGGCGCGATGGACGGCCATCCGGCTTCCTCGAAGTTCAACATTTTCGAGGCCTTCGCCGGCAACATCATCGATCTCGTGAAGGCCAACCCGCAGGCCTGGAACGACACCGCAATCTTCGTCACGGTCGACGAAGGCGGCGGCTATTACGACTCCGGGTTCATCCAGTGGGTCGATTTCTTCGGCACCGGCCCGCGCATCCCGATGATCGCCGTCTCGCCCTTCTCGGTCGGCGGTCATGTCAGCCACGTCTACAACGAGCACTCCTCTTTCGTGAAGTTCGTCGAACGCAACTGGAAGCTCGGCACCACGCTTACGGCGCGTAGCCGCGACAACCTGCCCAACCCGGTGCACAGCAATAACGGCGACGCCGACGATTACGTGCCGCGCAACATGCCGGCGATCGGCGATCTGTTCGACATGTTCAACTTCGGTCGCGATGACAATGACAATCAAGGCGATGAGTAAGTAACCGCGTCCATCGTCTGTGTGAGCGGCTCGGCGCCGCCCGGTCCTCGGCCGGGCGGCGTCGGCTGTATCGGGTTCTTTCCGAGGGTGCGTCCATCCTCGCCGGAATGTTTCCGGCGTCAGTCCTGCGCCGAGCTGTCCGTCAGCGAGCGGTCGCGGTCCGCTTCGCCAGGGCGTCCGTGTCGAGGAACGGCGCCGGAACGGGGGGCGAGGGCGCGAGCGTCGCCTGCCGCACATTGTCGAGGAAGCAGCGGGCGCTCTGCTCCCAGCTCATCGCCTGCGCATAGGTCCGGCACGCGGTTCGCGACAGGGCGAGCGCGCGCAGGCACGCGGCGCGCAGATCATCGTCGAGCACCGCGACCGGCGCCGACCCGACCACATCGCGCGTCGCCGCCACCGGGAAACCCGCGACCGGCGTGCCGGAGGCGAGCGCTTCCAGGAGCACGAGGCCGAACGTGTCGGTGCGGCTCGGAAACACAAACACGTCGGCTGCCGCGTAGGCCCGCGCCAGATCTTCGCCGTGCTTGGCGCCGAGGAAGATTGTGTTTGGGCAGATGCGTGCGAGCTCGTCGCGCGCCGGACCTTCGCCGATCACGACTTTGGTGCCGGGCAGGTCGAGCGCGAGAAACGCGTCGAGGTTCTTTTCGACTGCCAGCCGCCCGACCGAGAGAAAGATGGGGCGCAGCGGGCCGAAGCTGGCGTCCGGCCGCGGCCGAAACAGCTGGGCGTCGACGCCGCGCGGCCAGTGCGTCACATGCCTGAAGCCATGGGCGCAAAGCTCGTCCGCGAGCGAGCTCGTCGCCGCCATCGTGCCGACGCTCCCGTTGTGGAACCAGCGCAGCCAGCTCCAGCTCAGCCAGGGCGGGACCGGCCAGCGGGCGGCAAGATATTCGGGAAAGCGCGTGTGGAAGCTCGTCGTGAAGGGCTTCCGACGCGAGCGGCAATACCAGCGTGCCGTGAGCCCGATCGGCCCCTCGGTGGCGATGTGGATGGCGTCGGGCGCGAGCGCGTCGATATGCGCGGCGACCTTGCGCGGGCTTGGCAGCGCAACGCGGATGTCCGGATAGCTTGGTAGCGCGAAGGTTGTCATGCCCTCGGGAGTGAGGAAGACGACGTCGACACCGAAACTGCCCAGGCGCTCCGCGACCGCAGTCAGGGTGCGAACGACGCCGTTGACTTGTGGAAACCACGCGTCCGTTGCGATCAGGATACGCATCAGGCGGCTCTCGCCTCGGTAAGCTCGCGCCGGGGCGGGGCGCGCCGCGTGTCCCGTATCCAGGAGACGATCTCGAACCGGCCATCGGGATGTTCGACGACCGCGGTACAGCTCTCGACCCAGTCGCCGCAGTTGATGTAGCGCAGGCCGCCGATGTCGCGCATCGCGGCGTGATGGATGTGACCGCAGATGACGCCGTCGACCTGGTGGCGCTCGGCCTCCATGGTGAGCGTCGTCTCGAAGGCGCCGATGTAGTTCACGGCGTTCTTGACCTTGAGCTTCGCCCACTGCGAAAGCGACCAGTATGGCAGCCCGAGCCGGCGCCGGACGACGTTGAACGTCGTATTGAGGACGAGCGCGAAGCGGTAGACGTGATCGCCGAGCAGCGCGAGCCAGCGGGCGTGGCGCACGACAAGGTCGAAGTTGTCGCCGTGGGTCACATGATAGCGCCGGCCATCGGCACCGACGTGCAGCGCATCGGCAACGACCTCCACTCCTCCGAAATGGGTGCCGTAGAAGTCGCGCAGGAATTCGTCGTGGTTGCCCGGGATGTAGACGAGGCGGGCGCCCTTGCGCGCCTTGCGCAGCAGCTTCTGCACCACGTCGTTGTGGGTTGACGGCCAGTACCAGCTGGAGCGGAGCTGCCAACCATCGACGATGTCGCCGACCAGATAGATAATGTCGGCGTCGTGGTGGCGGAGGAAGTCTAGGAACTGCTCGGCCTGACAACCTCGGGTTCCGAGGTGCACGTCGGAGATGAACAAGGCGCGAAATCGTTGCGCGGACTCGGACGTCGTCACCATTCACGATCCATCGGCATCGCTTTCGCGAGAATCGGTAGGTGATTCGTGTTGCAATCTCGTGACGGTGCGACAATCGGCAGGTGGAGAGGGGGTGGATAACCCCCTAAACGGCTGATTCTGTCATCAAACCTTCATGGAAGCCCCGGCGGAGCCGGCCCCTCGAGCCAATCGACTCCGAGTCGCCCGCGGCCGACGCTCAGCCGCAGCCGGCCATGATCGGTCATGGTATCGAGCTGC
>Ga0075426_10000465_pt1 | contig 27986 bp, 27 predicted proteins | sample SoiMethybrSBSTD5_FD_75304 | JGI IMG/M metagenome (GOLD analysis project Ga0075426, IMG submission 75304) | Bulk soil microbial communities from a Populus tree surrounding site in Tennessee, USA - Soil MetaG P. TD hybrid SBSTD5 | ecosystem: Environmental > Terrestrial > Soil > Tree plantation...
CGACGAGGAGAGGAACGGCAGCAGGTGGTCCCGTTGCGAGTACGACCCCATCCCGCCGGTATTCGGTCCGGCGTCCCCCGCTCGGGCGCGCTTGTAGTCGTGCACCAACGGCATCGGGTAGACCCCCGAGTCCGTCACGAACGCCATCAGGCTGAACTCCTCCCCCTCGACCTTCTCTTCGAGGAGGATCCCGTTGCGGCCGGGGGCGGTGGCGAGCAGCTCCTTGGCGTACGACGCCCCTTCCTCCGGCGTCGCGAAGTCGACCCCCATGACCGCGACGCCTTTGCCCGCCGTGAGGCCGACCGGCTTCACCACGAACGGACCGCCGAACTCCGCGACGCGCGCGTCCACCTCGTCGAGGCTCGACAGACCCACGACCTTCGGCGAGGCCAGGATCCGGTGCTTCGCGAGGAGGTCCCGGCAGTACCGCTTCGACGTCTCGATGCGCGCCCCGGCGCGCGACGGTCCGACGACGGGCACGCTCTCGCTCCGGAGCGCGTCCCCCACGCCGGCGGCGAGCGCCGCCTCGGGGCCGATGACCGCATAGTCGACCCGCTGCGCGCGGGCGAACGCCACGATCGGCTCTGGGACCGCCACGTCGACCCGCGTCATGGCCCGTGCGAACGTCGCGAGACCCGGGTTCGTGGTCGGTGCGGCCACGACGACCTCGGCCCCGGCCTGGTGGAGCGCGAGGCCGATCGAGTGCTCGCGCGCGCCGCCGCCGACGACCAGGACCCGCATGGGGAGGTTGGGACGACGGGCGCGGTTTATATCCGTGCCTCTCCCGCGCATCGCACGGCGTCTCTCGGCGGAAGCCGCCGCCGCCACCGTTATGAAGGGTGCCCTCGTGGCCGCCGGTCACCCCGATGGAAATCCACGTCGTCGAGAAGGAACACGACAGTCTTCGCATCGAGCTGCCGAAGGGGGAGGAGACGCTGCTCATCCCGCTCGTCGAGGCGCTCCAAGCCGAAGAGAAGGTCGTGGAGGCCCGCTACTACCTGGGCCACCCATACCTCGAGCGACCCGCCTTGTACCTCAAGACCAAGGGCGAGAAGCCCCAGCAGGTCCTCAAGCGCGTCCTGAAGGACCTCGCGGACCTCTACGGCGACGCCCTCCAGGACTTCGAGAAGAAGGCCGACAAGGTCAAGGCCTAGGCCCCCGGACGATGCTCAAAGAGTGCCCCCAGCACGGCTACTTCCGCGCCGAAGAGTGCCCGGTCTGCAACCAGCCCGGCCGGTTCCTGCTCAACGACCGCGAGCAGGACCACCTGGGACGCGTCATGACCGGCGTCCTCCGCCACTTCCCGGAGAAGTACGGCCTCGCCGTCGACCCGCGTGGCTGGATCGAACTCCCCGCCCTCGTCCAGGCGATCGCGGGCCACCACCGCGGCTACCACTGGCTCCGCGTGCACCACTTGGTCGCCATCGCCGAGAGCGACCCGAAGGGACGCTACGAGGTCCGGGACGACCGCGTCCGCGCCACGTACGGCCACACCCTCGACGTCGACCTCGACCTGCCGACGGAGAACGTCCCCGACCAGCTCTACTTCCCGGTCACCCCCGAGGAGGCGCCGATCGTCCTCGAGGTCGGGTTGAAGCCGACGGACCGCAAGAAGGTCCACCTCTCCCGTACGGCCGACGATGCGCGCGCGGCGGGCTCGGTGCGGACCCCCGACCCGGTGATCCTGGAGGTCGACGCAAGGAAGGCCCGCGTCGACGGGATCGTCATCATGCAGGCGGGGAAGACCGTCTTCCTGGTCGATACCGTGCCCTCGACGTACCTCAAGACCCTCGCGCCGACGCGGTCGCCGGGGTAGCGTCGACCGCCCCAAGGGGCTAGCCGATGATGACGTTCGACTGGTAGTTCGTGACGATGTAGATCGTCTGGTCGATCCCCGACGTCGGTTGGTACGGGTTCTGGAACACGAGGTAGAACGTGTCCGTGTACGGGGCGGGGAACACGATCGCGCCCCGGTCCGGCTCGGTCGAGGAGTACTGAGGCGTCGCGGGCAGGTGGCGAACGAACGACGCGAAGCTTGTCGAGTTGTAGACCTGGATCAGGATCTCGGTCCCGACCGGGTCGAGGATCGTGTAGTTGCCGTCGATGTAATCCTCCCCGGTGATCGCTCCCGAGAGGACCGTGTAGTTGCCCGGGGCGATCGAGTAGGTCCCGCGCGTCGTCAGCGGGTCGGCGAACGTCGGCGGCCCGGTCAGGACCGCGCCGACGATCGCGTAGGTGATCCCGACGACGACCCCGACCACGATCAGGCTGCGGAACAGCTGTGCCAGCCGCAGCCGTCGCCGGGTCCGTGGGGGCAGCGATGGGATCGATGCAATCGCGACCGCTCCGACCTGGCCGCACGTCGGGCAGACGGCGTCGCCGGCCGGCACCGCCCCGCCGCAGACGCGGCAGGTCCTCCAGCCGGTGGTCGAGAGCGCCGCCATTCGGTCCCACCGTCGACCCGGGGCCCCCGTTTTCCGCGTTTCGTACGGATTCCGACGGGGCCCCGCGGCGACCCTAATACCGTCGGCCCGGTGGCGCGCCATGGGCTCGTCGCCCGGGGGCGCGTCGGAGCGCGGCCGACGCCGCGCGGAAGACCGGCGGCGGATCTTCCTCGCCAAGGGGACCCGGGCCGTCGCCTACGGTGCGCTGAGCGGCTTCCTGATCCTGTACCTCGCTCAGGACCTCCAGCTCCCGGTCGTCGAGAGCCTCGCCCTGACCGCCGTGACCCTCGTCGGCGCGGCGGTCGCCAACTTCCTGCTCCTCCCCCCGGTCGAACGGCGGTTCGGTCGACGCGGCGCGGTGCGGGTCTTCGCCGGCCTCTTCGTGCTCTCGGCGGCCTTACTGTTCTTCGTCGGCAACGCGATCGTGGTGGTCCTCGCGGTGCTGCTCGGCGGCGTCGCGGCGAGTTCGAACGACAACGGTCCGCTCTCGAGCCTCGACCAGGCGATCCTGCCGTCGACCCGGCGCCGGAGCGAGCACGCCGAGGATTTCGCGCGGTACAACCTGATCGCCAACTTCGCGAGCGCGGGGGGCGCCCTGCTCCTGGTCGTCCCCGGGGCGCTCGCGCCCCGCTCGGTCCCCTATCTCCCTGGGGCGCCCCACCCGTGGATCGCCCTCATCTACCTCGCCCTCGCCGGGATGACGCTCTTCGCCTACTGGGAACTGAGCGACGAGGTCGAGGTCCGAGGGGCGTCGGGCTCCCCGCCCAGCCCTTCGATCGCTCTCGAGCGTCGGCCGACGGTCCGCGCCCTGGCCGTCCTCTACGGGGCTGACGCGTTCGCCGGCGGGATGGTGATCAACCCGCTCCTCACCGCCTACTTCGTGCTCGTGTGGAACCAACCGGCCGCGTCGATCGGACTCGTGCTCTTCGTCGTCGGCGTCGTCTCCGGAGCAAGCTTCCTCGTCGCCAGCCGGCTCGCCCGGCGGATCGGACTGCTTCGCACGATGGTCTTCACCCACCTCCCGTCGAACCTGCTCCTGGTCGCGGTGCCGTTCATGCCGACGTTCCCGCTCGCCTTAGGGACCTTGATCGCCCGCTCCGCGCTGAGCCAGATGGACGTGCCGACGCGCCAGGCGTACGTGATGGGGATCGTGCCCGACCGCGAGCGGACCTCGGTCTCCGCGGTGCTGGGCGGCGCTCGGAGCGCCGCCCAGAGCGTCGGACCGTTCCCGGCCGTCGCCCTCCAGTCGGCCGGTTTCTTCGGCCTGCCGTTCGTCGTCGCGGGTCTCGTAAAAACCGGGTATGACCTCGTGCTATGGCGGCGGTTCCAGCACATCGAGCCCGTGACGGACGCGCCGGACGTCGGCGCCGACCGCGGCCCGGCTACGCCTTCCGGGGCTTCCCGCCGCCGAGGTTGATCATGACGTTCTTCCTCCGCGTGTACGCGTAGATCGCGTCCCGGCCCTGTTCGAACCCGACCCCGCTCTCCTTGTACCCGGTGAACGGCGTCTGGGGGAAGGTGTTGGGCGCCTCGTTCACCGAGACCATGCCGGCCTCGAGCTGGCGGGCCATCGATAGCCCCGTCGCGAGGTCCTTGGTCCACAGCGCCGCGAAGAGGCCGTAGCGCGTGTCGTTGGCGATCCGAACGCCCTCGTCGATCGAACCGAACGAGAGCACCGAGAGGACCGGACCGAACACCTCGTCGCGCACCACCCGGCTCTCCACCGGGACGTCGGCCACGACGGTCGGGCGGACGAAGTTCCCGGCCGAGAGCGCGGGGTCGTCGGACCTAGCCCCGCCGACCACGACGCGCGCGCCCTGGTCGCGGGCGTCCTGGACGAACCCGAGGACGCGCTCGACCTGGTCCGACGAGACGAGCGGCCCCATATCGCTCGTCGCCTCCACGCCGGGCCCGAGCCGGTAGCCTTCGGCGAGGGCGCTCACCTTACGGACGAGCTCGTCGCGGACCGACTCCGCGACGATCAGGCGCGAGCCGGCCCAGCACATCTGGCCGGCGTTGCCGAAGATGCCGAACGCGATCCCCTTGGCCGCCCGGTCGAGGTCGGCGTCGGGGCAGACGAGCACGGGGCTCTTCCCGCCGAGCTCGAGGGTGAGCGGGATGATCCGCTCGGCGGCGAGCGCGGCGATTCGGCGTCCGACGTCGGCGCTGCCGGTGAACGAGACGGAACGGCACCGGGGGTCCACGACGAGCGCCTCGCCCACCTCGGACCCGCTGCCGACGACGACGTTGAGGATCCCGTCGGGCACCCCCGACTCCTTCGCCAACCGGGCGAACTTGAGGGCGGTGAGCGGCGTAAGGCTCGCCGGCTTGAGCACGACGGCGTTCCCGGCCGCGAGGGCGGGAGCGACGGACCGGACCGCTAGGAGGAGAGGGTAGTTCCACGGGGCGATGTGGACGGTGACGCCGAGCGGCTCGCGGAGCGTGTAGTCGAGCCGGCTCCCCGGCACGGGGATCGTCTCGCCCTCGATCTTGTCCGCGAGCCCCGCGACGTACTCGAGGGTCCGGACGACGTAGCCGATGTCGCCGCGGGACTCCTTGAGGGTCTTGCCCATGTTGAGCGTCTCGAGGAGCGCGAACGCCTCGCTCTGCTCCTCGAGCGAGCGGGCGAGCCGGTAGAGCGCCTTCGCGCGTCGGGCGCCGTCGTCGGCCGCCCAGCCGGACTCTCGGTAGGCGCGGTCGGCGACCTCCATCGCGTGGTGGGCGTCGTCGGCCGAGCCGACCGCCGTCGTTGCGAGGGGGGCGTTCGTCGCGGGGTTGAGGACCGGCCGTCGGTCGTTCCGAGCACCGGGGACCGACTGGCCGCCGATGAACAGGTCGACGTGGTCCTCGATCGCGCCCGACATCGTACGACGGGTTCGAGGGAACCGTCGGCCTTAACCTCTTGCGGACGGGTCAGACCTTGAGCGGGTACGAGCGACCCTTCCACGCGACCGGGCGTCGCGCGACCCCCCGCACGATCGACGTGACGACGAGGGCGAGATAGAACCCGACGGCGAGGGGGAAGAGCAGCCCGTACCGCGCGTCGGTGCCGGTGCCGCGAGCGAAGCCGACGTGCTTCGCGAAGAGGGCGACGACGAGGATCGCCCCGACGACGTCGAGCACGAGCGAGCCCTCGAGCAGGGCAAACGGGAGGACGGCGAGGGGCAGGTAGAAGAACCCCACGAGCCCCGCGGCGAACCCGACCTGGCGCCACGACGCGTAACGCGTTCCGTGGACGTTCTTGAGCAGCCCTTCGAACATCTCGCGGCGGTCGCGGTACATCCGCGTAACGACCAACTCGGGCGCCCACGCGACCCGCAGTGTGAACCCCCGCCGGCGGAACTCCTGGGCGAGCCGGACGTCCTCGAGGACGGCGCCGCGGACCGCCGCGTGACCCCCCGCCGCGTCGTACGCCGACCGTCGGACGAGGAGGAACTGGCCGTTGGCCATCGCGGTCTTCGAATCCGGCCGGTTGACGCGCGGGGTGCGGAAGTACGTGAGGACCATCTGCGCCATGAACGGCAGGACGACCTTCTCCCAGAAGCCCACCGTTTCGATCCGCGGGGCGAGCGTGGCGAGCTCGGCGCGTTCCCGCTCGGCCCACGCGACCGTCGTCCGGACCGCGGTCGCGTGGCACCGGACGTCGGCGTCGACGAACAGGAGGAACTCGCCCGTGCTGGCGGCGGCGCCCTGATGGCAGGCCCAGTTCTTGCCGACCCAACCTTCGGGGAGCGGAGGCTCGGTGAGCAGCCGGACCCGAGGCGCTCGAGCGAGCGCGACCTCCCGCGTCCGGTCCGTCGACCCGCCGTCGACGACGAGGATCTCGAGGTCGGGATAATCCTGGGCGAGCAGGGCGTCCAAGCAGTCGGGGAGATCCGCCTCCTCATCGCGGGCGGCGATCACGACGCTTACGCGACCGCGGGGGGGTGTCGCACCGGCCGGGGCCGGCACGAGCCTTGGCATCCGCACCGCGAGCACGACGGCGAAACCGTGGTAGACCAGCGCGACGGCCGACCCGACGAGGACGGCGACGAGGGCCACGTTCGATAGCACCCCTCGCCGAGCCAATGCAGTATTAAGGCGCGTCCGGTGCGCGACGCCGGGGCTCGATGGAAACCGTCGCGCACCCGCGAATCCGGCCCGGCACCCTCGAGGATCGGCTCTACCAATCCCGGATCGCGGCGTCGGCCGTCGAGCGCAACACCCTCGCGGTCCTCCCGACCGGGCTCGGCAAGACGGCCATCGCGCTGAGGGTCATGGCGGAGTTCCTGCTCCGGTCCCCGGACCGGTCGATCCTCTTCCTCGCCCCGACGCGCCCGCTCGTGGTCCAGCACGCGCGCGCCGTGGCCGAGACGCTGTTCGCCCCCGAGCCGCTCGTCCTCACGGGCACGATCTCGCCCGAGCGGCGCGGCGCCCTGATGCGCCCTCCCCAGGTGGTCGTCGCCACTCCCCAGGTCATCGCGAACGACTTGGAGCTGCTCCGGGCGACGCTCGACGCCTACTCGCTCCTCGTGTTCGACGAGGCGCACCGTGCCACCGGCGACTACCCCTACGTCGCGATCGGAGCCGCGAACCGGGCCGGCGCGCGCGCCCGCGTCCTGGCCATGACGGCCTCGCCGGGGGGACGCAAGCCGCGCATCCAGGCGGTGTGGCAGAACCTCGGGATCGAGCACTTCGAGTACCGTACCGCGGACGACGATGACGTTCGGCCGTACTTCCACGGCGTCGGGGTCGAGGCGATCAAGGTCGAGATGCCGGCGGACGTTCGCGAGCTCGCGATCCACCTGCGCGCGGCCGTCCAGCGCCAGGGGAACGTCCTGCGGAAGTACGACCTCCTCCCCGCCGGCGAGGTGAGCCGCCGGGACCTCCTGCCCCTGAGCGAGCGGCTCCAGCGGGAGATCCGGGCGGCGCGGGCGAAAGGGGAACCGGTTGCGGCCGGCACGTGGGCCGTCGTGACCGCCCAGGCCGCGGCGATGAAGGGCCTGCATGCCCTCGAGCTCATCGAGTCGCAAGGGGTCGACGCGCTGCGGGACTTCCTCGACAAGCAGGAGAAGTCGCCGTCGGGCCGCCTCTCGCCGTCGCAGCGGGCGCTCCTCCAGGACGAGGACGTCGTGCGCGTCCGCGATCTGCTGCGACGGATCACCGTGGAGCACCCCAAGCTCGCCAAGGTCGTCGAGATCGTCGCGGCCGAGCTGCGCCGGTCCCCCGACGCCCGCGTCATCGTCTTCGCCCAGTACCGCGACACGGGTCGTACGGTCGTCGAGCGGCTGGTGCAGCTCGGGGATCCCTCGGTCCGGCCCGCCCGCTTCGTCGGTCAGGCGACCCACGGCGACGACGAGGGGCTCTCCCAGAAGGAGCAGGTCCACCTGCTCGACCGGTTCCGCTCCGGCGAAGTGAACTGCCTCGTGGCCACGTCGGTCGCGGAGGAGGGGCTCGACATCCCCTCGACGGACCTGGTCGTCTTCTACGAACCGGTGCCGAGCATGATCCGGACGATCCAGCGCCGCGGTCGCACCGGTCGCGTGCGCGCCGGCCGGGTCGTCGTGCTCGTGGCCGAGGGGACCCGCGACGTCGCGATCGAGCGCTCGGCCCGGTCGAAGGAGCGACGGATGCACGACGTCCTCGAGGAGATCGAGGAGGAGGCGCGCCGCGGCGGCCTCCCACCGCCCCCTCCGACGACGGTCCAACGCGTGATGGACGAGTTCCCCTAGCCGACCTACCGACCGGTGCTGCCGAACCCGCCGGCGCGGGACGGCGATGGGCGGACCCGGCCGAGCACGAAGCGCGCGGGTACGTCGTCGACGAGCCGCACCTGCCCGATCCGGTCGCCGACCTCGACGGTGTAGTGGCCCGCGAAGAGGTACGTCAACGGCACCCGGACCTCGCCCGAGTAGTCGCGGTCGATCGTCCCGGGAGCGTTCACCATGAGGACTCCCTTCGACCCGAGGCCACTACGAGGTCGGACCTCGAGGAAAGTACCGCGCGGCGCCGTCATCCTGAGGCCGGTCCGGACGAGGACGACCCGACCGCGTCGCAGCACGGCCCGTTCGCAGGACCGGAGGTCGAAGCACGCCGAACCCTCGGTGGCCCGGGACGGGAGCGCGACGGCGGGGGCGTCGGCGAGGCGCTCGACGAGCACCCGTCGGGTCGGCGCGACCGCCGCGCGACGGTGCACCGCAGGCGCCATCTAGCCCGCTCCAGCGGCGCGGCCCTCGCGAGGGCCGAGGGGCGGCGGGCCCTCTCCGGTGTCGTCGCCGGTCATCGCCGCGAGGAACCGCGCGACGAGGTGTCCTTCCGCGCGCCGCAGCATCTTCCCGAGCGCCGGTGCGCTGCGGCCGGTGAGCTTGGCGAGCCGGGTGAGCGTGATCCGCCTTGGGACCGCAAAGTACCCGAGCGCCCAACCTCGGGCGAGGACGGAGCGCTGCTTCGCGGTGAGCGCCGCCGCCCCGGCGTCGCCCAGGTACGGGTGGGTCGACGCCCGCACGACGCGGAACTCCAACCCCTCCCGCCGCAGTCGGTCGAGCACGCGACGGAGCAACCGTTCCGAGGCGTGGAACGTCGCGACGACGCGGTCCGCGTCGAGGCGAAACGGTGCGGTCGGGGTGATCTGCCCGGCGGACAGCTCGAGCAGCCGCTGCAGTTGCGGCGGATTGCGCTGCCGGACGAGGACGATATAGTCGCGGCTGCGGGGACGGCGCTCGATCAGCTCGAACGTCTGCAGTCCGTAGAGCTGGCGGATCCGCACCGACTCGCGTTCGAGCTCGACGGCCGTGCGCAGCGCCCCGACGCGACGGATACGCAGCAACTGCAGCCGCCAACCGCGTTCGAGCCGCAGGGTCTCGAGGAGCTCGACCTCCTCGTACCGGGCGAAGAACCGTGGCGGGATGAGCCCGAGAAGCTCGAGGTCCTTGGTCCGGAACTCGAGGGTGACCGTCTGCATAGGGCTGGTCCGAAATCGGGTTTCGATATGAACCTCCCCCGTCGTCGGTGCGCGCCGTTCCGCTCTTTAATACCGACCCCGGCTCCCCGAGAACCATGCCGTTCCGGGCCCTCGGGGACTTCCTCGAGGCGCTCGAGTCGCGCGGGGACCTCCTCCGCGTTCGGACCGCGGTGAGCCGCGACCTCGAGATCACGGAGATCACCCAGCGGTCGGTCCGGTCCGACGGCCCGGCGCTGCTCTTCGAGAACGTGACCGGTGCGACGATGCCCGTCGCGATGAACGTCCTCGGGTCGCCGCGCCGGATCGCCCTCGCGCTCGGCGCCGAGACCCTCGACGAGCCGGCCGACCGGATCGCCCGCCTCGTCCGGCTCAAGCCGCCGTCCGGGATCCTGGGCGCGATCCGCGACCTCGGCGGAACGATCGAGTCGCTCGAGACGCTCCGATCCCTCGGTCCGAAGCGCGTCCGTTCAGGCCCGTGCCAGGAGGTCGAGAGCGACCGCGTCGACCTCGACCGGCTGCCGATCCTGCGGTGCTGGCCGGGGGACGGTGGCCGGACGATCACGTTCCCCGTCGTCGTGACGAAAGATCCCGAAACCGGCGAGCCGCACACGGGGATCTACCGGCTCCAGCAGTACGGACCGGACACGCTCGGCATGCACTTCCAGGTCCATCGGGTCGGGGCCAACAACTACCGGAAGTGGGCCGCGCGCGGCGAACGGATGCCCGTGGCGGCGGTGGTCGGCTGCGACCCGACCACGGTGTTCGCGGGGCTCTCGCCGGTCCCGGAGGGGGTCTCGAACTACGTGTTCGCGAGCTTTCTGCGCGGCGAACCGCTCGAGCTCGTGCGGGCCAAGACCGTCGACCTCGAGGTTCCGGCCCACGCCGAGATCGTCCTCGAGGGGTACGTCGACCCGACCGAACGCAAGGTCGAAGGCCCGTTCGGCGACCACACCGGGTACTACTCCGCGCCGGAACCGTTCCCCGTCTTCCACGTGACCCACGTGACCCAGCGGAACCGACCCGTGTACCTCGGGACGGTGACGGGCAAGCCCCCGACGGAGGACGGCGTGATCGGCAAGGCGGTCGAGCGCGTCTTCCTCCCGGTCGTCCGGCTCGTCCTCCCCGAGATCGTCGACATGAACCTTCCCACCGAAGGCCTGTTCATCAACCTCGGGATCGTCGCGATCCGCAAGAGCTACCCGGGCCACCCCCGCAAGGTGATGCACGCCCTCTGGGGACTGGGGCAGTTGATGTTCACCCGGTACCTGATCGTCGTCGACCACGACGTCGACGTCCACGACCTCCACGAGGTGCTCTACCGCGTGGCCCTGCAGGCGGACCCCGAGCGCGACCTCGAGCTGGTCCACGGCCCCGTCGACCAGCTGTCGATCTCGAACCCGCTCCCGAACTTCGGAGCGAAGGCGGGGCTCGACGCGACCCGCAAGTCGGCCGAGGACGGTTTCCCGCGCCCCTGGCCCGACGAGATCCGCATGGACCCGGAGGTGGTGCGGCGCGTCAACGACCTGATCGCCCAGGACCCGGCGCTGCGGCGCCTGGGGAGCCCGGCGGCCCGGTGACCGCCCCCGCCGAGCGACGTCCGATCTCCGTCCGCGAGCTCGGCGGGTTCCTCGAGATCCAGAACCTCGGCCTCAACCTCCCGTTCGCCGTCGCGTTCCTGCTCCTCGCCGCCCGCGGCGTGCCGCCCGCGGTGCCGACCGTGCTGCTCGTGGTGGCGTTCGTCGCCGCGCGGAACGCGGGCCACAGCTTCAACCGCTGGGCGGACCGCGACCTTGACGCCCAAAACCCCCGTACGCAGGCGAGAGCGCTGGTCACCGGGCGGCTCTCGCCCCGATTCGCCCTCGCGTTCGCGGTCGCGATGTCCCTCGTGCTCGTCGGCGCGGCGTTCTTCCTCAACCCGCTCGCGCTCCTCCTGGCCCCGGCGGCGCTGCTCCTCGTCTTCGGGTACAGCTGGACCAAGCGACGCACCGCCTGGACCACTGTCTTCCTCGGTCTGGTCGAGTCGGTGACGCCCGCCGCGGTCTACATCGGGCTCACCGGCGACCTCCCGCCTCCGGTCGGGCTCGCGGTCGTGGCGCTCTTGCTCTGGGGGACGGCGTTCGAGACGGTGCACAGCCTCGGGGACCTCGCGACGGACCGAACGCTCGGACTGCCCACGCTGCCCGGTCGCCTCGGGGTCCGCGCGTCGGTGCGCCTCGTCCCTCTGTTGCACGCCGGCGCGCTCCTCCTCCTCGCGCTCTTCGGCTGGGCCGAGGGGTTGAGCGCCCCGTACTTCGGAGCGCTCGTCGCGATGGGCGTCGTCGTGGCGGTGGCGGATCGGGCCGTCGCGCTCCGTCCGAAGAACGTCGAGGGGCCGTTCCGGCTGCACTTCCTCCTCGGCGCCCTCTACCTCGTAGGGGTGGTCGCCGCGCTCGTCGCCCCTACCTGAGGTGGGAACGGGCGCGAGGGGGTTCGAAACAGCGACCCCACCCACGTTTGTTGGACCGCACCCATTTTGGTGGGACAATTAATAAACCACGCCGACTTGGCCGCGCCGAGGTCAAGAATGCCCCAAGTGATGATTGGTCTGTCGGCGCGGGACTACCGGACGACGAACGAAGTATGGCGGATGGCCAAAAGACACCTCAATCCGCTCGTTCGCCGACGCATCGGCTGGCGGGGCCGGTCGAGTTTCCTCCGGCAATTGATCCTCTACGGGTTCGAGAAGGCGAGCGAGAACCCCGGCGAGTTCCTCCGCCAGGTCCGCGATACCCACGACCCGTTGGTCGGCAAGCGCGGACGCTCCGAAGCCGGCGCGGACCGACGGGAGCAGCTCGTCGCGGCGTGGGAGGCGTTCTTCCCCGGTCCGTCGACCGGAGCCAAGGGCCGCGGCCGCAAGGGCGGCGCCGGTAAGTCCGACAGCTCCTGAACCCCGCAAGCGGTTTCCCCTCTCCCTCGTCGAGGGGGAGGGGATTGAGTGACCCGCTCCGTCGATACGATCGAAGGGCTCGCCCTCCTGGGCGCCGGTCGGGTCGGCCCGCTCGCTTTCCCGGTCCCTGCGGTGTTGCTGCCCCGACCGGACGTCGGGGCGCCGATGCCCGAAGGGTTCGCCCTGACCGTTGAGCCGGCGAGGTCCGAGCGCCCCGGCCGCCGCGCCCTCTACCTATCGGACCGGGCGGGACGGGTCGCGATCGAGTTCGCCATCCCGACGCCCGAGGTCAGCGGGGTTCCCGGCGCCGCCGAGGAGGCGGGGCCGGGGATCTGGTTCGTCCATTGGCCCCTCGCACCGGCCGACGCGGTGCGCCTGAGCGCCGCGCGTCCGGAGCTGGTCGTCCTCGGGAACGCCCGCGCGCTGTTGGCGGAGGGACGACCGTTCGTCGAATCCCTCGCCGAGCTCCGGACGCTCGCCGGGGCGGGCGCCCTTCTGTGGGCGCCGCGGGTCGCGCTACCCCATCGTCTCGCCCTGCTTGCCTACCTGGGCGTAGACCTGCTCGACGCGACCGAGGCGATCGCCCGGTCCCGATCGGGCGCATACCTGGACCGCGTCCTCGGCGAGACGGACGAAGCACTTGCCCGTCAGGAAGAGTCCTGCCGATGCCCCGCCTGCCGCTCGGACCCGCCCGGATCGCGGGAGGCGCACGCGCTCGAGCTGCTCCTCGACGAGCTCCGGCTCGTCCGGGCCTCGGCGCGGTCGGGCCGGCTCCGCGAGCTCGTGGAGGCGCGGTTGACCGCCGAGCCGCTGCTCGCCGAAATGCTGCGCTACGCGGACCTCGTGCTCGGGCCTCGGTTGGACGAACGCATCCCCGTGGTCGGAGCCGGCTCGAGGAGCTACGTGCTCCGCGAATCCCACCGCCGACCCGAGATCCGCCGATTTCGCTCGCGATTGCTCGAGCGGTACCGTCCGCCCGGTTCCAAGGAGGTTCTGCTGGTCGTTCCGTGCTCGAGGACGAAACCGTACCGGAACTCCCGCTCGCACCGTCGCATGATGGGGGCCGCGGAGGGACTGACGTCCCTCGAACGCCTCCATGTTGTGTCGGTCACGTCGCCGCTCGGACTCGTCCCGAAGGAGCTCGAGGACACCTTTCCGGCCCGCCACTACGACATCCCCGTGACGGGAGAGTGGGACGAGGACGAGCGAGCGTCGGTGGTCGCGCCGCTGCGCCACGTGCTCACCTACGGCCGCTACCGCCATGTGATCTTCCACCTCGATCCCGACGAGTACCGGTTCCTCCGCGAGGTCGACGCGCCGGCCGTCTGGACCCTCGCGGACCACCGGTCGACCTCGCCCGCCGCGCTCGGGTCGCTCCGACGGGCCCTATCGGACGCGTTGGAGGGGCGCCCGCCGGTCGCGGGAGGACCCCTCACCGTCGTGCGCGAGGAGCTCGCCGAGGTCGCGGCCTTCCAGTTCGGCCGTGCGGCCGCCGAGCGGCTGTTCGCGCCACCGGTCCGCCTCGCGGGGCGCCCGTGGTTCCAGCGCGTCACCGACGGCGCCGGGACCGACCTCGCGACATGGCGCGAGATGCGTGGGTTGTTCCACCTCACGGTGGCGGGGGCCGCGCGGATGCTGTCGGCGCACCCTCTCGAAGTCGAGGTCGACGCGCACGTCGAGCTGCGAGGCGACCTGTTCGCCCCGGGCGTGGTGCGCGCGGACCCGGCCATACGCGTCGGCGACGCGGTGGTCCTCGTCCGTGCGGGCGCGTTGCTCGCGGTCGGGGAGGCGACGCTCCCGGGACCGCTGATGACCGAGCTCCGTCGCGGGCTCGCCGTGAACGTCCGGCACCGCGTGCCGGGGTTGCTCGCCCCGGCTCCACCGACATCGACATGACCGAGGGGCCCTCTCCCGACCCCGGGCCGGTGGTCTAGCGGTTATGACGTCGCGCTTACAACGCGGAGGTCGACGGTTCAAATCCGTCCCGGCCCACTCTCGCTGGGCGGGGACTCCCCCACACCCGACAACTCGTTTGCGCCGTTTTGGCCGCTTCTTCGCCCCACCCGGAGTCTCGGCGCCCGCCCAGAAATCGACAGACTCGACGGGCTCTGCGCCCTCGACCCCTCCTCAGAACCCCTCCCCCGCTCGGAAGCCAGCAGTCCAGCATGGCCGGCTTGGGGGTCGGGCTTACCTCCCTCGGACCCGAAGAAGCAACCCTCTCCTTTCCCCAAGCCCTTCAAGTTGGATGGTCCGTCGTTGCCTTGGTGATCCGTCAGGTAGGTCATGCCGAGAGGCCCCAGAGACACGGGGTGGAATTCGACGGGTCGCTTGAGGCCGGGGACCGTCAGGGTAACCGGGTCCGCCACGTTCTCGTAGTCAGCGCCTATCGAGTCCATCGAACCCTTGACGGCCCCACTAGGGCGGTCCAAACGTTCGTCCTTCCCAGGGACGCCGGGCGCCTCATTTCCCGCCCGCAGACCGCGTACCCACCGCCTGAGCACGGCGAGCTACGGCCCGGCTGCGGCTTCAGCCTGATGGCCGTGGAAGGAGTCCTCCAACGGCCAGATCCTTTCAGATGAGTATCGGGCGAGGACGACTCGTCACTCGCGGCTCCTCCGAAACATCCACTGGGGCCTATCCGCGTCCATGCTTACAGGCCATTCCCTAGGGTAGTTACACACCTCAGGGAGCGGGACCGGTCGGCCTCCCCGGTTTCTCAATCTCCCTTCTTCATCCAGGGAGGAGTGTACGCGCCGATGTCAGCGAGAATCTTGAGAGCGTCCTCGCTGGCCCATTCCTCGACGATCTTGCCATCCAGGACTCTGTACCAGTCTATGGCGTCCCAGCGTACTCGCCGGTTCGTCGCCGGGAACCCGAGAAGATTCCCCTTGTGGGTGGCCTCTACGATCGACCGAATGACCACGGTATCGCCTTCGGCGATCACGTCCTGCTCGGTGTTCTTCAGGTCGGGAAGGGCGGCGAGAACGGCTCGAAACAATCCGGCGATGTTCTGCGCGCCCTCTACGTTCCCAAGATTGCCCCCGTGCCATTTGGCACCGGAAGCGAGCAGGTCGGTTGCGCTGTCGGGGGCGTGATCGTTGAACATCCTCTTGGTGTACAACCGGACCACGCTCTTGTTCGCCTCGGGATCACTCCCAGATGGACACATGATAGCGGGTAGTAAAAGGCAAGTTAATATATCCTATTGGCAGCTCATCCAGCAAGTGACCCGGATGCCAGCTAGACGAGGAACCTCGGGCCGTCGGAGCGGCGAGAGAGATGATCACCAGATTTGTCCTGCCGTAAAGTCGATCGGCAAGGTCGGGAACGAGCTGCGACTTGTCGTCATCCGGTACTTGATCGATCAGCCAATGCGATTCAACAAGTTGATGGCAACGATCGAGACCATCGACCCGAAAAGCCTCTCTCGAGTGCTGAAATATCTCGTCGCCGAAGGGATCGCACGAAGAGACGTTCTGAGCACCCAGCCGTTCACGGTGCAGTACTCGCTGACGGAGAAGGGGATGGAACTAAAACCCGTCATCGATTCGCTGCAGGTCTGGGGACGAAGATGGCTGGTCTCCCCACCGACGATTCGCTCCCCGGCTGGATTCTTCCGTGCTCTCTCCAAGCTGCCGGCGGTTCCGGGCCCCGCACCCGGCGCCGTCCGAGCCCACATTTCGTCGGCGGGTACTACCGTCCCAATCGGCTAGACCGAACGGGCCGGGCCCATTCTGGCGCTCCCCGAAGGAGGCGCCCTTCGAAGAGGATCGGTTGGGGTGTGGGGGGGTGCCCCCCCACTCTCGCGGGGCCGCGGTAACCTGGGCGATCCCTTCCCTACGTGCCGCGGGCGGACGGCGCGGCCGACCCCCGGCAGCGTGAGCGGTCGCGCGTTCCGAACCGTCGGCGTCAGAGCGCGGCGCGCCGGGCGGGGGTCGCCGCCACGCGAGCCATCGTAGGGACCGTGGCCCCGGGCATCGCGCTATGCGACGTCCCCGGCGAGGCCGCCACCGGCGCCCCGCCGGCCCAGAGGCCCTGGTTCGATCCGTTCCCGGAGGCCGTGACCGTGATCGAGATGCTGTGGGTGATGGCGTCGCAGACGTCGTGGACGTGGACCAGGTACGACCCGGGCGCGAGGGGCTGCTGCGTCGTCATGCTCGAGAGGAGGATCGTCGCGTTGAACGTCGTCGCGTTCGGCGAGGTGTACTCGTCGGTGTGGCGCAACTCCGTCCCGTTGGACGGGTACTCGACGACCATCCGGAACATCGTGTGCGCGACAGCCCCGCCGAGCTCGACGGTATAGTTCGTCCCGGCGATCGCCGTCGGGCTCGTCGCGAGGACCGGCGTGTACGGCGCCGGGTAGAAGATGCTCGGGAGGTAGGGGCTCGAATAGCTATACGACGGCTTGCTCCACGACCCGTCCTGCCCGGAGATCTTCCACTTCCATTGGACCTGGAGGGTGACCTTGCCGTTGTAGCTGCCGGTCGACATCACGGCGAGCTTCGAGGTCGAGAAGTGCGCGACCTGGCTCGTGTTGAACGCGAGCGTCCCGGTCGTCGTGTAGGTTCCGCTCAACTGGCTCGACCAGCCGCCGCTCGAGAGCGTCAGGTTCTTCGACGCGACGCTGACGTTGAGCGTGCCGCTCGGCAGGATCGGGAACACCCCCTTGCTGCTGGGCAGGTAGACCGTGACCTTCCCGAGCGAGGACGTGTAGTTGACGATCTGGACCTGGTAGTAGACCTGGACCGTCGACTTCGACTTCAGGGAGTGGGTCGGGTTGGGAGCGGGGATCGAGATCGCCGACGGGCTCAGCGTGTGGGCGCCGCAGAGGACCGATTCGTTCGTGGTGCCCACCGAGAAGCTGTGTGTGATCGCTCCGCAGGCGTCGTGGACGTGGATGAGGTACGTGCCAGGACCGAGCTGGCCCGCGCCGGAGGGCGAGAGGAGGACCCAGCCCGGGAAGACGGTGATGCCCGACGTCGTGTTCTCGACCGTCGAGCGGATCTCCGTGCCGTTCGACGGCCATTCCAGCACCATCCGGAACGACGTCGACGCGACGGCGCCTCCGAGCCGGACCGAGTAGTTGGAGCCGATCGGGGCCGGCCAGTTGCCGGTCCCGACCAACGAGACGTAGGGGGCGGGGTAGAAGATGCTCGGTAGCGAGGGGCTCGCGGCCGAGGTCGACGGGGTGGTCCACGCGCTGTAGACGGGCAGGCCGCCCGGGGCAGCGACGAGGGCCCACTGCCAGCGGAACTCGAGCGTCAGCGAGCCCGCGTACGACGCGCCGGCCATCACCGCGATCTTCTGGCTCGAGAGCCGGGCCGTACCGGTCGTGCTGAAGTTGACGCCCGCGGTGAGCGTCTTGGTCGTCGTCGTTCCGGTCGAGTTCGCGTCGGTCCAACCCGTGCTTGAGATGTTCACGACCTTCGGCCCGATGTAGGCTTGGAGGGTCCCCGAGGGAAGGAGCGCAAAGCTGCCGAAGACGCTCGGCATGTAGACGGTAATCTTGCCGAGGCTCGTCGTGTAGTTCAGGACCGCGATCTCGTACGCGACGACGACGGTGCCGTTGACCTGGGCCGAACCGGTTGGGTTCGGGGCAGGGATCGATACGGCAGAGGGGCTCACCGAGGCCGGGTTGCAGACCGGGCTGGAGGTGGCGGCGGCCACGAACGCTCCGGCGCTCACCGGGGGCACGGCTCCGGGGTGGACGGCCACCGCGAGCAGCCCCGCGGCGAGGGCGACGAGTCCGATGGTACTCGCTCCCGAGCCGAATCGCCTCGACCGTCCTCTATGTCTCGTCCCGGCGGCCGCGACACTCCCGACCATCTTCGCTCCTTTCTGAATCCACGGAGGAAGGGGGTCATCCCGGTTTCCTATTCCGACGATTAGAGCGTATGAGAACCGTGGGGTCCGACGTCTCCGTTACCGGGCGCGCGACCGTCTGCCGGACCAGACCGGCACGAGCGAGGACCGTCCCGGCCCGGCTCCCCACCGGCCGCCCCCCGAGAGGTACTCGGACCCAGTGAGGGGATCCGAGCGCTCGCCCGGCGGCCCTTCCACGCTGCGGCGGTGGTCGCGACGCCGAGCGACGGGTCGGCGCCCGTCGGACCGACGTCAGCTCGGGTAGTAGACCGCGTCCATGTTCGCGAACCAGAACTCGTCGAACGCATCCTGGCCGGCCGACATGATCCCGTCGATGTAGAACGTGTAGTTCCCGCCCGTCACCGCGTAGGGCCGCTCGACGTACGCCCCGACGTCGTAGGTCCCGCTCGCCTCGGTCGACAGTACCTCGATGGGCCACTGGTAGAAGACTCCGGTGCAACCCGTGGACCCGGAGACGTTGGCGACCGAGACCGTTCCAAAGTCGAGGGAGCCCACGGTGTGGCTGAGCTTGACCCAGACCTGGGCGTGGACGAGCACGACGCCGGCGCCGGGCACGGTGATCGTCACATTGCCGCCAAAGTAGGGAGTGCAGTTCGTCCCGATCGTGGTCGTCGCGCCGGTCGTCTTTTCGACCATCAGGCTGCCCGGGCCGGGGGGGCCCGGGGGTCCCTGGATTCCGGGAGAGCCCGGCGCGCCGGCGGACCCAGGCGCGCCGGGGTTGCCGGCGGGACCCGTCGAACCGGTCGAGCCAGCGGCGCCGGTGGAGCCTTGCGGTCCCGCCGGGCCCATCGGGCCAGGGACCACGATGGCGATCGCCACGGCGGCGACGGCCAGGAGGAGGGCGACGATCGACAGCCATCGCCCCGCACCACCGCCGGACGCGGTCGTGGAGGCCATCTGGTTCGGCGTGAGTGGGGGCGGGGTCACCGGGGTCGGCGGGCCCGATTGCATGCCGCTCGTTCGCGGGAACTCGCGGATATACGTTCGGTTCGACCCGAAGGCCACGCATCCCTGACCGGCGTTGAAGGTCGCCCGACGACCCCGCCGGAGCCGGTGGAATCGCGACGGAGGCGGAGGCGATCCCCCGAGTGGAGCTCCAGGGGGCCCCCGTTGAGGGGTCGAGCTGGGTCAGCGGGTCCGGGCTCCGGGCGCACCCCCCCTGAGGGTCTCCGTGCGGCCGCCGTGGGTGCCGGCCCCGGACCTAGGGCCTCGCGGGGTCGGTTAGGGAGCGCCCGCGGGGGTCAAACCCGCATCACCAAGGGGTCGCAATTTTGGCGTCGAATCAGGAACGACGTGCTTTTTCGGACCTCGATTGAAATAGTGGGACTCTAGTCGCCGCTCGACCACCGGGTGGTCGAAATGCAGACAGGGAAGAAGTTCGGGGCCGTAGCGCTAGTCGCCGTGTTCTTGGTGTCGGGATTGGGACTCTGGTTCGCCCTCAGCGGGACGGGCGGGTCGATGGGCCGTTCGACGACCTCGCACTCGATCGTCGTGCAGTCCAACGGCGGTGGTGGCGGCGGCGGCAACGGCGGTTGCCCGGACATCAACGCGATCGGGAACTTCCTCGCGGCCTCGAACGTCGGGGCGTCGTGGACGTCGAACGCGACCGACACGACCTACCTGTTCAGCTCGTGGGTCAACGAGAACTCGACGGGCGGCATCCCGGGCCTCATCCAGTACTGCGTGTACCCCCAGGCGGGACTGCCGAACTCGACGACGGTCTCGGCCGTCGGCGCGGACGGAACCCCCTTCGAGGCCGCCTTCGGCTCAGTCCAGGGCTTCTTCGGCTACGGCCGCGCCCAGGGCGACCCCACGAACCTTCCGCTCGACGGGACCCACGACACCCTGATCGGGACCGCGTCGTGGACGTTCGGCGCGCCGTCGAACCAGACGATCATCCTGCACATCAACGACGCGAACATGTGCAACGGGCTCTACAACGACGGGTCCCAGACATGCTTTGTCTACCCGTCGAACTCGACCCCGCTGCTCTGCAACGGCGACGCGGTGTGCAAGTCGATCATCGTGGACGAGGCGTACTCCCAGACCCCCCTCACCGTCCCCGGGAACACCGTGCTCCACATCCACTACACCTACGTCATCGTGAACCAGCCGGGCAACGGGTTCGACATGGAGATCCTCGCCCACTCGAGCCTGCTGACGGTGGGAAAGACCGGCGTCCGTGACCTGTTCACCTGCGAGCAGATCATCGACCCGAGCGGGAGCCCGGGCGCCCAGGGCATCTTCAAGAACTACCAGGGGACGTCGATGGTGCTCTGGATGACCCACAGCACCGTCGGGTGCACGAAGTACGTCTTCCAGCTGACCGGAGGCGCGAGCGCGGTGATCCTCCACCCCGGCCAGTCGCTGAGCTTCACCGTCGACATGACGACGGGAAGCCTCGGGTTCACCACCGTCGGGACCCACTGCATCAACGCGGGCGTCTCGTTCCGCTGGTTCCAGTCCGACGACTCTCTGATCCACAGCTTCCACTCCCCGATGGTGGACGTCACCGTCGTCTGAGGACGAGCGAAGCGCACCCCAGCGGCTCCGTATCGCCGGGCTCAGCGGAGGGGTGGGCGTAAGCCCGCCCCACCGCGGGGGAGGGACCGTCGGGAGCGAACCCATTCCAACGCGTTAGCTCGAGCTGCGCGCCCCGCGACAGGGACCGCTCGGGCTACCGCGAAGAGACGGTCTCCGGCGTGTCCGCGGCGCGCTTGGTCGTGATCTCGGTGATCAGTTCCGACGCGCCGACCCCGTCGACGTGCGCGAGGGAGCGACGCACCTCGAACCCTCGCCGGAAGGCCTCGGTGATCAATCGGGTGGCGTCGCCGTCGGAAATGGTGAGGGCGTGAGCGTGCAGGGGGCCGTAATGGAGCTTGAGGTCCCCGTCGAGGCGAGGGTTCGTCAGGAGCACCGGGTCCGCGAGATCGTCGGCCGCGAGCCCGAGCAGGTCCCGGTCCTGGTCCCGGCCCTTCCGGTCGAGCGAGGTGACCCGGGGGTGCTCCGTCGGGACGCCGACCACGAGCTTGCCGGTCAGTGCCATCGGCGGCTGGCGCGCCCCGACGCGGGTGTCCGTGATCCGAAGGCTCCATTCGCCCGAGCCCCATGGGAACGAACCCCGGACCTCGGCGCCGTCGCGGATGGAGACCCCATCGTCGCCGACATCGATCCGAACCGCTTGGGACATCGGCCCTCCGATCGCCTCGCTTGAGCGGGGCGGTGGAAATCGGCGAGCGCGATGGGCCTGATAATGGCCCGGATAGCCGTCGAATCGGCACTCCCGGTACCTGCTCCACTTCTTCACCCAAGCGATCCAGCCGGTGGTCGGCACGCTGGCGCGGACGCAGCCGGGCCGGAACTCGATCGTGTCCCGGTGCCGGGCCCCCACCCCTCCCCCTCCTCCGACGCGCGATCTCGGGGTCCTCGCCACCCCCCGAGGCGCCCTTCCGCTCCCACCGTCGCGCGACCGGAATCCCCCCGGAGTACGGAACCGTTATGGCCCGTTACCGATGATTTGCCGGGCGTGCTGGGCCGCGCCGACCGCGCCCTGCCACCGCGGTCGTCGCAGTGGTTTGTCGTCGCGCGCGGGCAGATCCTCCACTACGTGCGGACGTACCGGTTCCTCGGCCTGCTCGCGTTCGTCGCCGTCGTCTCCGCTTCGTGGCTCGTACTGCTGATCGCCTCCGGGCGAGGACTCGTCCAGTTGAGCTTCCTCGACTCGACGTCCGAGTTCCTCAAGGACTACACAGCGAGCGTGCCGCTCTGGATCGTCCTCGCGGCGGCGTTCTTCGGCGGCGACGCTCTGAGCGTCGACTTCCATAGCCCGACCGGCTACTACACGCTCGTCCTGCCGGTCGACCGGGGGGTGCTCCTCGCGGGGCGCTACGCCTCGGCCCTCACCGTCACTCTCGGCGTCGTCCTCGGGTACGACGTCTTCGGCATCCTCGGGGCGACGTACGTCTTCGGCCCGGGATCGATCCCGTGGAGCGGTCTCGCCGCGTCGCTCGGGCTCTCGCTCCTGTTCGCCCTCGCCGCGGTGAGCGTCGCGTTCTGCTTCAGCGCCCTCTTCAAGGCGCCCGACGCCGGCGTCCTCCTCACGATCATGGTCCTCTACGTCGCGATGACGACGGTGGAGGGCGTCGTCCAGTGGGCGGGGTTCGAGCCATGGTGGTCGTTGAACTACGCCGGCGGCGCGATCGCGAACGTCCTCGACTGGCAGTTCGTCGCGCAGCAGACGATCCCGATCGGGGGCGGCCTCTTCCTCCAGTCGTGGGCGGCGACGGCCGCCGAGGGAGCGACGATCATGGCGGCGTACTTCGTCGTCTTCTTCGGGCTCACGTGGCGGCTCTACGACCGCAAGGAGTCGCGAGGGTAGCCGATGCGGTCGATCGTCGTCGACCACCTGACCAAGTGGTACTACCCCGGCGCGCCGGTACTGGACGACCTCACGTTCCGCGAGGAGGGTTCCGGGGCCGTCGGCTTCCTGGGTCCGAACGGAGCGGGCAAGACCACGACCCTGAAGCTGTTGGTCGGGCTGCTCGCCCCGTCCAAGGGTAGCGCGTCCCTGAACGGCTTCGACCCGATGCGCGACCGCCGACACGCCCTCTGGGACGTCGGCGCGGTCATCGAGAACCCGGAGCCGTACCCCGCCGAGACGATCTACGACGCACTCGAGCGCGTCGGCCAGCTCCGCGGCCTGGACGCCGACGAGATCGACTCCGAGATCGACCGGTGCCACGAGAGCCTCCACCTGCCGCCCCTCGAGCGGCGGTGCGGGGGCCTGTCGAAGGGCGAGCGTCAGCGGGTCGTCCTCGCGGCGGCGTGCCTCGGCGATCCAGGGGTGCTCCTCCTCGACGAACCGACGAACGGGATGGACCCGGGCGAGCGGATGGAGGTCCGCCGGCTCCTCATCCGGCTCAAACGCGATCATCTGATCCTGATGAGCTCGCACCTGATCGGCGACGTCGCGGAGATCTGCGACCGGCTCGTCTTCATCGGGCACGGGTCGGTCCTGCTCCAGGACTCGGTCGAGAACGTCTCCCGTCGGGTCCACGCGCGGTCGATGGTCGTCGAGTTCGCTCAACCGGTCGACGACGCCGCCCTGGCGCCGCTCGGTACGTGGGTCCGGAAGGTGACGCGGCTGAGCGACGGAAGGTACCGCCTCCGGTTCGATGGGGCGGAGGCGACCCGTTCCCGTCTCATCGAGGAGTGTCTGCGGATCGGCCCCGTCGCGAGCTACTCGCCGGCGGTGCCGACGTTGGAGGACGCCTATCGGGAGATCGTCGCGGAGAAGCGCGTCGAGGCGCCGTGAGCGAAGGAGCGAGCGCCGCCGGGGATCGGGACGGGACGGGGGCCGATCCGACGGGACCCGCGTCCGGGTCCGCCCTTCCCCCCGAGCCTCGACGGTCCGTGGCCCGCGAGTACCGTCGACGCCGGGACCGACGGCGCGGTCCGTACCGGCTCGGGGCGGTCTCGTACATCTTCCTCGTCGTCGTGACGTTTGCGATCTACTACGGACAGAGCGCCTTCGCCCCCGCGGCACCACCGTCGGTGAACGGCGGCGGAACCTCCTCGGGGGGTGCGCCGGCTCGGGTCGCCTACCTCTCTTTCGGGACCCCGACCGTGCAGAACGCGACATGCGGCGACGGTACCGTGTTCCCCACGGTCGTCGTGCCCTGGGAGAGCTCGCGCGTCCCGTTGTCGACGCACGACATCTTCCTCGAGATCGTCGAGCTGCTCGACGGCGACGTGAGCGGCGGACCGGCGCCGGCTCCGTTCGTCACCGCGTCGAACGTCTGCGCCGGGAGCCCGCCGACGGCGTCCCCGACATGGTACGCCGTCCTCCAGGACCCGAACGGCGCGAACGTCGCCTACTTCAGTTACTCCCAGGCCTGGGTCGTCCTTCATCCGCCGCCGTCCTCCCTGCCGATCGCCAACGGTTCCGCGTTGATCGTTGTCGCGACCCCGTTCCTCTCGGGGTTGTCCTTCGGGCTGTGCGTCGTGGGGGGCGCGGGCACCGCGCCCATCAACGAGTGCGCCCAATTGTAGGCCGGGGCCAACACTATCGCTCCGCGGGTACCGTCGGCGCGGGCGACCGTGCTCTGCCGCCCGTTGCGCGGGTCGCTCCGGCGGGACCCGGTTCACGAACGGCGCCGGACGGTCAAGGGGAACTTGGGACCAGCCCAACCCCGTCGGGCCCGTCGCGGACCAACTGCCGGCGAGCGCAGTGGTCCAGGATGCGGTTCAGTCCGGCCAGGGAGATGCGGTGGTGCCGCGCCTCGAGCTCGGCGAGGATCTTGCGCCGGCGCATCGGCCCCGGAGCCGCGTGCAGGATGGCGAGCACAGCGTCCACGGTCCCCGGTGGGATCCCCGACATCGTTCCCGACGACCTCCGGTTACTTTCGGGCGAGGACCGACCACATCAGGGGAACCGTCCCATCGCCTTCGAGGAGGTGGTACCACCCGTCTCGGCCGCGCCGCGCGAACGGGAACTTCGGCCAGTAGCTGTACGGGAACTCCCGCACCTCTTCGATCGTGAGCCCGGCGCGGATGAGGGCGTTGAGCGTCTCCGAGACCGGGTGGACCCAGGAGTAGCTGATCCGGTGCGTCATCTTCGCCTCCTGGGCCGCGTAGGTCCCGTCGGAGACGTCGCGTTGCGGACGTCCGCCGAAGTACGGGTACTTCAGCTCGAGGCGGGTCACGTACGACTCGTTCGGGTAGACGTCGGCGACCGGGTGGTCCTCCAACAGGTAGAACCGGCCCCCCGGTTTCAGGAAGTGCGATACGACCTGCGCCCACGGGACGAGGTCCGGGAGCCAGCAGACCGCCCCCTTCGCGGTGTAGACCACGTCGAAGGACCCCGTGAGCACCTTAGGGAGGTCGTAGACGTTCGACTGCACGAACGTCGCGGGGATCCGGGTCTCGCGGGCCAGGCGGCGCGCGGCCCGGATCGCCGCGGCGGAGAAGTCGACGCCGGTGACGGTCGCGCCGGCGCGAGCCCACGACAGCGTGTCGAGGCCGAAGTGGCACTGCAGGTGCAGGAGCGACCGCCCACGGACGGGACCGACGGCCTCGCGCTCGAGCGACCGCAGCGTCGAACGCCCGCGGCGGAACGATGGGACATCGTACGAGGGGGAGGCGACGTGAAGTGGCACCGCCTCGTCCCATTTTCGTCGGTTGATCGCCATGCGCTGTCGGTCGATCTTGTGCACGGCCGTGCCACGTCGGCCGGTTACTTCAGGTGGCCGGGGGCGACGCGGCGGGCCCAGCGGCCCGCGTCCGCGGCCGTCGATTCTGCGCTCAGCGACAGAGATCGGACGTTCGAGGGTCCGGTCCCGCGGTCGCCCGCGCGTACGATTCCCCGGAGCGCGCACCTTTGATTAGTCCGGGCCATTGACGGACGATGGCCGGTCCCGCGCGCGACGATTCCGGCGCTCCTCTCCTGGAGGCGCTCGCGGAGACCGGGGCGATCGGGTCCACCGTCCGTCAGCTCGCCGAACGCGTCGAGCGACCGCGCGTCGACGTCGAACGGCACCTCGCCGCGCTCTCCGTCGACGGCCGCGTCGTGCGGATCGGCCGGGGCCTCTGGATCCTGCGCGCCTTCGAGCAGCTCGACCAGCGGTCGGACTTCGTCGACCCGACGGCGTACAACGAGCGGTTCGAGCGGGAGGACGGCTGCGCCCTCGGAACGTACCGGGGAGCGATCACCTCCTCGGACAACGGGTCGGCCCCCGTCCACCGATGGTGGCCGTACGTCCAGGGGTACTCCGCCCAGTTCGTCGCCGCGCTCCTCACCGCGTCGGACCTGCCGCGTCGCGCGACCGTGCTCGACCCGTTCTCCGGGAGCGGGACGACGGCCGTCGAGGTCCGTCGGGCCGGTCACCGGGCCCTCGGCGCCGAGATCCTGCCCCCCGCGGTGCTCGCCGCGCGCGTCAAGACCCGCTTCGAGCTCGACCCGAGGCACCTGCGCGCCGGAGCGGCCCGATTCCTTCGGCGCGCGCGGGCGCGGCCCGCCGGAGCGCCGCCGTTCCTTCGCGAGACGGCCCGCCACTTCGCGCCGCCCGTGCTCCGCGCCCTTACGCAGTTGCGCAACGCCCTGCCCGAGGACACGACGGACGTCGGACGGGCCGTTCGGGTCGCGTTCGGCCGGACCCTCATCCCCGTCAGCCGACTGCGCCGATCCCCCTGCCTCGGGTACGGCGGACCGGAGCCGGCGGTGCTGCCCGACCCGTTCGAGGAGATGGCGGGGGCGTTCGGGGCGATGGAGGCGGACCTCGAGCTGCTCCGGTCCGAGCGGGACCGATGGGGCGCTGCGCCCACCATCTGGCAGGGGGACGCGCGGGCGCTCCCGTTCCGTCGCGGCTCGGTCGACCTCGCCGTCACGAGCCCGCCGTACGTGAACGGGATGGACTACGTCATGAACTACAAGCTCGACCTCGCGTGGCTCGGCTACGCGACGTCGTACCGCGACCTCGTCGCGCTGCGGACCGCGATGGTCGCCTGCGACAACCTGCCCCGCGGCGCGACGGCGGAGTACCTGTCCCCGGACCGGACCCCCGACCCGTGGCTCCCGGAGATCCTCCGCGGTATCCGTGCGAACGTCGCGCGCAAAGGCACGTACCGCCGCGACGACGTGCACGGGATCGTCCTCCGCTACTTCGCAGACCTCCTGCCCGTCCTCCACCGCGTGCACGCGTCGCTCGTCCCCGGCGGGCGGTTCGTGCTCGTCGTCGGCGACTCGCTCCTGGCCGGCACGTACGTACCGGGCGACCTGCTGCTCGCGCGGATGGGGGCCTCGGTCGGGTTCCGGATCGTGTCGGTCGAGGTGGCACGCTCGCGGCGCTCCGGCCAGCGGCGCAGCTTCCAGCTGCGCGAAACGGTGATCACGCTCGAAAAACCGCGCTCGGCCGCCTGAGCCGCCACCGAAGGTTCCTTCTCTCGCCGCACGATGGTAGGGTCGATGTTCTGCCCCACGTGCGGCCGCGCGCTCGTCGGACCGTCGAACCCCCGCGTCCCGTACCCGATGTTCGTCTGCGCGGCCGAGGGCGTCGTCTACGACCAGCGTCGCGCCCAGTGGTACGGCCTGCCGGAGATCGGGGAGAAGCTCCACTGCCCGGCGTGCGGGTCCGCCATGGAGGGGGAGCCGAAGGACCCGCCGGTCCGGATCTTCTTCTGCTACCAGTGCGGCACGACGTACGACCGCTCCCGCTCGGCGTGGTACGGGCTCACCTACCACCACCCGTCGACCCCGTGAGCGCGCCGTTCCACTGAAAGCAAACCCTTACGTCCCCGCGGTCGACCTCCCCGGTCGGGGGTAGGGACCGTGCCGCCGTCGGACGCATCGCCCCGGTACCTCGAACCGCTGCTCGGGGTCGTCTTCGACCTCGACGGCACGCTCGTCGAGAGCGACCACGACTTCGTGCGGATGCGCCGCGAGGCGGTCCGGCTCGCCGAGCGCTACGGGGTCGTGCCGGGCAAGCTCTCGGTCACGCAGCGGATCCACGAGATCATGGAGATCGCCCGCAGCGAGCTCGTCCACCAGGGCGTGCCCGAGGGCCAGATCCTGCGCCTCGAGGTCGACACGCACGCGATGATCGACGCGATCGAGCTCGAGGCCCTGCCGAAGACCGAGGCGCGGCCGGGCGCGGTGCCGCTCCTGAAGGAGCTGTCGGGCCGCGGGTTCCGGTTGGGCGTCCTCACGCGCAGCTCGGAGGGGTTCGCCCGCGCGGCGCTCCAGAAGGCGGGACTCGCCCCGTACTTCGCCTACCTCCGCAGCCGCAGTTCGCCGGGA
>Ga0075426_10000467_pt1 | contig 27887 bp, 21 predicted proteins | sample SoiMethybrSBSTD5_FD_75304 | JGI IMG/M metagenome (GOLD analysis project Ga0075426, IMG submission 75304) | Bulk soil microbial communities from a Populus tree surrounding site in Tennessee, USA - Soil MetaG P. TD hybrid SBSTD5 | ecosystem: Environmental > Terrestrial > Soil > Tree plantation...
CTGTCGGTTTCGGAGCTGTAATTGTCTTCCCTGAAAATCGTTCCAGCAACACCGAGCTTGGGGTCGGCCTTTAGCTTTCCCAGAAGAAATTCGAAGTGGTCCGCGTCGAAAGAAATATCACCGTCCAAGTTGCCGATGAGTTCGTATTCGAAATTCTGTAGTCTCTCCCGGCCGGCATTGAACGCATGCACTTTCGCGGCGAAATGGCGCTCCCGGCGCTGGGGAAGATTTACCAGTTCGATCCACAGATTTTTCTCGAGGTAACGGCTGACGATGCTTGCCGTGGCGTCGGTTGAGCCATCGTTCACGATGACCCATTTCGCTGGTAGCACCGTCTGGCGAATCATGGACTCAAGCGTTTTCTCGATAAACGCTTCTTCGTTGCGCGCCGGAGTGATCAGCACATAGGATGGGAGAACGGTGTGTTGATCCATTACTTTCTCTCACTGAATCAGGCCGAGAGACTCCGGGCCCAGAGAGGCAATCGCGCGCTTTAGGATTTCTGTCGTGCTGGAACCTTCAACGGGGGGAATCAGCGAAACCTTGCCGCCCCAACTCTTCATATCGTTGGCGCCAACGACCTCCTCCTCGGAATAGTCCCCGCCTTTGACGAGGACGTTCGGCTGGATTGCCCGGATTAGGTCCAGCGGAGTCTCTTCGTCAAAAAGCACAACGGCATCTACGGAAGGCAGAGCGGCCACAATCCTTGCCCGAGCATCCTCGGAGATGATGGGTCGGCCGGCGCCTTTCAGCGAGCGCACGGAACGATCTGTATTCAGCGCGACCACCAGGCGGTCTCCTTCGCGTTTTGCCTGCTCCAGGAGCGCGAGGTGGCCGACGTGCAGCAAATCGAAGCATCCGTTAGTAAAAACAATTTTCTGACCGGAGACACGCCATTGTGCGACACGTTTCATGAGCGATTCCCGCGAGCAAATCTTCTCAGCACGGATCGTCTCTCCGTCCGACGCGAGCCGCGCCAGCAATTCGTCTTTGAAAATAGGAACAGTTCCCAGTTTCCCCACCACGATGCCCGCGGCCAGATTGGCGAGGCGGATGGCTTCGTGAAGAGGGAGGCCGGCGGCAACGGCGGCACCTGCCGTGGCGATCACAGTGTCCCCCGCGCCGGATACGTCGAAGACCTCGCGAGCCAGCGCCGGGAAGCGTTGTACCGAGCTGGATTCAAGAAGAGTGATTCCTAATTCACCCAGGGTCACAACCAGGTGTTGGATCCCAAGCTTGGCGCGAAGGCTCTCGCCTTCTTGCAGCAGCAACTCCAGGTCGCCATAGTCCGTGGAAGTCGCCGCGGCAAGTTCCATGCGGTTCGGAGAGATCACGTCGCATCCAGCGTATTTCTCGTAGTGCAAGCCTTTGGGATCGACAAACGTGGGTATTGCCAGTTCGCGTCCCCGCCGAATGATGGCCTGACAAACAGAATCACTCAGCAGACCTTTTCCATAATCAGAAAGGATGATCGCCGAGCAACTCGAAATTTGCGCTTCGATTCTTCCAAGAAGCATGCCTTGCAGCTCAGAGCTCAGTTCGCCGGCTTTTTCGACATCCACACGGAGCATTTGCTGCCGGCCACCGAGAATGCGCGTCTTGCAAATCGTGGGTCTGTCCGGCGCAGCCAGAATTGCTGCTGTATCAATCCTCGAATTCTGCAGGAGTTCCAGAAGCTGACGGCCATCTTCATCCGCGCCCACGACTCCGGCCAGAGAGACCGCGCAGCCGAGACTGCGCAGATTCACGGCGACGTTTGCCGCTCCGCCGGCGACGTGCGTCTTGTGGTCGAGCCGAACCACGGGAACGGGCGCTTCCGGCGAGATTCTTTCTACCGCGCCCCACATGTAGCGGTCCAGCATCAAGTCGCCCACAACCAGCACGCGACGGCTGTGGAAGCCTCTTTCGACGATCCCGACAACTTTTGGCAAGTCTTTAAACATAACCCTTAGAGGATTGCCTCTTTTGTGAAATCAGCTTGCTTGGCTCCTTTGTCCAGAAGATAGGAAACCACTCCGATAAGGTGCTGTCTCTCTTTCGGCCAGGAATGTTCCCGAAAGACTTCTTGTCCCCGCCTGACAATCTCAGTGACCTCTGCGGGATGTGAGAATACGTATGCAATCCTTCGCGCCATGTCCTCCGCGTCACCGGACTCAAAGAAAATGAGGGACTCACCGTCGAAATAATCTTGAATGCCCGACGTGCGTGGAGCTATGACAGGCTTTCCCAGAGCCAGGTACTCGAAAATGCGAGTAGGCGTATTGATGTCGGTGAAGGAGTTTCGATGATTGGGAATGACGCCGACGTCGCAGCTCTCAATTTCTGCAACGAGGTCTTCCAGCCGCCTCGGCCCGAGGTAGTGAACGGCCTCTTGCAGCCCCTTGCTCGTGGCCATATCCATGACCCGATCGAGAAAAGGCGTGCTTTCGCCGTAAATCCGGAGTTCCGCATCGGGAAGAGTTTCGCGAACGCTCGCAACGGCCTCAACCGCAAGATCCAGCCCGTTCCGTTCCACCAGCGATCCGTGATACATGATCACAAAGGGCTTAGGGCTCGCACAGACGGGCGTCGTTGGCGCGCGCAACGGAAAAATATCGCTATCCGGAGAATTCATCACCACTTCCACCTTCTCCGGAGCGCAGCTGCGGCCAGAAAACACACGCTTGAAGGTAACGCTGACAGTCACCACGACATTCGCGCGAGCAATGCTCCACTTTTCAATCCGCCGCAAGAGACGCACGCTCCAACTGTCTTTGTCGAGCTTGAAAATGGTCATCATCAACTCGGGCATGGGATCGTGCAAATCGAGGATGACCTTTGCGCCCAACATTTTTGGCACCAGCGCGCTGATAACGAGAACGTCCGGCATGTTGTGCACGTGGACCAAATCGTAGCCGCGGGTTAAGGAGCGCCAGGCAAGAATCACGGACGAAAGGAAAATGAACGCCGCGTATTGGTAGAGGTAAACCAGCATTCCACCACGGCGGCGCTTAAGTGGTATTCGAAGAACCTCGACATTCCCTTGCACTTCGCGCGCGGGAGAACCTTCACCCCTGAGGCAAATCAAATCGACCAGCATGCCTTCTCGTGCCATCGCTTCCAAGGCGCGGCGAGGCCGGGGGTCACCCGGATAAAAAGAGAAGAGGACCACCCCGACGCGCTTGCCTCGCAGCCGCTCATTGCGAGCGGCGGAAGTCGACGAAGCGCTGGGAGAAAGGTCTGCTTCTCGAGTTGTTGTGGAGGACATCAGAATGAGTGTTTGCCAATCTGCCAGAATGGCCCCTGAAGAATTGGCCGTTGCGCGAGCGACTATGCTCCGCTCAGAATGGTCGGACTAATCCGCCGCGGCCGCTGCGCGTTGCGGCATGGATTCCCGTACGATTCGAATTAAAGTCTCGACGACCCGCACTTGGTCCGCTTCCGAAAGAGTTGGGAACATGGGCAGGGACAAGATTCGTTCCCCCGCCCTTTCGGTCACAGGAAAATCGCCCGCGCGGTAACCCTGGTTCGCGTACGCTTTCTGCAGGTGCAAAGGAATTGGATAGTGAATTCCGGTTCCGATTTTTTCCTTGGCGAGTGCTGCCTGTACCGCCTCACGGTTTTCCACTTGGATCACATAAAGGTGATAGATGGCTTTGGACCAGGACGGTTCGAAGGGCCCTTTGATATCGGCGCTCACAGCAGAAAGAAGCTCGTTGTACTTGCGGGCACGCTCTTGGCGGATCTGGTTCCAGTTCGAAAGATGCCTCAGCTTCACGTGCAATAGACCAGCCTGAATCGAGTCGAGCCGGCCGTTGTAACCCTCCATGTCGTGATAATACTTTTTGGCTTGGCCGTGATCGCGCAACATACGCATTTTCCGCGCAAGCGTCTCATCATTGGTCGTAATGGCGCCCGCCTCGCCGCAGGCTCCCAGATTCTTTCCCGGATAGAAGCTGAATGCCGCGGCAATTCCCATCGACCCCGCCGTACGCCAGCGATTTTCCTTCCGCGAAAAATATTGCGCGCCGTGCGCCTGGCAGGCATCTTCCACGAGACTGAGGTTGTACTGCTGCGCGATCTCCAGGAGCTCATCCATATCCGCCATCTGTCCATAAAGATGGACCGGAACGATGGCAGTAACCGGCTTCCCAGTCCGGTTATCAATCAAAAGCTCCATACGGGAATCGAAGGTGCAGCACTCCGCTACATACCTGCGCACCTGAACGGGATCCATGTTGTACGTACGTTCATCGACGTCGACAAACCTGGCTTCGGCGCCCGCTTGCGAAATCGCTTCCGTCGTCGCTATGAAAGTGTTCGGTACGGTGATAACGATGTCGCCGAACTTCACTCCTGCCGCCATCAACGCAAAACGTAGCGCATCAGTTCCGCTGCTGACGCCAACGCAGTATTTCGCGTCGCAAAACTCTGCAAAGGCATTTTCAAACTGCTCGAGCATTGGACCGCCGATGAAACCTGCGGTGTTCAATGCACGCGCGAATACCTCGGTCAATTCCGGGGCAAGTTCGCGATGAGGCGTGACCAAATCGAGAAATGGAATGGAGTTTTTCCCGTTCACTCTCTGTCTCCCATGACGGCAATCATTTTGGTTTCGATATATCTCTTCAATCGCGCAGGGTTTCCCGCGACGATGGCGTTCGCAGGAACATCCTTTGTGACTACGCTTCCCGCGCCGACGATGGCGTTTTCGCCGATGGTCACATTCGAAAGAATCGTGGAGCCCGAACCGATCGACGCGCCCTTTTTGACCACTGTGGGCTCGACTTTCCAGTCGCTTTCCGTTTGTAACTGGCCTTCCACTGTCGTGGCGCGTGGATAGGAATCGTTGATGAAGGTGACGCCGTGGCCGATGAAGACGTAGTCTTCGATGGTCACGCCTTCACAAATGAAGGTATGGCTGGAGACTTTGCAGTTCTTTCCGACCGCTGCGTTTTTCTGGATCTCAACAAACGCTCCAATCTTCGTGTTGTCTCCAACTTCACAGCCATACAGATTAATGAACCTCGAAAGCTTGACTCCGGCGCCCAGCTTGACATCGGGCGCAAGCGCGCAAAATTCGCTCACAGGCGCACCAGCTCTCCCCGTTTCTGGATAGAGCGATCCACGGCTTCCAGCATTCGAACGACACGCAGGCCGGCGTGCCCGTCGTTGAAGGGCTTCTTGTTGTTCAAAATGCAGTCCGCAAAATACCCAAGCTCGACCCGCAGCGCTTCCGTTTGCTCAATCTGCGGAGCCCACATGTCTCCGGTGCGATAGCTCACGAGCACGTCGCGGATCCCTTCTCCGTTATTAATGTGTACGCCCTTGTCGTAAACACGCACTTTTTCGTCGGCCACGAGATCATTCCAAACCAGCATCTTTTTCTCGCCGCCAATCAGCGTGGTTCTGATTTTTACAGGAGAAAGCCAGTTCACATTAACGTGGGCGATGATGCTCTGCGGGAAATAGATGGTCATGAACGCAACGTCTTCGACGCCATTCAAATGCTTTTCGCCTGTGGCGACGATCGCTTCAGGTTCCTTGTTGATCAGATGATCCATGATCGAGAGGTCGTGCGGCGCCAGATCCCAAACGACACTTACATCGTGCTGAAACAGGCCCAGGTTGACGCGCAGTGAATCGTAGTAGTAGAGATCGCCCAGATCGCCCCTCTCCACCAGTTCTCGAATCTTGCGGACCGCACCGGTGAACAAGAAGGTGTGGTCCACCATGATGGTCAGATTTTTGCGTTCCGCCAGTTCAATCAGCTCTTCCGCTTGAGCTGCGTTCGCTGTAAAAGGCTTCTCCACAAAAACGTGCTTGCCATTCTCGAGAGCCGCCTTGGTCAGTTCGTAATGGGTCCAAACCGGAGTAATCACAGCAACTGCGTCGACTTGGGGAGACTTCAGGACTTCGCAAGGGTCGGTAGTCGTGGCAACGGCAGGATAAGCCTTCCTTAAGCGAGCCAGTGCCGCTAGGCTCTTGTCGCAAACCATCTCCACGCGGATGTTGTCCGGCCCGTGAAGATTCCTGACGATGTTCGGACCCCAGTATCCGTAACCGATGACGCCCACTCGAATCATGTATGCTCTTTCGCCTGCGGAGAAAACCTAAAAGGCTTGTTGGTAGGCTGCTTCTGCTTGGCGGGACAAGCTACCGCCATTCGTCCCTGTCCTAAATGCAAGATTTGCCCTCAATGTTGTTCTAGGCCTTTTAAAATCAGCGACTTAGAAGCAGACCGATGACCTCAAAAGGTCGTAGTAGGCAATGGCAATCCCTCTGCCAGAGTTTGCCCAGTATCTGGAGAGGCGAGCCTAGCTTACCGATCCCCCTAACTCAAAGACAATAAATAACTTACGCAAAACTGGTTACGCCTACTGAGGTATCTGGGGCTCAATTCTCAAGGAGGCCGAGGAAAACTCTTACCACCAATAGACAACAGGATTCCCCAGGTACGGCCAAGGGGGGAGGGTAAGAGGTGGCCGCCCGACCCCTGGGGACGTGGCGAAGCTCATGCCGAGAGCGAATAAACTCTAATTGACGATTGCTTGCAAATTCGTTGGCGGCATCGGTAAGGTTGCGGACGCGGTTGAGTAGCATCGGCTAGCACTGAAGGTTAGAACGCTGCCGGTTCCGCTGGCTGCGCCACCCATGACGTTCAAATAGCAATCCTGAGCTGGAATCGTGTATGCGTGCCCCCCCACGTTGGGGATGTTCCCTCCGGCCACATCAGGGCCAACGGGCGGCCATGCCTTTCCCGAAGGCCACCATGAGGGCTTAGCAGATAGATAAAATGAAGCCGGCAAGGCTGTCGTTGCGGGGACGGCGTTCGCATATTTGCTAAGGCCCGTAGGCACCTCTGAAACGCTGCCGCAGGTTGTGGCCCATCCAGGGCTGGAAGAATTTCCGCACCATCGGACGGCTCCGGATACTACGTCATAGTTTCCCCACCGCATCAGCGTAGATGCCACCAGGGAATCCGAAGGAACCGTCACGCCATTCGCGGAGTTTCCGCCGCCAATTCTGTAGATGGGCTTGCTGCCACTCTGGTACCCATTGCTGGTGCCGCTCTGCCCAAGCACGTTGCCGATGAGATTGTAAAATCTCGAGTACGCGCGAATATCCATCGCCATTTGATTTGTGTTGCAGGCCGACTCTCCGTACGGCGGAGTCCCGTTGTAACAAGCGCCGTCATTCCCGATGAACTGATTGCGGAAAACGGTCACCAGGTTATGCGTGCCGTGGAAATTATCGGCATAAAACTGCGGAGCAAAGTTTCCTTCATACAGCAGCATGTCGATCCCGGCGGTGTGCTGGTTCGTGGAAGCCTGGACATATCCGGTGCTGGCCGTGAAAAAGTCGTTGATCGCAAAATTGTATGCAATGACGCATCCTGAGCAGGATCCATTCATCATAAGCGGAGCGGCTATGAACTGAAGGATATTGTTCTGGATCAAGTCGTCGCTGGAATTCAACGACTCTACTCCATAGCTCTGTGTCACGGCGTTCTGCGTCAGGTAGAAATAACTGTTCATCACCGAGATTCTGGCTGACTCCTGTAGCTCCACATGGGCTTTGCCGCTGTCTATTCCGCGCACACCCTTTACCCAGCAATCGATGGCATTTTGAATCTCAATGCCGAAGCTGCCCGTGGAAGAGGTGTGGTCCAAGGAAAGATCTTCGATGCCGCTGCCCGAGATTGGTGAAGTGGCCCACCAAGCGCCAGGAGATTTGGTTGAACTCCAATTTGCCATGTAGAGACCCGGAGTGATGGTCACATTCGTACCGTTGCACGCTTGGCCCGCCGTGCTCGCAGTTCCGCAGGAAACGACCTGAACAATCTGCACCTGATCTCGGTTGGGACGCTGCCCGTTCGTAGCGTTTCCTTCCAGCGAACAGGAAGGGACAGTTGCAGGGTCCTGGCAAACAAATACGCTTCCCGTATCGGACGGATCGTCAACCTGGTCCAGGATAAGAGGGCTTCCCACTCTCAGGTTGGTCACAGAGCTCAATGTAATGTTCGTTGTGCCTGGCGCGTAGCCCGACGTCCAGTTCGCGGAATTGGAGGGTCCGCCCCTCCAGTTTGAGTCCATAGCGGTGATGCAAACGTCGGTGGCAAGAGTGTGACACCCGATGCCGCTGGTGAAGACCAGGAAGGTCTTGTCAGCACCTGCACCTCGCAAAGTAACCCCGTTCTTCCCATTGAACATGATTCCGCCGAGACCGCTGTACGTGCCCGCGTTGAGAAATACGACTTGACCACTCGGGCAAGACGCAATCGCCGAGTTAATCTGGCTTGTGGTCGCCCCAGGATTCAGTGTGGCGCAAATTGTTGAACGATTCGGAATTCCCCCTCGAACACCAGATTTGGACCAGTCGATTGCCCTGGTGGGATCAATGATCCCAGACCACTGTTGCGCCCGTGCCAGGATCGGCACCATCAAAACCAGCGCCACTAGCCCTGCACCTGGTTTCCAAAAGGCCCTTCTCATGAAAAGAACCCTTTCTTCATGACAGCGCTATCAAGGTGAGATTCCCAACATTGTAAGTCTTGAAGTGGACGAAGAGAAGCTGGCATCTGGTTCGGTTGTTTACTGCCCCAAGGGACAAGGGGAAGGGCAGGTCACATTTTGTCCCTTTTCTGCACCTTAGTCGGATAGACAGCCCCTTTTTGCCACGCTACTTTCTAATCTGGTAGAGAAGGTGGTGGCAGCCTAAGAACTTGGATTCACGGAGGTTACCAGCTCCCAGCCTTTTCCCGATTGAGCGCGCCGCTCTGAAATTGGGGACATTTTGGCTTTGGCCTGTATGGGCATCGGCGTCACACCTGCAAATCAGGATCTGAGGTTCTATTGATGAAAAAAGTTGTCTTCCTTTTCGTGCTGGCGCTCGGCTTTGCACGGAATTGCCACGCTCAAACATGGACCTACGTGCAGGAGAGCGTCATCACCTACTGCGCAAATAACACGTCCTCCTGCGGCAACTTCGCTGGAACGATGATTCCAACACAGGCGAACAGCATCTGGATCTTCGGGATCTCCACAACGAACGACGTGACTGCCACAGTGAGCGGCGGGGGTGCCAGTTGGACGGAATGCGCTTCCTGCACTACGTTCCTTTCCGGCTTCAGGCGCAACAGGATCTATTACGCCTTGGGCGGCACGGCTGGGAGCACGAATTTCAGCATCAGCTTGTCCGGCAACTCGGGATCGTCGTTCGCCGTGAGTTTCGTCGAAGTTCAACCACCTGCTGGTTCGACAGCCTCATTCGACGTCGGAGGGGCAACTTCTTCCTCGACCTGCTCGGGAACCTGCACTGGCGTTGCTCTCACGCTCTCAGCGACCGACGTCGTCGTGCAGTTCCTGAACAGAAACGCGCCGGCAGACTGGAAGGGCTGGTCGTCCCCATATTTGACTTTGCCGAATGGCGACGGAGTTCACGTGAACGCACCCGCAGGCAGCGCGGCCGCTCCCACGGTCAACGTACTTCCCGGCGCCACGGGCGCAGTATTTTCGGCGATCGCGTTCAAATCGACGGCCGGAAGTTTCGCTCCTCCTACTCCGGGCCCGATGAGCCTGGTGAGCTTTGTTGATCCGGATCCGGCACAAGGTCTGAACGGATTGAACTGCGCCCCCTCCTGCAGCCTTACCGTTCCCGCCACTGGCTCAGGGCATCTTCTGTATCTTGAAGCTGCGAATACGTCGGGAGTTTTTCTTGGTAGTGTCAGTGGTGGGGGAACGTGGGTCGTGCCCGCCAGTTGCCAAATCAAGGGCGGTCAGTCTTCCGGTAACGCTCTCAGTTGCGCCTACGTGCTCTCAAGTAGCTCAACGCCTGCAACTGCCATCAACATAACCATGGCTGGAAACGCCAACGCCATGTTCGCGTTCTATGAGGTGGCGAGCACTACTGGCTCCTTCGCCTTCGACACTTCGAACACCGCTACGAATGCGGCCAGTACCAGTCCATCCGGTGCCTCACTCTCTTTGGCGCAGGGCGCGACCGACGTGGTCTTCCAGTCGATCCTGGTATTCGGCGGCACATCTTCTCTGAGTTATTTCCCGAACGTTCGCGGGTGCCGCAGCGGGTGTGGCCCGCAGTTCTGGAATGGCCAGGCCGCCTCAGATGCTATCCTCAACGTAACTTCAACTGCGCTCAATACTCCGAAGTACTCCAACCAACAGAACAACGCCACCATTGTAAGCGGCATGGCGTTCAAGGCAGGATCAGGAACGGGCACTACTCCTGCCCCTCCGAGCGGCTTGACCGCAGTGGTCAACTGACTCCGAACCCGCGACCTTCGAGGGCGCACTAATCTGCCAATGTGGCCCGTGTTGCAGCCACGCGGTTGGAACTTCCAAAATAACCAAACCTCTTTTGCAGGCTTACTTTTTGTTTCTTAGGGATGGCGTGGGGCTCAACCGGAATCGCGAGAGGGCCTCACCAAGGTTTTGTATGAAAGCCTCGGAATTGTAAAGCTCGGCGCTGGTCCGGAGTGCTTCGGGAGAAGCCGTCGGTTCCACCACGTCCAGCTGAAATTCCCGCGCCACGTCCTCGACAATCTTCGGCTGAATCGGCCGCTGATGTTCAACGTACCCGTTAATCAGGGAGTGTTCGCACAGAAGATTGATCACGCGCGGGACCCCCAAAGAGTAGAGGTGCACCGTATCCGCAGCTGCGGGGCTGAAAATCGGAGGCTGCCCGGCGGCGGCTCCGCCGATCTTCAGCCTCTCAAGAACGTAATCATATGTCTCTTCTTTGGTCAGATGACTCGTCTTGCATCGAATCATGATGCGCTGCCGCAATTGGCGAAGCTGGGGCAGATTTAGCTTCTCTTCGAGTTCCGGCTGGCCGGAAAGCACGATCTGTAGGAGCTTTTCTGTGGAAGTCTCGAGATTGGTTAACAAACGAATTTCCTCGAGTACTGGAAACGTAAGGTTTTGCGCTTCGTCAAGAATCAGCACCGCCGTTTCGCCGGCACGGAATCGCTCCAGGAGCCACTGATTTAATTTCAGGAGTTGCTGGCTTTTCGAACGGGATTCGCACGGAATATCAAATTCCGCCAGAACAAAATCAAAAAGCTGCGAGGAGTTCATCCGGGAATTAAACAAAAACGCAGACTTCGTTCCGCGTTGATGCAGCCAATCCAGCAGGCGGTTGACTAGAGTCGTTTTTCCCGTTCCAACTTCACCGGTTAACGCGATGATTCCCTTCTTGGTCTCGATGCCATACATCAAGCCGGAAAGGGTCTCTTCAACCTGCTTAGTTAAGAACAGATACCGGGGATCCGGGCTGACGTTAAAGGGATTTTCCTTGAGTCCGTAGAAGCTTCTATACATAATCCCTGTTTTCTTTCGATCCGGCCCTAGCCGGCTCCATGATCCCGGGCTCCTGATACGCGGGGAGACACGCAATCAGAATCGAACTTAGGCTGTGTATTTTCACTATCGTAGCACCTGCGGGGGCGCGTGCCATTGAAAACTCATTTGGATTTGATGCGTCGTCTGGTTATTTTGGCAGCCAGGCGTAGTGCAGACAATCCCGTTGGACGCTTGGATTTGCGCTTGGTATCCGATGGACAAATTTGTGCCACCGCTCAGCGGCCGCGTCAATCCGCCTGAGATTTGGTAGGAATTGTAGCTGGGAGAAGTGAGCGACTTGATGGTCACAATCTGACTGTTCCGCGAGAACCCGAAACTGAAACTGCTGGTCCAAAGCCGGCCCAGTGGCCGGTTCAAATTCGCAATCACCTGATCGTTGTTCGAGCCGCTCAATAGCCCGCCGCCGCTGCCAACTCCATGGGAATAGATTAGCCGTAGCGTAGTGACGCGAAAACCGTAAGCGAGGGACGCAACGCCCGATCCTGAAGTCGTGCGGCTGACGCCATTCACAGGAAAACGAAAGTTGGTGATGTCCGGCCCGACGGCAAGATTCAGCGCTATCCTTCCAGTAATTCTTCTCCCATACATAAACTGAGCGGCATGATCGCCAAGTGCCTCCGGATTTCCCGGAAAATGAAAGGCTGTGAACCGATAGATAGCTCCGATGTAGTCCTTGCGGGTAAGCGCGTAGGTATACCCGGCATTGAGGATGTCCATGTCGTTGTTGGTGTTTCCGGGATTGGTGAATCGCAGGAAGCCGTAGACTGCCGCGACCGTAAAAGATCCCCGGCGGCTTACAGAGTAGGACAATTGAACGGCGGAGTCGTTGCTATACCGGGGACCAGTGGCCGAATAGATGGCCTGTCCCGGAGCGAACATTTCCTGGAGCCCTGGCAAGGCCACAGACAAAGCTCCCGAGATTCCCGGCACAGATAATCCGGTCGTACCCCCGAAGCCGAACGCGCTCTGCGGCAAGTAGGAGACTTGCTCCATAACGAGCAATTGCCAGCGTTTTTCGTCTAGTTCAAACGCGGAGGAAAACTGATGATACTGGCCGTTTCCCTGAGTCGTATCATTGGAAAAGAAACCGCCGCCGGAATAGTTCGTCCCAAACAGCGCGTGGTTCCAGGCTTCCAGCAAACTGAAATTCCCGCTGGCGTAGTGTGTGATCGTCCATCCTGGATTCTGTGTCAAACCGGTATTATTGAAGTTATTGGATTGCGCTGTGATGCCATATTGAATGCCGGGAACCCAATAGCTGTGCCGCAATTCCGAGGTGCCCAGTGTGGGACTCTGCACTCCCGCCACCGGACCGCGGTCGGGCTGCATAGTTTGGTTGTTCTCATTGTCGTCTTGTTGATTTCCGTTTAGATCCGGAAGAGGCAAGAGGACACGAGCCGCGGGCTTTGGCTTCTCATCATTCTGTTCCTGAGCTCGGACCGGAGACTCCCAGAAACCGAACATCACGATCGCAAGGATTCCGTAGGCGAATTGTTTCCAGGCCTTCATTTTTTCTACCTCACGGCACAACAACCACGTCTCCCGGCTGCAGTTCGATGTTCTGCTCCGGATTCTTCCCTTTAATTGCCTCTTTGTAGTTGAATGGAATCCTGATGGGCTTTCCGTTCTCGTTCCTGAGCACGTAAATGTTCTTGATGCGGGCGAATGGCGTGAATCCCCCGCTCCCGGAAAGAGCCTGGAGCACGGTCATGTGTGGAAGAAGCTGAAAGGCACCCGATTTATTGACTTCGCCATTGACGTAGACCCGGCGGCTATTGATTTCCGTAACCGTCACCGTAACTTGAGGATTTGTGATGAATTTCTTTAGCTCCTCGCGGATTACCTCAGACAACTCCATGGGCCTCAGTCCAGCTGCTTGAACATCGTTCAAGAGCGGCAGTGTAATCTTCCCGTCGGGACGCACCGGAACAGTTCGCGTTAACTGGTCCTCTCTCCAAACGTCAACTCTTAACAAATCTTGTGCACCAATCTTGTAAGAAGGGTCCTCTGCGCCGGCCGGAGCGGGACTTGGGGCTGCTTGAGCCTTCGCATCTTTCGCTTCTTCTTTCTTGTCCTGCTTGTCTTGTGCTGGAGGATCTTGACTATAAGCAGGCGCGGAGACTGCCAATAGAAACGCCGCCAGGATCAATGAAATTGCATTTTTCATAGCCTTGCCTTACCCCCGTTATTGCCCTTTCTCTTCGAGGCCAGTCTGTTTGATCTTATAGAGCAGAGATTTGTAGCTGATTTGAAGCTCCTGGGCGGCGCGTTTCCGGTTCCAATGTGTTCGCTCCAGGGCCTTGGCGATCAAGTCGCGCTCCGCCTTGCGCGATGCAGTCCTGGCAGCCGCCTTCAATGAAAAACTCCGCGGTTCGTCAGGCGGCGCTCGTTCCAACCTCGGCATCTGCTCCAGTTCTTCGATTGCCCTTCCCGGATCACCGAGCAGCACTATCCTTCTCGCCAGGTTCTCCAGCTCACGGACGTTGCCCGGCCAACCATGAGTCATGAGAAATTCCATTTCCACATCACTCAGCGCGGGCGCCTCGCGTTGCAATTCAACGGCATGCTTGGCCAGGAAATGGGCAAGGAGAGCCCGGATGTCTTCCTTTCTGTCCCGCAAAGCAGGGAGGCGCAGGCAAACTCCGTTGATTCGGAAATACAACTCTTTGCGAAACCTCCCCGACTCGATTTCTTGTTCCAAGTTCCGCGAAGTCGAAGCAATCACACGCGCGCGGCTGGAGTTGTTTTCGTCAGCCTCCCCGTCCGGCAAAATCGAAAGTAATATCTTCTGGCTCTCCAAATCCAGCTCATCAATTCCGTCCAGAAAAAGTGTCCGACCGCTCTGTGTAGCTCCCCCCTCACGCTCTTGCAGCTCGGACTTCAGCAATGCAAGAAACTCCCCATGCTGCACGGCCCGGCAACTTATCTTTTTCAGCGGTACATGCGCTTGCTTGGACAGCCGATGGATCATCCGTCCGTAGACTTCCTTCCCGGTACCGCTCTCGCCCATAAGCAACACGGGAATGTGCGTGCGGGCAATCTCCTCAACCATAGAATTGAGGCTCTGAGCAGCCGCAGACTGTCCGCGCACGAACTGGCTAGCCATGTTGGCGGGAGCGGCGTCACTGAGAAATGTACTCATGGCGTAAGAACGCTAACAAAAGCAAATACCCTTCCAGCCAGAAACCAGGTCTTGCGAGACAGATTTCTTACTAACTCTATGCAGAACAACAAGTTACCGAAATTCTCCAAACTTCGTAACGGGCACGCCCTTTGGGAAAGTCCTAATTCCATGCCATGAAGTTCCAAATTTTTGTCCTTTTTCCTTTACGCTCCCCACCTCAAATCCTCGGCGGAGCACAACCAAAGTCAGCACGCACTCGTGGATTCGTCGGGAACGTGACCACAAAAAAAGGCCCGCCGGAGAAATATGGCGAGCCTAACTCTTTCGAAATAAAGGCGTTTACGCGGCTTGTACCAGCCTTCCGCGCTTTGTCCGAGTGCCAAGCGCTACGACTGCCAGCCCTATCAGCAGCATCAGTAATTCAGCAGGCTCTGGAACGCCGACAAAAATCAGGAATTCCTGCCCCGCACTCCCTGTTGGTGTCAAAATCTCCCAGCCTTGCCCGCTGAACCCGCCCTGCACCGCCGCCAAGGCCGCCGCCACTAGTGTGCTATTGGTTCCATAGGGGTTTGGTCCGCCAGTGAGGCTCCAGATCGCGTACTGATCCATGGCCTTCTGCAGCTGGCTGGTCGCGCTCATCATCTGCGTGATCAGCCAGGCCATTTCTAGGTAAGATGTTTGATTTTGCAGCTTTGTGAGAGAGAAGTTTGACCCCGTGAGGCTCGTGACGGTCACCTGCCAAGTCTCCCCAGCCCAGATAGGCGAGGAGAAATCGACGCAGAAGAATGACTGGCTCTGGCCGTTTAAAGCTCCCCCATAGGGTGGGATCCCGTAACCGCCATTTGCAAACGCATAACTGCCGTCAACGTACACCGTATCCGCCTTCGCGTTCCCTGAAAACGTGAGCGCCAAAGCAAGTAAGGCGAATGTTGCCAAAGCCAGCAATCTTTTGGACATGGTCCCTCTTAAAAGCAATTGGCTGAACTCCAGCCCTCCCTTCTGTAATGGGCAATTCACACTCCATTCTTTCACCCAACGTAACCTATTTATTTTCAACTACATGCAAAACCGCCTTTCTAGAGTCATTTCCGGCTATGACTCTTCCCTTGCGCAATTGCAGAAATCCATGGAACTAAATACCGACCACAAAAATACAAACCCCGCTCTGAACCCAGAGCGGGGTCGTATTGTGAGGATGAGGGTGTGTGAGCTAATTCTTCAAAAGCCGACGACGGGCAAACCCGCCAAGGGCCAGCAAGCCTGCGCCAACCAGCATCAGGCTCGAAGGCTCCGGCACAAAAATCAGGCTGGAACTCCATGGGCTAACAGCAATAAGATTTCCACTGGAATCCGTCAGAAATGCTATGAAGATCGTTCCTACAGCTGGGTTCGACGGGAGTGTGACTTGCTGGCCAATGCTGTTCGTTCCAGTCCAAGTTCCCACGGCGAAGGAGGTCGCATTGAAGCTTCCGGCAACAATACCGGTCGCTCCCAATTCCTGGCTAGCTGTACTCGCGAAGTTTGGAAAATTCTGAAAAGCAGTTCCCAGCAGCACCTGCCACAAGTTCGTACCGCTGCTGAAATTTCCACCAGTTCCACTCACGGGGGTTAGCACCGCGATATTTAGTGTCACGGTGCCCTTGTACGACTTGCCGAATACCCAATCTGTTGTATTGCCAGAGAATATCGGGATCACGCTGCCCGCGTTGCAACTGGTGTATTGATTGATATCACAGAGGTGCACGTTGTCCGCCCGTGTCGATGCACAGTAAGACAAGCTAAGAACGGCCAAAGTGAAAACCACGAGGGTCTTGCGCATTATATTCCCTCCACGCGGGACACACGAGCAGTTACCTGTGTGCAATCATGGTACCAAGTTCTGCCAAAGACTCAAAAGCGCATGGCAATCCTAACTTCTTTTATATCAGAAGGTTCGATTAAGCTGCTCTCCTAGCCAAAGCGCCTTGCGCTGGATTGCCACGAAGTTGGAAAACCTCTGCATAGTCTTGGGTCTCTTTTGCGCAACATTTTTCCCAGCGCCTTCGTTTAGCGGCGCTTGCTTCTTGGCTATCTCGTTGGCAATCGGGCCCGACCGTCAAAACAAAACCCCGCTCCAACATCGGAGCGGGGTCGTAATGCGAGGATGAGGGTGTGTGAGCCGCGGTCTGACTAATTCCTTGCAAACCGGCGACGGGCAAAACCGCCAAGAGCCAGCAAGCCGGTGCCAAGCAACATCAGACTGGAGGGCTCCGGCACGTTCGACACAGTAATTAGGGCAGAACTCCACGGGCTGACCGCCACCAAGTTCCCGTTGGCATCTGTCAGGAAAGCAATGAAAATCGTTCCGATGGGCACCCCACCAGGAAGCGTAACGGATTGGCCGAGGGTAACCGACCCAGTCCAAGCGCCGACTGCAAAAAACGACGCATTGAAACTGCCCGCGGTCATCCCGGTTGCCAATTGCTCCTGGCTAACGGTGCTCGCGAAGTTGGGGAATACCTGCGTTGGGCTAATGCCGAGCACCGCCCACAGGTTCGAGCCGCTGGTGAAGTTACCGCCCGCGCCAGCGTTTGGCGTCAGCACGGCGATGTACAGGGTCTCGCTGCTATTTGCCGTACCGAACGCCCAAGCCTGGGTCGTACCCGACTGCACTTGGATCGCATTGCCGGCATTGCAGCTTGTGAATTGATTGATGTCGCAGAGGTGAATATTGTCGGCCATGGCTGGCGTGCTGTAGCAAAGCGCCACGACAGCCAAGGCTAATACCAATAAGGCCTTCCGAATCATGCACACCCTCACATTCCTACAGAGATAGGGACGACCAGAACTGAGCAATCGCCATGCCAGAACGCGCCAGACCACGAACGCTTCTTAACTGACGTAAGTCTTTTATTATCAGCGCACTACTCCCACCTGTCTGACCAAGACCTCTACCTGTACTTTCGGACAGTCAAGCTCAGGCAAAACTTTGCCGAATGTCGGACGTTCCCCTGCAGTTTTGTGCGCCCTTAACCGGGGCCATGTTTCTTCCTTGCTGTCAGCACTCGGTTGCGGATTTGCTGGCAAGACCCCCACGACCCCCCTCGCGAGCCATATACTGGTCGTAGATCCAGCGGTAAGTCTTCTCAAGCCCTATCCGCAACGCGATATTCGGCTCCCAGTGAAGATACTCTCTGATGCGCGTATTGTCGCTGTTTCGGCCGTTCACGCCCTTGGGCGCGCTGAGATTGTAGTTGCGCTTCAGCTTGATCCCAGCAATCTCCTCCGCGAGATCCACTAATTGATTGACGGTTACCGCCTCACTTGAGCCGAGGTTAATGGGCTCCAGGATCCCTGAATTCATGATGAGGTCGATTCCCTTCAGGCAGTCGTCAATGAACATGAAGCTGCGCGTCTGCTCACCCGATCCCCAGATTTCAATCTCGTGCCGGCCTGACACTTTCGCCTCAATCACTTTGCGGCAAATCGCCGCCGGCGCCTTCTCCCGCCCTCCGTCCCAGGTGCCCCACGGTCCGTACACGTTGTGAAAGCGCGCCACGCGCGTGTACAGGCCGAAATCCTCGTGGAAGTGCCGGCACATCCGCTCCGAGAAAAGTTTCTCCCAGCCATAACCATCTTCCGCTAATGCCGGGTAGGCATCCTCTTCCTTCAGGGACGGTGCTTCAAAGGTTTTTTGTTTGTCCCCGTTGTAAACGCAAGCGGAAGAGGCGTAGAAGAATCTCTTCACCCTGCTCTTCACCGCGGCCTGTAGCAGGTGCGTGTTGATCAGCACGGAAAGCATGCAAAGCGCCTTGTTATTCTCGATGAAGCCCATGCCTCCCATGTTTGCAGCAAGATTGTAGATATCGGCCGCTCCTTCTGCCGTCCTCTCGCAGTTTTCTTTCAAATTCAAGTCCAGGCAGAGGTTCTCGACGTCACTGAATTGCTGATACCATTCGTGGAAGGGCTTCGAGTCCACAGCCCGAATACGCGTGTAACCCCGCGACCGGAGGCTTGCGACGAGGCTTCCTCCGATGAATCCCCCTGCTCCTGCAACCACCACTAAGTTCTGCTTATCCATGAGCCAATCGGACCTCCCTGGAAAAACTTCAAAACAGCACTGTCGGCTTTACTCTGACTCTCTATATTAAACGAGAAAATGTCTTGCCGGTGATTCGAGGGGCAACCCCAGGTGCTTGTGGCTCCGCTGGAGTTTTTTGGATAGCGCTTTCCTAGCGCGCGACTCAGGCCCCGTATTTGTTTCCTCCTGACATTTCTGCCGAATTATCCCCGGTCGTCGAACTGAAATCATATACACTGCGGAGATAGCCGGATGCATCCCATTTAGTCCCAAATTGCAAATGAATAACTCTCAAACTCCAGCGAAGAACCAATGGTACCTGTTCTCTGGTTGGGTGATTCTTTCACTCCTGCTCTTTCTGCGCCCGATATTGGCGCTCGTTAGATTGTCTCTCGCTCAGGACGACAGTTCTTATTTGGTGATCATCCCTTTGATTAGCGCGGCGCTTCTTTATCTGGAACGCGACAGGATTCCTCGGCAAACCTCTAGCGACAAGATGCTCGGCGGCATTTTTCTCCTTCTAGCCGCCGCTATCGCCCTTCCCTCTTATTATGCGGCGGGCAAAGGTCTGGGCATGCAACTGTCCGGCTCGATTCTGGCGCTCGCCCTTGTCTGGATCGCTGGCTTCGCCTTTTTCTTCGGGAAAGCAGCCTTGAAAGCGGCTTACTTCCCGTTTCTCTTCCTGCTTCTAATGGTGCCAATTCCCAATTTTCTCCTCGATCGCATCATCTTGCTTCTTCAGCAAGGCTCGGCATGGATAACGGGCGTACTGTTCGACATCGTGGGAGTCCCTGTCCTGCGCGAGGGTTTGGTGTTTCATCTCGCGAAGGTCAGCATCGAAGTGGCAAAGGAGTGCAGCGGCATCCGCTCCAGTATGGCCCTTTTCATCGTGGCGCTGCTGGTGGCCCATTTTCGTCTGAGAAACATTTGGAACAAGATTTTTTTCGTCGCCTTTGGCCTGTTCCTGATGATCTTGAAGAATGGCGTTCGAATCGCCACGCTCACCCTTCTTGCCGTCTATGTCAATCCCGACTTCCTCTTTGGAAGATTGCATCACCAGGGGGGCGTTGTATTTTTTGTGCTTGCCCTTCTCTTGTTATTACCCTTGCTCTTTTTTCTGCAGCGCAACGAGGCGAAGAGGGGCATCGTCGCACAGTCATCTTAAGATGCCACTGTAACGTTCTGATGCGTAAAGACTTAGATGCACATTTTAGCTGTATGCTAGCTTGGTCAGCTGATGCGCTTCAATCACGCTCGCCGTAGTAGTTTTGGTATTGCTCGCCGTAGGAATCGGCTTTTTGGACTCGGTTGAGCACCACTCCGAGCAGGTTCTTGCCCCGAAACTCCCCAGCCGTTCTCTCCACGATTTCGGCGTCGGTCGAGCCCGCGCGGATCACAAACAACACGCCATCCACCATTTCTGCAAGAACGCTGGCGTCATGAACCGGCAAAGTCGGGGGCGAATCAATGATGATCCAATCGAACACCGGGGTAACGGTGTTGAGCAATTGCTTCATCTTGTCGCTAAGAAGCAGTTCGCTCGGGTTGGACACCAGGTTTCCACCGGGAATTAGAAAAAGATTTTCGCTCGTGCCTTTTTGAATGACTCCATATTCATCCGCCTCTCCGCGAAGGTAGTCCGAGAGTCCCGGGCAGCTCTGAGTCCCGAACAACAGGTGCAACCGCGACGAACGCAAATCCGCATCAATCAGCAGAACGCGTAGCTCCGGCTGCTGAATGATCGATTGCGCGAGATTAGAAGCGACAAAGGTCTTCCCTTCCGCAGCAACACCACTCGTGATCAGCACTTTTTTCAGATTGCGGGTCGAGGCAATCTTGTACAGGCGAGAGCGTAATGTGCGAAACCGTTCAGGCCCGCATTCACCTGGCCTAGAATTCAAAAACACGCTGTTCAATGGGTCGATGTGCCAATCTTGCTGGACGCATCGCTTCAGAACCTCTTCGTAACTGAAGCCGGGCGTCGCTGTGGTGCCGGTGCTGACTCGCGGCGACGGTTTGGGCGCGGGTGTCGGTGAAGCGATAGGTAGAGCCACCGCCACTTCCGGTTTCAACATCGAAGGAAGCTTCGGTTCGCTCGTGATTTCTGCAACTCCAGTTTCAACTTCGGTTGCTACTTTTGCGGCTCGCTCTTCAGCAGCCTTCTTCAAAGCTTCATGGATACGGCTCATTGTTTCCTCGAATACTCCTCAGCTCGCTTCAGTCTCCTGCGGAATAGGCTGTTTCAGAAGCGCCGGACTCGCAGCCAAAGATTCCAATACAGGCAAACTCGCAAGAACGGGGAGTTTCAGATAGGCCTCGACTTCCCTCTCCGAGTGTAACGTCTTGTCCATGGCCATCAGCAGATAAAGGATGACCAAACCCAACAGCGTTCCGCCCCCGAAGCCTCCGCCGGCAAAGTTCACCATTTTCGGGAAGGATGGGCTGGTGGGCAAGCTCGGTGGATCCAGCACGCTAAAATGCTCGCCCTGCTGCTGGTGAATCAGCTGGCTGTCCATGTCGGCGACATTCCGTTGCTTGAGAAGCTCATTATAAAAATCCAGCGCGTTTTGATGGTTGCGGGTCAATTCCTTCAATTGCATTTCCACCATCGGACTGCTTTCAATGTGGCTCTCAATCATGCGGATTTGATCCTGAATCTTCGCCTGTCTTTTGACCAGTTCGGCGAAGGTCTGCTCCGCCTGCTGTATCTTCGCCCGGAGTTGCTGAAGCTGCGGTGGCTCGGTGGCTTTTCTGGGTTTGGGAGCATCACCGGAGCTCGGCGCCTCATCAATCTTCTTCTTTAGGTCTTCAATTTCATTCTTCAGTTTGACCACATCAGGATGTTCTTCCGTGTAACGCGCTCGGAGCACCGTCAATTGCTCCTGGCGGGTGCGAAGTTGATCTTCGAGCGATTCGGGATTCTCGCCCTTCTGGGATGCCTTCCAACTCGCTTCCTGCTGGCTGAGAAGGGTCTCATTGAAACCCTTGTCCTGCTGCGTTCGCGTCATCGCCTGATTAGTTGAATCCAGTTCCGCGTTCAAACTCCCCAATAGGCCCAGGTTGCGCTGGTCCTCTTCCGGGAGCGACCCAATGTGCTGGCGTTTGAACTGCGCCAGTTTGGCGTCCTGCTCATCGAGCTTGGCCTTTGCTTCGTCCAACTGCTGACCGATAAATGAGGTCGTCGTCTTCGCCTTATCGTTGATGTCGCGAGCGTCTTGTTCCATGAACATCGAAGTGACTTCGGTGCAAATCTGCTGCGCCAGTTGCGGATCGCCGAAAGTCACATTTACGGAGAATCCCGGCAGATTTGCGTACTGGATCCCGGGCATGGCTTCCAGCGGAGTGATGGTGATCGCTCCTCGCAAGCGGTCGATCAAATCTTCCATGTGGACCTTGCTGCGGTCCGGGGCATATAGGTTGAATTTCTCAATTACCGGTTCCAGGCGGCTGCGGCTGAGGATTTTTCCTTTCATTGCCGCGAGACGCTGGGCGAAGTCCTCTGTGACCACATGCTTTACGACATCCTCGGAAACCGTCGGGCGCGCCACAAGTACAAGCGTTTGTGACGTGTATTGTTTGGGAAGCTGCGTCGCAGCCAGCACGCTCGCCACGCCAAGCCCCAGGGCGCAAGCGGGCAGTATCCACCAGTGCTTGCGAAGCACCCTTCTTACATCCGCCGTCGTGAATTCGCCATTGCGTACCATACTTATCCCTCTCAGCGAAATGGGTCAGACTGCCCCGTCTGCTTGAGGCTGCAAGCCAATGGCCATGGATTTAGGTCGAGAGAAGCCCGCAAGCGTATCCAATCGGTTACTTTTCAACCACTTACGGGAGCCTGTGTTCCAACCATGGAAATCTCGAGTTCGCAGTTTTTCGACGGACGGGAAAAGTGGAAGTTTTGTACCCACAATATCCCGAAATTTGTCCACCAAGCCTCTAATAATGGCTTCTCAAAGAAACCCGACCAAGGAATCTTGAACAGGCCGCCTTTATCGCTTGTATGTTCTTTATTTTCTTGTGTTTAGAACCATGGCAGACGGTCCTTCCGGAGGCCTGCCTAGGAGGCAAAATTGCAACCGATTCACCTTGGTATGAAAATCACTAGCAAGCAACGCTCGGCAATTCGTGTTTTCACTCTACACCACGCAGCACTTTTGGCTGCAGCCACTCTCCCAGCCTGCCTGCTCTTGTCCGGATGTTTCCGTGACGCCAACGCGCGCAAGCAAAAGTTTGTCGCTGACGGAGACCGTTACGTCAAGCAGGAGAAACTCCCCGAGGCCCTGCTGACCTATGGCCGTGCGCTGCAGATCGACCCGAAGTCAGCTCAAGTTCACTACAAGATCGCGCAGTGCCACCTCAGAATGTCCAATTGGGCTTCTGCTTACCAGGAATTACAACGCACTCTGGAGCTCGATCCGCAGAATTCGGACGCGCAGCTGAATCTGGGCCAGCTCTTCCTGGCCGGCGGCAAACCCGCGGACGCAAAGAACCTGGCTTTGACCATCCTTAAGAGCAAGCCCGACGACCTTGGCGCTCAACTTCTGTTGGCCAACTCGGACGCGCAACTGGATAACATGCAGGACGCTCTGCGAGAAGCAGCCTACGCCGTTAAGCTGTCTCCTGAGAATGTTGAAGCCTACGTCAACCTTGCGGGAATTCAGCAGAAAGCTTCTTCGTTCCAGGAGGCGGAAGCGAATTTGCTGAAGGCCAGAAAACTGTCGCCGGACTCGCTGGTAGCCGCGATGGCCCTTGGCAATCTTTATGCGGCGGAGAAGCAATGGGAAAACGCGGTAAACGCGTTTCGGACGGCGATCACGATTGCACCGAAGAGCCCTAGCCCCAGAGCGTCTCTAGCCGGGGTTTATATGGCCCAGAACAAAGGCGACATGGCTGGGCAGGTTCTCAAGGAAGCCAAGTCGGAACTGAGCACGGATCCCGTCGGTTACCGAATGCTGGGAGATTACTACCTCAATCAGGGTGACAGTGCAAAAGCCCAGGCGGAGTTTGCTTCCCTTGCGAAAGAACATCCCTCCGATTTCAATGTCAAAAAATCGTACGCCCAGCTTCTGATTTTCTCCAAACAGTGGGACGAAGCTTCGCAAACGACAGACGAAATCCTCAAACGCGCGCCTCAGGATGACGCAGCGCTCGTCTTGAGAGGCCAGATCTTGCTGCAGACCGGCAAGACCAACGATGCGCTCCAGACTTTGCAGCAAGCGGTCAAAAATAACCCCGCGAATGCCTTTGGACACTACCAATTGGGTATGGCCCACCTGGCGAGAGGAAACACCAACCAAGCGGAAGGCGAATGGCGGGCAGCCACACAGATTCGCCCCGACATGACCGATGCCTGGATTGCCCTCGGCAAAGTTGCCTCGGACCGCCGCGATTGGTCCGCTCTCGAACAGATTGGCGCGCAAATCAAGAAAGTCTCTCCTGCGAGTCCGGGAGGATACCTGTTTCACGCCACGGCCCGGATGAACCAGAATGACGGAGCCGGTGCGGAAGCCGACTTAAAGCAGTTAATTCAAGTGGCGCCGGAAAACCCGATGGGCTATGCCAAGCTGGGACAGCTTCGCGCTTTTGAAAGGCGCTGGAACGAGGCGGAAGCGCTTTACCGCGAGGCCCTCAATCGGTCGTCGAGTTTCTTCGATGCCATCCAGGGAATCGCTGAAATCGACTTTCAGCGTGGAAAGCCCGCGGACGCCATGCAATTCGTCCAAGAGAAAATCAACGCGGACGCGAATGATGCCGCCCTCTACCTCCTTCAGGGCCAGGTTCTGGTTCGCGCAAAGCAGCCGGCCGATGCGAAAGCGTCCTTCTTGAAGTGCGTCGAGCTCGACAAACAAAACTTGAGCGGCTTCATCATGCTCGCCCAAGTGGAGCAATCTCTCGGGGATGCGCCGGGAGCTATCGCGCATTACAGACAAGCCATCGCCATTGCGCCCGGTAATGCGGGGCTCTATACGACGCTGGGCACTCTCTACGAGGGCCAGGGAAACTGGCAGGAGGCGCAAGGGCTCTACCAGCGGGCTTTGGCGCTGCAACCCGAAGAGCCGCTCGCGGCGAACAATCTTGCGTACATCATGCTCGAGCATGGCGGCAACGTGACCGTGGCACTGACGCTGGCGCAGACGGCGCGGCGCGGTTTTCCGAACCTCCCGAACTCGGCCGACACGCTTGGCTGGGCTTACTATCAGAACGCCGCTTATTCTTTGGCGGAGCCGCTCCTGGAAGATGCCGTGAAGGGCGCGCCTGCGAATGCCGGCTATCGCTACCATCTGGGAATGACTTATCAAAAGTTGAATGATGCGAAGAAGGCGCGGATCGAACTGGAAAAATCCATTCGCATGGACCCGCAGGCGCCCTCCTCGGAAAAAGCCTCCCGCGCTTTGAGCGAACTCTCCGGCAGCTAATTGCTAGCGAAGTCAGAGGAGGTTCGTTTGAGATTTCGGGAGGCGGTACGGGGAGAGCGCGGAGCCGCTACGGGATGATGGCGGTGGCCTGGTTGGAGAAGGAGCTTTCGAGGCCGTTCGAGTCCACGGCGGTGGTCACGTAATAGTAGGTGATGCCGTTGGCCACGGTGGAGTCCGTGTACACAAGCAAGGTGAGCGGAGAGGAAGTAATCTTCACGTAACCGGAGCCGTTGGTGGTGCTGCGATAGACGTTGTATCCGGTGACGGTGGTGGTGGTGCTGGCGATCCACGACAATGCGACAGTGTGCGACTGCGTGACCGTGGCGGTGAAATTCACGCCGGTTTTGTTCGCGCTGCTGATGGTGACGCTCTGGTTGGCGGGAGTGAATGTGTAGCCGGAATTGCTCGGTGTAACCGTGTACGTCCCGTTAGCCAGTCCCGTAAAGGTGTAATTCCCGGAAGAATTGGTCGTGGTGTTGGCCGCGGCCGGCCCGGTCAGGGCGACCGAGGCTCCGCTTCCGCCTGCGGTGGGCGTGATCGTGCCGGAAATGCTGTACGTGACTTGGGCCGTGGCAGTGAAATTGATTCCGGTAACATTCGCGCCATTGACGGTTGCGTTCTGGCTGGTGGGGCTGAAGATGTAGCCCGACTTGCTGGGCGTAACCGCGTAAGTACCATTTGCGAGACTTGAAAATGTGTAGGCGCCGGAGCTGTTGGCTGTGGTGGTGGCGGTGGCCGCTCCGCTGAGCGTGATAGTGGCTCCGCTGCCGCCCGCGGTGGGAGTAATTGTTCCCGAAATACTGTAAGTATTCGTTTGCGCGGTGGCGGTGAAATTTACGCCGGTAACGTCAGCGCCATTGACCGTAGTGTTCTGGCTTGCGGGACTGAAGGTGTAACCCAAGTGGCTGGGAGTAACGGTATACGTCCCATTGGCTAAGCCAGTAAAGCTGTAGGCGCCGGAACTGTTGGCCGTGGCCGTCGCCGATCCCGCCCCGCTGAGGGTTACGGTAGCGCCGCTCCCGCCCGCGCTCGGACTAATGGTTCCGGAAATCGTGTAGCTGCCTGGCGGAGGCTGAGTGCTTTGATTCTGACCGGACACAAAACCTGCGCAACCCCAGGAAAAAGCGGCAGCGCCAAGAAGCGCTACGATGAGTAGCGAGCGGCCCATTTGAGCATAGGGCCTTGCAGAGTAGAAACCGCAACCGGGGCGAGCTTTCGTGTCGTCAGTTTTCATCGGTCTAGGCGCGTCAACTCTATGCCTAGACGCTAGGGTACGTTTATCCTAGTTCCTGAGGAACTGATTGGAAGTCCAGATTCGGTACAGGTATTGAACCTGCCCCATCGGACTCTTATGGGCGAGCTTCCCCGCTGCCCCCAAGCTAGGCGGCAGGGGTTGAGGCTTGGCCCGGTTTTAGCTCCCGGGGGTATCCGAGCCAGTAATGGGTGGCCCAGCTCCCCCGCAAACTTACGGAATGGCTGCGGTTGCCTGGTTCGAGAACCCGCTTTCGTTGCCGCTCGAGTCCACGGCTGTCGTCACATAGTAATAGGTCGTCCCGCTGGTTACATTCGAGTCTGTGAGAGTCAGGCCGCTGACCAGCGTAGAGTTGATCTTTACATACCCACTGCCGCTGGTCGTGCTGCGATAGACGTTGTATCCGGTCACGGTGGAGGTGCTGGCGTTCCAGGACAGCGACACCGTGTGCTGTACCACGCCCGTACCTGACAGAGTCACTGTAGCCGGAGAGCCTGTTGCGTTGCTCACGATAGAAATGCTTCCGGGCACGCTGCCTGTGGACGCCGGGCTAAACTGCACGCCAAGAACGAGTTTCTGCGAAGGTGTAAGAGTGACAGGCGTGCTTCCTCCCGTCACCGTGTATCCGGCTCCGGATGCGGAAATTTGGGAAATCGTGACACTCGAATTGCCGGTGTTGGTGATGGTCACGTTCTGAGTTGCTGATGTTGTGCCCGTCAGCACGTTTCCGAAGCTCAAGCTCGTCGGGTTGATTCCCAAAGTTAGGGTAGCCGCTATGCCCGATCCGCTGAGCCCCACGGAAGTGGGCGACGTTGGGGCATTGCTCACGATGGAGACGTTTCCTGATACCGCCAGCACCGCAGTCGGCAAAAAAGCCACAGTGATGGTCGTTTGCTGGCCTGCGTTGATGCTCAGCGGCAGGGTGTAGCCGCTGGCGCTGAACGTTGCGCCCGTCACGTTGATTTGCGTAATGCTCAAGGTGGCGGTGCCCGGATTGGAAATAATCAGAGACTGCGACAGGTTCGTCCCAACAACCACGTTGCCGAAACTGATGGAGGTTGGATTGACCTGAATCGCTGGGGCCGGAGCTGGATTCACGGTCAGCGTGGCGGAATTGCTGGTTGCTGTGCCGGCGCTGTTGCTGACGACGACCTTGAAAGTTGAACCACTATCCGAGGTGGTGGTGGCTGGCGTCGTGTAGCTCGCTGAAGTCGCTCCGGCGATGTTTGCGCCGTTCTTCTGCCATTGATAGCTCAGCGGAGCGGTGCCAGATGCAACCACTGTAAACGTCACCGTCTGGCCTGCCGTCACCGTTTGATTCGCCGGCTGCGTGGTGACCGTTGGAGCCACCGGTGCTGGATTTACAGTTAAGGTCGCCGCATTACTAGTGGCGGTGCCAGCAGAGTTGCTCACAACAACCAAGAATGTGGAGCCACTGTCCGAAGTGGTGGTCGCTGGCGTCGTGTAACTGGCTGAAGTGGCGCCTGCGATGTTTGCCCCATTCTTCTGCCATTGATAGCTCAGCGGAGCGGTGCCAGTTGCGACCACTGCAAATGTCGCCGTCTGGCCTGCCGTCACCGTTTGATTCGCTGGCTGCGTGGTGATTGTTGGAGCCACCGGCGCCGGATTTACAGTTAAGGTCGCTGCGTTGCTCGTTGCAGTTCCCGCGCTATTG
>Ga0075426_10000468_pt1 | contig 27881 bp, 20 predicted proteins | sample SoiMethybrSBSTD5_FD_75304 | JGI IMG/M metagenome (GOLD analysis project Ga0075426, IMG submission 75304) | Bulk soil microbial communities from a Populus tree surrounding site in Tennessee, USA - Soil MetaG P. TD hybrid SBSTD5 | ecosystem: Environmental > Terrestrial > Soil > Tree plantation...
CATCTGCCATCTACAATTGAGCGTCCATGCGCCCCCGCTCCTACGCGCGGCTGGCATTGCTGCTGCTTACCGCGCTGAACTTCCTCAACTACATTGACCGTTCGGTGCTGTTTGCGGTGCAGCCGCTGGTGCAGGCGGAATTCCACCGCAGCGACGTACAGTTTGGTTTTCTCACCACCGCATTTTTCCTGTGCTACATGGTGGCAGCGCCCATTGTCGGCCTGCTGGCGGACCGCTACCAGCGCCGGGCCATCATCATTACCGGCGCGGTGGTGTGGAGCCTGGCCACCATGCTGACGGCGGTGACCTACAGCTTCGACGCGCTTCTACTGCGCCACGCCATTGTGGGCATCGGCGAAGCCACCTTCGTGACCATTGCCCCGTCGTTTCTCGCTGACCTGTTCGGAGAAGAAAAGAGGGGGCGCATCTTTTCGCTGTTCTACATAGCGATTCCGGTGGGCACCGCGCTGGGTTACATCGTGGGCGGGCAACTGGGGCCGCGTTATGGCTGGCGCGCGCCCTTCTACGTGGCGGGAGCGCCGGGGCTGGCGATTGCGCTGTTGTTGCTGCTGGTGCCCGAACCGGAGCGCGGGCGCTGCGACCGCACACAGGAGACCACCGAAAGGAGCACGCTGCGGGGGCTGGCGCACAATCCCGCCTTCTGGACCGCCACCCTGGGCATGGCCATGATGACTTTCGCCCTGGGCGGGCTCTCGGTGTGGATGCCGACTTTTCTCTCGCGAGTGCGCCATTACCCGCTGCAGCACGCTAACCAGCTGTTCGGGATCATCACCGCTTTCAATGGGACGGTGGCCACGCTGTTTGGCGGCTGGCTGGGAGACCGCCTGCTGCGGCGCACCGCCAGCGCCTATTACCTGCTCTCCGCCGCCAGCATGGCGCTGGGCATTCCAGCGATGATTCTGGCCCTCTTCTTCACGGGGCGGGTGATGTTTCCGGCGCTTTTCGTGGCCGAGTTCCTTTTGCTGCTGAATACCGGGCCGCTGAACGCGGCGGTGGTGAATTCGGTGGGTGCGCACATCCGGGCCACCGCGGTAGCGTTGAACCTGTTTACCATCCACTTGCTGGGCGACGCGCTTTCCCCAACGCTGATTGGCTATGTCTCCGACCGCAGCTCGCTGCAGACAGGATTCACCAGCGCAGTGGTGGCCATCGCCCTCTCCTCGGCCATTCTTTTTGTAGGGATGAAGTACGCGCCACCGGTGGCACTGGAAACGGCAAAAGGCGGAGCGGCCCGGGAGTGAAGTTCAAGTTTTCACCCATCGCGGGCCAGTTCGTGCGAGTGAACGACCCGCCGAATCGATCCCCTGATTATTCCACGACGCCACGGTCGGGCGGCTCCTCCACGGCAATGCCGCCGCTAGAGCCTTTTGGCTGCTGCGCCGGCTTGCGGGAGGATGCAGGGTGCTGGAATTTGCCGGCGCTGTAGCGGCCGCGGCGCGCCACGTCGTAGTCCTTGGGCAGAGGCGGCAGCTTGCGCAAGGCGCCGTGCAGCTGGCGGGCTTCGCGCAGGATGATTTCGGGGCGGCCGTCATAGGCCTTAATTTGGCCTTGAATCTCGATGTCCTTCCCGGCAAGCTGGCGCACGTCGCCCACGTGGCGCAGGTCGCGCGGAAACACCACCACGGTGAAGGGGCAGGTGCGGTAGTCGGCACAGAAATTGAGGAAGGTGACGCCACTGGGCCCGTCGCTCACGTGCAGGACCTTGCCGGCGACGCAAGCGGAATCGCCAATATGATCTGCGGCCTGCTGGATGGGAATACAGGCCGCGCCAGCAAAGGTGGCGGCCAGGGCAAAGCAGATGAAGGGGAGAATGCGCACATGCTCTCCGCTTTACATTGTAGGGCGGCGGGAGCGGGCAGGCGGGGGCTAAAGCCGGCCCGCCGCCACTCGAGTTCTGTTTTGGAACCGATGAGGTGAAGCTATTTGAATGACTTGATGGCCGCAGTCTCGTCGTCTTTGACATCGAAGACGGTATACAGCTTGGTAATCTGCAGCAGGTCGTGGACCTTTTTGGTCAAATTCAGCAATTTCAGTTCGCCGCCCTGGTTGCGAACGCTGGTGAAGGCGCTGACCAACTCGCCGATTCCGGAGCTGTCGATGTAATTGACCTCGCCGAGGTTCAGCAGGATTTTCTTGTTTCCTTTGCCCACCAGGTCGCGAACGGTGTCGCGGAGAATGACGCTGCCTTCGCCCAGCGTAATGCGCCCGCTGAGGTCAACAATGGCTATTCCATCTACCTGCCGGGTATTGGCTTTCATGCTCACTGGGAAGCCTCCTTATTGTCGCCGGCGACGCCGGGGACGTGCTTGATGAGTTTGATTTCGGTGCCGGGATGAAGCATGCGAATCTGCACTTCATCCATAAAGGCGCGTATGAGGAAAATGCCCCGACCTGACTGTTTCAAAAGGTTTTCCGGGGCCAGCGGGTCGGGAATCTTGTTGGGGTCGAGGCCCTGGCCCTGGTCGGTGATGGTGATGACCATGGAATCGCGAGTGCGCTCCAGAACGAAGCCCACCTTTTTGGCGGGATCGTAGGCATTGCCGTGAAGGACGGCATTGATTGTGGCCTCACGCACGGCCATGGAAATCCTGGCGATCTCGTCCTCGTCGAAGCCGGCGCCGGCAGCGAAGCGAGTCGCGGACGCTTCCGCGCTGTTGACGCTGTCCAACGTGGATTCGAGGGTCAAGGAAACCCGTTTTCCGCCCATCTTAGAAATTGTCAACCGATCCGATCCACCGCCTGAAGGATGGCGCCGATGCTTAGGAAATTGCCGTCCTTGCACCATTGCGGGTGAATACCAGGCAGGGCGCTAGTTTGCCTGTGGAACAGGGAACTTGTCAACGCAAGCCGTCACCGGCTCGCGGTGACCACCGCAAAGGCTCTTTTCCAGCGAGACCCTGAGGTAGCGAGCAAGCCGGGAAGAGAACGGTGATTCCCCCCTTCTCGCTGCCGATTCCGAAGTGGCACTGTTCCGCGAGAGGCTTTCGCCTTCGACCTAAGTAACTTATCCCCGGTTGCTTGTCACAGCCCACGACCGCTCTCCCAGGCAAACTTAGCGCAACGCTCCCGATTGGCGTCTTGGCTGCAGGCTTCGGGAACAAAATGCGGCCGGAAAGGAGTGACGTGAACACATCGGCGGATGCGGATAACGAAGAACCCCTCCTGACGACCGCCGGTAAGGATTTTTGGGAGTTGCGCATCTACATTGCCGGACAGACGCCCAAGTCGCTGGCGGCGCTCAGCAATCTCAAGCGAATTTGCGAACGGCACTTGCAGGAGCGCTACCGCCTGGAGGTGATCGACCTGATGCAAACGCCACAATTGGCGGCCGCGGACCAGGTCGTGGCGGTTCCAACCGTGCTGCGAGCCCTGCCTCTTCCCCGCAAAAAGATTGCCGGCGACCTGTCGAACACCGAACAAGTCTTGCTGGGGCTTGAGCTCGCGGGGGCACACGCTGAAGCCGAAGATGTTTTGCGCGCCATTTCCACCGGGGAGGTGGACGCATTTGTGCGGCCCAACCAGAGCGCGGGCCAAATCGTCGCTCTGCAGGGAACCGAAGAGCCTTACCGGCTGCTTCTGGAGTCCATGAACGAAGGCGCGCTGACGCTGGCCAATGACGGGACCATTCTCTACTCCAACCCGCGATTTGCCGGCATGGTGGGCGCGCGCTCTGATGTGGTCGGCTGTCCCTTCCAGCGCTACATCGTGCCGGAAGAACGAGCCCGGTTTGCGGCGGTTCTGGCCGAGGGCACGGGCGGCAGCAGCCGGGGCGAATTTACGTTGCTGTCGGGAGAGACAGCAAAAATACCGGTACAGCTCTCGTTTCACGTGGAAAATTGTGGCGGGACTGCAGCGGTTTCGCTGCTGGTCTCCGACATCAGCGAACTGAAACGCGCCGAGCAGGCGCTGGAAGAGAGCCGGCGGGAGCAAATGCGGATCAAGGACGAATTCCTTTCCCACGTCTCGCATGAGCTGCGGTCGCCGCTGACTGCCATCTACCAGTTCGTCTCCATCTTGGACGATGAACTGGCCGGCCCGCTGAATGCCGAACAGCGGGAATACCTGCAGATTACCACCAGAAACATCCGCCAGCTGCACGCCATGATTGACGACCTGCTGGAAATTACCCGCGCGGAAACCGGCAAGCTCACCGTCGAGCTGCAGTGGACCTCTGCCCGCGGCGCGATCAACGAGGTCGTGAACAGTTCGCTTCCCAGCGCGGGCGAGAAAGAGATCCTGCTGAAAGCCGAACTGCCCCCCAACCTTCCCCTGGTGTATGCCGACCCTGCTCGCCTGCGACAGATTGTAAGCAACCTGGTGCAGAACGCGATCAAGTTCACTCCCGCCCGAGGCTGGATCACAGTGCGGGCGAAAGTCCAGGAAACCGATGAGCATTACCTGCTGGTGGAAGTGGAGGACAGCGGATGCGGGTTGCAGCCGGAGGTAGTGGAGAAGATTTTTGAACGCCTGTATCAGGTCCCCACGCCTGCGGAGGCGGGGCGAAAGGGCCTGGGAATCGGGCTCTACATCTGCCAAGAACTGGTCAAGCGGCAAGGAGGGAAGATTTGGGTGAATAGTGAGCCGGGCCGGGGCAGCCGCTTCTTTTTCACGCTGCCGATTGCCTCCCTATCCTCCCTGATAGCTCCGCTCATAGGCAAGCTGGAAACGAGCCTCTACTCCGCGGCCTTGTTTACCGTTGGCGCATCATCGGATGCGGGCTCCGGCAAGTCCAAAACACCGCCTGACCGGCTCTGTCAGGAAATGCGGCATGTTGTGCAGCGCTGCACGTTGCCTGACTTGGACGTGGTCTTGCCCAAAACCGGCTCTGGACAATCCGGGCGCTGCTTTGTTCTCGCCGTTGCCCACGAGGAAGGTGCGAAGGTCCTGGCCAAGCGCCTGCGGGAACAATTGCAGCAGTGGGAGCAAAGCCAGCGTACAGGGCTCGCCTTCTCGGTTACTTACACCTTCCTGGACCTGCCGCCCAGAACTCCAGAGACAGGCGGAAAGGAGTGGCTGCGAGCGATAACCCGCACGGTGGAGGCTCTGATCAATTCTGAACCGGACGTGGAAACAGCGGCTCAAGAAGGGTGTCATGCCTAAGAAGAAGATCCTGCTCATTGAAGATGATCTCGATGTGCGCCAGGGTCTGGGAATCCGGCTCAAGGCCAACGACTATGACGTTTATTTCGCCGGGGACGCGGCCTCTGGTTTGGCCGAAGCCGGTGCGCGCCGGCCGGACCTGATCATCCTGGACCTGGGCTTGCCCGGCGAAGATGGCTACCTCGTGTTGGGAGAACTGGTGGCGTCGCCGCAGGCGCCGCCGATTGTCGTGTTTTCCGCGCGGGACCGCCAAGCTCACGAGCAGCGCGTACGAGACGCGGGCGCCAAGGTCTTCTTTCAAAAGCCTGTGGACAACGAGGAACTACTGGGCACAATTCGGCAGCTCTTGACGCTTGCTGATCAGCCCCACAAGGCAAGCGAAGCCGAGGTCCGTTAATAATCTCAGCGAAGGAGAGAGCGGCATGGCAACCAAAGTATTGATCGTGGACGACGACACTGACATCCGGCGTGGGCTCAACATATGGCTGCGCGCCCAGGGCTACGAAATGCTGTTTGCGGCCGATAGCGTTTCCGCTTTGGCGACGGCTATCAAGGAGCATCCCGACTTGATCATCCTGGATCTCGGCTTGCCCGCCGGGGACGGGTTCGTGTTCATGGAGAGGATGCAAAAGTATCCCGCGCTGGCCTGTACTCCGGTGATTGTGCTGAGCGCGCGGGACGCGCGGGAAAACAAGCCGCGTGCCCTGGCGGCCGGCGCTTATGCTTTTTTCCAGAAGCCCGCGGATAATGGCCAGCTCTTGAAAACCATTCGTGCAGCGTTGGATGCAGCCAAGGTGGAGCGCTGAGCCACCCGGACCACGATTCCCGAAGGAGATGCGGCCGCAAAACGGGAAACCCGAAGGTAGAAGCCGTGCCTTCCACGGTGGCATCGATCTTTGCCGCCACCTAAAGTGAGTTCATAGCCGGCGCGGCAGTTCCCACGCGCAGGCCATTGCCCATGGGATGAGGTGACGATTTATGGCAGCAACTGTAGCAGCACCGATGACAGAACTGGAGAAGTGCCCCACTGGAATCCACGGCCTGGACGAGGTCACCGGCGGAGGGCTGCCGCGCGGGCGTCCCACGCTGGTATGCGGCGATGCGGGCAGCGGCAAAACCGTGCTCGCTCTTCAATTCCTGGTGCAGGGTATCCGGCAGTTCAATGAACCCGGAGTGTTCATAGCCTTTGAAGAAAACCCGCAAGACCTGGCCACCAACATGGCTTCGATGGGGGTGGACTTGAACCAGTTGTGCGCGGAAAACCAACTGGCTATTGACTGGATCCACCTGGACGCGAGCGAGATCGAGGAAGCGGGCGAATACGATTTGGAAGGGCTGTTCATCCGCATCCAATGCGCGCTGCAGCGGGTACACGCGCGGCGCATCGCGCTGGACAGCATCGAGGCGCTGTTTTCCAGCCTGAAGGATCAGGGCATGCTGCGCTCCGAATTGCGGCGTCTGTTCGCCTGGATGAAGGATCAGCAGTTGACGGCCCTTGTGACCGGCGAGCGCGGGGAAGGCCGCTTCACCCGTCATGGCCTGGAAGAGTACGTGGCGGATTGCGTGATCTCGCTGGACCACCAGCTGTCGAACCAGATCTCCACGCGGCACATGCAGGTGATCAAATACCGTGGTTCTGCGCACGGCGACAACCAGTATCCTTTCCTGATCGGCAAGACGGGATTGTCCGTTTTTCCCATCACTTCGGTAGGACTGGACTGCCCCGCGCCCAGCGAGCAAATCTCCAGCGGGGTGCCGCGGCTGGACGCGATGTTGCGGGGCGGCGGTTTCTTTCGTGGCAGCACAATTCTGATCTCGGGGGCCGCGGGCACGGGCAAGAGCAGCCTGGCGGCGCATTTTGCGCGCGCCGCCTGCGAGCGCGGGGAGCGCGCTCTGTATTTCGCCTTTGAGGAATCGCGCGAGCAGATTATCCGCAACATGCGCTCCATCGGCATTGACCTGGCGCCGTGGGTCGAGCGCGATTTGCTCCGCTTCCACGCTTCTCGCCCTTCCCTCTGCGGCCTGGAAACACACCTGGCGGGCATTCTGGCGGCTGTGGAAGAATTCGCCCCCAGCTTCATAGCGCTTGATCCCATGACCGACTTCATCGCCGTGGGTTCCCAGAGCGAGGTGAAATGCATGCTCACCCGGCTGGTGGATTTTCTTAAGATGAAGCAGATTACGGGATTCTTCACCAGCCTTACCCTGGCCGACCATTCCAACGAGCAGAGCGAGGCGGGCATTTCCTCGCTCATTGACTGCTGGTTGCTGGTCCGAAGCCTGGAACAGAACGGAGAGCGGACCCGGGCCCTGTACCTGCTCAAGTCGCGCGGCATGGCCCATTCCTCCCAGGTACGCGAGTTCCTGCTGACCGATACTGGAGTGGACCTGGTGGATGTGTGTGTGAGCGCCGGTGGAGTTCTGACGGGTTCCGCGCGGCGGGAGTACGAAGCACGCCAACTGGAAGCGAGAGTGCGACACAAAGAGGTACTCGCCCGCAAGAAGGTGCATTTGGAGCGCCGGCGGCGAGACATGGAAGCACAGATCGAAACTTTGCGTCGCCAGTTCGAGGAGGAGGAAGCGGAGATGACTGCTGCCATGAAGAACATCATGGAGGCTGATGTAAGGGCAAAGAACGACCGCGACGCCCTGACCCGTTCGCGGGAGTACGACCTGGCGCCACAGCACACCTGAAGCGCAACCGAGGCAAACGATGACAACAGCTGTGACCGAAGAGGAACAAAAAGACAGCACAACCCGCTGGCAGTTGCGGCTTTACGTGGCCGGCCATACGACCAAGTCGGCGGCCGCATTTGCCAACTTGCATAAAATATGTGACGAGTACCTGAAGGGCCGCTACCGCCTGGAGGTGATTGATTTGCTGCGCCAGCCACAACTCGCGGCGGGCGACCAGATTCTCGCGGTGCCCACGCTGGTGCGCAACCTGCCGCTCCCTCTGCGCAAGATCCTCGGCGATCTCTCCAACACCGAGCGCGTGCTGGTGGGACTGGACCTTCGGCCGGCGGCAGAAAAGGAGTGAGCGCCGGTCGATGGAGTGCGTGCGGCAAATTGCGGCCGCTGGCTTTATTTCCCCGAAGACGAGCCTGCATCCGGCGATTGCAGGATTGCCCGCCAGTTGAGGAGGGCGTTCCACAGCAGGCGCTGGTCGCCGCGGTTCAGGTCGCGGTGCATGGGATTGAAATTGAAGGCCACGACGTGGCCGCGGCCCACCGGCATATCCAGAATAGCCGGGCGTCCGATCAGGCCGGCCTGCCCCCAGGCTTGGCCGCTCACCACCAGAGGCGCGCCGTCGCTGTCACCCCATTGGAGGACGATGCCGCTACGGTCTTCCGGGCCGTCGAGGCAGGTAGTGCAGTAGGCCATGCGCAGCCAGCGGCGCGGGATATCGTACAAAGGAAAATTCTGGCGAAAGACCCAGGTGTGGGCGGGGTAGCCGTAGGCCAGCGGGGAATCCGGGCGGACGAAAGTAACGCGCACGTGGGCGCCGGGAGTGCGCGTGGCAGCGTTTTCCGAAGCGGCAGCAGAAGCGGCACCTCCACCTTGCGTGCTGCGGGGCACGCCGCCGGCCGCCCGACGCACGCCGCGCACCATTCCGCCCTCCAGGGGCAGCATGGAGCCGCTGCCCAGGGTAACCATCAGGCCGCCACTCTCGATAAAGCGCTGCAACTGCGCCATACCTTCCCAGCCGATGCCGCCGGTGATGTCGTCGGACTCCGCTGGCGTGCCCAGGCTGGGGGTCCGGGGCGTCTTTTTATAAGCCATGGGGCCCCAGGCTTTGGGCAGTCCCTGGATCTGCTCGGCGAGTTCCAAATCCACGTGTCCGTAAAGCAGAACATCCACGCGGTCGCGGAGATTGCCGGCGCGGATGTCCTCGTCGCGCAGATAGATGTAGGGAACCTTTCGCTGGTCGAGGGAGTAGCGGATCCAGCCAATAGAGTCGGTGTCGGCCCAAGGCACCCAAACGCCGATGCGCGGCGCTGGGGCGGCGTGATGAGGTACCTCGGGCGCAGCGGTGGCGCTGGTGAAGTTCAGCCCGAGCTCAGAGGCCGCTGCGTTGAGCGCCTTTGGCAGCCCGGGCTGGGCAGGCAGAATCCAAGAGCCCGCGGGATATTCCGTGCCGCCCAGGGGGAAAGCGCGGTCGGCGATCTCCAGGCGGAAGCCGGCCAGACGATAGCGCGCGGCGAGCAGGGCCTCTTCTCCTGTGTCCTTCATGAGAAACACAGGGCCGTTGCCCGCAACCATGCCTGCCGGGTGCGGCGGTTCCGCGATGGGAGCAAGGGAAAGCGAGCGCACGGCAGGGTCGGCCGTCGCCATGGCCTGCAGATGGTAGTGGGCGGGTAATTCCCAGGAAACATCATCGTAGGGCTCACCGCCGTCCTTGGGATAATGCTGCGGCGTGAGCAAATCCACCGCGTAGTTGCGATATGGCTGGTCCAGGCGCACCACGTAAGTGCCAGCAGGGAAAGTGGCGTCCTTCAGGTGAATGGGCGCTTGCGCCCGGCTTACCTCGATGTGCTGGCGGATGAGCCTGCCCACCATCTGCGCCACGCGCATAGGATCGCCCTGATCAGCGGGAATCAGAAACGCATAGGGCGGCTCTTCGAGACCTTTCTGCCAGGAATCCCAGCCCTTCTTGTAGAAATTGCGCAGCATCTGCGAAGCGTGGTCGGCGCTGTAATCAAGCGCGGCCAGGGCGGCGGTTTCCTGGTAATTCAAATTGTCGCGCGCCGACCAGGTTACCTCGCGCGACTTGGGCGGCAGCGGCCGGTACCACTCCATGCTCATGTCGGAAGGATCAATGGTGCGGCGCATGGTTTCGGCCGAGCCGTTGCCCCAGGTTTCGTAGCCGCGCCCGATGCTGTTGTGGTTCATGGCCACCGAGTCGAGATAAAGATGGGCGAAAGCCTCGCCGAAATTCCAGGTCGAGACGCCAGGCATGCCCATGGCGGTCATGGTCTCCACCTCGTGGAAACTCAGTTCCAGGAACTCGCTGTAAGTAATGGGATCAATGTGCGGATTGTAAGGCCCGGTGCCGTTCCAGGTCATGAGCATTGGCATGCCTTCGTGCAGGTCGTGGACCACGGTGGGGTGCCACTCGTGGAACATGCGGTGGACGGCCTTGGTGGTGGCGTGGGTCTGCTGGTGAGTGTCGCGATTGATGTCCACGAAGGTGTACTTCGACCAATAGGGCGGCGATTGTCGGGGGAGGCTGGCGAAGTCGGTCTTGCCCTTCAGGTAGGCGTAGAACCAGTCCACCACCTTGTCGCGTCCGTCAGGATTGGAAATGGGGTTGATGAGCACGACCAGGCGCTGGCGAATACGGCGGATCATGGGCTGCTCGGAAACCGCCAGGCGATAGGCCATTTCGAGCATGGCCTCGGTGGAGCCGGTTTCGTCGGAATGCAGAGCGGCGTTGAAATAATAGATGGGCCGAGAAGTATTTATTAATTGCTCAGCGGCGGCGGGATCGGTGCGGCGCGGGTCGGCGAGTGCGGCAGTGGCGGCCTTAAGACGATCCAGATCGCGAATGCCGGCTTCATCGGCGACGGCGAGCAGCAGAATTTCACGCCCTTCTTCCGTGTGTCCCAGCACGAAAACCCGCACCCGGGGAGAAGCCGCCGCCAAGGCACGGCAGTAGGCATACGTTTTGGCCGTGCCCACCAATTCGCCGGGCGCGCCGGGAATGCGGCCAAGAAAAGCCATGGGCGAAGGCACGGTGGAGGACTGCGGGAGATACGACACCCAGGGTGAAAGAAAATCCTTTTCCGTGGTGGAGGCGGCGATGGCTTGTGCGGAGCCGGGTTCGGCGACATCAGGGGAACCGACGTTCTGGGCCGGCAACATCATCGCCGCACTCAGCAGGCACGACAACACCCCCGCACACCGGATCATGCAATCCCCCGCCTGATAACGCCTTTGTGTTGATGGTTAATGGCGAAAGGAGTGTATCACCGGCGTAAATATAGTCAGCCGCGCGTGGGAGGCTGACATGCGAGTCACAGATTCATGGTTGGAAGTCCGGAGTTAGTTTGCCGCCATAGTGGCGGACCACCAGCGCGGCGACACGGGCAATGGAATCGTGCAGGGCGGGGGTTTGGCCGCGGTGGTGGCCGGTGAAGACCACGAGGACAATCGGCTGCCCATTCACCCAGAGGACGCCGGCATCGTTGGCGATAAAAGGCTGGCCATCGCCGGTCTTGTGCGCGATGCGCACGTCCTGCAGGTAACGTGGAAAGCGGTCATTCACCTGCTGCTCTTCCATGATGCTCAAAAGCAGTCTGCTGGCCGATTTTGACACCAGTTTGCCCTGGGCGGCCCACTGCAGCAGTTGGCCGATGTCACGAGTCGTGCTGTGGCCAAAGTAAATGCCGGCGTCGTAAATGGTGTGTCCGAAAGCGGTGCGCACCTGGTCCTCGGTGTATTTGCCGAAAGGGAAACTGATGGTCTGGTCACCGGAAGCGTTTTTGTACGATGGATCGAGAGTGCCCAGCCAGGTGCGGTCCCAGTCGAGGTCAGAAAACGCGATGCTGGTATTTTTCAGGCCGAGGCTGTGCATATAGGCGGTAATGTTCGGCCGGCCTACCTTAGTGGCCAGCAGGTCGGTGGCCTCGTTGTCGCTGATAATGATCATCAGCGTAAGCAGGTCGTGCAGGGTGGGCTGCAGCCCGGGATCGAGCGTATAAAGCACGCCCGAGGGCAGGCGCCGGTCGGCGGGAGTGATGGGGATGCGATCGCTTAAAGAAAGCTTTCCCGCTTCCATTTCGCGCAGCACTTCACTGGCGATCGCCAGCTTGATGACACTGAAGGTTTCGTAAACCGTGTCCGCGTCCAGCGCAATCTCGTCGCCGGTGGAAACGTTCTTCATGTAGATGGACATGTCACCCGGAAAACTCTGCCGAATCTGCTGCAACTGGCCGCGTAACAGGCCAAGCGATTCTGCAGCCGGCTTCTCTCCGGTAGTTTGAGCCAGCGCCTGCATGCTAAGGCAGGCCAATAGCAGCACGGTAACGAGGCCGCTGCGCCGCTTCACTTTGATGGGCCTCCAGAGGGTTGTGCGGGCTGAGCAAGCTGTACGGTCAGATCGCGAAGCAGGCTGGTGTTCTTGGCCAGCGCCTGCTCGATCAGGGTGGCCTGCTCCCGTGCCGTGGTCCAGTCGCCTTTCTCCACCGCTTCGGTCAATCCCGGCAGCTCGAGATGGGCATAGGTGTAGCGAGCGCCGTACAGCATGTGCTTGAACCAGGGGCGCCCGGGAATGCCTTGGGGGTTGAGCCAGTTTCTCTCTACTTGCATGGCGTCCTGGTTCACGTGCTCCGCGGCTTTCGCATCGAGATTGCCGGAGGCGAGCGTCTTCTGCGCGGCGGCATCAAGTTCGCGCCCCGCAGCCGCAAAGTCGGCTATTGCGGCGCGCAGCGGCTGCAGCTCAAGCGGGCTCATATCCTTGCCCTTGGCCAGCTCGTCCACAAATTGGTTCAGCGTGTCGCCATACTCACCGAAATCGAAGGGAAGCAGGTCGGCGTTGGCCAGGCGCAACGCGACCACACCCCAGAGCTGCGACATCAGAGTGTGGTAGCGGTAGCCAGGATCGCCAAAGTGATTGATCCAGTAGAAGTCGTCGTACATGGAATGGTAAACGCCGTAAGGGCCCTCGAAGTCCAGGCCGATGACCGGCAGGCCAACAAAGTTGAGAAACACCGTGTGGTCAGAGCCGCTGCCAATGCGCGTATCCACCAGGTTGGCATCGGTTACCGGGCCGGTTTGCTTGCGCTCCTCGCGGACGCGCTGGGCCGATTTTTTCCAGGCTTCGTAAAGCGAAACGCCGGAAGGATCCGGCAAGCTGCGGCTCACCTCGCGCAGTAGGGGCGCGAGCGAGCCCACGGCGCTGCCTTCAAAATTAGGGCCGGAGGTGGAGGAATCCACATTGATGTAAGCCACCGCCTTGTTGCGCAGCTCGTCGGCGAACTCCTCGCCCCATTCCGTGGAGCCGGTGAGTCCGATTTCCTCGCCATCCCAACTGCAAACCACCAGCGTGCGCTTGGGACGGATTCCCTGGTGTAGCAGCTGGCCCAGGGCGCGAGTAAGCTCCATCATCGAAGCGGTGCCGCTGCTGGGGTCCACGCCGCCGAAAACCCAGGCATCGCGATGGTTGCCCATCACCACCCATTGGTCGGGGAGCTGCGAACCGCGAATGCGCGCTTCCACCACGTAGTAGGGCTTGGTGGAGTTGTCCATGTCAATCTTTAGGTGGACACGAGCCGTGTCGCCGCCGAGGTGGTAAGCAAAAGGCAAGCCCCCCTGCCAATCGGGAGGAGCAACCGGACCTCCGATATGCTCCAGCAGCGGCTTGGCATCATGCCAGGAGAGCGGCAGGGCCATGATCTTGGGCAGGGAGCGCGCGTCGTTCACCGGAATGCGCTTGGCGCCGGGGAGTGATGCCCAGCCGGGCGTGAGCGGATCGCCGGGCACGATGAAGTCATAAGTGATGGCGCCGCGCTGGATGTGGCTCTCCGGCCCCCACGGACCGTCAGGAAAAACTTTGCCCTGTTTGTAGCCGTCCTCGGCGGGATCACTGTAGATGAGGATGGCGGCGGCGCCCTCGCGCTCCGCCGTCAGCGCCTTGAAGCCGCGATAACTGTAAGGATTGGAATAGCGCACCAGCACGATCTTGCCTTTCACGCTGATGCCCTGCTTGCGCAGGTAGTCGTAGTCTTCGGGATTGCCGCTGTGCGCATAAACCAGGGGCGCAGTGACCTCGCCGGAAAGCGAGAAACCTGTCCAGGCGGCGGACACGGCTTTGTTGCGGGTATCGGGATCCTGCGCATAGGGCTGCTCACGCAAGCCGGCCACGTAGTGCACTGGGCTCACCAGTTCGAGCGAGGTGCTGCGGGGAGCGGTGCTGTAAACGTCGTAGCGGCGGATGCGGACATCCTCCAGGCCCTGCTTTTTCCATTGCTCGGCGATGTAGCGCGCCAGGTCGTTGTTGCGCGCAGAGCCGGCGGGATGCGGCTGAGCGGTGAAGATGCGGTGCTGCTTGCGTTCCTGAGCGGGCGAAGGGATGGCCTTGAAGTTGTTCTCGACCCCTTCTTCTTGTGCCGCCGATTTCGCCGTAAAGCCGAGCATGGGCGTCTGGGCGAAGGCGGCGGGGCAGAAAACTGACAGCGCTAAGAGTGCAACCAACATGCGGAAATAAGATTTGGCCATGAGAGCGAGTATCCCCCGGAGCGTGAAGGCAGCAGTTTGCGGGAGAGCGGGATTATAGGCGCCGGGCGATGCTCAGTAAAAGGCTTTTCTACGGCTCAGCGCCGGGCGGGCGGAGGAAGGCGCTGCGCCAGGGCGCGTTCGCGCTGCGCGTCCGCATCCATGCCCAGTTGGGCGTAAGCGTCGCCGAGGAAGAGATGGGCTTCGCGCGAGTCAGGCTCGGCCTTCGCGGCCGCGCGTAGATTGGCCAGGGCCTCCCCGGCGTGGCCCTGGAGGGAAAGAATGCGGCCCAGCAGCAAGTTGGCGCGATAGTGCTGCGGGTTCAGCTGCAGCGCGGTATGCAATTCCGTCAGCGCGTCCGGCACGCGCTCAATGCGCGCGTACACCGAACCCAATGAGAAGTGCGCATCCGCCCACTTGGGCGCCTGCTTCACCGCGAATTCGAATTGCGGGGCCGCGGCTTGCCAATCGCCGGTCTCGAACAACGCCAGGCCAAGCTCGTAGTGGCCCATTCCGGAATCGGGCCGCAGGGCCAGCGCTTTCTCCAGGGCGGGAATGGCCGGCTTGAATTGATGCAGGCGCGCGAAAGCAGTGCCCAACTGCATCTGCGCGATGGCCATGTTGGGATCGCCCGCCAGAACCTCTTGCAGGCGCGGGATTGCCTGCTGATAGCTGCCATCTTCCATTTCCATAATGGCGGCGTGCATCTGGTTGGCGATCTCGATTCTGTCCTTGGGATCGGCGGCCTTGGCGTCGGTTTTGCCAGTTGAAGCGGTTGCGGAGCCGTCAGGTGCGACATAGCCGAGTGCGCTGAGCTTCTGCGCCTGCTCGGCATTCACGGCAGCACTGCCGGTCTGCGCCGCGCCGGAGCGCGATCGAAACGTGTCCACTTCCCTGGCCAGGGTGCCAGCCACTGCCGTTCGTTGCGGTGCCAGATTGTGGAGGGCCTTGGGATCGGCCGCCTGGTCGTACAGTTCAGTACGCGGTGCTTCGATGAAAAGGTACTTGCCCTGGCGCAGCGAACGCAAAGGACTCCAGCCAAAAGCACGCTGCGGGTAATCGGTTTCCGCGTAGGCCGGGCGGTCAGAATGTTTTGTAGTTTGCGGCGGTGCGGCAGCTTTAGCTGCCGGCGCGCCCGAATGGTCGCGCATCAGTGCAAGCAACGACTCACCTTGCACTGCTTTGGGCACATTAACTCCCGCGATCTGCAGGATGGTGGGCGCCACATCCACCAGGCCCGCGCGCGTGGTGATCCGCTCCCCATGGAAGCGCTCACCCGGCAGCTTGAACAGCAGGGGCACATGGATGGTCTCGTCATAAAGGAAGATTCCGTGAGTGCGCTCCCCGTGCTCGCCAAAGGCCTCACCGTGATCAGCCATCAGCGCGATCAGGGCGCCCTCATAGAGCCCCTGGGTGCGCAACGCGGTTAGCAGCCGGCCAACCTGCGCGTCAACATACGCGATCTCGCCGTCGTAAGGAAACGAGGCGTAGTGCCGGGCGTAGGGCGCGGGCGGATCGTAGGGATCGTGAGGATCGTAAAGGTGGACCCACAAAAAGAAGGGCCGGCGCGAGTTGCCGCGCAGCCACTCCAGGGCATGCCCAACCACCTGCCCGGCGCGCCGTTCCACGGTTTTGTAGCGATCTTCGCCGGCCCGGCGCATCCGGAAGCCCGCATCGTAAACGTCAAAGCCGCGATCGAAGCCGGGTGCCAAACCGTCCAGCGGGTCAAGAATGAGCGATCCGACAAAGGCCGCGGTTCGGTATCCCTGTCCGTGGAGGAGGTCGGGAAGATAGGGAAGATCCTCGGCCAACGGTTTGCCGAAGTCGTTCACGTGATTGTATTGAGGATATGTGCCGGTAAGAATGCTGGCGTGCGACGCGGTGGTCAGCGGGACGTGAGCATAGGCGCGGGCAAACACCACACCCTGCCTGGCCATGGCATCGAGATGCGGTGTGAGGCCGCGCGTCGAACCAAGAAAGCCCATGCGGTCGGCGCGAGTCGTGTCCAGCGTAATGAGGATGATGTTGGGCCGCGGAGAAGGCGCGGCTAAGGCGAAACTCGCCGCCAGCAGGAGGAAAGAAGCCACGCCGACCAGCCACCGCATAGGGAAAAGTGAGTCTAACATAGCCACTGGCAGCCTTCTTGCCGGAACGAGAGCCGGACCACAGCTCTTCTTCTCCCAATCTTCGTGCGCTCTCGTCCCGGTTATCTCCGACGTCGCGAGGGGAGTGTAAGTGACCTTTTCGTGGCGCGGATGCGGCGATAGCGCTCAACAATTGTGAGCGGTGATGTTCTCTTCAAACAGAAAAAATGTCCTGCAGGCGATTGACACTTGCGCGAATATAGCTAAACTCTCAGCCCAGTTTAGCTTGGTGGCTAAATCCATTTACTAGCTGAATTCAAATTCAAGAATGTCCCTCCCAGGAGGCGGCTATGCGTACGCAGGATTGCGTGACGCGGTTGGTGGTTCTGATTTCCCTTTTGCTCGTCCTCATTTCCTCTCCACTTCTGGCGCAAAAGATCACGGGCGACATTTCCGGCGACGTTGCGGACGCGAGCGGCGCGGTGATTCCTAGTGCGACCGTGACCGCGAGAAACCTGGGAACTGATCTGGTCCGTACCGCCACCACGACCAGCAGCGGTTCTTACCGCATCCCCGATCTGCCGGTGGGCAACTATTCGGTGAGCGTCGAGGCCAGCGGCTTTAAGACCATGAAGCGGCCGGTGGCGGTGGCGGCCAACGCCGTTCTGCACGCCGATTTCAAGATGCAGGTGGGCCAAGCGCAAGAGACGATTACGGTAGAAGGCGTGGCGCCGCTGGTGGACCTTTCCAGCAACAACAACAACTACGTTGACCAGGAAAAAATTGAAAGTGTTCCCCTGAACGGCCGCGACTTCAATTCGCTGCTGGCTATCACACCCGGCGTGCAGCGCGCTCCTGGCGGTGGATTTCTCGCCATCAGCATCAACGGCGCTCGCACTACCTCCAACAACTATTTCATTGACGGCCTCTATAACAATGACCGCTACTACGGCGACTCGGCGGTAAACCAGACCGGCGTCGTAGGCATTCCGGCCACCATCTTCCCGCCGGAGGCCATTGAGGAACTCGCAGTGCAGGAGACGCCCTCGGCGGAATTTGGCGTGAAGGGCGGAGCGCCCATCATGCTGAGCATGAAGAGCGGCACCAATGACTGGCACGGCTCCGCCACCTGGGTGCGGCACACCAATTTTGCCGACGCCGCTAACTATTTCTCCAAGCACAATACCGACAACTGCGCCGCGCCGGGCGAGTGCCAATCCACGCCCCTGCACAACAATCAGTTTGGCGGGACCATCGGCGGACCCATCATCAAGGATAAGGCCTTCTTCTTTCTTTATTACGAAGGCCAGCGCTACACCTCACTGGCGGTGAGCAGCCGCATTGTGCCCAGTCCGGCCGACATTCAGGGAGCTCTGGCCGACATCGGGGCACATGGGCTGGCGGTCAACCCGGTAGGACAGAAGCTGCTCAGCTACTTCCCGACTTCGCCCACGGAAAAATTCGTGGCGCAAACGCCCACCACGGCCAGCGCCAACGGGTTCGGCACCAAGTTTGATTACCGGCTCAGCCCCAAGCACAGCTTCACGGCGCGGTACATTCTCGGCGATAGCCTGCAAAGCGCGCCGCCTTTCGCGGGTTTGCCGGCCGGGGGTTCCAATGCTTCTTTGTTTAACTCGGTGGCCCCGTCCCGGGCGCAAATGGCGGGCGTGAGCTGGACCTGGACCGTAAGCAACAATAAGATCCTGGAAAGCCGGCTGGGATTCACGCGCTTCGCTCAGATCATTGATGTGAACAACAAAATTGATCCAAAGAGCCTGGGCCTGGACACCGGGCCACTTGATCCGGCGGATTTCGGTGTGCCCTACGTTTACATGACGCCACTTGGGTACGGCGGCTACATCGGCGGCGTGCAGGGGTATCCCATCACCACCCGGCCCGACCAGACCTGGGATTGGTCAGAGCACTTCTCCTGGGTGAAGGGCAACCACACCATCAAGTTAGGCGGCAACTTCCAGCGCGCTTACACCAACAGCTTGCGCAACCGCGCCCGCACCGGGTTGACCTTCGGCTACTTCCTGGGCTACGCCGGCTCGATTTCCGGGAACCCCATCCAGGACACGGTGGAGCAGTTGCTGCTGGGCAAGGCCGACAACGCCAACCGCAACTTTGGCGATACCCACCGCCATATCTACCAGAATTCCGTCGGCTTCTATAGCCAGGATGACTGGAAGGTTAAACCGCGCTTGACGCTCACCTATGGATTGCGCTGGGACATTAACGGCACGCTCAGCGAAACCAATAATCTGGGTGCAAACTTCTTCCCCGATCGGGGGGTCGTGCTGCTGGGAAAAGGAATTGACCGGCTGCATAACCTCGACCTGCATGACTTCGGTCCGCGGGCAGGATTCGCCTGGGATGTTCTCGGCAACGGTAAGACCGCGCTACGCGGCGGTTATTCGCTGACCTACGATATTCCCAACTTTGCCGCCTTCGCGGCGCCGTACACGTTTGCGCACGCGCGCGCCGGATCGTTCTCCGAGCCCTTCATGGGGCAGTTCTCCTCCACATCGGTGTCCGTTGATGGCAACGTGGGCCTGGGCAATACGACGGTTTTGCCCAACGATCCCGCCGCTACCTGCGTGGACCCGGCCACCGGCGTAGGCGACTATATTTGCCTCGGCAATGGTCCGCTGTTCGGCAGTAATCCCTCTGGGACACCGCCCTACAACGCCTTTTCCATCGTCAATGACTTTAAGACTCCGCGGCTGCACAACTTCAACCTGAGCTTGCAGCAGGAGATCTCGTCCAACAACGTGCTGACCATCGGCTATTCCGGACAGCGGGGGCGCGACCTGGTGATCTATAGGGATCTGAACGCCAGCCCCATCGGCAGCGCCGGCAACTTTGCCGACCGGCCGTTCAGCACTGTCTTCCCCGACCTGGAGCACATTATCCAGGCGACCAATGCGGCCAAATCGCAATACGATTCGCTGCAGATGTCCTTCAGCCAGCGCAACTGGCACGGCGTTGACACCCAGTACAACTTCACCTGGAGCAAGTGCTACGACATGAACTCGGTGAACCGCGGCGGCGCCGGCGATTACCCGCAGATGAACAACCCCTTCAATCCCAAGAATTCGTGGGGGCTCTGCGACCATGACGTTCGCTTGAACTTTAACGTGGCTGGCGTTTACGCCGTTCCCGGCATCCCGCATCTCGGACAGCGGCTGGGCAGGGGGTGGGAGCTCAGCACCATCTATACCGCTATCAGCGGCCGGCCGTTTACCGCGCTGCTGGGCGGGGGGTCGGATCCCTCGGGCCAGGGGTTGATCGGCAGTTCCATCCGCGCCGCCTGGGATGGCACGCCGGTTCACTACAACTATGGCAATCCAGACAATTATGTGGTGGAAACCTTCACCGCTCCTGGACAACCGGATCCCTGCGGCAATGTCTCCGCTGATGGCGGGTTGGCGCTCTCACCTTTTTACTTTCCTTGCCCTGGAACGGTGGGAAACTCCCGGCGCAACCAATTGTTCGGTCCCGGCCTCAGCCAGTGGGATATGACCGTTCTGAAAAACACCAAGCTGAGCGAGCGCCTTACCTTCCAGTTCCGCTGGGAGGTTTACAACATCCTGAACCGGGCGAACTTCTATTATTTCCCCAACAACACGCTGGGCGGAGGCTTCGGGCAGCTGACGAAGACCTCCGATGTTGCCGTGGGCAATCCGGTGATTGCCCAGGGCGGACCGCGGAATATGAATTTTGCAGTGAAGTTCATGTTCTGAGGGAAGGGAAGACCATGCCTGAATTTGTCTCCATGGCTGGCAATCCGGCTGGGGGCGATTCATGAGATAGGTTCTACAGTCCAACGCCTTTTGCAGGAGTCACTGAAAGTCGTAGAGCGCGGGACAACGAAATAAGCCGCCGGTGTCGTCAAGGTGCCGCGCAATCCTTCGTGATGCTGGCATGCTCGCCCTTTGGACTTTTTTGCGTGAAGCGCAGGCTCTATATATTTCGGTGGAAATCGGCTGCCGTCTCTCGCTTCAGTTCCTCGGTATCCAGGCTTCGCTTAGGTATAGCCATGTTCTCCTCCCTGTCCGCTAGCATTCGGTAGTTGGGTTCCAGGCAATCTATTTGCGTTCAGTTGCGGGGCAGATTCGCTCGGAAACGGTCAGGCGGGGCACGGCTCCAGATCGCCTCCCACCGCCGTGAAGCGGCTTAGCGAATGTAGCTGGTAGTGCAGCCGAGAAACGATCACCAGACGGGTACGGGATGCGCAGCACTTTTGAGAATGCGCTCAGAGCGCCCTGGCCTGAGTGCCCGTGGGAGCTAAGTGCTTGAAAAGTTTGGTTGCGGGGCTGGATTTGAGGTCGGAGCTTTTGTATTCTCAGGACCAATGCCGAACGTAGCACTAACGGATCTGCTGGGCGCGCTGGTGTACGACCCAACCGGCGCCTGCGGGCGTGTCCGCGAAGTGGCGTTGCGGCCGCAGGAGGACCCGCTGCGGGTGGCGGCGCTGGTAGTTCGGACGCGGCAAGGGGCCAAGCTGCTGCTCTTCAGCGATGTGGTCTCGATTGACGGCGGCATTCGCGCCGCCAAGCCGTTTGCCGACTGGCTGCCCGAGCCGGGACACGAGGGGCTGCTGCTGCTGGAACGGGACCTGCTGGACCAGCAGATCATTGATGTCCACGGTCGCAAGGTGGTGCGGGTGAACGACATTGACCTGCACGAGGACCACATCAACCAGCATGTGGCCTTGCGGGTGGCGGGAGTGGATATCGGGGCGCGCGGGGCGGTGCGGCGGCTGCTGAAGGGCCTGGTGCCGGGGCCGGTGCTGCGGGCGCTGTTGCGCAATATACCGGCGCGGGAGATCCCCTGGGAGTTCGTCGATCTGATCGAGACCGATCCGGCGCGGCGGGTCAGGCTAAAGATCTCGCACGAACGGCTGGCGCGCCTGCATCCCGCCGATATCGCCGACATCGTGGAGGAGTTGGCGCCGGACGAGCGCGAAGCCGTGTTCGAGACGCTGGACGAAAACGTGGCTGCCGAGGCACTGGAGGAGGTGGAGCCCAAGCTGCAGGCTTCGATTCTGGAGTCGCTGGATTCCGATCGCGCCGCAGACATCGTGGAGGAAATGGATCCCGATGCGGCCGCCGACCTGCTCAAGGACCTGCCCAGGGAGACGACGGAAGAAATCCTGCACGAGATGGAGCCAGCGGAGCGCCAAGAAGTATCCGAGCTGTTGGAATTTAAGGAAAACACGGCGGCCGGGCGCATGACCACGGAATACCTGGCGCTCCCCGCCAATGCCGTGGTGAACGACGCGGTGGAGGCACTGCGGCATTTCGAGGGCGGCATCGAGACGGTGAGCACCATCTACCTGCTGGACCCGGAGAGCCGCCTGGTGGGAGCGGTCATGCTGCCCAAGCTGGTGCTGGCCCAGCCCGGCGATGCCCTGCTGCCACTCACCATGGAGCCGCTCATTTCCTGCCATGCCGGGGCGAACGAAAAGGACGTCGCCGAACTGTTCGACAAGTACAACCTAGTTACCCTTCCCGTGGTGGACGATGAGGGGAAGCTCACCGGTGTGATCACCTCCGATGATGTGATTAGCCTGCTGCGGGCGAAACTGTAAGTAGTCTTTCGCCCCGGCTGGGGCTACCCGTTTGACGTTAACTCCCCGAGCTTACGCCCGGGGCTACATTCCTGGCCGCTCCGCGGCGAGGTGTCTGGCCTGGCGTGACGCCCACACCTGAGACGAACTACGCTCGGCGGCATGTATGGTCGGTGGATGGGGGAAATACAAGCAATCTTCTGTGGCCTTCGCTTTCTCTGTGGTGAAAAGGCGATGGATTGAAAAAAATGTTCGTCTAGCACGCAAGTGGCTGGCGGGAAAGGGGGGCTCCATTTATTCTGGGGCGGCAGTGCGCGTGTTCCCCAATTTAACTTGCGACGGCAGCGATGAGATGGCTGAGGCGCTGGCGGATCCGGATTCTGCTGTTTCTGGCGGTATTCGGCCCCGGCTTTATCACGGCGAACGTGGACAACGATCCCAACGGCATCTGGACCTATTCGGCTGCCGGGGCGCAGTTCGGCCATTTGCTGCTGTGGACCATTATTCCCACGACTTTCGCGCTGATTGTGGTGCAGGAAATGTCGGCCCGCATGGGCGCGGTGACCGGCAAAGGACTCAGCGACCTGATCCGCGAAGAATTCGGGCTACGCATCACGTTCGTGATGATGCTGGGCCTGGTGGTGGTGAACTTCGGCAACGTGGTGGGCGAGTTTGCCGGGGTGGCCATGAGCCTGGAACTGTTCGGTGTATCCAGGTTCATTTCCGTTCCCCTGACGGCCGTCTTCGTCTGGCTGCTGGTGGTTAAAGGGCAGTACAAGAGCGTCGAAAAGGTTTTTATTGTCGCTTCGTTCTTCTATGTAGCCTATATTGCCGCCGGGATTATGTCCGGGCCCGCGTGGGGCCAGGCCGCGGTGGCCACGTTTAAACCAGCCGGGCTGGCGCACTTCCGCGACCGCGCCTATCTCTACATGTTTCTCGGCATCGTGGGCACTACCATCGCGCCCTGGATGCAGTTCTACCTGCAGTCATCTATCGTGGAAAAAGGAGTCACGCGGAGGCAGTACGGCGCTTCCCGCATTGACGTGATTGTGGGCTGCATCCTGACCGACGTGGTGGCCTGGTTCATCATCGTCGCCTGCGCCGCTACCTTGTACGTGCACGGGCACACTCAGGTGCGCGATGCCGCCGACGCAGCCCAGGCCCTGCATCCCCTGGTGGGCGACTATGCTTATATCCTGTTTGCGGCCGGCCTGCTGAATGCCTCCGTGTTCGCGGCTTCCATTCTGCCGCTCTCCACCGCTTACGTGGTGTGCGAAGGGTTGGGCTTCGAATCGGGGGTAGGGAAGAGTTTCAGCGAGGCGCCGGTTTTCTACTGGCTGTATACCATCCTGATTGTGGCCGGGGCGGGGGTAATTCTGACGCCGAATTTGCCGCTGGTGCAGGTTTCCATCTTGAGTCAGGTGATTAACGGCGCGGTGCTGCCGTTTGTGCTGGTGTTCATGATCCTGCTGATCAACAAGCGCGAGCTCATGGGCGAATACATAAATTCGCGCTGGTTCAATGTGGCCGCTTGGAGCACCACCGCGGTGGTGACGGCGCTAACCGGCGGGTATTTGTGGACGCAGTTTCACTGAACTCGGAAGCTATGATGTGGCGTCCCGACTGGACTCGTGCTGGTTACGACAGTTAACCCAGGACTTCCGTCCTGGGCTTTACGGTTGCGCCCCTGCGGGGCTGAGTTCGATGATCGGGGCGAGGTTCCGCTGCAACGTACACAGGGAGTGCACGCGAGATGCTTCAGCGCTAGAGCGCATCAGCGTGACCCATAATGCAGAGGACACAAGGGGTGAGGGCGGGGCGCTCTGGTCACAGCCGCGGAGACGCCGATGCTACCTAACATTTACAGGATTTTGCCGGCGGCGATATCGTTGACCAGTTCGAGGTCGGCTTCGAGGAAGTCGTATTGCGGCAGGTGGGCGCGCTCGACCCAGCGCACATCGCGGAAGATGCGGTTTTCAATCTCGCCGGCAAACTGGTGGACCACGAAGAAGCGGAGCTCCACCTGGGCGCCGCCTTTGTAACTGTGGCGAATGCGGGCGACCTCCTCGCCGACGTTGGCCTCGATTCCCAATTCTTCATCGAGTTCGCGGCGCATGGCATCGCGCGGCTGCTCACCTTCTTCAATCTTGCCGCCGGGGAACTCCCATTTCAGGGGCATGGGCTGATGGCGGGTACGCTGGCAGATGAGGAGCTTGCCGTCCTGCAGAATGAGGGCTGCGGCAACCAGCTTCATCCCGCCGCCTCCGAGGGAATGGCGCTTGTGTCCAGGCAGGTGGTGAAGGTAAAAGCAAAGGCGGCCAAGCCGGGCTGCGCACAGAGCAGTTCGAGAGTGTGGGTGCCGAAGCTGCGGTTGTCCACCAATTGATACATGCGCGGCTGCTCAACGAGAACGTAGCTCTCTTCGCCTGCGGCACGAAAACGCACATCCGGCGTGGCCTGGGAGGGTGCGAGCGGTTTGCCGTCCTGATGAATCACGAGTTCGTAGGAAGGCGCGCGGGGCGAGGCCAGCACCAGATTGACGGCTGCGGCCGAGTACTTCAACACGATGCGGTTATCGCCGGCGGCTGCCGATTCGAAGTATTCGGCGGTGGAAGCCCAGCGGCCCTGGGCATAGAACTGCCCTTCTTCCAGCGTGCCGGGTAAGGAGTAGTCGGCGATTTCGTCCTCCCGAAACCCAGGCTGGTTGCCAAGGCGCCCGCGGCGGTGACCCAGGTAAAGCTCCGGGCTGGGCCGGAAGCAAACCGCGCCCGGGCGGTCGGCTTCGCGCACCGGCCCCATCACCGACGGCAGCTCGAGAGCGGGGTTAACCTCGCGCAGCAGTTCCTGGATGGCTCGCTCGGTATCGCCGTAAGCGCCTTCGCCGAAGTGGGCGTAACGAAGATAAGATTCAGCGTCGAGCAAGTACTTGGTGGGCCAGTAACGGTTGGCAAAGGCTTTCCATAACTCGAAATTGCTGTCGATCACCACGGGGTAAGTGATTGCTAAATCGCGAACGGCGCGCTCCACGTTCTGCTCATATTGCGCGAAAGTGAACTCGGGCGTGTGCACGCCGATAACGGTGAGCCCCTTGTCGCGGTAGCGCTGGTGCCAGGCCTGCACGTAGGGCAGAGTGCGCAGGCAGTTGACGCAGGTGTAATCCCAGAAATCCATCAGCACCACCCGGCCGCGCAGCTGGCGCAGGCTGAGGGGCGGCGAATTCAGCCAAACCCGCCCGATTTCGGGCGCGCGTACTTGCCCTTTATCTACTTTCATGGGCGGAATTTTTCCAGGTGCTTGCCCAGCACGCGGGCGCAGTATTCCACTAGTTCCTGGTCTTCCGGGCCGAAGGCGGCAGGGAAATGGCTGTCAATGTCGAGTTCGCCCGCCACTTTGCCGCGTACGAAAACCGGCACCACAATTTCCGACTTGGTCTCGATGGAGCAGGCAAGGTAACGCGGGTCAGACTTGACGTCGTGCACGACCTGGGTTTGACCCGTGAAGGCAGCGGCGCCGCAGATGCCCTGGTTGAGCGGGATGCGGGTGTGCGGGGTCATGGCGCCGACATAAGGTCCAAGCACCAGGACCGCGGCCTGGCCGGGAGTGTGTTCCAGCATGTAGAAGCCTACCCAGTTGTACTTGAGCATGCGCTGGTTCAGTTTTTTAACCATGCCCTGCATAAGTTCTTCGGCGGTGAGCGCCGTGGAAGCAAGGTGATCAACTTCCTTTTTGACCAGCTGGGTTTTGGGAGTGGCGGTCAGCATGGATTTCATTAAACCACAGGGTCACGCCGTCTGTCGGATGCGGCGCACGCCCGCGGGTTGTGAAAAAAGCTGCGGGTGGAGGATGGCGGCAATGGCGTGCAGCCCCTGCAGCAGCGTGGGCGCAGGCGTGTTGAGGTAGGGATCAGGAATGCAGAACACGTGCGCTTGGCGCGCCGCCTTCATGCCGTGCCATCCGCGCTGTTCCACGATTTTCTCGAGCGGCACCCGGTCGCCGGCCCCGCACCAAGCGGCGATCACGTACTCGGGGTCGCGGGCGAGGATGGCTTCGGCGGTGGTCTGCTGACCGGATTGGCCGACGAACTCGCCTCCCGCGGCTTCCACCAGTTCCGCCACCCAGGGCTGGGAGGCGATGAGGGGCTTGCCCCATTCCTCGCAAAACACCTGGGGAGAGCCGGAGCAGTGGGCGCGCACCTTTTCACGCACCGAATCAATGGCGTTCTGCATGGTGGTGATCAATTCCGTGCCACGTTCGGGCCGGCCCACAATGCCCCCGAGCATGGCGATGTCGCGGTAGATGTCCGCCAGAGTCCTGGGAGCCAGGCCGAGGAAGGGAATGCCGGATTTGAGGATTTCCGCGACCGCTTCCAGCTGGTAGGGCACCGAAGCGATGACCAGTTCAGGCTTGGCGGCGAGGATTTGAGCGGCCTTCGAGCTCCAGGAGTCGGCGACCACCAATCGTCCGGCCGAGATGCCGGGCAGCACTTCCTCGCAATACTTGGTGCAGGCCACCAGGCGGTCACGCACGCCCAGGGCATCCAGGATGACGCTGGCGCTGGGCTGCAGGCTGACAATGCGCTGGGGGAAGAAGCTCATCCCTAGATTCTAAATCGGCCACGGATCAGTACGGTTTCACGGCGGGACGCCCGCACCAGCGTTCGCGCCAGCAAAATGCATAGGTCCTTGGGTCGCGGTCCCTCGCAAGCGGTCGCCCTCCCTCAGGATGACACTGAGAAATTTTTGTAAGCGTTCATCCGAGGCGAGGAATTTCAGGCGACCGGCGAATGAAGTTGTGGTGCGTCCGCCACCAGGAAACGCTGCAGTTCGGCGGCTTCGGCTTGCGGCAGGCGTTGCCAGCGATGCTTCAGGTAGGCCCAGGGGATGTGAAACAGCAGGACGCGCGGGCTGAACTTGCTGGAGTTGTGGATCCAGCAGGAATGGGTGCACCAGCATTGGGCTCCGGGGATGGCGGCGATCTCCTGCTTCATCTGCGGGGAGGCGAGCGCGGCGCCGAGGTCGAAATCAAAATCCTGCAGGCGTCCCAGCTTGCCGCGCAGCTCGCAGGCGCGGAAGTGGCCATCGTGGTCAATGACGATGGTGGTTTCACCGGCCGTACAACGCATGGGCCAAGCCTTGTTGCTGTAATGATTTTGCTCATGAAGCTGAAAGTGAAGCTTAATGTTGCCCAGATAAAAGGCGCGGGCCAGGTGGCGGGCGGGCGAGGGCACGTCGGCGAAGAGGCGGTCGGCGTAGCGCTCGTGGAACCACATAAGCCGCCGGTGCAACTGAGTAAGTTCTTTGGGCGCCAGCTTTTTCAGCGCCGGGTCCATGGGGTCGCCGCGAATAATTTCGAAATAGTGGCCGTCCGAGCCGGTTTCCCGCATCATCTGCAAACCTAGATCAACCAGCTCGCGGTAATTTTCAGTGGTGATGCAGGTGACCACGTTGCGGCGGAGGCGGCGGACGCCCGGCCAGCGTGCCGCAGCCATGTTGATGGTGGCGATCGTTTTCTGAAAATTGTTAGGCACGCCGCGGATAGTGTCGTGGGTGTTGGCCAGGCCGTCGAGGGAGAAGTTCAGGTCAATGACCAGTTCCGGGCAGTGCTCCAGCAGGTAATCAATAACGGAAGCAACTTGCGCGGGCAGCAGTCCATTGGTGGGCAGGTTGAGGGCGCGCACGCCATTGTTGCGGTAGAAGAGCTCGATGATTTCCGCCAGCTCCTTGCGCAGGAAAGGCTCGCCGCCGGAGATCCAGAGCTTGTGAAATTGAGGCGCGGTCTGGCTGAGGCGGGCCAGCTGGTCGAAGCTGAGATCGCGTCCCTGGTTCAGCTCTTCCCAGTAAAAGCAGGTGCGGCACAGCGAGTTGCAAGTGGAGGTGACAAACAGG
>Ga0075426_10000470_pt1 | contig 27862 bp, 11 predicted proteins | sample SoiMethybrSBSTD5_FD_75304 | JGI IMG/M metagenome (GOLD analysis project Ga0075426, IMG submission 75304) | Bulk soil microbial communities from a Populus tree surrounding site in Tennessee, USA - Soil MetaG P. TD hybrid SBSTD5 | ecosystem: Environmental > Terrestrial > Soil > Tree plantation...
GAAGCTTTGCAAGAGTCCATCCGCGGCGCCGTGCAATCGGTCGATCCCAACCTTCCCGTCTTCGACGTGCACACCATGGACGGCATCGTTGCGGGGTCCATGGCATCGCGTAGATTCGCGTTGCAACTCATGGGCATATTCGCGTCCGCCGCGTTGCTTCTCGCAGCCATCGGCATTTACGGAGTGATGGCGTATTTCGTGTCACAGCGGGTTCGCGAGATCGGAATCCGTATGGCTTTGGGGGCCAAACGCGGCGACGTGCTGAGAATGGTCGCATCCCGCGGGATGGTTTTGGCCGGAATCGGCGCCGCAATCGGAGTCGCAGCTTCGCTCCTCGCCACTCGCCTCATTTCCGGAATGCTTTTCGGAGTGAGTGCATACGATCCGCTCACGATTGTGGTGTTCGCCGCTATTTTGACTGGCGCTGCCCTGGCTGCGAATTATTTTCCCGCGCGCCGCGCGGCAAAGGTCGATCCCATGGTCGCGCTGAGGTACGACTGAAGAGGAGCCATGCCGACAATCGTCCAAGACCTTCGTTTTGCATTACGCCGTCTGTGGAAAAGCCCCGGTTTCGCTGCGGTCGCGATCATAACCCTCGCGCTGGGAATTGGCGCGAACACGGCGATTTTCACACTGGTGCACGCGGTGATGCTGAAAGCCTTGCCGGTATCGCACCCAGAGCAGCTTTATGGCTTGGGTGATTTTCGCGTCTGCTGTGACACGACCAGCCCACAAGACAACTTTGCCCTGTACTCGTATCAGCTTTATAAGCAGCTGCGCGCAGACACACCGGAATTCTCCGATCTGGCTGCGTTTCAAAGCTGGGTCACTAATTTAAGTGTCCGCCGTGCTGGGACGCCGGGCGCGCCTGAGCCGCGCTTCGGACAGTTTGTTTCCGGCAACTACTTTTCGACATTCGGAGTGCCATCGTTCGCTGGTCGTACGTTCTCCATGGCGGATGAACAACCGGGTGCCCCAGTGGTTGCGGTCATGAGCTATCGCGCATGGCAGCAGCAATATGCTTCCGATCGGAACATCATCGGTGAGACGTTCTCAATGAATGGGCAGCCGGTGACGGTGGTGGGAATCGCGCCACCTGCTTTTTTTGGCGACACGTTGCGGCCGAACCCGCCCGATTTCTGGGTCCCACTTACTGCCGAACCGGCAATCGACGGGGCCAGCGCGCTGCTGAACGCGCCGGGAGAATACTGGCTCTACAGCGTCGGACGCCTCAAGCCGGGCCGTCAGCTTGTTCCGCTGAAGGCGCGGCTTACGGCTGAGATCAGGCAGTGGCTAAACGATCACAGCATCACTTCCGACCAAGACCGCGAGGCCACAGCCAAAATGCGGATGACCATAAGCCCCGCTGCGGGCGGCGGTACCCGTTTGCGTGCGAGCTATGCGGATGGTCTCCGTTTGTTGATGGCAGTGTCAGGACTGGTCCTGCTGATTGCGTGCGCCAACATTGCCAATCTTCTTTTAGCGCGTGGAATGAGCGCGCGTGCGCAAACCGCGGTAAGAGTTGCTCTCGGCGCCACTCAGCAGCGACTGGTCCGGCAAATGCTCACCGAAGGCATTGTGCTGGCGATTGTCGGAGGTATCGCTGGAATTGCCGTGGCCTTTGCGAGCACGCAAACGATATTGGCGCTGGCGTTTCGCGGCGCGACGTACGTGCCGTTAAACGCTTATCCATCGGGGACCGCGCTCGCGTTCACATTTGTTCTCTCGTTGCTTACTGGCGTGATCTTCAGTGCTGTGCCGGCGTGGATTGGTTCCCGCACCCAACCTGCTGAAGTGTTGCGCGGAGCAGGACGGGCCACTCGCGATCACTCCGCCCTCCCACAGAAAACCTTCGTTGTATTGCAGGCAGCGTTGTCTCTGGTACTGCTGGCGGGCGCAGGACTCTTGACGGTGAGCCTGCGCAATCTGCAGAACCAGCAATTTGGATTTGAAACGCCTGGACGATTGATCGTGCGCATCAATCCCGCTCTGGCGGGCTACACGCCGGAGCGCTTGCCAGGACTCTATCGGCAACTTGAAGAGCGTTTCTCGCACTTGCCGGGTGTGCTGAGCGCGAGCCTTGCTCTGCATACTCCATTCGACAACTGGAATTGGAACACCAGCGTGCGAGTGGCTGGACGAACTCCCTCGGCGGATCCGGACGATGACAACGCCAACTACGACTTCGTGAGCGCCAATTATTTCGAGACCATCGGAACTCATGTCCTCCGCGGTCGGGGAATCGACGAGCACGACACGCCGGAGGCACACCACGTAGCGGTCATCAATCAAGCCTTCGCGAAAAAATTCTTTCCCAACAAAGATCCGCTTGGCGGTCACCTGGGCTGGGTCGACGGACACGCTGGCGACTACGAGATCGTGGGAATTGCCGAGGACACGAAATACATCAATCCGACCGAGCCGGCGCCGCCGATGTTTTTCGCTCCGCTTCTGCAAACGGTGAAATACGAGCACGCGGATGATGCGCGCTATCAGACCTGGGCGCAGTACATCGACAGTATCCAACTGCTGGCTGCAGGTGATCCGCAGAGTTTGCAGTCCGGCATACGGCAGGCGCTGGCGGGGGTGGATCCCAACCTGACCATCATCCGAATCAGCAATCTCGATGAGCAAGTGGGAATCGCGCTGAACACGCAACGCCTGGTGGCTCGGCTCACGAGCTTATACGGAGCCCTGGCGCTGATTCTGGCGTCAGTGGGGCTTTACGGAGTAGCAGCGTATACGGTCGCGCGGCGCACCCGCGAGATCGGCTTGCGCATGGCCTTGGGCGCGGAGAGGAAGAATGTCGTCGCAATGGTTGTGCGCGGCGCGATGAAGCCGGTGGTGGTGGGGCTGGTCATCGCTGTGCCGGTGTTGCTTTCAGGCGGACGTGCCATCGCCAGCCAGCTTTACGGAGTAAAAGGCTACGACCTGCGCATTCTTTTGGCGGCGGTTGTGGCGCTCGCGACAGCAGCAATTCTTGCCGCGTTGGTTCCGGCGCGGCGGGCAGCCAAGGTCGATCCCATGGTCGCGCTGCGTTACGACTGAGAAAAGAACATGATGAGCCCGGTCCAGGATTTTCGTTACGCACTGCGGCAACTCCGCAAAAGTCCCGGCTTTGCCGCCGTAGCCATACTCACGCTGGCGCTCGGCATTGGCGCGAGCACGGCGATGTTCGGTGTGTTGAATGCCGTCCTGCTACGGCCGTTGCCGCTGGACGATCCCGGCCGCATAGTCAGAATTTTCTCCACTCAGGGCGATACCTCACAAGGCCCGTCTCCGCCGGACCTCCGCGACTTTGCTGCACAGAACCATACCTTTGAGAAGATGGCGGTCTACGATGCCTGGCGAAAAAACGTCAGCGCCGGAAGCGGGTCGACCGAACCCGAGCAGATGCGGGTTGGGCTAGTCCCGGCGGAATACTTCGAGGTGCTGGGACTTAAGCCGCTTATGGGGCGTTTCTTTAAGCCGGAAGAGAACCAGTGGGGAAATCATTTCGAAGCGGTTATCAGTCATAACTTCTGGCAGACGCGTTTTCATGGCGACCGCGAGGTCCTGGGGAAAACCGTTCGGATTAACGACGAACCCTACACCGTCATCGCGGTTTTGCCGGGCGAAGTTCCCGACTGGTGGCTTGAAGCTTCCCACGGCAACGTCGAACTATGGACCCCGTTCGTTCCATACCTTGCCGCAAACGAATCGGTATGGGACGAGGCTTCGCGAGCGGACCGCGGCTGGGGCGCAATCGGACGGATAAAACCGGGCGTCAGCATTCAGCAAGCCAGCGCGGATCTTCAGCGAATCGCAAACAATCTTGCTGCGCAATATCCACTTGATCACGGGGTTGGCGTGAAACTTCAGCCACTCCAGGAAGACCAGGGCAAAAATCTGCGCCCGATACTTACGCTTTTGATGGGCGCGGTTGTGCTGATCCTTCTGATCGCCTGTTCCAATGTTGCCAACATACTGCTGGCACGGAACTCAGGACGCACGCGGGAAATCGCCCTCAGAGTCGCGATGGGCGCCGAAACCTCAGCTCTGATTCGGCAATTTACAGCGGAAAATCTGACTCTAGGGTTGCTGGGAGGAATAATTGGCTGCGCTCTGGCGTGGTGGGGCTGCGCCACCGTGGCCCGTATTCATCCGGTGCAGCTCCCACAGCTGGCTACAGTGGGAGTCGATCCCGGCGTGCTTGGATTCGCGTTTGCAACATCTGTTCTTAGCAGCCTGATTTTCGGAATCATTCCCGCTTGGACAAGCTTAAAAGTAAGCCCCTCGGAAGCGTTCAAGGAAGGTGGGCGGACTAATACTGCGAGCCGGGGCCGAAAACGCCTGGGACGTTTGTTTGTCGTCAGCGAAATGGCCTTTGCCCTAATGCTTCTGATCGGCACCGGCCTGCTGATACAAAGCCTGCTGCGATTGCAGGACCAGAGCACGGGGTTTCGCACGGATCATCTTCTGACGACGCACCTGTTCCTGCCGCCGGTGCGCTATCCCGATAAGACCAGCATCACGCGTTTTTCTGTTGAGTACGCTTCGCGGGTGCTTCAACTGCCGGGTGTGCAGGACGCGACCATCAGCGCGGCACGTCTGCCCGATGATCAGTGGATGCAAAACTTCACCATCGAGGGGCGGCCGCTTTCACGCGCGGAAGATATGCCCTCGGCGGCACGCAATAGCACCGACACGCATTATCTTCATACGCTCGCGATTCCTCTACTGAGAGGGCGAAACTTTTCGGATTTCGACACTGAAACCAGCACTCCGGTTGCTTTGGTGAATCAGGCTTTCGTCGATCAGTATTTTCCCACCGAAGATCCTCTCGGAAAGCGGATCCGCACGGGCCTGCCTGCACAGATGGTTGCGCCTAACGCCAGCAACATCGTATTCACCATTGTTGGCGTGATTGGAAACACCATGAACCAGGGTCCGGCGCTCCCGTCGCTTCCGCATATAACTACGCTCTTCCGGCAAACACCAGACTTGAATGTGGGCTTCAAGTATTTGATCGTGCGCACCGCTCTCGACCCGCTACAACTTGCGGCGTCAGTTCGGCAGCAGCTTCATTCGCTTGATGCCAATCTGCCATTCGCGGAAGTTGCGACCATGGACCAGCTCGTACAACAACAGACCGCCGACCGGCGTTACACCACCGGGCTGCTGGCGCTTTTCGCGTTGTTCGGAGTGGTGCTCGCGTTGATCGGAGTTTACGGGGTTGTTTCGTACGTAGTGGCGCAGCGCACCAGTGAACTCGGATTGCGGATGGCGCTGGGAGCGCGACGTGGCGACGTGTTGTGGATGGTGTTGAAGCAGGGAATTCTTATGGCAGCCACGGGCGCTGCGGCTGGGCTTTTCGCCGCCTGGGTTTTCCGAAAAGCGGTCGCGCAACTGGTATTCGGAATTTCTCCGGCTGATCCGGCGACATTTGTTTCCGCGGCAGTGCTGCTGATTGTTTTCGCAGTTGTGGCCTGCCTGCTCCCGGCGCGCAGGGCGATGAAGGTCGACCCCATGGTGGCGCTGCGCTACGAGTGAGGAATATTTATGAACGTGATGCTTCAAGACATGCGTTACGCGCTGCGGCAACTGTGCAAGAACCCGGGATTCGCCGCCGTCATCATTCTGACTCTGGCGGTCGGCATCGGGGCAAATACCGCCATCTTCAGTACGGTAAGCGCGCTGGTGTTGCATCCACAGCCGTTTCCGGATATCGAGCGCCTGTTGCTGCTACGCGAAGGCAGGTTCGGCCAGGCAGACGAGGAGAAGACGTTTGCTCCGGCAGATTTTTTCGATCTCGCATCACGGGCGAAATCCTTTGAAGGGTTGGCTGCGTTCCGCTACGCAAATTTCAATTTGACCACGCCGGACCGGGCATTGGCCGTCGAAGGCGCAATGGTCACGGCGAATTGTTTTAGCTTGCTCGGATCAAATGCCGCAATCGGGCGCACCTTCAATTCCGGCGAAGATCAACCCGGGCAGGACCAGGAAGTGCTCATCAGCCATCGCTATTGGACGGCAAATCTGGCTTCCGACCGGAACATTGTAGGCCAGGAACTGCTTATCAATGGGCGTAAGCACACGGTGGTCGGCGTTATGCCGGCGGGTTTTAACTACCCGATCGGAATTGATATGTGGACTCCGCTGGCGTTGACTCCCGCGCAATGGGCGGACCGCGAAACCACGATGCTGCACGTTGTCGGGAAATTGAAGTCCGGAGTCTCGCTGGGACGAGCCCTGGCAGAGATGAAAAACATTGCCGCCGGACTCGCAACGGAATTCCCGCGCACTAACTCCAGCCGTGAGATCACGCTGCTTCGCTTGCGGGAGGAACAGTATCAATACACGCTGCCCATGTTTCTCACCCTCCAGGCGGCGGGTGCATTTGTGCTTCTTCTTATTTGCGCGAACCTGACCGGGCTACTGTTTTCGCGATTTATTGCGCGGCAACGGGAGATTGCGGTGCGCAGCGCCCTAGGCGCGAACTGGATGCAACTGGCCAAAGTCTTCCTCGGCGAGAACCTACTGCTCTCAGCGCTGGCAGGCGGGATGGCGATAGCGGTTGCATTCTGGTGCGTAAATGTAATTCGCACCGGAATTCCAATCGGCATCAGCAAATGGATTGCGGGATGGGAGCACATGCACGTGGATGCGTCGGCATTGACGCTGGCATTGCTGCTCACCATTTTGCTGGGACTGGTGTTTGGAATTGTGCTGGCCCGGCATGCAGCGCGAATCAATCCGAATCGCGCATTGAAGGAGGGCACCGGGGGTTCGGCTACCAGTGGAGGCAAGGAGCGATTGCGCAGCATTCTACTGGTCACGCAGGTGGTGCTGGCGATGGTGCTGCTAGCCGGAGCAGGAACCATGGCCAAAGCTTTCCTCCAACTGGCAAGTGTTTATCAGGGACTGCAGCCGGAGCATGTCGCGACCATGCAGATTGCGCTTCCTTCCGAAAGTTATTCGGATGGTCAGAAGGTGTCGTCGTTCTACAGCCAGTTTCTGCTCGCGGCGGGTGCGCTGCCGGGAGTGGAGTCAGTGGGAGTGGCGGACAACATTCCGGCCAGCAACGTGGATAACTCGACCACCCCTTTCACCGTGCGCGGACGCCCTGCGCTACGTGAAGGCGAGATTCCCTCCGCCGACCTGGAAAGCATCAGTGCGAATTTTCTTTCCGCTTTGAAGGTGCGGCTGATCGAAGGACGGGAAATATCTGATGCTGACACGAAAGATGCGCCGCGCATCGCGGTGATCAGTCGTGCAATGGCCGAGCGCTTTTGGACTAAGCAAAGCCCGATTGGTCAACAGTTCAAGCTGGGTGCCATCGCGGCAGATCTGCCGTGGATAACGGTCGCAGGCGTGGTCGACAACGTCAAGCAGAACTGGTGGGACCCCGAGGGCCGCTCGATCATTTACGTCCCATACAAGCAATCGCCGCAACGCGCGATGAATGTTGTGGTGCGCACTTCCTCTGAGCCTGACAGCGTTATGTCCGGACTGCGCGGCGTGGTGCGAAAACTTGATCCGGCTGTAGCGCTCACCAGCGAGCAGGGACTGAAAGCTGTCATCGCAGACTCGCTGTCGCCGATTCGCATTATTGGAATTTTGATGGACATCTTCGGCGCTCTCGCCCTTGCGCTCTCCGCCCTGGGCGTCTTTGGGGTGCTGGCGCAGGGCGTGGCCCAGCGCACGCGCGAGTTCGGTATTCAGGTGGCGCTCGGCGCGACTCGTACGGATGTCCTTAAATTTGTGCTCAAGCAGGCGCTTCGCCCTACCGCCATTGGATTAGCAGTTGCTCTGCCACTTTCATTTGCTCTGACCCATGCGATGACAAAAATGATGTTTGGAATTGGGGCGCTGAACTGGTCAATTCTCGTGGGGTTTTCAGCTGTGCTGATGTTGGCAGCTCTCGCGGCCGCATATATTCCGGCGCGCAGGGCCGCCAGCGTCGATCCCATGGTGGCGCTGCGGTACGAGTGAGGAATATTTATGACCGGCTTACTTCAGGATTTTCGCTATGCACTTCGGCAGCTGGGAAAGAACCGCGGGTTCGCTATTGTTGCCGTGCTGATCCTGGCGCTCGGTATTGGCGCGAATACGGCGATTTTTTCTGTCTTGAACGGTGTCCTGCTCAATCCCCTGCCGTTCCCGAATTCGGATCGGATCGTCTCGATGTTTCAGGAGAAACCGGATTTTCCGCGCGGCTCGATTTCATATCCAAATTTTCTGGATTGGCGGCGCGAGACCGCCTCGTTTGAGGCCATTGCCGCCTACCGTTGGGCGGACGGTAGCATCACTGGCAGCGGCCCTGCGGAAAATGCGCATGCGCAGCGAATCTCCGCTACTTTCCTTTCCATTCTCGGCGTGAAAACTATCCTTGGCCGCAATTTCACGGCTGGCGAGGACCGTCGCGGAGCGAATCCCACGGTGTTGATCTCTGAAGGCCTATGGAAAAGGAAATTTGGTTCCGACCCAAATATTCTCGGGAAGCGGATCATCGTCAGTGGCCAGGGCCGCACCATCATCGGCGTAGTGCCTGCGTCGTTCCAGTTAAAAATACAGAATTTTCAAACTCCCGATATCTACGAACCTATCGGCGAAGAAATTGATCCAGCCTTCCACCAGCGGGATTCATTCTGGGGAACCGATGCCATCGGACTCCTGAAGCCGGGCGTCTCGCTCGATCAGGCCCGTGACGACTTGAAGCGCGTAAACGCTGGACTTGCAGTTGCGTATCCCGACGTCAACGCCAATATAAAAACCAACATTATGACCATGAAGGAGGGGATGACCGGCGAGATGCGTCCCGTGCTTTTTGTGCTGATGGGGGCGGTTGGATTCGTTTTGCTGATTGCATGCGTCAACGTCGCCAATCTTCTTCTTGCGCGTGCCACGGTGCGTCAAAGGGAGTTTTCCATTCGCGCGGCGCTGGGGGCTGGTTCAGCACGGATGGTTCGCCAGTTGCTCACCGAAAGCGTGCTGCTGGCTGTGGTTGGCGGTGTGCTCGGAGTTGCACTCGCGAAGTGGGGAACGATCGCTGCCCTGGCTGCTGCGCCAACCGGCAGTTACATGCCCACCATTCCTCGCGCGGAGGAGATCGGTCTGGACTTCCGTGTGCTTTCCTTTGCGTTGTTGGCTTCGGTGTTGACTGGAATCCTCTTCGGACTCGTTCCCGCCTTGAGAATGGCGAACGCGAACCTGGGAGAGACGCTGAAGGATACCTCTCGCAGCATTTCGGGTCACCGCTCTCGAATCCAAGCTGTGTTCGTAATCGGCGAGATGGCAATGGCTCTGGTCCTGCTCGTCGGTGCGGGCTTGATGGTGCGTACCTTGGTCCAGCTGTGGAGGCTCAACCCTGGTTTTGATCCCCACAACATGCTCAATTTTGGCGTTAGCACGCCGGCATCACTTGCCCGCCAATCTCCCGACGCCATCCGCGCCGGCCTGCGCGACATCGAATCGACAATCCGCGGCGTCCCCGGCGTTGAGTCTGCCTCATGGAGTTGGGGCGCAACTCCTATGGAAAGTGATGATGAAAAGCCATTCATCACCGAGGGACAACAGCCGCCGGCGCATCAAGCTGACGCTCCACTCACCCTCGACTACATCGTGCAGCCTGAATATCTGAACACCATGCGCCTGGACCTGCTGCGTGGGCGCTTTCTCAGCGAGAGTGACGATGAACACGCTGAGCGCGTTGCTGTCATCGACAGCGGTTTCGCCAAAGAATATTTTCCCGGGCAGGACCCCATCGGCAAGCACGTCAGTATTTTTGATTTCGGCTCGGCTGCAACTCAGCGCACATGGACTCCTCTTACCATCGTCGGCGTGGTCGGACACATGAGGCAGTTCGGTTTGTCCGATGACGCACTAAAGCCGTTACAAGCTCAACTCTACCGGCCGGTTATGCAAGGTGGAGACGTAACCATAAAGAACGCTGCTCAAGGCGGCAACGTTTTCGTGAGACTCCGCCCGCCACTAACCCCCGAATCCGCTTTCCAGAGCATTCGCGCCAAGCTCGTGGCCGACAACGATCAATTGATCGTTTCCGGCAATGAGTCCGAAGAGACCGTGGTCGCACGTTCGATCGCCCGCCAGCGTTTTGCGCTGGCACTCCTTGGAGTCTTCGCGGGCCTGGCGCTGCTGCTGGCCAGCATAGGAATTTACGGAGTGTTGTCGTATCTGGTCGGTCAGCGCACGCCAGAAATCGGGGTGCGCATGGCGCTCGGAGCACAACGGTCTGATGTGCTGCGGATGGTCCTGCGTGATGGCGTACGCATGACGCTCATAGGCGCAGCAATTGGGTTAGCTGCGGCTCTTGGGTTGACGCACCTGATGGCCAGCATGTTGTTCGGCGTCAAGCCCACAGACCCCGTCACGTTTGGAGGTGTAGCTGTGCTTTTGTGTGCAATCGGATTGTTCGCGTGCTACATACCTGCGCGGCGGGCGGCGAAGGTCGATCCCATGGTGGCATTGCGCTACGAGTGAAAGAAAATGACTGGACTACTTGAAGATGTTCGCTTCGCCGGCCGCATGATGCGCCGAACGCCCTTGTTCACGGCGGCAGTCGTCCTGACCGTGGCATTGGCGATCGCGGCGAACACGTCCATTTTTAGTTTCGTGAATGCGGAACTACTTCGTCCCTTGCCATTCCACGAACCCTCAAGGCTGCTGCAGGTCGCGGAAAAAAATGACAAGCTCAACCTGCCGATTTTTGGCGCCTCGGTCTTGAACTTTCTGTCATGGCGCGAGCAGCAGTATTCTTTTCGGGAAATCGCCGCCGTTGGTTTCAACACCTACACGCTTGCTGGCGCGGGCAATCCGGAGCAGCTTTATGGAAATTTGATCAGTCCGGCGCTGATGCGGGTGCTCGGCCTTTCGCCGGTTGCCGGGCGTACATTCACTGACGACGAAGAAAAACCTGGCGCCACACCCGTTGCGATGATCAGCCAGGGCCTGTGGAAGCGGCGCTTTGGTCAGGACCGCTCTTTGTTCGGCAAAACGATCAGTCTCAATGGGCAGGCCACCACAATTATTGGCATCGCGCCGGCTGCGTTAAGCCTTATTTCCGCGGCCGAGGTATACACGCCCCTCACCATCGATCCGGCAAGAGAACTTCGGCTCAACCACGTGCTTATCGTATTCGGACGACTCAAAGAGGGTGTCTCCGTGGAGCGGGCGCAAGCCGAAATGGACGCGATTTCTTCCCACATGGATCAGGTCTATCCGGAGATGCGCGACTGGGGTGTTCACCTTTTCACGATGAAAGAGACCTTCGTCAGCGCGGATCTGAAAACCGCGCTGCTTGTACTGCTGTGCGCCGTTTTCTTTGTGCTGCTGATCGCGTGTGCGAACATTGCAAACCTGCTGCTGTCTCGAGCGGTAGCACGTCAGCAGGAGATGGCGGTGCGTACGGCGGCTGGCGCGAGTCGTCTTCGGCTCATACGGCAATTACTCATCGAGAGTGTAACCTTGGCGTCAGCCGGCGGCGTGGCAGGGTTTGCCGGAGCGTTCTGGGCAGTGCGCGCGCTTAATCGCACATTGCCTCCAAATACTCTGGCCGTGCCTGAAGTACATGTGGATGCCACGGTGCTGCTGTTTGCCGCCGCCGCTACGGTACTCACTGGGTTTTTATTCGGCCTGGCGCCCGCCTGGCGCATGTCGAAACTCGATATCAGCAACGTTCTAAAACAGGCCGGCCGCAGCATGTCAGGCGGGGTGCGTGCGCGCCTGCGTAACGGGCTTGTCGCCGCCGAGCTTGCGCTGGCAACGATTCTGCTAATCGGCGCGGGATTACTGATTCGCACGCTCGGCAACCTGGAGCACGCGCATCTCGGTTTCGAGCCCCGCAGCCTGATCACATTCCAGCTGGCCCTGCCCACGGCAAAGTATCCGCTTAAGGCGGGGATGCCGCAGTTCTATCACGCATTGCTGGATTCAATTCGGGCGACGCCCGGCGTGCACGCCGCTGCAGTGTCGAGCGGCGTCCCTCTAGGCGCGGGAAGCTACACCACCAGCCCGGTCATCGCTCAAGGCTCGGTGCTTCCGCCGGGCACTCCTGCGGCAATCGATTGGCGCATTGTGAGTGATAGTTACTTCAACACGCTGTCGATCCCGCTGCTGCGCGGCCGCGCATTCACCAACGCGGACGGTCCCGACTCGCCACCGGTTGCGATCGTCAGCCAGGAAGCCGCGAAAAAATTGTGGGGCGGGTCTGATCCCATTGGGCGGACTTTTTATCGTGCAGCCGATCCCAATAAGACGGCGTTTACAGTCGTCGGCGTGGTAGGCGACGTGCGCAATACTGCGCTGAACCAGCAATCCCCAGCGCTTTACTATCCGCTAGCCTGGCGCGTAGGGGCCGCAGGTCCCACGGTGGTTGTTATGGATATTGTCGCGCGAGCCGACGGCGCGCCAGAGGAACTTTTGCCCGCTCTGCGACAGAAAGTGCGCGAGCTCGACCCTGACCTCCCGATGGCGAACATTCGCACGATGGAAGATTGGGTTTCAAACAGCGCCGCCCAACCCCGCCTCAATGCCCGATTGCTTACGCTATTCGCGGCTATGGCCCTGGTGATCGCCGCGATCGGAATTTACGCAGTTCTCGCCTACTCGGTCACTCAGCGAACGCAAGAGATTGGCTTGCGCATTGCGCTTGGCGCGCAGCCCGGCCGCGTAGTGCGACTGGTTGTGGGCGAAGGGATGAAGGTTGGTCTCGTCGGAATTGGAATTGGCCTGGTGGGTGCAGCCGTCGCCGCAAAGGCGCTCTCGACCCTGGTGTATGGCGTGCCCGTGCGTGATCCGGCAACCTTCGCAGGAGTCGCTTTGGCGCTGGTCACGATCGCCCTGGCTGCTTGTTTCATCCCGGCGCGTCGCGCAGCGAAAGTCGATCCCATGGTGGCGCTGCGTTATGAGTGAAAGGGAATAAGCAGGTTATGAAAACTTTGATTCAGGATTTCAATTTCGCGCTCCGGCAGCTGCGGCGCAACCCCGGTTTTGCGGCGACTGCGATCATAACCATTGCTCTAGGCATAGGCGTGACCACGGCCATGTTCAGTGTGGTGAACGCTGTGCTTCTGCGGCCGCTTCCGTTCCGCCAGCCTGATCGACTGCTGGCGGTCGGCGAATACGATACCCGCATGGGAGTCCCGCACAATGATTTGGGGAGCGTGTCGTATCCCGATGTAGTTGACATTCGCAGCCGCAATCGCTCACTCACGGATATCGCTGCTTACGACTTTGGCGAAGCCGCACTGACGGGCGCGGGTGAGGCCCGCCACGTAAATGTTTCGCACGTCAACGCTTCTTTATTTCCGATTCTGGGCGTTCAGGCATACCTGGGCCGGACTTTCAACGCTGAGGAAGACCAGCCCGGGCATTACGAAGCCGTCGTCAGCTATAAGTTCTGGCGCACCAATTTAAACGGAAATAAGGAAATTGTCGGCCGCAATGTGAACCTGAATGGCCGCGCCTACATGATTGTGGGAGTCATGCCCGCGGGCTTTCAATTCCCAGTTTCGTCGGATGCACGGGACCTATGGCTGACTATGGCTGCCCGGGAGGAAGTTGACATGCCGGGAGACATTCCAGCGACCGGGCAGCGAGGGAACCACTCTTTCGCGGCTATCGCGCGCCTGCGTGACGGCGTGACCATTGAGCAGGCAAATACAGATTTGGCGTCTATTGCGAAAGCGGTAGTTCGGGAGAATCCCAATGTCCCGCCATACAGCGGCATGGTGGCCGTATCCGAGCTCGAAGCTCTGGTCGGGAACATCCGCACACCGCTTGTGGTTTTGCTGGCCGCAGTAAGCCTGGTTTTGCTGATTGCATGCGCGAACGTCGCCAACCTGCTCTTAGTGCGCGGCAGTGATCGCACGCGAGAAATCGGAGTGCGTGCGGCCCTGGGGGCGACACGCTTCCGCTTGATACGCCAGTTGGTAACTGAATCAGTGGCGCTGTCGATTGCCGGATCCGCTTTGGGTGTTTTCTCCGCGTATTGGATGATTGCCGGCGTCCTGCACCTTTATCCTGAAAACCTTCCGCGCGCCGAGCAGGTTGGAATCGATCTCCGCGTCTTGTTGTTCAGCGCCGGACTCGCAATTGTTAGTGGAATGCTCTTCGGTCTGGTACCGTCACTGCACAGCGCGTCCTCAGTTCTGAGTGCCAGCATCCGAGCGGGCAGCCGCACTGCAACCGCCAGCCGCGGCCACAACCGCTTGCGCTCGGGATTGGTGATTGCAGAAACTGCGGTGGGCGTAACCCTGTTGATCGGCGCAGGATTGTTGCTTCGCAGTTTGCATCGGCTGTCGCATGTTGATCTCGGTTTCAATCCGAATCATCTGCTCACGGCCAGTTTTGATCTATCGGATGTCCGTTATAACCCTGACCAGCAGGACCGCTTCATTCATGACCTCACCACGCGCTTGAGCAGATTGCCGGGAGTGGTTTCGGCCGGCGGGGCATTGCCGTTGCCGCTAGCCAATAACAATTTCACGATCTCGTTCAACTTAGTTGACCATCCAGTTCCCGAAGCCAATGAGCCGAGCGCGGGCTTTCATGTGGTCACGTCGGGTTTCTTCGAGACCATGCAAATACCGCTGATGCGAGGGCGCTTTTTCGATGAACGCGACCAGCGCAACGGCGAGCCGGTGATGATTGTGAGCGCGGAGTTCGCGCGGAAATCCTTTCCCAATGAAGATCCTGTGGGAAAGAAAATCAAGATCGGAGCGGGCGAGGGGCCATCGCGGGAGAATTACAAGACTCGCGAAGTGGTGGGTGTGGTCGGGGACCTCCGGACGGATGCGCTGGACAAAGACCCCATTGCCACCTATTACGTTCCTTTATCGCAGCTGATGTTTGGGCCGCCTACTCTGGTGGTGCGCACCGCGGGTGAGCCGATGGCGATTTCGGCGGAGATTGGCAAAGTGCTGCGCTCCATGGATGCGGAAGCGCCGCTTTATGACGTTCGCACCATGGCTGACTATCTCGCGCTCGATCTCGGACGCGCCCGCTTTCAAACCGTGTTGCTGGGATTATTCGCCGGCATCGCTCTATTGCTTACCGCGGTTGGACTCTACGGTGTGATGGCGCAGTCGGTCGCGCAACGCACTCAAGAGATTGGCATACGCATGGCGATGGGTGCGACGCGTGAAGACGTCCGGTCAATGGTGCTGCGCCACGGCACGTTCCTCAGTATTGCCGGAACTGCGATTGGAGTGGTTAGCGCGCTGGCTCTCGCGCGTCTGATCGAGTCGCTGCTCTACCAGATACCTCCGCGTGATCCCATGACCTATATCGGTGTGTGCGTAATTCTGGGATTAGTTGCTCTCGTAGCCAGTTACGTGCCGGCTTTGCGCGCGACGCGCCTCGATCCCATGGTGGCGCTGAGATATGAGTGAAAAATGTTTGCGATGCGATTGAGGAAACGAAGATGACCGGACTACTTCAGAATGTTCGTTACGCACTGCGTCAGTTGCGCAAGCAGCCCTCGTTTACCCTGCTCGCGATATTGATTCTGGCGCTTGGCATTGGCGCGAACACCGCGATTTTCTCGGCTGTCTACTCGGTTTTGCTGCGACCCCTTCCGTTTAAGGATCCCGGGCGGTTGGTCTTTGTGCGCAAGCAGAATCCTCCGCGCGGCTGGGACCGCAATCCCATCTCACCTCCCGAAATTCTGGAATGGCGTGCGAGCGGAGTGTTCGAGGACATGGCGGCGTTTTCTGATCGTTCCTGCGTGCTGACTGGATCCGAAGCTGCCGAACAGGACCCATGTGAGATCGCCTCAAGCAATCTGTTTTCGGTCTTGGGTGTGACGCCGTTTCGCGGGCGTACGTTTTCAATAGATGAAGACAAACCCGATGGTGCTCGCGTGGTGCTCCTGAGCTTCGGACTTTGGCAACGACGCTTTGGGGCTGATGAACACGTCATCGGACGCTCCATTGATCTCAACGGCTCTTCCTATGTCGTGGTCGGAGTAATGCCGGCCAGCTTCTCACGCCTGTACGGCTCGCCCGGCAATCCCTTGCCTGAGATGTGGATATCAGGTATTGCGCTTTCGCCCGCACATCTTTGGAATGACTATTTCGGCATTGGCCGGCTGCAGCATGGAATCGATATTCAGCAGGCGGAGAAGCGCCTCAATCAAATTTCAGCTCTCATCGAGCAAGAGCATCCTGATCTGGCGGGATGGCGCGTGCAATTGACCACTCTGCGCGCCACATTATCGGGGGATACGCGTCCCGGACTTTTCGTTCTTATGAGCGCAGTTTTTTTCGTCCTCCTGATTGGTTGCGCAAACCTGGCAAATCTCCTGCTCGCCCGCAATGCCATCCGCGCCAATGAGTTTGCTGTTCGCCGGGCAATTGGAGCCAGGCCGGGCCACATCATTCGGCAGCTGCTTACGGAAAGTGTGCTCCTGTCTGTGGCGGGTGGAATGTTCGGACTGGTACTGGCCTCACTGGGATGTAAAGGACTCGCGGCCCTGGCGCCAGCGGCGATGCTGCAATCCGCGCCCGGATTGGCCAGCGGCACAGCAGACCCGCGCGTTCTCATCTTTTCGCTTGTGACCATGCTGATGACCGGTCTTATTTTCGGCATAGCGCCCGCAGCTCAAAGCGCGCGGTCCGACGTGAACCGGGCGTTGAAAGATGAAGGCCGCAGCTCTTCGCAAGGTCCTCGTGCCCGCGGCCTTCGCAGGGCACTGGTGATTTCCGAAATTGCGCTCGCCATTGTGCTTCTGGTTGGCGCCGGACTGATGGTCCGAACCTTGGCCACGCTTAGCGGCGTCAACTTGGGATTCAATCCGGCAAATGTTCTCACCTTACGAGTGCCGTTCTCGGGCCAGCATTACAGTCAGCCTCAGTCGAGAACCGAGTTCTGGCGGCGGGTGGTCGCAGCTGTTCAGGCGATGCCTGGGGTCGAGTCCGCCAGCGTATCGCGCGGTGTTCCCATCGGTGACTGGGCAGGTCAATTCTTCGTGACCACCGATCAGCCAAATCCCCCCGCCGGACAAGTCCCCGACGCGAACTATGTCATCGCAGGTCCAGATTATTTCCGCACGCTGCAAATTCCTCTTCAAGCTGGACGCAGCTTTGACGAGCACGATACCCAGAGCGGCCAGCAAGTTGTCATTATTAATGAGCAACTGGCCCGCATGTACTGGGCCGGCCAGAATCCGCTTGGCAAGCAGTTACGTGTGGGTCCGCCGACTTCGCCCTGGCGTTTGGTGGTGGGTGTGGCAGGCAACGTTTTGAGCCAGGGAGCGGACGGCGGCTTTCATCCCGAGGTCTACATTCCTTATCAGCAGTTTCCGTGGCTGCTGGACGGGCCGCATAACCTGCTGGTGCGCACGTCGCCCGGCGTAAATCCCGAAACTATTACGCAGGCGCTGGTACAGGAAATCCATCGCGAAGACAAGCAACTGCCCGTCACGGATATTGCCACCTTAAACCAGCTTGCGTCGGATCCGCTGCAGCAGCAACGGATGGTGATGATGCTGTTGCTCTTATTCGCAGGGCTGGCCATCGTTCTTTCGGCATTGGGGATCTACAGCGTACTTTCATACTTCATCGCCCATCGCACGCGAGAAATCGGCGTGCGCATGGCCCTGGGGGCGCAACCTTTTCATGTCTTCCGGATGGTTATTAAAGAAGGGGCGAGTATGGCTGTGATTGGCGTAGCCGTGGGTCTTTCAGCAGCGCTAGGGCTCACGCGTCTTATGGCGAGCATGCTATTTGGTGTTCGTCCAACTGACCCCGCAACGCTGGTAGTGGTGTCGTTGCTCTTATCGGGAATTGCTCTGCTGGCATGCTACATCCCCGCGCGGCGGGCGGCGAAGGTCGATCCCATGGTCGCGCTGAGGTACGAGTGACGAGTTTATAGATGAACAGATTCTTACAAGACGTTCGCTATGCATTGCGGCAACTGGGCAAGAAGCCGGGCTTCACGGTAACAGCGGTTATCACTCTTGCCGTTGGCATCGGGGCGAATACTGCAATTTTTTCTGTCGTCAATGCTGTATTGCTTAAGCCACTGACCTATCCCGATCCTGACCGTATCGTGCAGTTCCTGCTGACATCGCCACAGGGTCCGGGACCTGCCGCCTCGGTTACGCAGTTGAACGTCTGGCGTGAGCAGAACAGTGTGTTCGACAACATTTCCGCGTATGACTTCGGCGGATCCGGCATGAATCTGACCGGCGGCTCTTATCCCGAACAAGTCAAAGGCATACGTGTCACCGCTGACTACTTTCAGTTGTTCGGAGCTCAGACAGTTTTGGGCCGTCCCTTTACCACCGAGGAAGACAGACCTCACGGTGGCCACGTGGTCGTGCTCAGCTACGGACTCTGGCAGCGGCGTTATGGAGGGGACAAGCAGATTGTAGGTAAGACCATCTCTCTTGGGGGAGAATCGTATGCGGTGACAGGAGTTGTGGGACGAGACTTTGTTACCGACCCACCGGCGGATTTGTGGCTGCCTTTTCAATTCGATCCAAATAGCAACGATCAGGCGCACTACTTTCTGGCTGCGGGCCGTCTGAAACCCGGTGTAACACTCAAGCAGGCGAACTCTCAGCTCAAACTGTCGGCGGATGAGTTCCGGCGCAAATTTCCGGGCGTGATCGAGGCGCAAGATAGCTTCGCAGTGCAGCCGTTGCGCGATGTGATGGTCAACGACGTGCGGTCATCTTTGTGGGTGTTGGTGATAGCAGTTGGCTTTGTTTTGCTCATCGCGTGCGCAAATGTTGCTAACCTCCTGCTCATCCGGGCCACTGGTCGCAAGCGGGAAATCGCAGTCCGGACCGCGCTCGGAGCAAGCAGGAGGCGCATCGTTCGCCAGTTGCTGACAGAAAGCGTTCTCCTCTCGATTACCGGAGGAATTTTCGGCGTCATCCTCGGAGTGGTTGGAGTGCGGTTCTTGTTGTCACTGAACCCAGGGTCCATTCCACGAATCGGCGAAGATGGCGCGGCGGTCGGCCTGGATTGGAGAGTACTTGCATTCACCGCAATTGTTTCAGTGCTCACCGGAATCCTGTTTGGGCTGATCCCCGCTCTGAATATTTCACGGGGCGATGTGGTTTCTGCACTGAAAGAAAACAGCGGACGTGCCGGAGGCTCTTTTCGCCAGAACAAAACTCGTTCCGTGCTGGTGGTCACAGAGATGGCGTTGGCTCTGGTGCTGCTAATCGGCGCAGGCTTGCTGATACACACTTTTATCGCACTCCGGCATGTCGATCCCGGTTTCGACTCAAGCAATGTACTCACGATGCAAATGTCGTTAACCGGAGCCCGCTTCGAGAAGGCGGCTGGTGTGGCGCAACTGAATCGCGACGGGGTCCAACGACTTGACGCGTTGCCGGGAGTTACGGAAGCAGCTTCCACCTGCTGCGTACCGCTGGAAGGCGGGTTTGGCCTGCCTTTTAGTGTGGTCGGCCGTCCTGCTGAAGATAACGCTCCTCGGAACGGTGCCGGTTGGCTGACGATTTCGCCAGACTACTTCCGAGTTTTCAAAATCCCGCTCATTCGTGGACGATTCTTCACCGATCAGGACAGTGGCGGCTCGACCGGGGTAGTGATCATTAATCAGGCGATGGCACGGAAAGTCTGGCCCAAGGGCGATCCGCTCAGTGATCACTTGTTGATTGGACATGGTGTCGGTCCGGAATTTGAAGAGCCACCCCGGCAGGTCGTCGGGATTGTAGGCGACGTTCGCGAAGCCAGCCTGGGGCAGGATCCTGAGCCGATGATGTACGTTCCGACGGCTCAAGTTACCGATGGCGTCACCGCGCTCAACGCGCGCATTGCACCAATCGCTTGGGTCGTCCGTACCCGCGTCTCTCCAGAATCATTGCGTCCGGCAATTTCAAAGGCACTGCTCGAAGCGAGCGGCGGCTTGCCGGTTGCCGACATTCGCTCGATGAATGAAGTCGTTGTCCGTTCCACGTCACGCGAGAATTTCAACATGTTGCTTTTGACGATCTTCGCTGGATCAGCCCTCTTACTGGCGGCGATCGGAATTTATGGGCTGATGGCGTACTCGGTGCAACAGCGCACTCAGGAAATTGGAATTCGCATGGCGTTGGGTGCGGAGAAGGGCGCGGTCAGGAGCATGGTGATATTTCAGGGCGTTCGACTGGCCGTGATCGGAGTAGGGATAGGGCTGGTCGCGGCGTTCGGCCTGGCGCGTCTTCTGACCAGCTTGTTATTTCAGACCAAAACCTGGGATCCGGTGTCGTTCGCGCTAGTGCCTGTTCTGTTGATCGCGGTTGCTGTAATCGCAGTTTGGCTGCCGGCTCAACGGGCGATTCGTGTCAATCCGGTAGATGCATTGCGTTACGAGTGAGGAGCCGAAAATGATTAACCCATTTCAATACATTCGCTACACGCTCCGGCAGTTGCGCAAAAGTCCGGCGTTCACCGCGGTCGCAATCATTACTCTAGCGCTCGGAATTGGCGCGAACACGGCAATCTTTAGCGTGATCTACGCGGCGCTGCTCGCACCCATGCCGTATCCGGACGCTGACCGCCTGGTGATGGTGTGGTCGAAGATTTCTCAGGGGCGAAATAGCGTCTCTGCCGGTGACTTCCTCGATTGGAAGCGTCAGAACACGACCTTCGACGACTTGGAAGCGTGGACCGGCAACCAATTCAATCTCGCCACTCCTGAGCAGCCGGAGATGGTGCAGGCGCGCGTGGTGAGTCCGGGCTACTACCACATGCAAGGCTTCGGATTTTTCATGGGACGGGATTTTGTTGACCAGGAAAGTGTCCCTGGGAAGGACCACGTCGCCATTCTGACTCACAAGACCTGGGAACGCCTGGGTTCCAACCCGAAGATTATCGGCACTGCCATTCACCTCAACAACGAGCCCTATATCGTGGTTGGAGTGTTCGCGCCGGGAATGGCGGATCGGCTTACTGGTGGCGACGTGAGCGTGCCCCTGGCTTTCAAGCCGCAGCAATTGAACCACGACTTTCATCAGCTGCTGGTAATGGGGAAACTCAAGCGCGGAGTAACTCTGGCGCAAGCCCAGGCGGATATGAACGCGGTTACTGAGCACATCGCCCAGGACTTTCCGAAGTCTAATAAAGGGTGGGGAGCCAGCGTTGAACCGCTGCACCTCGATTTTCTTCGCCCTGAGCTCATCAGGAACCTGTGGCTGCTAATGGCTGCCGTGGTGTTCGTGCTGCTGATTGCCTGTGTCAACGTGGCCAATCTCCTGCTGGCGCGCGGCCTCTCGCGAACCAAAGAGGTTGCGGTCCGGACTTCGCTGGGCGCAACCCGTCGTCACGTCTTCGCTCAATTCCTTACCGAGAGTTTGATTATGGCAGCCGTGGGCGGAGCTGCCGGCATCGCCTTCGGCGTGGTGATGTTGAAAGTTCTGATGGCCAAGATCCCATTCGATCTACCTTCCGAAGCCGACATCAGGCTTAGCATTCCAGTCTTGCTTTTTACTCTGGCAGCCACAACGTTGGCCGGGATTTTGTTCGGCTATGCGCCGGCCTGGCACGCGTCCCGGATCGATCCTAACCAGGCCCTGAAGGAGAGCGGACGCGCGGTCACGGGCGCGGGCAAGAACCGCCTGCGCAGAATCCTTGTGATCTCTGAATTTAGTCTGGCCTTGACACTCTTGGCTGCTTGCGGCCTTGCGTTGCACAGCCTGTGGAATGTTACCAAGATCGATCTGGGAATCCGCAGAGACCACCTTCTGACCTTTTTTCTTCCGGCGTCGGATAAGCGCTTCACTCATCCGGATGAAATCAATCCTTATTACCGGCAGATTCTGGAGAAGATTCAGGCCGTCCCCGGGGTCGTAAATGCTACTGCTTCCACCGGTGGGCCGCTCCAGGGAACTTTCGGAGGGATGTACTTCAGCGTTTCCGGAAAACCGGTCAGTGATCCTTCGCTGCGCCCAAGTTCTCCGTTTCAGATGGTCACGCCTGGATACTACGGTACTTACGGAATTCGAGTCGTACGCGGACGCAGTTTCACCGATCAGGACTCCGCCAGTGCCGCTCGAGTTGCGATGGTGAACGAAAATTTCGTACGCCGCTACTTGCCGGGCGTGGATCCTTTAACGCAAACCGTCTCCATCGACCAGTTAGTCCCAGGCGAGACCCGGACGGGAGCGGCTATCGCGTGGCAGATCGTTGGCGTTTTTCATAACGTTCGGACCAACGGGTTGCGCAACGATGACGACCCTGAGATTGATGTGCCCTTCTGGCAGAGCCCGTGGCCGCAGGCAGGAATTGCGGTGCGCACTACCGGGGATCCGGAAAGCATGACCAAGAGCATCGCAGCGGCAATTCATTCGATAGATTCTGAACTGCCCCTGGCTGGCGTCATCACCATGGACCAGCTTCTCGATCGGGCTCTTCTCGGGGATCAGTTCATTGCAAGTCTGTTTGGAAGTTTCGCGCTCCTCGCACTCACCCTGGCTGGGGTTGGAATCTACGGAGTTATGTCCTTCGGCGTAACTCAACGCACTCATGAGATTGGTTTGCGGATCGCGTTAGGCGCAGAACGGCGGGAAGTTTTGGCATTGGTGCTACGCGAAGCTTTTCTCTTGGCTTTAGGCGGCCTGGGTGTCGGTCTAATCGGAGCCATCATTCTTGGGAGCGCGATGCGAACCACCCTGTACGGGGTGGGCACAGTGGATCTCGGCGCTTTCACCGTGGTGGCGTTGGTTCTGCTGGCTTCGGCACTGATTGCTTCTTACATCCCGGCACGGCGTGCGGCCAAAGTCGATCCCATGGTGGCGCTGCGGTACGAGTGAGAAATATTTGCGAATGCTATTTAGGAAATACGAATGAACGGAATATTACAGGACCTTCGCTACGCGCTGCGCCAGTTGCGCAAGAACCCGGGATTCACGGCGGTAGCGGTGGTGACTCTTGCACTGGGCATTGGCGCGAACACGGCTGTGTTCAGCGTGATGAACGCGGTCTTGCTGCGATCACTTCCCGTGCACGATCCGCAGCGGCTCTACTATTTGAAAATTGGTGGTGGGGACCATCCCCCGCGTGCAACAACCACCGGTAATGACAACATCTCGTTTTCCGAACCTGTCTTCGAAGCCCTCCGGCAACGCCAGGATATTTTCGAGGACCTCGTGGCCTATGCGCCGCTAAGTGTTCGAAAGGTCGCCGTGCGTTATGGAGAGGCACCGGAGGAAGCCGAAGGCGACGAAGTCAGCGGTAATTTCTTTTCTGGCTTGAGCGCGGGCATTGCCCGCGGGCGCGGCCTTACTCCCAACGATGAACAGACGCACGCTGCGGTTGCAGTGATCAGCTATGACTACTGGACGCGGCGCTTTGCTCGGAACTCCTCGACGGTAGGCGAAACGCTCTTCGTCAAAGGCGTTGCCTTCACGATTGTTGGTATTGCGGCCCCGGGATTTCGCGGAATTGAAGAGGGCAGCTCTACCGATTTTTGGGTGCCGCTGCAAACTCGAGCGGAATTGAACGCCTGGGGCGAGTCACCTGAACAGTACAGTCTTTACGGTTCGCCAAGGTGGTGGTTCCTACAGCTGATTGGACGGCTGCGCCGCGACGTTTCGCCGGCCCAGGCGCAGAGTGCGCTGCAGTCCACTTTTGGGGAAGCGGCGAAAATTGGTGTCGGCGATATCGATCCAAAAGAGTGGAAGCCGTTGCTTGATTTCGATCTGGCAAAAGGAATCGAAGGATACAACCAGGACTATCGAGATCCGGTGCGGATGCTCATGGGATTGGCAGCGCTGGTATTGCTGATTGCATGCACCAATGTGGCGCTCTTGCTGGTGGCGCGCAATGAAGCCAGGCAGCGGGAATTCAGCCTGAAGATGGCAATCGGCGCCGACAAGGCGCGGGTTTTTCGACAGTTGCTCACCGAGAGTTCATTGTTGGTAACGGCGGGTTCTGCGATTGGTTGGGGCTTCGCAATCTTCGCGACTCGTGCCTTAGCCGATTGGGCGGAGATCGAAAGCGGGCTTGACCCCGACCGCAACGTGCTGCTGTTCACACTGGGCACTTCAGTACTGGTGGCGATTGGTTTTGGCCTTGCTCCCCTCTGGAACGCAGTACGGCTTCCGATCTCCGGCGTTTTGCGGGCCACGAGTACAGGCCTAACGCAAGCTCGACGGCGCGCCCTTGGTGGCCGAATTCTCATGTCTTCGCAGCTGGCGATCTGCCTGTTGTTGTTGATGGCTGCGGGCCTTCTGCTGCGCACCTTGCGAAATTACGAGACCCAGGACCTTGGAATGAGGACAGAGGGGCTGCTGGTTTTTGGCGTCACTCCGCTGCATGCGCGTACCTCGCAGGAAACGGTGGCGTTCTATCACACCCTGCTCGACCGCGTTCGCGTACTGCCCGGCGTAGAAGCGGCAACGTTTATGCAGAACCGCCTGGGTGCAGGCTGGGGCTCCAACAATAACAACGAGGTGTTGGATGGTATTCACCTTCAGCAAAAATTTGGATCCAAAGGAACGGTGCGAAGTAATAAGGTTGGGCCGGACTACTTCAGCGTGCTCGGCGTACCGATCTTTCAAGGCCGAGACATTTCTGACGCGGATACCGAGACATCTGCACCCGTTGCTATCGTGAACGAAACTTTCGTCAAACGTTTCCTGCCCAGCACCAACCCGTTGGGGCACAAGCTTTCCGGCCGAACAATCGTTGGGGTAGTGAAGGACAGCAAATACGAGAATGCCTTTGAGCTACCGATTCCGACGGCCTACTATCCCGGTTTTCAGACCTTTAAAGCGGGAGTAACTGTGCACGTAGAAATCAAGTGTTTCGGTGAGGCGCTGAGTCTGCTGCCGACGGTCGGTAAAGCGATTCACGAGATCGATCCCAACATTCCGCTGGAACGGCCGATGACCCAGCAGGCTCAATTTGAGGAGTCCTATTCCGATCATAAAATGTTTGCCCGCCTGGGAGGATTTTTCGGAGGTTTAGCCGCGCTACTGGTGGCGACCGGGCTTTACGGAACGCTCTCGTACCGCACCAATCGTCGGACCAGCGAGATCGGGATGCGTATGGCTTTCGGCGCACAGCGCGGCCAAGTCCTGTGGATGGTCATGCGTGACAGCCTTGTGGTCTGCGCGATGGGCCTGGGTTTCGGCCTGCCGTTGACATTTCTTGGCGCGGGTTTGATGGGCTCGATGCTGTACAAAGTGTCCCCGCTCGATCTTGTGAGCTTAGGTTTAGCGATGAGTTGCGTCGCGTTGGTCGCGGTTGCAGCATCGTTTCTGCCGGCACGCCGGGCGGCCAAGGTCGATCCCATGGTGGCCTTGAGATACGAGTGAGGAAAATCTTATGAGCGGAATACTTCAAGATCTTCGCTACGCGCTGCGGCAGTTGCGCAGGAACCCAGGCTTTATGGCAACTTCTGTTCTGACGCTGGCGCTCGGGATTTGCGCCAGCCTGGCCATATTCGGTTTTGTCGATGCCGCCCTGCTCACGCCACTGCCGTATTCCAATCCGGACCGATTGGTCGAGGCGACCGAAAGTGTCGCAATGATGCCGCGCGCCGATCTGTCATACCCCGACTATCTGGATTGGAAGCGGCTCAACCAGGTTTTTAGTTCCCTGGATGTCTATAACCAAACCGGACACCTGCTGCGCACTGCTACAGGAACTGAGCCGGTCCACGGGGCAGTGGTAAGCGACGGATTTTTCCGCACACTGGGAGTTGATCCGCTTTTCGGCCGCGACTTTTATACCGGCGAAGATCTGCCGGAAGCCCCGCAAACCGTGATATTGAGTTATGGCGCCTGGCAGAAGCGTTTTGCCGGACGCAAAAATGTGACCGGTGAAACCGTCACGCTGAGCGGAGTCCCTTACACCATCGTGGGGGTGATGCCGCAGAGCTTTCAGTTCTCTCCCGCGGGGAACGCCGAGTTCTGGACGACGCTGCACGCGTCGGATCCGTGCGGTCAGCGGCGGAGTTGTCACAACCTTACTGGAATTGGTCGCCTTAAAGACGGAGTTACAGTTGCCACGGCCCGTTCCAATATGGAGGCGATCGCCCGCCAGTTAGAGATGCAGTACCCGGCCGACAATCGCGGTCAAGGCGCGTTTGTGGCGAACCTCTCCGACGTGATATTTGCCGATCTCCGTCCCGTGCTGTTAGCGCTGCAGAGCGGCGCGGGTCTGTTGTTGTTGATTGCTTGCGTCAACGTGTCTAGCTTGTTGCTGGTCCGTTCCGAGGGCCGCAAACGTGAAATGGCAGTACGCGGTGCACTCGGAGCCTCGCGTACCCGGCTGATTCGGCAGTTTGCAACCGAAGGAGTGCTTCTGGTGATCGCGAGCAGCGTACCCGGAATACTCGTAGCGCGCGCGACTATGCAGATCCTGAAGGGAATGATCTCGCAGGACGTGCTGGACTACATGCCCTATCTGCAGACACTCGGGCTGAGTCTGCATGTCCTGGAGTTTGCTGCCGTTCTTTCGATCGGCGCTGTGGTTTTGTTTTCTATAACTCCGATGATTCGCCTGCCCTTCCGGCAATTACGCGAGGGGTTGACAGAAGGTGGTCGTGGTTACGCCGGAACTCTATGGCGGCGTTTTGGGGCAAATCTGGTGGTTGTAGAACTGGCGCTGGCGGTGGTGTTGCTCGTGAGTGCCGGGCTGCTGGGCAAGAGCTTGTATCGCTTGCTCCATGTTGAAGTCGGTTTTCAGCCTGACCATCTGGCGACGCTCTCCGTTGCGCTGTCTGACGCCGACTATCCCAAAGACCAGCAGCAAGTGGCGGCAGAGCGGCAGATCACAAACCGCATCGCAAGCTTGCCGGGCGTGGAATCCGTTGGCGTCACCAGCATGTTGCCCGTAAGTCACAACGGCAACACCGTTTGGATTCGCGTCGCCGGCCGGCCTTATAACGGCGAGCACAACGAAGTAAACCGGCGTGAGGTGAGTCCCGCACTTTTCGCAACCCTGCGCGCGAAGTTATCGCTGGGGCGTTACTTTACCGAACTCGACGACACTTCAAAGCCTCGCGTCGCGATGGTGAATCAGGCGTTTGCGCGAAAATATTTTCCCGGTGAAGACCCAGTCGGTAACAAAATCGGCGACACCTCTCTTTCGCCTGATTCCATCGCCGAAATTGTTGGCGTGGTCGAAGACGTTAAAGACGGCTCGCTGGATTCAGAAATCTGGCCAGCGGTGTATTACTCATTCAATCAGAGCCCGGATACATACTTCTCTCTTGTGGTGCGTACATTGCAGTCCGAGCAATCGCTCTTGCCGGAGATGGTGAACGTCATCCGTCAGATTGACCCTGGCATCGGAACTTTGGATGAAACAACCATGCCGGCACGCATCACCAATTCGCCAACCGCTTACATACATCGTTCCTCGGCCTGGCTGGTTGCGGGATTCGCGTCTCTGGCTCTGCTGCTAGGAGTTGTCGGTCTCTACGGAGTTATTGCTTATTCCGTGGGACGCAGAACGCGGGAGATCGGCGTGCGCATCGCGCTGGGGGCCCAACGCTCTTCCGTGTATCAACTCGTGATGAAGGAAGCGGCCTGGCTGACAGCGATAGGAGTTTCCGCAGGGCTGCTCTGCGCGGTAGCAGCCGCAATCTCGATACGCAGTCTGCTCTTCGGAGTTCAGGCATGGGATGCCGCCACTCTGGTTGCAACTGCCGTGGTGCTGGGCATCGCTTCTCTGCTTGCAAGCTATGTGCCGGCACGCCGCGCGGCCAAGGTCGATCCCATGGTGGCGCTGAGGTATGAGTGATGACAGAGTTTCATAACTAGGAAAGACATGAGCGGAATTATTCAAGACGTTCGCTATGCAGTACGGCAGTTGCGCAAAAGCCCCGGGTTCACGACCGTCGCCGTGCTCACGCTTGCGCTCGGCATCGGGGCCAACACCGGCATTTTCACACT
>Ga0075426_10000472_pt1 | contig 27733 bp, 23 predicted proteins | sample SoiMethybrSBSTD5_FD_75304 | JGI IMG/M metagenome (GOLD analysis project Ga0075426, IMG submission 75304) | Bulk soil microbial communities from a Populus tree surrounding site in Tennessee, USA - Soil MetaG P. TD hybrid SBSTD5 | ecosystem: Environmental > Terrestrial > Soil > Tree plantation...
CGCTTGCCGAAGTCATAGGCGGTTTCATAAACATCGTCGGAGGTGGTGATCGTGCGCACCACTTCCACGAGTTTCATCAGAGGAACTGGGTTGAAGAAATGGAGGCCCACGAATCGTTCTGGCCTTTTTGTCGCGGTCATCAGCTCGGTTATGGAAATGGAGGAAGTATTGCTGGCGAAAATGGCGTCTTTTTTAACGATGGAATCAAGAGCCGAGTAGATCTTCCGCTTCTCCTCGGCGTTCTCGATCACCGCCTCGATGATGAGGTCGCAGTCGGCCAGGTCTTCCCGGCGCGTGCTGCCCTTCAGCCGGCCCCGGACCGCCTGCGGCGTCTCTTTCAGCGAGCCTTTCTCGGCCAGTTTGGCCAGCGACTTCTCGATCCCGGCAAAGCCTTTGTCCAGAAATTTCTGCTCGACTTCGAGCACGGTCACCTCAAATCCTGCGGTCGCGCTAACCTGCGCGATACCAGAGCCCATCAACCCGCAACCCAGCACGCCCACTTTTCTGATCTGCATGTTCGTTCCTCAACCAAATCTAGCGCCGGCATCTTGCCGGCTGTCGGCGGACGTCCTGCCCGCCGTGTGAACTGGGATGCGGCGCTATCCCAGGCTTTCCACGATCACCGCAATGCCCTGCCCGCCGCCAATGCACGCCGTCGCCAGCCCGTACTTCTTCTTTTTGCGCCGCAACTCGTAGAGCAGGGTGATCACCAGCCGGGTGCCCGTCGCGCCCAGCGGATGTCCCAGCGCGATGGCTCCGCCATTTACGTTGACTTTATTGCGGTCCAGGCCCAGCTCTTTTTCCACGCCCAGATATTGCGCGGCAAAGGCCTCATTGACTTCCACCAGGTCAATGTCGTCCAGCTTGAGCCCCGCTTTTTGCAGCGCAAGCCTTGAAGCCGGCACCGGACCGCGGCCCATCAACTTGGGTTCAACCCCGGCAATGCCCCAGCTCACCAGCCGTCCCAGCGGCTTAAGCCCGCGCTTCTGCGCTTCTTCCAGCGGCAACATCACTACCGCCGCTCCGCCATCAACAATGCCGCTGGCATTCCCCGCAGTTACCGTGCCGTTTTTTCCGAAGGCCGGCCGCAGCTTCGCCAGGCCTTCCATAGTGCTGTTCGATCGCCGGTGATCGTCTTCGCTGAACATCTCTCCGGTCAGGTCGCCGCGTTTGTTCTTGAGCTGCACCGGCACGATTTCTTCCTGCAGGCGCCCGGCTTTGTACGCCGCGTCCGCCAGTTGTTGCGAGCGCAGCGCAAATTCGTCCTGCTCTTGCCGCGTTATGGCCTGCTGCTCAGCATAGAGTTCGGCAGTGTTGGCCATGTAGAGCCCGCATTGCGTATCCAGTAGTGCCACCATCAACGAGTCTTCCAGCTTGCCTTCACCCAGTCCGAAGCCATAGCGTGCTCCGCGAACCACGTGCGGGGCCTGCGACATGGACTCCATGCCTCCGGCCAGCACCACCTTGGCCTCGCCCAGCTGCATCATCTGTGCCGCGCTCACGATGGCCTGCATGCCCGAGCCGCACAGCCGATTCACGGTCAGCGCTGGAGTCTCGATCGGCAGCCCTGCCTTGAGCGCCACGTGCCGCGCCCCATAAAGTGCGTCGCCGGAGGTCTGCTGCGCGTTGCCCATCACGCAGTGGTCGAACTCCTGGGGATCCAACCCGGCACGCTGCATGGCGCACTTGCCCGCAATCGCGCCCAATTCCTGGGCCGTGAAATATCGCAGCTTGCCTGCCTGATAATCCGCCATCGGAGTGCGCGCTCCGCTCACAATGGCGATTTCATTCACCTTTAACATCGGGGAACCTGCCACAGGGAATTGGTCCGGCCGCAGCCAAACTCATCAGTCTAGCAACTGCGGGGCGGGGTTGGCGAGAGGCAGGTCAATCCGGCATGGAACACAGCCAGGCAGTGAAAGCGGCTCTTCATTTGTCAGGTTGAAAAAATCGGATTTCCGTTTGCCTCTGTGTCTCTGTGGTGAACACCTGGCTTAGTGCCGCGGGCCTGGCGAAACCGGCTCGGCCTTGCGCCAGTTCCAGACGTTATAGGCGTAAAGCCCCAGGCAAAATACGTTGGCGGGAATAAAGCCGAATTGGGCGGTGTTTTTGGCGATCACACAAACGACGACGCTGTTCACGCCGGCCAGCACCCAGCCATGCCAGTAACGTTTCCCAATCAAAACAGTGGAGAGCACGGTAAGCAGGCAGGAAATGTAATCAAGTCTCAGCACGGCCGTTGAATCCAGCTTCCTCATAGTAAGTCCGACGGCAGGCGGAGCCCAGATTACGAATGTAATGGAATCTCTGGAGTTGATGATTGATGATTTCAGATGGACGATTTTAACGGTGTCTCTGTGCCTCTGTGGCAAGAAGCGCTACGCGGCAGCGTCCTCAAATTCGGACTTCAAAGCGCACACCTTGTTGCTGGCGCTTCGTGCCCGTTCCATCGCCGATTCCACCCGGTTGATCACTTCAGTGACAATGTCGGCAGGATCGAAGGTTGGCCGCATCACTGCTTCTGCCACGCCGACGTTGGTGGGCGGAGGCGTATCGCGCCCAGGCAAGCGCACATCGGCCAGGATGCGGCGCAGCTTTTCCAATGCCAGCAGCGCCCCGCGTTCCGGCGTATCGGCCAGGATGAGCGCGATCGTCGTCAGGTCGTAAAGCACGGCCACGTCAGCCTGCCGGATGTGGGTGGAGATGGACTGGCTCACTTCCCGCATCAGGGCTTCCACCGCGTTCTGCCCGAACTCTTTGAGCATGGCGGCGCCTTTGCCAAACTCTATCAGCATTACTGTGGTGGGCGTGCCCTGCTGCGAGGAGCGCGCCACCTCCGACATCAGCACATCCGTGTAGGAAGCTCGCTTCAGTAGGCCCGATTTCTCATCGGTCACCGACAGGTTGCGCACCAGGCGGCGCAGGCGGGCGTTGTGCAACGCCAGCACGATCTGGTCGCTCAGCGTGCGCAGCAGTAGCAGGTCACTGGGCCGCCAGTCCGCTCCCGCGGGGCTTTGCAGAATGAGCACGCCTACCTGGTCGGCGCCATCGCTCAAAGGCAGCAGCATCAACGCGCCCGCACCCATGGAATTCAGCTCTCCCGCAATCCCGCTCAGGTCCGGCTCCTTGGCCGGCTCGGCAATGATTACCGCCCCGCGCTGCATGGCGAAATCGTGTAGCCCCGAGAGCAGCCTCACCCGCACCGGCAGATCTGAAGGCTGGATTCCCGCGCCCGCATATTCTAGTACCAACGACGGTGGCTTGCCGGGACTGCGCAGGCCGCCAATGCACCGGAGAGCTCCCCAGCGCATCCCAATCTCGTTCAGAGCCGCACCCACAACGCTTTTTACGTTGGCCTGCTGGTAGAGCTTGCGCGCGGTTTCAGTTACCCACTGCAGGCTGTTGACCTCGAGGTCCGGCTCTTGGCTGGCCGGGCCGGCCCGGCGTTCGGCCATGCCTTCAGTTGGTTCCTTGACGGGTATCGGAACGATGCTGCTGGTACTCGCCGGCCCCGCACCCGCTGCCGCACCCGCTGCGGCCGCGGCTACTGCCGCGGGCGGCGCCTCCTCGCCCGTGTACGTGGGCATTAATCCCACATTCATGTACAGCCGGCGCAGTTCCTCATTGCGGTCCTCTTCGTGGGGGAACAACTGCTGGATTCGTAGCAGCCGCTCTTGCGCTTTGGTGCGCATCCCGTACTGCACCAGGATCTCCGCCTGCAGCATCAGGTCCTGCAGCATGCTGTGTTCGTCGGCTTCTTCTTCCTGCTGCTGCGTCTCGGTAGGCTTACCTGCCGCGGTGAAGCGCCCGCCGATGGCGTTCAACCGCGTCTCCGGAATTTTGCCCCGCAGCATCTCCAGCCGGCTGTGGTGGCCGGGTTCGTAGGCGTCCACCTCCGCGGCGCGGTCCAGGACCTCTCCCGCCTTCACGAAGTTTCCCGCCGCATAGTAAAGATCGAACAGCTTGATCAGGGTCTGGCAGTAATCGGCTTCGCGGTTGGAACCGTTGAACAGTTCCGCCATGTACTCCAGCATTTCCACCGAAGGCCGATGCTGCTCCAGCAACTGGCTGAGCATGCCTACGTATTCCCGCCGGCTGCCCTTGCTGCGCAGGAAACGCTCCAGCTTGCGGGCCAGGGCCACCGCCGGCGCATCCTGCTGCGCGTCAATCAGGGCCGCCACCAAATCCACAATTTGCTGGGTACGCTCCGGATTCTGCTCGAACAGTCCCCACAGAATCGGTTCCGCCTCCGCCAGCCGCCCCGCTCCCATAAGGGCCCGCCCATAAAGGTCCCGCACCTCGCCGTCAGCTTTCTCCCGGTCCTTCATCAGCGGCTGCAACACCTGCAGCGCCTCGAGGAAGTTGTTCTGCTGCACCAGCATGCGCCCGTACGCGAGCGCGGCGTCGGCATTGTTCTGGTCAGCACGATAGGCGCGTTCATACCAGGGCGCGGAGTTTCCCCCGGACTTCTGCTCCAGTTCCCCCACGCTCAGGAAACACACGCATGCCTTCTTGCCTTCGCCGATCTCCAATGCCAGTTCGCCGGCACGCCAGAAGTTCTGCCCCGAGGGGTCAAGGAAGACAATCCGCTCCAGCACCGCCAGCGCCCGCTTGTTGTTGTGTTGGGCCGTGAAGCCGGCCAGCGCCGCCTCGTAGGACTCCAAAGCTTCCTTTTTGTTATTGCTCTCAATGAATTGCGCGTAGCGGAAAGTTTGCTCCAAACTGGGCTTGGCGAAGCGCGTCAGCTTCTTGTAGGTAAGCGCCGCGTTGGTGTTATCCCCTGCATCCGCCTGGCGATAGAACAGGTCGCCCAGCAACTTGGCCGCCTGCTGCGTGTCGTTTACCTGGATGTACAGGTCCGCTGCCGCCTGCCGGATCGTGTCGTTCTCCGGATCGTCCTGCAGGATGGCAACATACTCTTCCAGTGCCGCAGCGATCTTGCCTTTTTGCAGATACTTCTCGGCCTTCTCGCGCCGCTTCCCAATGTCGGATTTGTCCGAGCGTCTGCTGAGGTCAAGCATGGATGTGCGTCTGGGGGGACGTCTGAATTGTAGGCAGAACAGCCGTAACCAGCAATGCAGCGGAGGTACAACGCTGGTTACTAAAGTGTGGTGGGAAGGGCGGGCGTGGCGGCATTTTGGAACTTTCCCGTTCGCACGGAAACTTGGGGCCTCCGCCCGCTTCTGGTAATGTCGCCCCCATGCCTGCCAGCTCAGGCGGTCCCACCCAAGCCTCGGCGGATACCCGCGAAGCGGGCCTGCACCGGCAACTGACCGCCGGGCAGATGGCCATGGTGGGCGTGGGTGGTTCCATTGGCACCGGCCTGCTGCTCGGTTCCGGGGCCGCCATTCAGATTGCCGGCCCGGCCGTGATCTTCAGCTTCTTGGTGGCTGCATTCATCAGCTGGACCGTAACGGTGGCTTTCGGGGAGATGGCTAGCCTTCACCCTGCCGCCGGCTCCTTCGGCGTTTACGCCGAGCTCTACCTGAATTCCTGGGCTGGCTTCATCTCCCGTTATGGACTCTGGCTGGCCCTGGCCATTGCTATCGGCAGCGAAATGGTGGCTGCCGCAACCTACATGTCCTACTGGCTGCCCCAGGTCCATCCTCTGCTTTGGGTGGTTCTATTTTCCGCTCTGCTGGTGGGCGTGAATTTGCGCTCGGTGGGCGGATTTGGCGAAGTGGAGTACTGGTTCGCCATGGTGAAGCTGATCACCATTGTCGCATTCATCGTGATTGGCGCCGTGTTCCTGCTTGGCCGACGAGTGGCGCCGCAATACACCGCTCACGGCGGCTTTTTTCCCAGGGGCATTTGGGCTCCGGGTGCCGCCATGTCATTCGCACTGTTCACCTTTGCGGGCGTGGAGATGGTGGCGGTGTCCTCCGGCGAATCCCGCTCTGCTGCCGATATGCCGCGCGCCGTGCTCACGACTTTCGCGATTCTGACCTTTGTCTATCTCGGCGCCATTGCCATCCTGGTCGGCGTCATGCCGTGGAATGGGGCCGGGGTGACGGAAAGCCCGTTCGTCAGCGTGTTTCGCATTGCCGGCCTGCCCGCCGCTTCCCACATCATGAACTTCGTGGTGCTGACCGCCGCTCTTTCGGGTGCGAATGCCAGCTTGTACGTGGATTCACGCATGTTATTTTCTCTGGCGCGCGGCGGCTATGCTCCCAGGCGCTTCGGCCGCCTCACTCGAGCCGGCGCGCCCCTGCTGGCTCTGCTGGTTTCCTGTTTCGGAATCGGGCTGGCCCTGATTTTCGAGCGCTGGGCGCCGCAATCGGCCTACGTTTCGCTGCTCGGCGCTGCCCTGTTCGGTGTCATGCTGGTGTGGCTGGTTACCCTTTCCTCCCACATCGCGTTCCGGCGCAGGCTTTCCTCCGCGCAACTCGCGGCGCTGCCCATGCGCCCGCGCGGGCGGGTATGGCTTTCGGTGGCCGGGCTCGTGGTTGTGCTGGCCTCACTGGCCGGAACCTGGTTCTACTCCCACCTGATCGTGATCAGCGGAGTCATCTACGTGGTTGTTCTCACCCTGTTCTACCTCGGCATGAAGAAATCGGGGCCAAACATTACAATGGCTGAGCCATGACTGACGACCTGTTGCGCTACCGCCCCGAGTTCCCCATCCTGGAGCGCACCACCTATCTGATCAGCAACTCGCTGGGCGCCATGCCCCGCGGGGTTTATGACGCGCTGCACAGCTATGCCGACACCTGGGCCAGCCTCGGCGTGCGCGCGTGGGAAGAGCGCTGGTGGATGCTGGCCGCCCAAGTCGGCGACCAGATCGGCGCGCTGATGAACGCGCCGCGCGGTTCGGTGGCCACCTTCCAGAATGTGACCACCTGCCAGGCCGTGGTGGCCTCCTGTTTCGACTTCTCCGGCAAACGCAACAAGATCGTATATAGCGACCTGAACTTCCCCTCCGTCATGTATTTCTGGGAAGCGCAGCGCAGCCGCGGCGCGCGCGTGCACATGGTCAAAAACGATGACGGCATCCATGTAGCCACCGAACGTTTACTTGACGCCATCGACGAAAACACGCTTCTGGTGCCGGTTTCGCATGTCATCTTCCGCAGCGCCTACATCAATGACGCTCGAGCCATTGTCGAGCGCGCCCACAACGTCGGCGCCCATGTGCTGCTCGATACCTTCCAGTCCCTGGGCACTGTACCCTTCGACGTGCAGCAACTGGAAGTTGATTTCGTCTGTGGCGGCGTTCTGAAATGGCTGTGCGGCGGCCCTGGCACCGCCTACCTCTACGTGCGCCCCGATCTGGGACGCAAGTTGGAGCCCCAGTACACCGGCTGGATCGCCCACGAAAACCCTTTTGCCTTTGAAATTGGCCCCATCCGCTATGGCGAACCGCCCTACCGCTTCATGAATGGCACCCCTAACATTCCCGCCCTGGAAACGGCTGGTCCCGGGCTGAAGATTGTCTCCGAAATTGGAGTAAAAAAGATTCGCGAGAAATCCACCCGCCAGACCACCCGCCTGATCGAACTGGCCGACCAGCACGGCTGGCGCGTGAACACGCCCCGCGACCCCAAGCGGCGCGGAGGGACCGTTTCCATTGACATGCCTAACTCGCAGGAAGTTTGCGCCGAACTGCTCAAGCGCGGCATCCTGGTGGACTGGCGTCCCAAGGCCGGCGTCCGCTTTTCTCCCCACTTCTACAACAGCGACACGGAACTGGAGACCGGCATCGCCGCGGTCGAGGAAATCCTGCACGCGCGCCCAGCCTTGGCGCATTAGTAACTTTGTGGAGTGGGACGCCCTCACCCGGCCAGCCGGGATACAGACCCTTGCGCCGCTCTGTCCGGTTCCGGATTACGAGGGTAACGGTTCCCGCATTTCTCGCGTGCAAGTAGCCCTGTTTTCCGGCACCATACGCTCGTAGATGCTTGTCCGTATTGCCAGCCCGGCGTTGCTGGCCTCCACCTCCGCGGCCAACGACCCCAGTGTTTATGCCCTCATCGGAGCCTTCGCCGGCGTGTATCTTTTCTATCGCGGCTTCCGCATGCTGCAGCGCAAGCGCCTGATCGCGGACACGCCGACCTCCAAGATCCGCAGCGCCGCCATGGGCCTGGTAGAAGTCAGCGGGCTGGCCAATGGGCCCTACACCATTCCCGCTCCCGCCAGCCAATTACCCTGCTACTTCCATCGCACCATGGTCTGGATTTACGTCCAATCGGGCAAAAACAAGCGATGGAAGAAGGTAGTGGACGAGCGGCTGCAAGTCCCCTTTTACCTCGAAGATGAGACCGGCCGCGTGCTGGTGGACCCCAGCGACGCGGAATTGGACCTCCATCGTGATTTCCAGCAGGAATATCAGCATGGCGTGTTTCAGGACGATCCCATTCCTGCGAACGTCTCGCGCTTCCTGGCCATGCACGGGGTTTCCCGCGACCACCCCATCAAGGTCGAGGAGTACTGTATTAAGCCCAAGAACGCGCTCTTCATCCTGGGCACGCTGGCGGATAACCCCGGCATCGAGGTGCGCGCAATCCCGGTGCGCTCCGACAGCCCGGACGCAGCCTGGCGCAAAGTCGCGGCTGGAAACATCCGGCAGCGCCCTGCCCCGCCCCCGCCTGACGAGAAGGAATTGCAGGCACGAGCCGCCTTCGCCGCCGCCATGGGTTTTCATGCACCCGCGCAGATGCCACATGCCGCGGTCCTGCCACAACACCAAATCAAGCCAGTGGTGGAAGTTGACGAGGAAGAGAAGCATCGCCGCGAACTGTTCGTGGCCGGGCTCATGGGCAGCAATCCGCAATGTTCCGCCCCCGCTGCGGCTTACATCGCTGCGGCAACCGGGTCCCAGGCACCGCCGCAGAATCAGCAGCATGCCTCGGCGCCGGTAGATCCCGAGGAGCAGAAACGCCGTCAGTTGGCTATGTCGTCCCTCTTCGGCGCCGCTGCGGTCGCGGCCACAGCAGTCGCGACTGGGCCAAGCGCGCCTGCTGGAGCGGGCCCCATGGCGCTGCCCACTCAGCCTGCCGTTCCCTTCGACCCGCACCCCTCGGTAGCGCTCATGAAGGGTAGTCATAATCCGACTTTCCTGATTTCCTGGCACAGCCAGCGAGATTTGCTTGCCGAGCTGAGCTGGAAATCGGCTTTGTACATCTGGGGCGGACCGATTCTGACGCTGGCATGCGTCGCATTTGTACTGAGCCGGCTTGGCTTGTTGTAGCTGTTCGTCAGTCGTTGGTCTTTGGCAGTTATGGTTGTTCGCTCCCGCTTTTGGTCCGGAGTGGTAAAAAGGATTTCGGAAGGGCCAGCTTTAGCTGTGCCGTAAAGCGATCGACCGCTGAGGGTCCTTTTAGGAGTATTTTGAGCTAGAACACCAAGTACCAGCTACCCTGGAGAAACCATGCAAATTGTGATCTTACTGGCGCTTCTGTTCCTGGTGGGCGGCCTGGTGTGGTACCTGGTCACGATCTACAACGGCCTGATTGAGCTGAAAAACGACATTGATAAGGCCTGGGCAAACATAGACGTGCTGCTGAAGCAGCGCCATGACGAACTCACCAACCTGGTTGCCGTCTGCAAAGGCTACATGGAATTTGAGCGCGATACCTTCGAAAGAATCGCGCAGGCGCGTTCCCAGTACGACCGCGCCGTCACCGTCACCCAGAAGGCACAGGCTGACCAAACCATGACTCAGGCCACGCGTGGCCTGCTGGCGGTGGCCGAAAATTACCCTCAACTCAGGGCCAGTGACAACTTCCTGCAGTTACAGAAACGTATTACCGAACTGGAAAGCGAGATCGCCGACCGCCGCGAGTTCTACAACGATTCCGTCAACACCTACAACATCCGCATTCAACAGGCGCCGGACATGATTGTGGCCGGCCAGATGCACCTGCAGCCGCGACAGATGTTTAAAGTCGAGGAAGCTGACAAGACCAATGTGCCCATGGTGTTTTCAACCGGCGCAAGGTAGGGGCAGCTTCGCTAGCCCAGTCCAGCTAACCGATCCAGCACCTTGAAATTGTCGGCCACGGCAGCCAACGAGGTGAGATTGCGCCGGTCTGCCAAGGCTCGGATGGCGGCAATCATCCGGCCCTCGCCCAGCCGATCTACCGCATCTCCCAGGGAAACAGCAAAATGCAGCATTACGCTGGAATCCCGGTAGCAATCGGCGATGCACGCCGTGCACCCATCGCGCACCAGGGGCGTCTTGGCGAACTCCCACACTGAACACAACGGCTTGTTCCACGCATCGCAGCGCCACATGTCATAGTTCCAGTCCATGTAGAAGCTCTTATACCCGCCATAGCAGACGAATTTCTCCGGCTCTCCCCGGAGGTGGCGCTTCATGTCGGCAACCGAGGCACGCGGGTTATTCACGGGGAACGATTTGCGCAACTCGTCCACACCCTCGAAAGCATGAAGCAATTCGCTGTTGGAAAATTTCATCAGCTGCGAGTGATCCGACCAGGCTAGCGAGGAGGAACCCAGCCGCGCCTGCTGTGGGTAGGAGAAGGCCACAGCAACGAATCCCATGTCACGCAAAAATGGTGCCAGCGCGGCATAGTCTTCAACCAGCTTGCTCATGGCCACCTGTGCGATGGGAGTCATTCCCAGGGCCGGCATTTGCGCTGTCGCCGAACGGATCCGGCTAACCACTCCGCTCAGGCCGCGATTGCTTTCGTGAGCAGCAACGCTGGCCGCATCCAGGGAGACGTACACCGTCTTCAGGCCTGCCTCGGCCAACCGTTTCAGGCGTGTGGGCAGCAACCACCCGTTGGTGATGATGGCTGGCATCATGCCCATGGCAACCGCCGTCGCGATCATCTCTTCCAGACGTGGGTGCAGCAGCGGTTCACCTCCGAAGAAGCTTACGTAACGGATGCCACGCTCGCGCAGAATCTCAAGCGCGGAAGCGAACCGCTCCGCATCCATCCAGCGCAGATCGGGCACACGTCCCCGGGCGAAGTTGCAGAAATCACAGCTGGCATTGCAGGAGTTCGTAACGGCGATATTGCACAGCCCTGGGCCGCCGCGACCCACCATGCGCAGCACATCCCAAACCTGCGCCAGTTTTTTGGACACATTTCTCCTCAGGGGAACCGAACTGCTGCTCCCTCAGGACTGCCCGCAATTCGATTCGGGAAGGGGCAGGAGGTTTGTACCGACTGGTACGGGAGGAGTCCGTCGTCTCCGATCAGTGCTGAAAACAATCAACTTAGAGTTACCGTCCGCTCAAGTGAGGTCTCCACCGCCGTCCCACAATTCACATCGTTTGTCGCCACCACTGCCAACAGCATCGTAAAGCCGCTCTGAAACGCGGCATCCAGAAGCGCATTGACATTTCGCCTTCTATTCGCCCACAATGGATTCGCGATGTCGCTCACCAAAAAGCAAAAGGAAGTTTACGAATTCATTGACCACTTCGTGCAGGAGCACCAGCATTCGCCGTCCTTCGAGGAAATCGGCAAAGGCCTGAAGCTTAGCTCTTTGGCGACCGTCCACAAGCACATCAGTAACCTGGAGAAGAAGGGCCTGCTGAAGCGCGATTACAACCGCAGCCGCTCGATTGAGCTGCTGCCCCCGCGCGGCGGCCTGAAGCAGGCGCTGGGTTGGAATTCCGGAACTGTGCTGCCGCTGGTGGGGCGCATCGCCGCCGGCCGCCCGGTCGAGGCGCTGGAGAACCCGGAAACCATTTCTCTGGCTGATTTCACCCGCTCCCGCGACGTTTTCGTGCTCGAGGTCAGTGGCGATTCCATGCAGGATGAGGCCATCCTCGACGGCGACTACGTGCTGGTCGAGAAGAGCAAGGTCGCCCGCAATGGGGATATCGTGGTCGCGCTGGTAGATGGCACCGACACTACCCTGAAGCGCTTTTACAAAGAAGGCGATACCGTTCGCCTGCAACCCTCGAACGCCACCATGAAGCCGATCCTGGTGCCAGCTGCCGCCGTGCAGATCCAAGGGCGGGTGATCGGCGTACTCCGCAAGTACTAGCTGGCTAGCTATCTACCTGGCTAGCTGCGGGACCCGAGTTCTGTTGGTTCGCTGCCCCGAGTTGTACCGGCTGACTCCTGATTTCTACTGGCTGCTGCTCTGAGCTATAAGTCTCGTAAAACCAGCTTGCAGCGAGATTCTCGCAGGACCGCCGGTCAGTCACTCGGACCGAATGCCCAGCGCCGCAGGCGCGGCATAGTAACGCCCAGGACGGAAGTCCTGGGTAGGCATGCAAATAACAATTTCGAGCCCCGCAGGGGCGACACATCTCAAGCACCGCCCGTTTCGGAACAGCTCAACTGAGTTGCGACCGATCAGCCTGTGCGGCATCTAATCCAAGTGCTACGATAAAGTGGCGGTCGCGCCGGAGCGTGGCTGCGTTCGGGAGAGAAAATGGCATCCGAGGCGATATTCGAGGTAACTGATTCCAACTTTGATCAGTCCGTGCTCAAGTCGGACCAGCCGGTACTGGTGGATTTCTGGGCAGCCTGGTGCGGCCCCTGCCGTGCTCTGGCGCCAATTGTGGACGAAGTAGCGGCACAATACGGCGGGCGCGTGAAAATCGGCAAAATGGACGTGGACCGCAATCCCGCCACGCCCCAGCGCTACGGTATCCGTGGCATCCCCACCCTGCTGGTGTTCAAGGGCGGGCAGGTGCAGGAACAGATCGTCGGCTATGTACCCAAGGAGAAGATCGAGAAGGCGCTGGACAAGCAGTTGGGCCAAAATCAGGTGGCTAGTTCCTAGCTGCTGGCTTCCTGTGGTTTCGAGCGCTACGCCCTTCCGTGCCGCTTTCGTTTTTTGTTCGATGCTGCGTGCTGCTTACCCCCCGGTGTTCCCAGCACTGAGCCAAAATTAAAAGCGCCCTGAGCCTTTCAGCTCAGAGCGCCACGGCAGCCCTCCCCCAGAACTGCCAAACTACGAGATGGATGGTAAGGCGCACCCCGCGCACTGTAAACGTCACTAAAGTAATCGCCAAACACCAGCCCACTTTCCAGAATTGCAACAAATCCGGGCCGTTCAAATTGCCCCCAGTTGCGTTACGGTCTCCCGCAGGATGTTCCTCCAAGAATATGAATTAGCAGCAGATGTGCGTTGTCGCCTGCCCACAAGCTGCCCCCAGGTTACCGTAGTCATCTATCGTCGCCCGCCGGATGCCACTACCATGTTTTCACAGCCGCCGGCGACACTCTCAGGAGCTTGTCTCCCCGCAGCTGTGGAAGGTTACACATGGGCGCCAAATTACTCGATGTCATCACCCGCCGCCTGTGCTCGCACCAGTTTGCCTGGCCGCGGCGCAGGCCCGACGGCCGCTACTACCAGGTATGCGTGCTGTGCGGCGCGGAATACATGTACGACTGGAACTCCATGACCCGCACGGGCCGCATCGAGCCGGCAGGTCCCGGGCAGGCGCCCGCGGTCGCTTCGCACCGGGCACGGCGCCGCTCCAACTGGGTTCCCCGGGCCCGCCGCCTGCGCGTCCATTTGCCACTGGAGTACCGCGAAAAAAGTACTGAAACATGGCATACGGGCACGGTGGAAAACATCAGCCAATCGGGCATCCTGTTCCGGGCCAGCGAGGTGCTGACCCACGACACCGACGTGGAACTGGTGTTCGAGATGCCGGAAGAGATCACCGGCCAGCGCAACAGCCGCGTGCTGTGCCAGGGCTATATCGTCCGCGCCATCCGCGGCACCGCCACGAAGGGCTCGCATCCCAACCCCGCTATTGCGGCCGCCATTTCCGGCTATACCTTTTTGCCGGATCAGAACGCGGAGGAACCAGCGCCCGGAACCGTGCCATCGCAAAAAAAGTAGTTTGCCATCCTGCCTGGGTACCGCATTTGGGGCACACTCCGCATTTTCGACGTCCCCTGGACGGGGCTTGAAAAGTGCTTCAGTTGCGTCCTTCCACGTCGTCCCGGCTGGTTCCGTCCCTTCTAAGTAGTACAATTGCCGGCTTTGCGGAGGGCATCATGCGAGTCCTGATTACCGCCTGCACATTGCTGGCGCTGGTGGGCGTAGCCGCCGCGCAGGAAACCGAAACCGAGCGGCAGGCCGGCCGTGACGTGGTCCGGCAAATCCAGGAATTAGATCAGTCGCTGAATGTTCCGCAGCTGGTCGCCCGGCTTACCGCAGCCGACAAAGGCCGCGACCAGGTGCTAGTTCGCGTCAAACAACTCATGGACACGGAATTGTTGCCTCTGAGCGACTGGATCACCCAGCATCCAGAAATTGGCTTCCAGGAGGCTCAGGCGGTTGAAAAGCTCACCGCCTATCTGCAGGCCCACGACTTCGATGTCACCAAGGGCGTGGCTGGCCTGCCCACCGCCTTTGTCGCCAAGTATCGCCGTGGCACGCCGGGCCCCAATCTCGGCGTCATCGTGGAGTACGACGCTCTGCGCGGCACGAAGGGCGCTTTCCATGGCGACCAGCACAGCGCGCAAGGACCGGTGGGCCTGGCAACCGCCATCGCCGTGGCCGAATTCCTCACCCGCACCCAGACGCCCGGCACGGTGACCGTCTACGGAACGCCCGGTGAGGAAATGATGCCGCCGGAAGCCAAAACCGTCATGTTCGATGCAGGCGTGTTCAAAGGCGCCGACATCATTGTGCGCAGCCATTCCATGAACGCCACGCGGCGCGCGGCCCCGGGCTTTGGCACCTGCTGCATGAACATTGACGGGGTGAAGTACACCTTCTCGGGGGCGCCCGCCCACGAACTCACTTCCTGGAACGGACGCAACGCGCTGGAGGCGGTGATTAAGTTGTTCACCAACATTGATGCGGTGCGCAGCAACATGCGCCCGGAAACCCGCATTCAGGGCGTGATCACCGAGGGCGGCGCCGCTCCCAACGTTGTTCCCGATAAAACCGCCGCTGATTTCTACATCCGTTATCCCGATTCCGTTTACCTGGAGCAGGTCACCAACTGGGTGGACGATGCCGCGCGGGCAGCCGCCCTGGCCACTGGCACCAAGGTAAAGATTGACCATTACGGCCACGATCGCGATGGGATTTCAGAAGCGACGTTGCAGGAATTAGCCTTTGCCTACCTGAAACAGTTTGGCGCCACCGGAATTGAACCCGATCCCGGAAAACCCCAGGGCTATGAGGAAACCGGCAGCGTGTCCAGCCAGATTCCAGGCATTGAGATCATGGCGAAATCTTCCAACTGGGCCAACCACACCTACGGCATGGAGGCCGACGCGCTTACCGAGGTTGGCCACCACGGCTTCCTGCTGGACGCTGAAACTATGACCGCGGTTCTGTACGACTATGCCACCCACCCCGAACTGCGCCAGGCCGTGAACACCGAGTTCACCCGGATTAAGGGGCTTTTCGCCGAGTACCAGGCAGCCCTGCAGAAGGCTTATCCGCAGCCCGCGGTCCCAGAACCGAAGTAGCCGGTGTGCTTGGGTCGAAAGACGATACTTGATGGCGTATGTTAGGAATGAACCTGAGCTTCAGGCTGGCGCCGCGAATTGAAACTCCCATCGCGCACGAACTCCACGCCATATAAATAAACCACGCGATTGCGCACCACGCCCGAGCAGCGGCTGGGCTCGCCCGATTGCGGCTTCTGGAATTCGATTTCCAGATGCGTTCCCGGCTCGAGGTCAGCTACCGCGAACAGGTACATGCCCCCTTCGCTTACGTGTAAACCAAATCCATCCATCTCGCCCGCGTCGCTGATGATGCGCACGGGCGAGTTCAACCAATGGCGCCGCCAGCGGCGCCGTTCCTGTTTCGCAGGCCAGTTCGGCATATCACAATTATGGCTATCGCCTGGTTTGGCGAAAGTTACTTATGTTCAGGCAGGTACATCAGGTGTTTTCCGTAGCTGTGGATGGACATAGCCACCAGAAGCTAATCCGCCCCTGCGGACCGCTGCGTTGGTTGCGAAAGACTCAAGATGGTCTCGCGGGACAGCCGGTAGCGATAGCCGCGCCACTCGATCACGTTGGTAAAGGCGGAGGCAATGTGACCATACAGCCATGTCCAGGTGGCTAGCGGAACCATCCAGGTAAAAATCCAGCCTTGGCGCTGGAACCATGGCTGCGAATCCGGCAGGGCCGTGGCGGCAAGCTTTTCTCGTGCCGTTCCCTTTAACATGCCCAACAGCAGCAAGAACACCAGTACCGCTCCCCCGGTCCAGTGGCGGTACCCTAGCGCCACCACGCAGGCCACCATGGCGGTGCAATAAATCGTGGTCGCCACAAAAGAGAGCACCCAAAGCCTCGGCGCATAAACGCGAGTGATGATGAGCTGCCGTTGTACCCAGTGCAGCAGATTTCTCGCGGCAATGCGGTCGCTGCTCACCACCAGCGCGCCTGGTGCGAAGCGCAATTGCAGCTTCGCCGAGCGCACCGCCTCGCTCAAAACATAATCGTCGCTCGCGGTACTGGCCCACAGCGCCGGCACACCCAGGCGGGAAAACAGGTCTCGCCGTACCGCCATTGCGCCGCCCCACACAAACTCGAGGTTGCCCGGACCGAAAGTGCCGAAAATCACCGCATTCCAGGCACTGCGAAGCGTTGACCAGAAGTCCGCTATTTCCGGCAAGTAAACCCGGTAACCGGAAGTTGCGCCAACTCCGGTCTCAGCCAGGGGAGCTACCAGGGCGCGCAGCCATCCCCGGTTGACTCGCCCATCGGAATCGGCAAAAGCCAGTACTTCCGACTCTGTCTTTGCCGTGCCCACTGCTGCCAACAGATTTTGCAGCTTTTCTGCTGCTGGCGCGGGCTGGCCTTCAGAAAACACCACCTGCACTCCGGGCGGCACTACGCCTGCGGGAATATCTGCTGGGGAGTGCGCAGCGATGATCAGTTCGTAATGCGGATAATCGAGGCTGGCCAGCGCCGCCAGGTTTTCCTGCAATCCTTCATCCTGTCCCTTGACCGGAACGATGAGGCTGACCGGCGGCAGGAAGCTGCTTTGGGTCTGATCGCGAAGGCGTTCCCGGTAATAGCGGAATTTGTCTCGCTCGCCACGCCACGAGGCCGCAGCCAGCAGGACAGCCGGCGCCACCAGAATCGCGAACAGCCACATGCGGTCTCCCGCTCAGTTTACGCGGCGGATCGCCGCGGCTCAGTCCTGTATTGTATAGATCAGGACCTCGGCGCCGTGGTCAACCCGCGCGGGAACGGCCACATAGAAGCGGTCGAATCCTTTTCCCAATTTTCCAAAATACCCGGCGGTGCGCCCTCCCAGCTGGGACGGAATCTTCGCCAGCAGGGCATAACGGTCGGCGTCCTGTTGCTGGAAAACGCTGATGTAACCCTCTCCGCCGGCGGCGTAAATGCGTTGGCGCGCCGCATCGTAGTAAAGGTCGTCCGAATCCTGTACACAGGGCAAGGTGGCGACCACATGGCCGGAGCCGGTGTCCAGCACCAGCAGACGTGGGGGCTCCCGGGTGACGACAAACAGACGATGATCGGCCTCATCCAGAGTCATGGGAAAGTTGCTCTCCTCCTGGATCGGCCAGCGTGTAATAGCGCCGGTCTGGCGGTTGATCGCCGCAATCTGCTTCAGGCCCGGCAGATTGACGTAAATGTTCGGCCCCGTTTTTTCCAGCTGAAACGATTCCGGGTGCGCGCCCAGCTTGAATTCCTTCGCCAGCCGCTGGTTTGTGGTCACGTCCACCACGGCAATGCCGCCCTCGCCGTAGCCAACGTACAGGCGCTTGGCTTCCGGGTCGTAGCGCAGGTTATCCACGTCATCTCCGAAGTCAATGGTGGCGACCTGGGCAAACGACTGACCGTCGAAAATGTAGAGCTTGCCCTCATCGCTGCCCACGAACACCTTCTTTACTTCCGGCGCGTAGGCGACCCCTTGGGGCCTAGGAATGCCGCTGATGCTGCGCGCCACAACCCCGCCCGCAAGGTCAATCACCTCCTCGGTGTTGTTGCCCAGCGCGGAAATGAACAGCGTTCCATCGGGGCCAAGCGCAAAGTGGTCAATGCGGCCTTGAATGTGCGGCATGGGAATCGTCCCGGTTAGGGTCAGAGGCGCATCGGACGACTGGCCTTGGGCAAGCGCCAGCGTGCCACCGGCCACAATAAGCAGTAGAATGAATAAGCGACGTTCTGGATTTTTCATCTCAATCGCACTCGCGTTTTTCCCCCTGCCCTGCCGTTATTGTGCCGCCGCCGGCATGTCTAAATGGCGGATCAGCCAGGGAATGATGACCTTGTTGAAGATCACCGGATCAGGCCACACTCCCACTTGCCGGCCCAAATGCCCGCCTTGGGGATTGATCCACGCGTCTTTGGGAATGTCACCGTTGTCCAGGATCAGATAAATGTCGGACATGGGGATCAGCGTGTCCTTCGCTCCCGCAATAATCAGCATGGGCGTAGTCGGTTTGCCGATCAGGTGCTGGTTGACCAGCGACATCTGAGGCGAAATCCTATTGGCCTCCTCGATGCTTTTCGCGCCGTACAGATACTGGAACACCTGTGACAGGCCAAACAAGTACTCGCGGTTTCTCAGCATTTCATCTTCATGCAGGCCGTGAACGTAGCCGGCATGCACGCCAGGAGATTGCGCGATAACGCATTTCAGGCGGGCGCGCTCCACAATAGCCAACTTGGTGGCCCAATAAGCTCCCCAACTCTGGCCCTCGGCCGCAATGCGCGTCTTGTCAACGTCTGGCCGGGCCAGCAGCCAGTCAAGGATGCGTGAATAAAGCCGGTCGGCGGTGGGGCTGGCCTTGATGGGCGCCTGGCCCGTCCCCGGAGTATCCACCGCAAGGTAGCCGATGCCGTGCGGGATGGCGGCATCGAAATTGAGCGACATGTTTTCCTTGCGGCTGTCGGCTCCATTAATCGCGATCACCATGGGTACCGGACCCTTGGCATCTTTGGGCATCCGCAAGTAGCCGATGATTTCCTTCCCTTCAAAAGGTATCTGCACCACCTGGATGGGTGGGTCGAGCAGCCGCCCGTGCGCCACAAAGGCATCCAGCGACTTGTTGTACGAGCGCAGCTTGCCCGGCGAGATGGGAACCGGCCAGTTGCCGAAGTAATAGAGCCGCCAGGCGCGCAGGTAGGCGGCATTGGCTTTGGCACGATCGCTCGATTCCAGCGACTTGCCTTGCGCCATATAGCGGTCAGCAACCGCGTCGAACGCGGCCGCCCATTCGTCCATGTCCTCGCTCTTGATGTGCTGGAAGGCTTCGCTAACATCGGTGGGGTCGAGACCGATCATGGGATACATGCCGGTTCGTGCTCGGGCCAGCGCTTCAGTCTTTATTTCCTCCAGCGTGCGGGCGCGCGGCGGTTCCTGCGCGGCGAAAGCCTCGGCGGCGGTCATCGTGGTCAATACGAAGAGAACGGCGAGAACGGCATAAAAGGCGGCAAATTTTGACACCCTGGTTTCCCCCTTTGGCCTGTGCTCGACTTCACAAACGGTTTACCTCAAGAATTCTGCTTCAGATTTGCTACTGCACCGCGGCGGTTGTGTGCTCATGTTTCAGGTGCTGGTCCAGGTAGGTCATCGCGGTCTCGAACGCCTTCTCCTGCACCGCATCCGGCTTGTACGTGCCGTCGGGCTGGCGGTAGCTGAAGACGTATCCGTGGACGGGATGGTTGAAGCTCACCCAGGTCACGTCCTTGCCCGCCTCCTTCATCCATTCATAGGTCAGCTTGAAAATTCCCTGCAGGTGGTCTTGGTCCCGTCCCATGATCAGGATGGGCGTGTGGATGGTCTGAATTCGCGGCATGGCCTGGGCCTTATTAGCGTTTCGCCGGACTACTTCAACATCCTGATACTGAATTTCTGTTCCTTCGCGCGGCGCGTTGGGCCCGGTATTCACGCTCAGGAATTCGTGGGCCGCCGGTTCGATACATACCCCGGCGTTGAAGTCATATTCACTGGCCGCCTTCAGGATCATCTCCCCGCTATGGCTCACCCCCATAGCCCCAATGCCGTTCTTGTCCACGTAGGGCAGGGTCTTCAGGTAGCGCAGGATCGCGATCAGGTCTTCGTGGTCGAGCGTCGGATTCGACTTCAGCGTGCGCCGGCCGCCGCTGATGCTGTCGGGGAGATTTTGGCCGGGACGATACTCGTTCTCATAAAAGTACGGCACCTCGTTGCGATAGTTGATAGTCGCCACTACGTAGCCGCGCGCAATCATGCGGTCCTGCATGGGCGCCAGCCGCTTGGTGAGTTCCTCCACCTTCAGCATGCCGCCCTTGCCTTCACCGAAGCCCATGGTGATTACGGGAAATGGACCGTTACCCGCAGGCTTGCGCACGGCAATCGGAACATAGATCTCATCTTTCGTGAGGACAAAGGTATAGTCGGCGGGAATATTCGACCCCGGCACGGACTTGCGGATCACATACCCGTGGGATGGGGTTTCCTCAGCTGCCGGGGCCCCTCCAGGCAATTGCGCCCAGGCGGTCGGTTCGAGTCCCGCAATCAGAAGAGTCCCCATCAGTCCCGCGAAGCCGAGGGCTTGCACGATAAAACGGAGCGCCATGTCGCAGCCTCCTTCAGCCGCTTCAAAATGACTGCCATGCTGTTTGCCCGAAGCATGTCGCGTGCACATCCGAGGCGGCTTCGGGCAAAGCAAAATTGGTATGATGCTTCTACCACCCGACCGCCTCTCGGTCAAGACTTTGCTGCCTGATGCCGCGGTACCGCTGCTGCTCCCTGACGCGCATCCAGCCAGTCTCTTAGCCTATTTCGCCTTTCTCTGTATGATCTTCTGACCCAATGGCGAACCTCGGGAGCGCCCAAAACGCCAGCAGAGCTGCCTTTACCTATCCTGACTTCGTGTCCTACGAGCTGGGCCGCCTCTTCATTGTCCTCGCCCTGGAAATGCAGTCGGTGGCCGTGGGCTGGCAGGTATATGACATCACCAAGCGGCCCCTGGATTTGGGCTTGGTGGGTTTAGCGCAATTTTTGCCTGGCATTTTCCTGTTCCTGATATCAGGTCACGTGGCGGACCGCTTTGATCGCCGCCACCTGCTGCTATTGTGCTATGGCGGATTCACCGTCTGCTCGGGATTGCTGCTGGAGATTTCCTGGCGCAGCACTCCCTCCGTCAAAGCAATCTATCTCGTGCTGGTGCTGCTGGGCGTGGTGCGTTCATTCAACGGACCGGCGGGGCGCGCATTGTTGCCGCAGCTCGTCCCGGAACAGCACTTCCCCAGCGCCGTTGCCTGGAACGCCAGCGTGTTCCAGAGCGCGACCATTATGGGGCCGGTAGTTGGCGGCCTCATCTACGCCGCCTTTCGGGGGCCCACCGCCGTTTACGCCACCGCCATGGCCGGAGGCGGTATCGCCCTGTTCGCGGTGGCCCAAATCAGGCACCGCATGCGCATCCGCCGCAAGGAACCCTTAGGGTTGGCCAGCATCTTGGCCGGCTTCCGCTACGTGTGGGGGCAGAAGCTGATTCTTGGCTCTATTTCCCTTGATATGTTTGCAGTCCTGCTGGGCGGCGCCGTCGCCCTGCTGCCGGTTTACGCTCGCGAAATCCTGCACACCGGCCCCTGGGGCCTGGGCCTGCTGCGCAGCGCCCCGGGAGTGGGCGCGGGCACCATGGCTTTGCTGCTCGCCCATCGCCCCTTGCGCGGCCGGGTGGGCGCAACCATGCTGTGGTGCGTGGCCGGATTCGGCGTGTTCACCATTATCTTCGGCCTTTCTCATAATATGGTGATCTCTCTTATTTCCCTGGCTCTGGTGGGCGCTACTGACATGGTGAGCGTGGTTATTCGCGGCACCCTGGTCCAACTGGCCACGCCTGATGAAATGCGTGGCCGGGTGAATGCCATTGACATGCTCTTCATCGGCACCTCCAACGAATTCGGGCAATTCGAGTCGGGAATCACCGCACAATGGCTGGGGACCATCCCGGCGGTAGTCCTGGGAGGGGTTGGCACGCTAGCGGTGATTGCGATTTGGGCCTGGCGCTTCCCCGAACTGCGCCACGCTGACCAGATCACGGGCGTGCAGGGCACGCCCGAGGGTTTGGGCGCTGAAGATTTGTAATGTGGCAATTTGTAATTACTTTTTCGGAACAGCTCCGGAGGGGGGATAGCTCTCAAATTGGCAATTACAAATCACCATAATACAAATTGATGGCCGTCAACGAAGGTCCTCGCCCGAACTGGCGATGGCTTCCGCTACATCTTTAAGGAACAGCGCTGCCTGTGCTCCATCCACCACACGGTGATCGCAGGAAAGAGTCAGGGTCATGATGGGCCGCACCTCGGGCTGGCCGTTCACCGCCACGACGCGGTCGGCAATGCGGCCCACCGCCAGAATGGCGGCTTGCGGCGGCGTGATGATGGCGTGGAATGAATCCACTCCGTACATTCCCAGATTGCTGATGGTGAAGGTGGCTCCGGCGATGTCGGCAGGGTGCAACCGGCCCGCCCGCGCCCGCTCCGCCTTTTCCCGCAACTGCCCAGAGATCTCCGCCAGCGATGCCTTGTCCGCATTCGGAATTACCACGGAGACCACTCCATCCTTCACCGCCGCGGCCACGCCCACATTCACTTCCCGATTGTTTTGCACGGCAGAACCCGTCCAGCTTCCATTCAGGCGCGGATGCTTAATCAAAACCCGGCTGACCAGCGCTACCAGCAGATCGGTATGCGAAAGCTTCACTCCGCGCTCCTTCTCCAAGCGCGTGCGGATTGCGTTCAGCGCGGTGGCATCTACATCGCGCGACAGGTAGAAGTGCGGCGCCGTGGTCCAGCTCTGGGTTGTGCGCTCAGCCATCAGACGCGCCACCGGACTGAGCGCTTCCCCAGCCGGTCCGGAAGCGGGCGCGGCAGCAGTTTGAGGCTCCACCGCCGCCAGCACGTCGTCAGTAGTAATGGCTCCATCGGGGCCTGTGCCCCGCACCTTGCCCAGGTCAACGTTATATTCACGTGCCATTCGGCGCGCCTTAGGCGAAATCCTTCCTCCGCCGGCCGCAACTGGCTCAGCAACCTGAACCGGAGCAGCAGCGGTGCGGGTGGGTTGCGCAGTCGCGCGCGCTACGGAAGGGGTGGACACGGCCTCCAGCGGCGGCTTCTCCCCCGGTGCCACCAGCCAAGCGATTGTCTGGCCCACGGGAACGATGTCCCCTTCCTGCACCTTGATGCCGGCGAGAATGCCGTCCCCGGGTGCCTCCACTTCCATCACCGCCTTGTCGGTTTCCACCTCCAGCAAAGGCTCGCCCTTGGCGACCTCCTGGCCTTCCTTCTTGAGCCAGGAGATGAGTTTGCCGGTTTCCTGTGCCATTTCCAGTGCGGGCATGACGATGCTGATAGGCATAGTGAGTTTTTAGAACACTTCCCTAATCTGTCATTCTGAGCGAAGTGGTGTGATTCGCTTGCGAATCGGACGAGAAACCGAAGAACCCGTGCACAGCACGCCCTGCGGTCCAGTAACCAGACGTCTGGCTCTTCTGTGCCTCTGGGTCTCCATGGTCAAAAACATCAGTCGGTGCTGGTCAACTCCGGCACTTGCTCCGTCTTGGCGCTGGCCTCAATCATCTCCAGCACGCGCTGGCTGGGGGCCGACTCATGCTCGCGCGTAGTGGGCAGCGGTCCGTTCACCGTGAAGTAATGCGCGCCCGCCACCAGCAGCTCCTCCGCCGGGAAGCGCGTAATCACTTCGTGCCCGGTGGGCGTCACCACAATTTCTTCCTCGATGCGAGCCGCGCTCCAGCCGTCGGTGGAAGGCCAGAATGTCTCCAGCGCGAACACCATCCCCGGCTTGATCTCATGTGGGTGCTCGAACGACACCAGGCGGCTGATCACAGGCTTTTCCCAGATCGCCAGCCCGACGCCGTGGCCGTATTGCAAGGCGAAAGAGGCTTCTTCATTGGGGAAGCCGAACTCCTGCGCCTTGGGCCAAACAGCGGCGATTTCCGCGGTGGTGCGTCCGGGCCGCACCAGCTCGATAGCGGCGTCCAGGTATTCGCGGCAGCGCTTGTAGGCGTCCACCATGGCGTGCGAGGCGTAGCCAATGGTAAAGCAGCGGTAGTAGCAGGTGCGGTATCCCATGTAGGAGTGAAGGATGTCGTAATAGACGGGATCGCCGGGCCTCAGCACGCGGTCGGAGAACACGTGCGGATGCGGGTTGCAGCGCTCGCCCGAAATGGCGTTCACCGCCTCCACGTATTCCGAGCCTAGGTCATAAAGCTTCTTGCTGACCAGCCCCACCGCCTCGTTCTCACGCACGCCCGGCTTCATGTAGCGGTAAAGATCGTCGTAGGCGGCGTCCACCATCATGGCCGACATGTTGAGCAACGTGATCTCGTCCTGAGTTTTGATGACGCGGGCGTCGGACATTAGCTGCTGCCCGTCCACAATCTTCAGCCCTTCTTTCTGCAGCGCAAACATGACCGGCGGCTCGATGATGTCAATGCCCACCGGTTCCTTGTGGAGGCCGCGCATCTCCAATTCCACGCGGATCTTGCGGGCTACGTCCTCGGCGCGCCCCATTTCCGGCGACATGGCGCCCCGCAGCATGGAAATACCGGGACGCGAGCGCTCGCCCAGCCAGGGACAATGCAGCTGGTGATGCCGGGCAGCCGAGCCGAAATCCCACAGGATGGGCTCGTCATTCTGCGGCAGCAGCGTGAAGCGGTTGGCTTTGTCCTGGGCCCAGGTACCGATGTGCGTGGCCGTCAGGTAGCGCACATTGTTCATGTCGAAGCAGAGCAGAGAGCCCATTTCCGACTTGGCCAGCAGCGCCTTGGCGCGCGCCAGGCGCTCGCGGCGCAGGCGGTCGAAGTCCACCCGGTTTTCCCAATCAACCGCCATGGTTCCATAAGTTGGTAATGCCATAATGCCTCCCGGGGATAGCTCAGAATTTTCCGCAGAGTTTTCGCGCCGCCTCAAACACCGACTGCTCGGTAGCCACAGTCACATCTTCCAGCGGCGGCGAGAATGGAATCGGAACGTGCATGGCGCCCATGCGCCGCACCGGCGCGTCCAGATCGTAAAACGCGCCTTCGGCAATCACCGCGGCCAGTTCCGCGGTCACGCCGTAGCGTCCGTAGCCTTCATCCAGCACGATCACGCGCGAAGTCTTTTTAGCGGACTCGACCAGCGTCTTTTCATCCAGTGGCCAGGTGGTCCGCGGGTCAATGACTTCGGCGCTCACCCCACTTCCCTCCAGCATGGCCGCCGCTCCCATCGCCACCTGCACCATGCTGCTGGTGGCCACCAGGGTAATGTCTTCGCCTTCGCGCTTCACATCGGCCACGCCGAACGGAATAGTGTAGTCCTCCTCCGGCACCGGACCCTTGAGCTTGTACATCATTTTGTCTTCGAAAAAGACCACGGGATTCTGGTCGCGAATGGCAGTTTTGAGCAGCCCCTTGGCGTCGTAAGGCGTTGAAGGCAGGACCACCTTAAGCCCGGGCACATGGCTGAACCAGGCGTGCAGCGACTGCGAGTGCTGCGCCGCCGAGCGCCGCGTGGCCCCCAGTGTGGTGCGCATCACCATCGGGACTTTCCAGGCTCCGCCCGACATGTAGTGCACCTTGGCCGCCTGGTTCACCATCTGGTCCATGGTCAGGGTGATGAAATCCCCAAACATGATATCCACCACTGGGTGCAATCCGGTCATGGCCGCACCCACGCCCAAGCCGGTGAACCCGGCCTCGGAAATCGGGGTGTCAATCACGCGCTCTTTGCCGAACTCCTCGACCAGGCCGGAAAGCACTTTGAACGGCGTGCCGGCTTCCGCCACGTCTTCGCCGATGATGCACACCAGCGGATCGCGGCGCATTTCTTCGGCCAGCGCTTCGCGGATGGCCTGGGCAAAAGTCAGTTCCCGCCCCTTTTCAGGCATAAACGTCCTGCTCCACTTCTTCGGGGCTGGGGTAAGGAGCAGCAATGGCGAACTTCACTGCCGCCTCAATCTCCTTCTTCACCTCGGAATGAATGCGCTCGAAGTCGGCGGCGGCTGCCAGGCCCTGCTCCGCCAGCCAGCGGGAAAGCAGCTTCAAGGGATCGTGCTCCGCCTTCCATCGTTGCTCCTCTTCCTTGGAGCGGTAGTACTCGCGGTTGATATCGCCCACGTGATGACCGTGGTAACGATAGGTGTTGCACACGAGAAACGCCGGTCCGTTCCCCAGCCGCGCGCGTTCAATCAGCTGGCTCGCGGCCCTATAAACGGCGCGCACATCCTGCCCATCTACGCTTTCGGCAGGAATGCCGAAGGCGGTCGCCCGGCCCATAATGTCGCCCGCCGTTGTCTCGGAATAATGGGTGTATTCGTTGTACAGGTTGTTTTCGCAGACGTAGATGACCGGCAGCTTCCACAACTGTGCCAGGTTCATTACTTCGTACAGCGAGCCTTGTCCCAGAGCACCCTCTCCGAAGAAGCAGACGCATACCCGGCCGTTGCCCAGGCGCTTGGCGGAAAAAGCCGCTCCCGTAGCAATGCCAACGCTTCCGGCTACGATCGCATTAGCACCCAGGTTGCCGGTGGCGGGATCGGCAATGTGCATGGAACCGCCTTTGCCCCGGCAATAGCCCGCTTCCTTGCCCAGCAACTCGGCGAACATCCGGTCCGGCGAAGCGCCCTTGGCCAGGCAATGGCCGTGGCCGCGATGCGTGCTGGTAATGTAGTCGTCCGGACGCAGGGCCTGGCAGACTCCAACCGCCACTGCCTCCTCGCCAATATAGAGGTGCGCCAGCCCCGGCATCAGGGCGCGCGTGTAGAGGTCGTTCACCTGTTCTTCGAACAGGCGGATGCTTACCATTTGCCGGTACATGCGCAGCCATGCTTCCGCCCCGATGCTGGCGGCTGCTTGCGGCTGCTGAGCCACTGTGGTCATCCTTCTACTCCTGACATTTCGGCCAAAACCTTGAACACGCAGGCAAAATCCTGCTTCGCCAAGCCCATGCCGCGGGCGGCCGTGAGAAATTCATTAGCCACGGCGGTGGTGGGAAGCGGCACATCCATTTTGCGGCCCATCTCCAGCGCCAGCAGCATGTCCTTTTGCATCATGTTGACGTCGAACCAGGCCTCGTCGGGCATGCGCAGCACAAACGGCCCGCGGTATTGCACCATCGGCGAAGCCACTGCGCTGTGGACCAGCACATCCACCGCCGTTTCCCGCGCGATACCGCTCTTTTCCGCCAGCAGCACGCCTTCGGAGAAGGCCATCATCTGCACCGCCAGGCTCAGGTTGGTGGCGATCTTCATCGAGAGCGCCAGCCCGTTATCGCCTACGTAAGTAACTTTCGGCCCAATGTCCTGCAGCAGCGGCTTTACCTGCTCAAAAGTTTCCTTCCGCCCTGCCACCATCACCGAGAGCTTGCCTTGCTGCAGCGTGATCACGCTGCCCGACACTGGCGAGTCCACCATGTCGGCGCCCTTTTCCCGAACCTTGCAGGCCAGCGCGCGGCTGAACTCCGGGCTCACCGTGCTCATGTCCACCAGCACTTTGCCCCGGCCCAAGCCGGCCAGCATTCCATCCGGACCCTCAGCCACGGCCTGCAGCGCGGCCGAATTGGTGACCATCGAGAGGGTCACGTCGGCCGCCTCGGCTACCGCACGCGGTGTCTCCGCCCAGCGCATGCCCTGCTGAATGAGCCGTTCCGCTTTGCCGCGGGTGCGGTTGTAGCCGGTGACGATGTGGCCCTTGCTCAGCAACCGCTCCACCATGTTGCTGCCCATCACTCCCAGGCCGACAAATCCGAGGTTTGCCATCTATCAATTTCTCCGAGTCAGGAAGCAGGCCGCGAGACGAGGCTTTCGGCGCCAGAAAGCAGGCGCGAATCCTCGCGCACTTGCTGCAAGT
>Ga0075426_10000473_pt1 | contig 27617 bp, 19 predicted proteins | sample SoiMethybrSBSTD5_FD_75304 | JGI IMG/M metagenome (GOLD analysis project Ga0075426, IMG submission 75304) | Bulk soil microbial communities from a Populus tree surrounding site in Tennessee, USA - Soil MetaG P. TD hybrid SBSTD5 | ecosystem: Environmental > Terrestrial > Soil > Tree plantation...
GAGGTAGCAGGACCCCTAAGAGGAAGACACGGGCCGAATGGCAGCAGTCACTCACCAGGCGCAAGCGATTGAACTGAGCGGCAGCCGGTCGGTAGAAGCAGCAAACGATCACGAGCTGCTGGCAGCTATCAGAGACGGCGATGAAATCGCGTTTCAGGAATTGGTGCGCCGATATCGCAATCCGATTACCAATTTTGTATATCGGATGCTGGACGATTACGACAGAGCCGTGGAACTAACGCAAGAAACTTTTATACGCGTCTACACGAGTGCTTCTCGCTATCAGGCCAATTACAGCTTCTCGACTTATATCTATCGAATAGCGACAAATCTTGCAATAAGCGAGCTTCGAAGGCGGAAACGGCGGAAGATGGTTTCGTTGTTCTCGCCGTTCACTAACGATGACGGAGAAGCGGTCGAGCTTGATCCACCCGATCTCAACGCGCTGCAGGACGAAGCGCTGATTGAGAACGAGCGAAGACGCGCAGTATCGCGCGCGATCACGTCCTTGCCTCAAAAATATCGCGCAGCAATTGTTCTTCGCGATGTCGAGGGACTTAGCTACGACCAGATAGCTCAAACGTTGAAGCTCTCAGAAGGAACGGTGAAGTCTCGCATCAACCGTGCGCGTAATCTGCTGAAGGAAAAGTTGAGCGCATACATTTGAACGAAGGTGAAATCATGAAAGGTTGTAACCACATCAAGCAAATAATTGACGAAGCCGATAAACCGGATCAGCTTCCATTCGAGATATCTCAACATATCGCAGGCTGCAGCGACTGCGAGCGTTTTGCGGGTGAGCGGATTGCGCTTCGAAGATTGATGTCATCAGCCGACCGAGTGAGCCCGCCGATGAACTTCGATGCGGTGCTCAGGGCGCGGCTCGCGGAGGTGAAAGCTCGTCCATCATTTGAGTGGTTCGGCGCGCCCGGCTATTTGCGGCTGGCATCCGCGGCCGCAGGTTTGATAGTCATGGTTTTTGCCGCGCAGTACTTCGGGTTGTTTGATTCTCCTCGAACCTCCATTAGTGAGAATCGACCAAAGGTGGCGACGCCGAGTGCCCCCACGCAGCCCGGCGAATCGCTTCAGGTCGGACGGCGAGAAACACCTTTCGCAGGAATCCGTCAATCGTCTTCGCGTGTCTCGAGAAACAGACAGAATCCGGTGGCCAATCGCAATCGAGGTACTGGCAGCGCGCTGGTTGCAGAAGATGATGGCGGAGTCGTTTTGGTCCGAGGACAAAACGGAGGAATCGACGTTCAAATGCCAACCGTCAGCGTCGGGGCGCAGCCGCTTCTGTACGTAAGCGCCGGTCATCGAACTGTACGCAATGTGGGTGCGTCGTTCTAAACGAAATCATCGCGATCGAGAGTGCGTTGACAAGAGACTTCATGAATAGAGCTGCAACATCCGTTTTGATACTACTCCTGGCCTCTACGGCGTTATCACAATCGCCGGAGTCGAAGCCGTACGTCGCAAGCCAGCGTCCGGTGCCCGGCGTTGTATCGGTTGTTCGCACGATAGACCTCCAAAAAATGGTGGATCGCATGCGCGGCCAGCAAAGTCTAAGAGTGGGTGTTGCGGGAAGTGCCCCGCCTTACATTTACAACATCACGACCGGACTTGTGGTGGATGATGCAGGTCACGTTGTCACCAGGTTTTCAAGTTTGAATTCTCAAGACAAGAATCAGAAGCTCACGATTACCACGAGCGATGGAGCAAGCTTTGAGGCGAAGCTTGTGGGTGTCGATTTCGCTACGGGATTCGCGGTCCTCGAGGCGTCTGCGATCAAGGCGCCCGCGTTGAAGGTAGCCCCTCGATCGCGTGTCACAAACGGGGCGATCGTGAAGATTCTGAGCAGCGATGTCGTCCCCAAATCGAGCAGCGACAAACTCTATCTGGCTCCATCGATCACCGTCTCGCAAGGGCACATCTCTCCGGACACTGTCCTCTCGAAAGTGCGAGGAGCGATCGCGATGCTTTCTGACAGCATGCTGGCTCGTTGTGACAGCAGTGTCGTTGTCACTCCCGAGAACGACATTATCGGGATGGCGGAATACGCGGGTTTCGGTCGAGGTTACATCTATACAATCGATTCCATTCGAGACACGATCGCAAAAAGAGTAATCGAGCAAAAGGACAACGTTCCTGCCGGATTGCTTGGCGTTACCGGCGACAGCATAGCGCAGCTTCCAGAGCCAGAAGTTAGCCCGCTTGGATTGCAGCTAAAGGCCGGAGTGATTGTGCGCAACATCACACCGGACAGCGCCGCGGCTCTGGCCGGAATAATGACTGGCGATATCATCACAGGAATCGACGATTTTGATATTGCCGGAACAACTGAGATGAAAGCTTTGTTGTCGTCTCTGCCCGCTGGAAGAACGATCAAGGTGCGGGCAATTAGAGATCACAAGCAGGTCGAGATGAAAGCTGTTCTGGGCCCGTGTCCTTACGACGAACACGCTTATTTCTTCGAGCCCTTCGATCAGAGTCTGCAGTCGCAGCTTTCGCAACGCGAACAGCTCGAAAGACGTCTCGATGAACTCAAGACTCAGTATCGCGCATTTCAAAAGGAGCCTCGCACTAGAGACGTCGCCGAAGCGCTTCGAGAAATTGAGATTGAAATCAGACGCATCTACGACGGGTTGCGAGCTTTGGGTCCTGAAGTTGCCACCACCGTGCCAAAGCCCGCGCCGGAATATCCAGACGTTTATTCTAATGGTGAGGCTACTAAGCCGGACGTGAGTTTTCCGCTCGGATTTACCGCTCGCAATCTCAATTCTCAACTCGCTGCGATGCTACAAGCGAAGGGTGGTGTTCTCATTTCTTATGTTGCGAACGGCAGCGTCGCACAACGAGCCGGCCTCAAGACGGGTGACGTGATAGTAGGCACTCGCACTCGCATTCTTACAAACGCAGCGCAACTTCATGCTCTTCTCTCTAAGCACAGCAATACGATTGCGCTCAAGATTGTCCGCAATAGGGAGCCGCTGGTCGTGAGTCTGCACATTCAATAGACGCCGTCGTGCCCAAGCCCGCCATACTTCCCCGCACATTCTATCGTTCCGTTTCCTCGCTTAGATCATGAACCGCTTGCTGCGAACTGTAGCATTGTGATACTTACCTTGAACTGCCCATGAATACTTCGCTAACCCGCACTCAGTGGGCATTAATCTTCGCCCTCGCACTTGCCCTAACACCTTACTTCCTCCGGCTTGGAGCTTCGTCACTATGGGATTCGAACGAATCGTTCTACGCTGAAACTCCTCGCGAGATGATCGAAGCAAACGACTGGTTGAATCCAACGTTCGACTATCACGAGCGCCTGAACAAACCTCCGCTCAGCTATTGGGTAGTCGGCGCCTCCTACAAGCTCTTTGGCATTTCGGAGACTGCGGAGCGGCTGCCAATTGTGCTGGGAGCGATAGTCATGGTCGCCATAGCTTACGGACTGGGGCGGTTTGTATTTTCGCCACAAGCAGGAATGTTTGCGGCGATCGGGCTGGCGGCATCGCCGCGCTTTTTGATGTTTTCGAGGCGAATAATCATTGATGTGTACCTCGCAATGTTCATGTCGCTCGCGCTGCTGCTCTTTGTGCTTGCTGAAAAACAACCCAACCGGCGTCGGCTTTTTTTGACCTTGATGTATGCGTGTTTGGGTCTTGCGGTTATAACGAAAGGTCCGGTAGCCATCGCACTGCCCGCAGTCGTTCTGATCGTCTACCTGCTTTTCTACCGTCGATTGCGAAGCCTGAGAGATATGATGTTGCCGATTGGCATCATCGTTATCGCGTTGATCGTTTTGCCCTGGTACCTCGCGATTTACGCACAATTCGGTTGGTCACACATTCGAACCTTTATTTTCAATGACAACCTGTCCAGGTACACCCAACCGTTTTGGGGGCCGCGACGAAATGTTTTCTTTTTCCTTCGCGTTCTGATGGGAGATTTTTTTCCCTGGTCTTTATTCCTGATACCGCTCGCGTGGCTGGGGATTCGTCGAATCTGGCCTTCGCGACACAACAAGGCCGCGCGCAATGAAACCAACCAACTCACGAGCAGACTATCCAGCCTCCTTGTGATTTGGGCCGTAATTATCATCTTGTTTTTCTCCTTCTCGCGAAGCAAAGAGGATCTTTACATCCTGCCGGTGTATCCTGCTGTAGCAGCTCTAGTCGGAAACTTCTTGGCTGGCTTGAGCCTCGACTCCACGACATCACAACGAAATGCAATTCGGTGGACGACTCTGATTCTTGGAGCAATCATAGCCGTCGTCACCGTGGGAGCGTGGTATCTATTCGGTCCCAGAGCGCAGCCTTATCAGCTTGCCGGAGCCAGCGCGATGGCCTCCGTCGGGATAGTTGGAGGCCTGTCTGCCGTCGTGATGGCTGCGTCAAAGAAGACGAGGCTCGCCGTTTTGACTACCGCCTTCGCCCTGATTGCTTGCAATTTCATCTTCGTAGTCAAGGTTCTTCCGGATTTGGAGCGCTACCGGCCAGTGCGCTCGCTTTGCGAAGTGATCAGCTCAGAAGCAAGTCCGGAGTCGCTCGTCGGTTATTATCGAGCAGCCTATCCAAGCATGGTGTTTTATCTGCGCAGGCCGATCTTCGAATATTATTTGGAGAACGAGATTGTCAGCGCCTTTTCGTCGAGTAAAGAAGTGTTCTGCATTATCAACGCCAGAGACTACGAAGCAATACGGCCGCAGCTCCCGCCGGAAACCCGCGTGCTTGCCAGTCATCCGACGTTTCAAGTAAAGTTGAAGAGCATTCTTAACAAAGGTGATCTCCCCCAAATGCTACTAATATCGAACAAAGGTGGTACTACCGGCGCGCAATGAAGAAGACTGTTCTAACCCTGCTTAAGGTTGTTTTCAGCGTCGGTATTCTGGTGTACCTTTTCACCAGAGTTGTTCATCTCGGCGACCTTTGGACGACGCTTAGAGATGCCAGCGTTGCATACCTCATCGCTTCGGTTCTGCTTTATTTCATCGTTCAAACGATAAGCGCTTACCGATGGTACCTGCTGCTGAAACCTCTGGAAATCGAGACTGGCTTCTGGAGGATCCTGGGGTTGTACTATGTTGGAATGTACTTCAATTTCTTCCTTCCTTCCGCCATTGGCGGCGACTTTTTCAAGATCTATTATTTGCACAAGGAAACCGGCAGGCTTAGTGCGTCAACTGCTTCGGTGTTTGTAGACCGAGACATCGGAATGGGCGGCTTGTTGCTGCTCGCCATCGTCGTCGCGGCCTACGGCGGGACTCGCATACCGCCCGGCAACGGCGTCCTGCTCGCTCCCGTGTTCGCGTTGATCTTAGTCACCTTTGTCATCGCGAACCTCGCACTGTTCTATCGTCCTTCGTATAACGTCCTTCATCGTCTCCTGAGCTTATTCAAGATGAAGAAAGCAGACGAGAAGGTGGAGCGGTTGTTCGAGTCGATGAACTCCTATCGAGGCAAATGGAGGCTGGGCGCGATCACGCTGATCATCTCGCTTGCGGTGCAGGTTGGCTGCGCGTTTGTGAATATGTTCGCAGCTCGCGCTATTGGGCTTAACACGCAACACGGTTCGGTCGATTATATGGTCTTCATTCCTGCAATAGGTTTGATAGGAATGATTCCGTTGTCAGTCAATGGAGCAGGTTGGCGAGAAGCATCTTACATTCTCTTGTTTCAGTCGGTCGGCGCGGAGGCGCACCAGGCAGCAGCGCTCTCGTTATTGTGGCTTGGGGTTATCGTAATCACCAGCTTGCCCGGCGGCGTGATCTACCTTTTGCAAGGGCGCAAGGCAAAGGCTCGAGATGAAATAATCGACAAGAGGCGCGGCATTAAGCCTTCCATCGAGCCTTCTCGTGAGGAGGAACCGATCTCAACAATCTGAGTTATATCAGACAGAAACACTGTGTCTTAAGAGCAGAGTCTCGACGGTATTCATGAAGCCGTCAAAATCAAAAGGCTTCGCAGTCGATGCATCAGCACCCGCTTCGATCGCTTCCCTGGCCGCGTCGCCACCGAAAGCAGTCACGACCAAAACCGCCGTCTTCGAAAGAACTCGATCGCTGCGCACCTTCTTTAAGAGCTGAATGCCGTCCATCACCGGCATATTGATGTCGGTGATGATCAGATCGGGCAGTTCGTTCAGCGCCGCAGCGTATCCGCTCTCTCCGTTCGATGCCGAGATGACTTCGTAACCGGACATGCGAAGCAGCTTGGCGAGAATGTCGCGCGAGTCCGTGTTGTCTTCTACAACCAGGATTCTCCGCGCCTTCGTTTTAGAAGCGGTCCGTCTCATTTCAACGCCTACTCAGCAATAACCACTCCAAACGTAATTCATTTTAGCAAGCCGGGGAGCCTGAAACTTTAAGTCACTGGACGAGGGATGTTTAGATCGTTTGTCCGGTTAAGCCTACGGGCCAAGTCTTCTGCAAAACCGATCCCATAGTGAAAAAGATCCCATAGTGAAAAAGAGGGAGTCGAAAAACTCCCTCTTTTTCCATCAATCGTCTCTGGCTGCGCCACGCCTCTTTTAAAATTATTTCAATTAGCGAGCGTGCGAGCTGTGGACGCTTGTGAGTGTTCGAGATTTAATATCCGAACTCGACGGTAAGCCTAACAACCGCTGTGCCATATCATTTTCAGCACTCCGATTATTTGGATTTTTCATTCCGCTTATTGAAATTGCTCAAGAAACCTTAATAAATCCCAGATGATCGCGTTCACTATAAGGTGGGGAGTCCAAAGTCTACAACTCACATTCGTATCACAGGGATGAGACAGGAATGAACATTTGATCGCTGCCTTCGTCTAACGCTCTCTTTTCAGTGAAGCGAGATCAGGAATCCAGAAATCGTACACCTGTGCACTATAAATCCGTTCGATGCGTTTGAGCCCACACTCCAGCATCTCTCCCTCGCTGAGACCTAAATAGGTGAAGTGGGGAAGGTCGTTGGGAACTGTGCGATACCAACCGTGTTGACCAAGCACAGTCTTGACTTCTTCGCTTTCGTATTCGGCTACATCGAAGGCAAGCTTTGAAAGATGCTGCGAAGCGCCCGGCGCCGCTACGGAATAGAGAATGGATTTGTCAAAAAAAGTCCCGAAAAAAATCTTAGCTTCGTCCTCTAACTTCAGGACGTAAGCAACCTGTTGCGCGGGACTCAATTCACGTATTGTCGTCGCCTGTGCCGACGTGAGACGTCCCAGGTTGTGCCAGTGCTCGATTCCCTTCTCGACGTTGCGTTTCCAAAGTCGCACGGTCTCTTCGTAAGAGCGGCTGCCCGCATCAGCCGCGCGCGCACTCAAGCTGCCGGCGAATGCGGCTATCTCATCGCGTGCCTTGATCAGCGCAGACATTGCCTTCGCTTGAAGCTCGATCTCGTACTCACCGAAGTCAGCTCGACTCACGGCCAGCGAGGATTGAAAAACATCTACCTGCGAGCTGTCCATAAAAATGATTTGTGGGGGAGGCGTTGCGTGTGTCGCAAAGATAGCTCCGTACTCAACAAACAGACGCTGCTCGACCGGACTGCTTGCCGAAATGAACATCTTTTGTAGCAAGCTCGACTCTGACATTTGTTACATTGACGAAGCAAGCGAACAGTAAGCACGAACGATTCAAATTAGCATCGATGACAAGAGTTTCAAAGCCTGTGATTTCGTTTGATTACGGTCACCCAATCAAGCCCGCTTCACGCAGTCGTTGAACGGGTATCGCGGCAAAAACTATTGACCTCTGCAATTGCCTCACTTAACATCGAGCTAGCGAAAAAGACCCCTTCACGCATCCCTGCCCCTCGAACACTTTCTGGATCTTTGCCCCTTCGAGCTTCAGTTCGCAACGCGCAAAGAAGGCTTCAACTTGCAGGGGACGCGCCTTTCATCTCTCCCGCGCCCGGCGGCAATACTTCGAACCCAACTTAAGCCTGATTCGCGCCGTTTCGGAGCGCACACAGATGATCCGTCATATTCTTCGCACAACTTCGATCCTGACATTCGCAACTCTTACCTTTTCGGTCGGGCACTTGTCCGCGCGCTCAGATCCGTCGAGCCGGCTCTCACCGAAGCCCGTTTTTGACGCGTCATATCGAAGTCATTCATCGACTCATAAGGTGATCGTTCAAGCGACCGAACCCGCGTTGCGAGATTCAATTCTTGTTGCCGGTGGTTCTGTTCTCGAAGACTATGGCGCCTTCGCGCTGATGCAGGCTCCCGATAATGCGGCCGAGCAAGTTGCAATCGAATCGGTCTCGGGATCCGGCGTGCGTGATGATATGAACGCGTTGCTACTTCGTACCGGCGCGTTCGACACAACTGAAGACGAGCCGGCCACGGCCAGCGTTCTCGGCGACTCCGACCCCGCTAGCCGGCAGCTCTGGCTCGTTCAGTTCATCGGTCCAATCAAGAAGCAATGGGTCAAACAGCTAAGCTCGATCGCGGAAATTGTGTGCTACATTCCGAACAACGCTTACCTGGTTCGCACAAACATCGAAGGCCGCTCCGGTTTAGACCTCATGAAATCGGATGAGCGAAGTGTCGTGCAATGGATCGGTGCATTCAAGCCCGGCTACAAGATCGCGCCGGAGATTTCACTCGGCTCGGAACAACAAATCGACGCGACCGTTCAGCTCTTGTCCAACGATGAGACGAGTCGGGATATTCAAGACTTGATAGCTCGCTCTTCAGCATTGATCGTGGATGAACCAAAGAGTGTTCTGCAGTACACAAACATTCGCATCCGAGTTAAACCTCGAATGTTGCCCGATATCGCGAGAATGACGAACGTAGTCTGGATCGAGCCGTGGACCAGGCCGGTTCTTCATGATGAGAAGCAGGATCTGATTCTCGGCGGCATGCTCACGGATACTCAGGTTCCCGCCGCGACATATTTGACGTGGCTTCAATCGAAGGGAATTTCTTCGACGCCTGACTTCATCGTCGACGTAGCCGACACTGGAATCGATCGCGGATTGCTTGACCCGCAGATTCTGCACACTGATTTTTTGAACGCAGCAGGGGCAGCGCGAGTCGCTTACGCTCGATATGTCGGAGCGAACGATATCGACGCGACGCCATTGGACACAGCCGGCCACGGGACAGTCAACGCCTCGATTGTCGGCGGCTACAACGTTGCGTCTGCATTTCCACACGTTGATTCGGACGGCTTCAGATACGGCCTTGGTGTTCACCCTTATATTACTCTTGGCGTGACACAGGTCTTCGCGCCTGATTTCACCAATCCATCGCTCGCGAAGATGGTGGACATGATGTATCGCGACGGTGCGCGGATATCGAGCAACAGCTGGGGTTCGAATGACAATTCCTACACTGCGGATTGCCAGACATACGATTCGCTCGTCAGAGACTCGCAGGCGTCAGTGTCTGCAAATCAAGAGATGACGATTGTCTTTTCCGCGGGTAACAGCGGCCCCGGCGGCCATTTGAGCTCTCCGGGTAATGCGAAGAACGTCATCACGGTTGGCGCAAGCGAGAATCTGAGACCGGGAATGGACGGGTGCAAGATAGACTCGAGTGGCGCCGACGATATGAACTCGTTGATATCGTTCTCATCGGGAGGACCGTCGACCGACGGCCGCGTCAAACCTGACATCGTCGCTCCTGGGACTCACGTGACAGGAGCGCGGTCGCAAGCAAGCGGATATACCGGCAGCGGGGTTTGCGGACCCGACTATCCGGCTGGTCAGAGTTATTACACCTGGTCTTCGGGAACCAGTCATTCATGCCCGGCAGTAGCCGGAGGGGCGGCAATTATACGTCAGTTCTTCGAGCAGTCGACCGGGCATGCTCCAAGCCCGGCAATGATCAAAGCCTATCTCGCGAATTCAGCTTCTTACATGACCGGAGCACTGACAGGCGACACTCTGCCCAGCAACAATCAGGGCTGGGGCCTGATGAGTTTAGCGCGCTCGCTCGACGGCGTGCCCAGAATGATGATCGATCAAGACCAGGTGCTCTCAAGCACCGGTCAGGTCATCACCTTGCACGGAAAAGTGTCCGATCCATCGAAGCCCTTTCGCGTGACATTGGCATGGACTGATGCCCCGGGCAATCTGGTAGCCAGTCCGGTTGTGAACGATCTCGATCTGCAAGTCGACATCGGCGGAAAAACATATCTCGGCAATCACTTCTCTGGCGCTGTTTCAGTTGAAGGTGGAACAGCGGATCATCTCGACAATCTCGAAGGCGTTTGGGCGCCGCAAGGTTCATCGGGCGACTTCACCATTCGTGTCTTGGCCGCAAACATCACCGGTGACGGAGTGCCCGGGAACAGCGACTTGACCGACCAGGATTTCGCGCTCGTCGTTTACAACGCTCAGTCTCCGACGAGTGGAGGAAGCGGACCCGTTGATCTTCCTCCGACTGTAACCTTAACCGCGCCGGTGGGCGGTGAAAGCTTCATCGTCGGAAGCACCGTTCGAATTCAGTGGACAGCCTCAGACGATAAAGGTATTCAGGGTCAGAAAGTAGAATTCTCATCGGACAACATTTCTTTCAGCCCTATCGCCGAGCTCGACGGGAAAGCGCGGACCTTCGACTGGAGAGTTCCCGGGTTGCCAACTTCGGGCGGGCGAATTCGAGTGAGCGTGTCAGACGGTGTTAACCTTCCGGCAACGGCGACAAACGCGTCCCCCTTTCAAATTGTAAACGGACCACCCGATACTACGCCGCCTACGGTCACTCTCCTTTCTCACAACGGGACAGACCCAGTCGGAGGGGGCACAACGAGCTCGATCAAATGGAATGAATCGGACAACGTCGGAGTGATTAGCCGAGTGATTGAAGTGTCGCTTGATAATGGCAATACGTATCAGCAAATTGCCTCGCTGACAGCGCCAGCCGATGGGAATTCGCAGAGCTTTGATTGGCAGGTCGCTGTTGACATGGGCACGGGAAGAGCTAAAGTGCGCGTCACCGTGTTTGATGGCGCGGGCAATTCTGCGGTCGCCACTTCGAAGTCGAGCTTCGAGATATGGCCGATGCCCATAATCAACAATGCGACCTTCACCGAGGGGGACAAGCCAGTACTGGAGCTCGCTGGAAGAAACTTCCGAATCGGCGAGACAGAGATTTGGGTTGACGGCACACCGTTGAGAAAAACCCAATTTGACGACAGGTACTTCACCGGGAATACAACCTACAAGCGAATCGCGAGCGTCGACAAGAAAATTTCCAAGCGAGTTCCGGACCGCACCTGGGTGAAAATCGACGTCCGATTGCCGAGAACCGGTCAGATATCTCCGGTGTTCTCCTTCCGACGGAAGAAGCCGCTCGCGTAATTAGATATCAACGCGCTGCTTGACCATGAGCTCTTGAATTCAGCTCACACTTACGGTTCTCCAAGCGAACATAACGTGCGTCAGTTTGTCCCGCCTTCCCCGCGTGAAAGTCTAGTCACGAGTCTGAATACAATCTTCTTCTGCTCATCTTGACATAACCGGCAATTGCGATAGAGTTTATCTTCGCGTCGAATATAACACTGTTTAGAAGTTACTGCTTTTGGTGGCATCCTGATAATTACGTCTTCTGTAGTGCCCCGAGTAACATTGCGAGCCGGCCCCGGTCAGATCGTTCTCTGATCTATGAAGCGCGTCAGTTTGTAAGGAGAAGTTGTCGATGCAAAGTTTCACCCTCAGGACTCTGGTGGTTGCGTCTCTTGTTGTTGTTCTCTCATTCGTGGGAACACTGTCCGCTCGTTCGGATAGCAGTCAACTTAATCGAGACTCAGCCGACCGCACAGAAAAAAGATTTTCCCAGCAAGGCGTGAGCCCGCTCTCTTACCGAAGCCCCGGCGCGAATCATAAGCTTGTGCTTCCGGCGGATGATCCGCAGCTTGAACAGAAGCTTCTCTCGTCGCGCGCAATGCGTAAATTGAGAAAGCTCGGTCAGTACTCGGTTGCTGAAATCGGCGACGCGGAGCTTGACTCGCTCGATTCGAACACGCTCGGACGCGCGCGGCTTAGGGACGATTTGAATCTGGTGATGTTGAAGCTGGGCCAGCTCGACACTACCGGACAGGAGCCCGAGATTAGTCCAGAGCTTCGCCAACCGAGCGACAATTCGAAAGCGCTTCACCTGGTTCAACTTTTTGGGCCTCCGACGCCCGACTCAGTCGAGACTTTAACGGCCACCGGCGCAACTATCGTAGGTTATATTCCAAATGATACATATCTGATGTGGACGACTGCATCGCAGCGCCGTCGGCTTCACGCGCTTGCTCAAAAAAGCTCGAGCGCAGTTCAATGGGACGGGCCGTATCATCCAGCTTACAAGCTGGACCCTCGCATCAAGCTGGATTCACCGGCGCAGGTTTCGGTATCAATCCAGGTTCTGGACAGTGCAACTGCAAACAACACAATCGAGTTTATCAAATCGAAGTCGGACAAGGTTCTCGTGCCCGAATCGGGAGTGTTGGGCACGCTTCGCATCAAGATACTCACCGAATCTTTCAACCTAAAAGAAATTGCGAAAGCCCCTGATGTCTTGAGCATCGAACGCTGGTCCGCAATGAAATTGATGGATGAGCGCGCCGATCAAATCGTTGCGGGCGCGTTGTCGTTCGGCACCATTAACAATATTCAGGTGAGTCAACCAACGGCGCCGGGCTATCTCAACTTTTTGAGTGCGCTTGGATTCAACTCGAATTTCGACTTCTCGGTGGACGTCGGAGACACAGGGTTCGATGTAGGCTCAGCAGATGCATCGCGAGTTCATCCTGATTTTCTTGACTCATCGGGAGCCTCGCGCGTCGCTTACTTGCACGACTTCACCAACGATTTTCATTCTAGTGATCCTACGATTCTTCCCACTCACGACGCCTTGGGACACGGCACGATCAACGCATCGATAATCGGTGGTTTTAACAACAAAGCAGACAGCGCTCATGTCGACTCGCAGGGCTTTGATTATGGGCTGGGCATCGCGCCGTTCGCGCGAGTCGGCGCTTCTAAGCTCTTTCCCGATTCTGCCAGCTCGGCAGTTTTTTCCTATACCGATTTCATTTCGGCCGCATATCGGTCAGGAGCGCGAGTCTCGAATAACAGTTGGGGGAGCAGTTGCGGTGACGGTTTCTGCAATCTCTACAGCGACGATACGCGTGAGTTCGACGGCCTGGTGCGCGATGCCGACCCAACCACGCCCGGCAATCAAAGCATGACAATCGTGTTCGCAGCCGGAAACGATGGCGATACCAATGCGCCATCGGTATCCGTTCCCGGCACGGCAAAGAATGTCATTGCGGTTGGATTAAGCGAAAATGTTCGCGGCATTCAAACCGACGGCTGCGGAGTCACGGTTCGAGACGCCGACAACGCGCAAGACGTAGTTTACTTTTCCGGTTTCGGTCCGGTGCAGGATGGACGAGCGAAGCCCGATCTCGTGGCGCCGGGCTCTCACATGGAAGGCGCGGCTAGTCAGGACAAGATTTTCGCGAACACGCCCGCGGCGAATCTGGGAGTGTGTGATCGTTACTTCCCGCCGGGGCAAACGCTTTACACCTGGTCGTCAGGTACCAGTCACTCGACACCGGTAGTCACCGGCGCGGCCGCTCTCGCATATCAGTGGCTACGTACTCGGAATGGCAGCGAACCGAGCCCTGCTCTTGTCAAAGCTCTGTTGTTGAACTCGACGAGCTATTTGAATGGCGCGTTTGGCGGCGATAGCTTGCCGGGCGCGCATCAAGGCTGGGGATTGCTGGACATTGGCCGAATGTTCGAGCCTTCCAGCCGCATTCTCTACGACGAATCACCAGATCGCACTTTCACACAGAGCGGAGGCGCGCCGTTTGAAACGACCGCAGTAGTAGCTGACGCGACGAAAGAGTTTCGCGCGATGCTTGTTTGGAGCGATGCTCCCGGCAGCGCGGTCACTAACGCGCCTTACGTCAATCAACTCAACCTCGAAGTAGTCGTTGGTGGAGTGGTCTACAGCGGGAACAACTTCCAGGGTCAGTATTCCAAGGCCGGCGGACAGACTGATTTTCTCAACAACGTTCAAGGCGTGCGACTTCCCGCGGGGACTACCGGGCCAATCTTGATTCGCGTTCGGCCAACCGTGATTGCCGGCGATGGAGTGCCCGGAAATGACAGCCTCCTGGATCAGGACTTCGCATTGGTTGTTACAAATGCTAACGAGACAGCGGTGCCGATATTAGCCATCGATACGGTAGGCGATGTTTCCGCCCGCACGACCGTTCAGCATTCAAACGGAAGCATCGACGCGTCTCTGATTCCGGGCGAGACTGCGAGGATCACTTTGAGTCTGACTAACAAATCGCAAGCGGCGTCGGCCAGCGTTCAAGCAGCCAGTCTGTCGCTGTCCTCGAACCAGGGCTCCTCGACTTTCTCGGCGATCGGGCCGGGTCAAGCGATCAGCAATACAACGCCGTTTCAGATCCAGGTTCCTTCGGATCTGCGCTGCGGCTCAGTTGCAAGCCTCCAACTGCAAGTCGATACGAACGCCGGCCGCTTCACGCTCCCCGTTAGGATTCAAGTCGGCCGGCCTTCTACACCTGGCGCGCCTGCCCAGACATTGTTATTTGATGACGTTGATAACAGCACGGTGAAATGGAAATCCAAAGGTGGCTTCGGACCGATCAGCGGAACGGCAAAGAGCGGAACGATGTCTTTCCACACCGAAGATCCCGGCAAAACAAAAAACGACAGCCTGCTCTCTCAGCTATTCACGAAAAAGGGAGTCGTCATTCCTGCTAACGCCGGACAGGCGCGTCTGTCATTCTTCCACATCTTCAATTTTGAGCCCGGTTACGACGGCGGAGTGCTTGAGATATCGGCCGACGGATCGGATTGGCAAGATGCCGGCACGTTCATTTTAGTCGGGGGCTACGACGGCAAGGTGCCGAGCGCTTCGAATAACCCGCTCGGCAATCGACTCGCGTGGACCGCTCGCGGTACGCCTGGAGTGTTTAGCCAGGTAATTGTTGACTTGAGCAGCTTCGCAGGAAAGCGCGTGAGTTTTCGATTCCTAGCAGGCTTCGACAACGCTACCGGAGTGCTGGACGGCTACCGGGGCTGGTTCATCGATGATGTTCAAGTCACTGCTGTGTTGTATTCCTGCGCGCCGTAGCTACGGAGTCTGCAACAACGAAACGTGGCATGCTGCTGCTCTTAAGCATGTGCGCTGCTCGACACTTTTCAGTCGCGAAAGCCCAATTATGAATCGCTTAGCTATTTTGGTTTTCCTCATTCCTCTCGCAAACTTTCACAGTGCATTAGCGCTCCAGGAATCGAAACAGAGCAAGCCTTCACAGACCCAATCTCCTGGCAGAAGTATGCGTGAGTTGGTGATGATGCCTGTCGTTTACCGAGTTCCGGGTATGGATGAGGTGCTCGTCAAAACAGATTTGAAATACGCCGATGCCAGTGATCCGAACTTGCTGATGGATGTTTACACTCCGCCCCGTCTCGCGAAAAATGAGCGCCGTCCGGCGGTGGTCTTCATTCACGGAGGCGCCGGTTCGGCTTTCAAGCCGAAAGATTGGGGCATATACAAGTCGTGGGGACGACTAATCGCGGCATCAGGCATGATTGCAGTGACATTCACGCACAGGCTCGGTTATCCGAAACCGTTGCTCGCGGAAGCAGCCAGCGATGTCAACGCAGCGATCAACTACATTCGCGCTAATGCCGAATCATTGAACATCGATCGAGACCGGTTATGTTTGGCGGCCTACTCCGCAGGCGGTCCGATGTTGAGCCTTGGGATGAGTGATAAAACTAACTACGTCCGCTGCCTCGTCGCCTTCTACGCTTTCCTCGACATTCAACAGTCTGAGCCGCATCGCGCCAACGAGACGCCGGAGATGGTAAAGAAGTTTTCACCGATTGCTTATCTCAACGATGACGCGAGCAGTATTCCGCCCATTTTCGTCGCTCGAGCTGGTCTGGACGAAGTTCCGACGATGAATGATTCGATCGATCGTTTCATACGCGAAGCGATTTCAAAGAACGCCTCGATCATCGTAGCCAATCACCCTCGAGGAGTTCACGGCTTCGACAACCAGACGGATGATGAACGCTCTCGCGAAATTATTCGCGCCGCAATTGACTTTATGAAGGTGCATTTGGGAATGAGTGGCAAATAGGCACGTGAACTCTCTCGCTTCGAGCAGATATTTATTCCGGCAGCAAAACTCGAGGACGCATTTCGTTCGCGTTATTTTCAAAGTACTAGCTTTTCAGGAGAATCGCTAATGACTTGTCTGCGAAATCTCAGCCTTGTGATATTGGTGAGTTTCATAATCTCTGGCGATCGCGCTTACGGACAATCAGGCCATAGCGTTATGAAAGGATATGTCGCGTTCGAGGGCGTCAACTATGTGGACAAACAGCCGCGCGCAAAGGTTGAACTGCGCCCGATCAAGGATGGCAACGGAGGCGGAGTTGCGACTGAGACAACCGAAAATGGTTTATATGAATTCAATCCCGCCCCTCTCGGCGAATGCTTGTTGCGCATCTCAGCACCTGGCTTTCATACCTATGAAATCAGAATCTATATCCCTTCAGACTTTCTCGGTAATATCGCTATTATGATGAAGAGAGCTGGTGTCAACAAAAGCCCGAAAAAGAATTAGTGCGGAAATGACTCGAAGATGGTCGCACGGTACGGGAGATGTAAACGCCTTGGCGGTGTGACTGTCGTTTCCGCGCATCACTCTTGTCCTTGTAGCCGGGCCTTTCGATAAGAACGACCATGCCACGAATCCTTGAACCGAGATACGGACGACTGCTTGACGATTTCACAGTCGGCGATGTCTATCATCATCCGTGGGAAGTCACAATCGATGATGGAATGCTCGCGATGTTCGCGGCGTCGTTCCTCGACCCGAACCCTCTTTACTCAAGTCGTCGCTTCGCTCGCGAGCTTGGTTTTCGCGATCGAGTAGTCCCGCCGCTGGTGTTGTTGAACCTTGCTTTGAGCTTTACGGTTCACGACGTCTCCGAACAAGCGATCGCTCATCTTGCATACATAGACTTGAAGTTCCCGAATGCCGCTTATTCCGGCGACACGCTTTCGGTCTTTTCGGAAATTCTCGGCGTTCGAGTGTCCGAGTCGAAGCCCGATCGCGGCGTTGTCCATCTTCGAACTACTGGAATCAATCAAGACGGAGTGGCAGTGGTCACCTTCGAGCGCAAGGCGCTGATCCCTACTGGCAAGCTCGAGGGCCGAGCGCACCCGGAGTTGATCGAGCGTGCGATTGGTGCGCAGCCGCAGTCGCTCGAGACGGGTAATGCTGAAATTCCCAGCGATGGCGATTTCCAATCCATACCAAAAGAACTTGCGGGCGAGATCAAGATTCCCAAGTGGCCCGGCCACCCGCGAGGCCGCTTCGAAGACTTCGAAGTCGGCGACGTGATTCTTCATAGTCTCGGCCACACAATCGGCGAGAGCGAGCACATGCAGTTGACGATCTTGACTCGCAACTCTCATCCGCTGCACTTCGACGAGGTCTACTGCCGCGAGCGAAGCTTCATGAAGACGCGAGTAGTCGAAGGCGGACTAGTCTTTGCGTGGGTCGCATCGCTTGCAAGCCGAGACACGACCGCGAACGCATTGTGGGAGATCGGCTACGACAAAGGCAGCCATCCGAATCCAGTGCTTGCGGGTGATACTTTGTATGCAGCTTCTTGCGTGATCGGGAAACAAGAGTGCGACGAGCAAACCGGTATCGTGCGCTTCAAGCTAGTAGGCGTGAAAAACCAACGGCCCGCAGCTTTGGTTGCCGCGGGCCTGGATTTATTCAATGACAAGTTCGAGCACAAGGTCTTCGAGATCGAGCGAATCATCTTGCTGCCAAAACGCACAGGGACCAATAACGTACACTAGACCGAGATTGCTGGTTATCCTACCGGCCCGTAGCTGCCCCGTTTTGGGTCTTGACCTGTTCGATGTGAGCGCCGGCTACGATCACGGATGTCGTATTGCCCCACTCGTAAAACTCCTTGCGGGACCAGTTCCTCGGTGACTTTTCAAACAGCTCCTGCGGAACGAACGTGACAAACGGCACAGAGCCGTTCTTGGGCACAATGATCTTGTAGGTGCTCGACGCGCTGAACGCCAGATCGTTAAGACGGTTGAGCTGATCGACGGTGTGATCTGGAAACCAGAGCTTCAGAGGCGAGAGGAATGCGGTGAAAATGCTGGCTCCGGTCATAAAATCTGCGGACGCTATGCTGCTCGCAGCCGAAGCGGTCGCGCTCAGTGTATCAAACCCGTCCAAGACTAAGTTCCTGGGATCGAGGCTCTGACCCTTAATTGCCACTCCGCGAGCTATCAACTTGTCTCGTCCCGCGCGGAAGTGGCTCGCCTCATCGCGGATGGGAACCGCAACCTGCACATCATGCACGACAAATTCATGATCGGAATTGAGATTTCGGACGACCACCTATAGCGCAACGTATGATCTTGCTACGCGCGTTCGAAGGCATCCTTAGCTTCGCTGTAACTGAGAAATCGATTGCGAGCTGGCAACATCAAGCGGGGTAGCAGGCGGCTCTCCGACGCCGGCTAATGCTTTCGTTGCAGCTTGCGTTAGTTTTCCCCTTTCCGCTTTTAAGGTTTCATCCTGCGTTGCCAGTTCTATGACAGTTTGCAACTCACGACCTGATGCCGCTGTTTCGACCGATCGCATAAGCGCCGCCTGCTTATCGATGCCGAGCGCCCCTTTGATATCAAGAGTATTGACTACCTTGCGCACAGCTTGTTTCGCTGATTCGAGGCGTGGCTGCTGAAGCCAGGCGTTTTCCTGTTCGGAGCCGAACTGACAACGAACATAGTCTCCCCTTGCTTTCGGTGGAGGACTTCCAGACTCACTCGTCTGGGCTGAAGCCGAGATTCCTACACAGACGAGAAACGTGATTGCTATGACCATTCTGAGTTTCATCTTTTTTCCTCCAGGGAGCTTGAAAGTTAAGAGGGGCGAAGGTCTATACTCGCCGATACAGGCTTTAGGGGTTCCAAGCTATATGTCATTTCGACTTGAAACTCGGCAGCCTTGTCTGCCTCTCATCCAGTAATGAGTAAAAGAACTAAATACCACATGGCACTCTTGAGTTCATGCATTTCGAGAGAGCCATTCAAAACAGGCAAGGCCTTCCAAGCGAGTGACTTGGTTTGACGTGGCGAGTGATTACAGTTCAAGAAGGTGCAAGAGCAACGTGCTGTGTCAACGGCTCTAGTCGCGACTCATACGATTATGGCCGAGCTTAGGCGGCCGCGGTCACGGAGCCGAGCAAGAATTTTCGGCCTCAACCGAGGCGTGGATCTTTGGAGAGGGGAGAATCGTGCTCGTACTAGAATCGACAATCTGGTTGACTCCGCTTGTATTGATTAGTAAGAAATCGGAATGCATGGACGATCGGGAATCGCCCGCATGTCAAACTTCTTGGAATCAAGGCAAGTACCTGAGCTAGCGGACATCGATCTAGCAGTGAATCTCTCGCGTTCGGGAACGACCATGTCTGGTCCCACATCCGGCCGCCTGAAGAAGCCCATATAGTAGTGCAGGAAGTGATATGTGTCGCATACGTGAGAGAGATCAGGACTGACCCGCACGACGATCTCCCACTTCTGGCCAGGCACTTTCACAAGCGAGACGTCCGGCAGATGGTTGCCCTGCAGCTTGGCTGTCTGTCCAGCACCCAGATAGATCGTAGCGACAACCTCTTTTGGTATATTGTCATAAACCTGTTGGTTCGGTTGTGGCTGTTGGTCTACAAAGTTCACTGACATTAGGTCGTTACAATATAGCTGTCCGGTATTAATTGTGAACTTCGGTCGAAAGACGTTCTCGTGAATCGCAAGGGAGTTCCCTTGCGAAACCGGATGCAAAAGGGCGATTCGAAAAGGCCGATCCGATGAGACCCACGTTGCGTTGTCCACCAAACGACCGTCGCTGTCCTTAACCTCAAGTAGCATATTTGCTTCCAAGCCATAACCGGGACCCCATTCAATATAGTCCCCGAATCCGGGGCCCTTGATTTGAACTGTGACCTTATGTGTGGGTCCGACCGGGGGTGGGCCCGGGTCTTCACCGGCACGCGAGTGGAGCAAAACTTCTTCCCTTCCTGATCGAACTTCACCAAAGACCATAAGTCCGCGGAACCTCACGACGATGTCCGGCTCCGGAACTGACTGTGAACTTGATACTTCGGCTCCTGGCGTCATAGAGCCAAACAGGAAAAGCAACGCAACCATTACTAGCGATACACGCAATAGAAACGATTTCATAGCCTGTCTCCTTTCCGTATCCTTAGGTCTGGATTTCCAGACCCGATTCGCCGAACCTCGATGAGCTCGCAAGAGCCGTTAGTAGTACGAAATCGGAATACACGGTCGAGTTTCGATGGCTTGAGGCGTCTGCTTACCTTTTACTATTTCATCAAGCGTCATAGTTTGCGTATGAGAACCATCGCACGGCCCCGCCGTGGGTGTCGTTGGAACTGCATAATATTGCGCTGTGTAACCCACCGGGCCACTCCTTGTGTATTCAAACCCTTTGTAGTACTGACGAAAGTGATAACCGCAGACGTGATTGAAATCGGGTTCGTTGCTAACGGTGATCTTCCACTTTGTCGCTCCCTCCGGCTTCGGCAGCCGAAACGGATCCAAACCATCCCCGGTAAGATAACCTATCTGTCCGGTATCCAAAGTCAAGATTGTTGCTTCGACGAGCGTTGGCACTCGCTGGTTGCGAACTCTGGGGTTCAGCTGACTGATGAAGTCCACATTTTCTGGTTCCATACCATCAAAGGTCCCGGCATTGAATGTGAAGACTGGTCCGAAGCCATCCCGCTTCCTTGTGAACTCGCCAAGAGTCACCGAGGTTGGATGCAGGGTTTTGATGTTGAATGGCACGAGTGACCCCCAGCTCGCGCTAGGTGGTAATGCCGGCTCGGCTAGTACCTCGAATTGCAGAGACACTCCCTTTGGCAGATTGCGGCCCCAATCAACGCCATCAGGAAAACCCGGCCCGACAACCCTAATATTAACTGTATGGTGGTCAGCATCAGAGTGTAATCTGACCACTTGCACGTGGCCACTGAGCTGATCAAAAACCATGAGCCCTCGAAATGTAATCGTAATATCGGGTTCTGCTGCATTAGCCTTCCCCGACACGACCGTCACAGGACGCAGAAATCCAACAACAAACAAGATCGCAACCATACCTGCTCCACACGTTAGAACTTTTCTCATGACTTCCTCCATTTGAAGATGCAAGGGAAAAGGAATGCGGGTTCTGAACTTGGCCGCTCAGTAAATCGGCGACGCGGCAATTCAGAAATCCGCATAGCCTCCAATCAACGAAAACCCCGCCCAATAGAACGGAGCATGCTTGTAATTTTCGCTACGAATCATTGCGAGCTGCGCTGCTTGAAGCGCTTGAGCCGAAGACGTAACGCCTGGTTTTCGCTGCCGATGAAACTCGACTACCAAATCGGCCGTCGCCTTGCTGTCCACCGGCCAGAGGCTTGCAACTACAAGCGGCACGCCTGCGCTTATGAACGGCCTGGCAGCGCCGACCGCGCCTTCGAAGTTGAAGAACTGATCTCCAAGCGTCTGGCATCCCGCAAGAACCACCAGCTTCGTGTTCGGCAACCTCATCCCGTATAGGTCGTACCCATGCAAAGAGGCGTCGCCACCATCGTCTCGCGCGGATGTTGTGTCAGGTGAAAGAACCAACCGCGACAACATCGGCGAGCGCGAGTCGATGACGTAATGAGTCGCGAGGTTGATCACCTGTGCGTTTCCCATCGCAGCAGTCACGGCCGATTCCGTCGCTTGGCGACCAATAAGAGTCGTGTGAAGCGAATAGAAGCCGGCCACCGCTCCTGATGCGCTCGCCGCATCCGGCAGTCGATTCAACTTATGAATATCGTGATTGAATTCCGGGTCTCCCACGCTTAAGGCTCGCTCGGAAACCATGGCACTCTTCTGCGTGGCCCAGTCCGTACAAGTAATAAACAAGGTGGCGCTTGGAACGCTTGAGACAACATAGTCCTCAATCAGATACCGGTTGGTCCGCGGTGACCTCAAGGCAATGAATGGAATCGAGCTCAGGCAATTATCCGGCACGATGCATAGTTGCTTCTTAGCGCTGAGCAGCGATTCAATAGGTTGAATCAGAATTTCATACAGTGAAGCAGCTTCCTCACTGACATCCGATGCCTCCGGGTTTCGGCACAACTCGACGAATCGCCGGGCACGGGTTGTCAGTTCGTCTTTCGAGATGGGGATCTCGCGAGATTCAACTTCGTTATTCGAAAATACCCAGACAACAGATTTCTGATCGAGTACGGCGTATTGAACCAGTTGCACTTCCTTCGGGAGCCATCGCTTTATTTCGTCGAGCGTTGCCGGCGCCCTGCGCGACTTAATCATCAATTCCTGGCGATCGCCGATTTTCTCAGGGACGCTGGTCGCAAGGTCGAACAACGATCGCGCGCGAAACATCTCGGCATACTGATACGCCATGTTGTGTTCATCTAGTGTGAAGTATGCGAAAGCGATAGCAGCGTCATGGAACCCGCTGAGGTTCTCAGTAAACAAGGTGCGGTTCTTCTCTTCCACAATTTCATCGGCGAATCGCTCAATCATGTCGCGCAACCGGAGCATTTCATCTTTCGCTTGCGCTGTATCCGCTTTCTTGATGTGACAGAGCAGCTTCCCCATTGTCGCTGCGAATATTTCGTTGTGCCGTTCTGACTCTGAGTAACCGTTGAGCGCTTCATCATAGGTGGAGATGGCACGATCCAGGTCTCCCGTGACGCGGTACAGGTCAGCTGCGCACAAGGATGCAAACGCACGAGCGTCACCGCTCTCTGAGCGTGGAAGTTCAGCCGCAATCTCTCTGGCCCGGTCAATTTGTTCGACTGCTCGCTCGCGGTCCAAGAGCCCAGCATATAATCTCCCGACGTGGGAGTAGGCAAATGAAATTTGTACCGGATTCTCGGCGCTGAGTGCGCGTCGGAGACTCTCTACTTGGAAAGCGATCGCGAGTCCGTCAAGTCGGGCCGCTGTGAAGAGATCGGCCGCTGCTTCGTAAGGCAACGAACTCTGCAGCGGCGCGACTGGTTCGTTGTTGACGATCTTAAGTCCTTCCCATGCGAAATTCCCAGCTTCAGAATAGTCTCCCAATTGGAGATAGATCTCTGAAAGCTGGAAAGAACTTCTGCTGATGCAAGCGGCGTTAGAGACTAACCGCGACAGCTCGAGGGATCGGCGAGCGAATTCTATTGCCAGAGAATACTCACTTAGACTGAAATGCACTTCCGCGAGACCATCGTCCGCACGTGACTCAAGCCATACGTACGCTTTCACCCGAGCGGCATTTCTTACATTGTCGAAGAGCTTCTGGGCGGCTTCCAGGTCTGGAACTCGCAAGTAGCAGTGAGCCTCAAGATATCGCGCGTATGACGCTTCGGGTAGATCGCCTACTCTTTCGTACTGCAAAGCCGCATTGTCAAAGGCATCGCATGCACTGCGCAGCTTCCATTTCTGAAATAGCACAACCCCGTCTGCGAAACGTTTGCGGGCTTTTTGAAGCTCGCCAAGGTCGGATTCGGAATTCGTGGTGTATCGATCCGAGATGTCAGAGACTAAACGATCGCCAAGCTTTGCTTTCATTATCTGACCAGCCCATTTAAGCGGCGTCTCGTCCAGCCTATCTGAACCGTTTTCATGATTGGACTCACCGATGAGCCGTTCGACTATGGGACTTAAGCGAGTCCCAAAACTGGCGCAAAGCGAGCGCCATCCAGCCTCGCTGTCTTGACGTCCGGCTGCGGCGACGAAGTCGTCAAACATCTGTGGCTCATACCACACATTCTTTCGCCTTTGCTCTTCTATTCTCTTGAGCCCCTCACGGGCTTCGTCGGCCCAGGGAGACGTTGAATCAAGACTTAAATAATATTGCCAATCGGCTTCAGCGCTTTGCCATTGCATTAACAATTCGTTGCAGAGCGCGCGATTGAAATAAGCCTCGGCAAGCGTGGGTTTGATTTCGATAGCGCGATTCAAGCTAAGCAGGCACTCATTCAGCAATGAGTTGCTGGCCGAGGTCAATCCCTGTCGTCGCGCCTTCTCAAACAAAGCACCGCCGAGATCGTTTAGAATGTCAGCATCATTCGGCGCTAAGTCACGCGCCTTTCGGAGCTCGGATATCGCCTCATCGAGGTCGCCACCGGCCAGATAGTACTGGCCAAGCAAGTGAATCGCTGCGGGGCCGTGTGGGTTCTTGTCAACTGCGTTCTGCACCAGCAAGCCCACTCGCTCCCGTTGCGCGCGGTCTGCATGAGGGGGTTCGGCGTTCCCCATCAACTCAACAAACGGGGCGTACCGAAACCCGGAAAGTCTGAAATAGGTAGGCCGCTGATTTGAGTAGACCGCGACGAGTGCCGCTCGAGCCTTCGAAACAGAATTATCTCTCAGCAAGAAATATACGGAGTTCCCGGTAACTGCCAAAACTAGAGTTGCGATCGCAGCATTCCTAATAAGCGAAGAGCTTCCGGTGAAGCGAAACCAGGATTCAATCAAATGTCTCCAGGGAGACTTCTTTCTACGCGCTGATGTCCTGGCGCGTTTGGATAGGGCGCGCTGGAAAGCAATTTGTCGCCGGCCAGACGGCGTGGCCCGGAATGACTCGTCGAATTTCAACCGGTCCTTCTTCGATAACTTCTTCTCGACGTATTCCTCAACCATCTCATCCTCAGCCAAAAGCACCCGGTCGTAGAACTCGTTTTCGGCCATCATTCTCTCTTCGAGCTGCTGCAGCTCGTCGTCCGCAAGCCGGCCAAGCAGATATCGCCTGATCAGGCCTTCATCTCGATTCTCATGCGCCATTTGCTGCTACCGCTCCGTCCCCTCGTATTGTTATGGCTTATTCGGCCAAAACATGACTCAATTCACTTTGCGTAAATGCATCAAGGCAATTATTGATACACTTTCGCAACTTCGCGTTTATCCGATGTACCTTCATCCTCAAAGTGTTCAGGCTTATTCCTTGCTTCGCCGCTAATTCGCTTCTGCATTCGATCTTCGCTCCGCCACTTTTCTCAAAGTATTTCAAAATCAGCTCCCGATCCGCCGGGTCAAGCTTCTTCAGGCATTCTTCCAGGCAATCATGGAGCCGATGCTTGTAATCGCTATCATCGTCTGAATCCGGCGGCCAATAGATCGGGTCGGGGTTGGGCTCAGGAGGATCATCATGGAGCCACTCGCGGTAGACGTTCCTCAGCACCCCGTAAAAGTAAAGCGCGGGATCGCCTTCGTAAGTGGGAGCAATGTCTTTAACCTTGTGACTGACCCGGTTAATCGTTTCATCTGCCAACTCGTCTGCAGCGTAGCACTGGCGCCGCTCCATAATCTTAATAAGCTTTGCCCGTATCAGTTCGTATTTCTCTCCGGCGCGCTCACGGTCCGGGTCGAGCCACTCGAGCATCCTATTAAACTCCTCCTGGCTTGGCGGTTCGCTCTTCTTCACTAACGTGTCTCTTATAGATGGCTCAAGCAACTACCTGGATTCAAGCAACCAGCATGCTCGACACTACTCATCGGGCACCGTTGACTAGCTACAATCTCCTGTTCGTTACCTGAAGTGCTCGGCTTCGCCAGCGTGTCACGCACACGTTTCTTGCTACCCACTATCACTTCTTTAAGATCAACCTTCCAATAGAGCGAAAGGGGAGAATCCGAAATTATGCGCGGTCATGATTACTCGATTATCAGCGTGCTTGCAAGCCCAGAATGCAAAATCTAGCCGGCTTTTGAACCGTTCACTTTAGTCGCTCTCGCTAGAGCGATTGCAGTCTTGTGATACTTGCCACTTATCAATTCGCAGCTTTCATTCGCACCCAGCCCATCTTGACACTTAGGGACTCGCGTGTAGACTGATTCTGTCGTCGCGTGGCGATTCAATCGATAGAAAACCCGGCGGTCTCAAATCTTAACGGCCCGTGCAAAACATTCATTGAAGGAGCTACCGCTCATGAAGCATGATTCTTATCACCGCGATTGGACAGGACCGGTCAGAGTCAGGAATGCGTTAACGGGGATCGCCGTCATTGTCCTTGTATGTTCATTCGCGCTTGCGCAATCCGGGAGGAAGCCTCCGCAGCAGCCAAAGTCTCCCGACCCGCTTCCGCAGAAACAAGATGAGCCGCCAATTACGCAACCCTCGAGCAAGCCTTCTTCTTCACAAATCCCGATAAAAGTCATTTGGCATCTTCCAAACATCGGAACTTCGTCGATCTACTCAGAAATAGTCCAAGACGGTTGCCTCGAGCGGCTCTCTCAGTCTAACGCTGTCAAAGCGATAGCCGGCAGAGAGATGAATCGCAGGGAAGCCATCGACGCCGCGAAGGCTTCCCCTGATTCGTATGTTCTATGGTTCGAGCTTGATGTCGATGCGATTGACGCCCAAAGAACGATGGGATCAGTGCCACCTCAATACCTGTACGTTAAGTTTGAAGTATTCACGCCGGTCACGGGCAAGTCTCGAACCTCGGGGCACGTCTACCAACGCTCGCGAGGGCCAGTGGGGATGCCGCTACCGGGACCGCAAACCGGTTCATCTGCCGACTACTCGCTTCGCTACGCTGGGCGCGAGATGGCCGATCGCCTGCTCGATGCTTTGAGTTTGTCGCATCCCAAATGACCGGCACTAGCAGGTTGAGGCAACTTCCCTCGTATCTACCTCTCACGATCCTGGCTGGTCTTTAAAAAGCCGATTAGCTAATATCGTCACTCGTCTAAGCACCTTCTCCTTTAAGGTGAGGCTTGCGGTAGCGACTCGAGATGAAATACGGGTTTGTCATAGACCATCGAAAGTGTATCGGCTGCCACGCCTGCACTGTAGCGTGCAAGTCGGAAAACGAAGTACCACTCGGCACTTTTCGAACGTGGGTTAAGTACATCGAAAAGGGCGAATTCCCCGACACTCGCCGCTTCTTTTCTGTGCTCCGATGCAATCACTGCGAAGACGCTCCGTGCATAACGATCTGTCCTGTGACAGCTCTCTTTCGCCGCGACAACGGCATCGTCGACTTCAATGGAGACCGGTGCATCGGTTGCAAGTCCTGCATGCAAGCGTGTCCGTACGACGCTTTGTACATAAACCCGAACACCAACACCGCCGAGAAGTGCAACTTCTGCGCGCATCGAATCGAGAAACAACTCGAGCCCGCTTGTGTGATCGTTTGTCCGGTTCAAGCGATCATTTCTGGAGACATGGACGATCCGTCATCGAACCTCTCTCACCTCATCGCCTCCGAACAGACACAGGTTAGAAAACCGGAGGCGGGCACATCGCCGAAGCTTTTCTATATTGAAGCCGACGGCGCCGCGCTCGCCCCAACCGAGCAAACGCGCATCGGAGGCTACCTGTGGTCCGAGTTACACATGGACCCGCTGCTCGCTGACGAGCAGGCATTCGCGGCAGCCGATGCCCGCGCTCGAACAACCTACGATGTGTCTCACGAACGGCCGTGGGGTTGGAAGGTCTCCGCCTACTTGTGGACGAAGTCTATCTCGGCCGGGAGTTTTTTCCTGGCGTCGATTGCAATCGGCTTCGGCTTTGTGCGAGGC
>Ga0075426_10000477_pt1 | contig 27405 bp, 22 predicted proteins | sample SoiMethybrSBSTD5_FD_75304 | JGI IMG/M metagenome (GOLD analysis project Ga0075426, IMG submission 75304) | Bulk soil microbial communities from a Populus tree surrounding site in Tennessee, USA - Soil MetaG P. TD hybrid SBSTD5 | ecosystem: Environmental > Terrestrial > Soil > Tree plantation...
TCTGGCAGTCATCGACATGCAAGAAGCTTTTCGATCTGCGATCTCCGACTTCGGCGAAGTCGCGTCGCGGATTGCGCTGGCTGTTGACGGAGCCCGACTGCTGGAAGTTCCGGTCATTGTAACCGAGCAATACCCCAAAGGGCTCAAGCACACGGCTCAAGAAATAGTCGCGCGTCTGCCCCGGGAGTTGAACGCTATTGAGAAGTCGTGTTTCAGCTCGTGCGGCGCCGAAGATTTCATGTCACAACTGATCGGCAGGAACATAAAACAAGTACTCGTCTGCGGCATCGAAGCGCACATTTGCGTGCTTCAAACTTGTCTTGACTTGCTCGAACGAGACTTCGACGTTTTTATGCTTCGTGATTGTATTACCTCACGCGATGTGCGGAACAAAGAAGCCGCTTTTGCGCGGCTATCGCAAGCGGGGGCCGTCGAGGCGACTTTGGAGATGGCGCTTTTTGAAATGATGCGAACCGCGGACTCGCCTCAGTTCAAGGCGATTCAGAAACTGATTAAGTAGGGGCTGGGTGTTGGGGGTCAGGGGTCGGTGCGGAATCCTCCTCGATCCCTGGCCCCGAGCCCCGACCCTTTCAATGAACCTCAATCCCCAACAGATCGAAGCAGTGCATGCCGTAGAAGGTCCGCTCCTCGTGCTTGCCGGAGCCGGCTCGGGTAAGACGCGTGTGATAACGAGTCGCGTCGTGCACTTGATCGAAGAAGTTTCCGTTCCGCCGTGGCAGATTCTTGCAGTGACTTTCACAAACAAGGCTGCAGGCGAAATGAAATCGCGGGTTGAAGCCGCAGTCGAGCCCGGAGCACGAACCTCGTCGCCGCTCATATCGACATTCCACTCGTTCTGTGTTCGAGTCCTTCGCCGCAATTTCGAATCGTTGAATGAAGGCTACACCCGCAATTTCACAATCTACGATCAGGACGATCAGACTCGAGTCGTTCGCGCGATCATGAAGGAGCTCGGCATCGACGACAAGTCTCTTACGGCGCGACAGGCTCTCAGCTCGATCAGCGCCGCAAAGAATCGTGGAACTTCGCCGTCCGCATTGCTCAATCAGGGTGAATACGTCGGCGACCGTACCGAAAAGGTAGCGCGAATCTTCAAGCTCTACGAAGAGCGGCTCAGGCAGTCGAACGCCGTAGACTTCGATGATTTATTAATCAAGGCTGTCGAGCTACTAAGACGCGTGCCCGACGTGCGCGAGTACTACCACAATCGTTTTCGTCACGTGATGATTGACGAGTTCCAGGACACAAATGGAATTCAGTACGAGTTGGTGCGTCTGATTGCGGTCGGCTCGACAAAGATCGACGCAAGCATCGATCGCGACGAACTGTGGCGGGAGCGGAGCTTGTGCGTTGTAGGCGATATCGATCAGAGCATTTACTCTTTCAGGGGTTCTGACTTCAACATAATTCTGGGATTCCAAAACGATTTCGCGGGCACGAGGATCATCAAACTCGAACAGAACTATCGCTCGACCCAAACAATCCTCGAGGCGGCAAATAAGATAATCGAAAACAATCGGCAACGATTGCCGAAGACGCTGCACGCGTCGCCGGAACTCGGTCAGGGCGAGAAGATTCGGTACTATCAGGCTTATGACGCGGAGAGCGAGGCTGCGTTTGTCGCGGATCGTATCGCAGAGCATCAGCGAAACGAACCTGATTCACGACTCGTTGTGTTGTACAGGACGAACGCGCAATCGCGGTTGTTTGAAGAATCTCTCAGGCGCCGCTCGATCGCCTACAATATCGTCGGCGGTTTTTCGTTTTACGAACGCGCCGAAGTTAAAGACATCATCGCCTACTTGAAGCTTGCGATGAATCCCCGCGACGACGTCGCGATGGCGCGTGTGATCAACTCTCCGCCGCGCGGCATCGGGAAGACGACAATCGACGCGCTTCAAAACGTGCAACGCGAACGCGGGACCTCGGCCTGGGAAGCCATCGATTCGCTCATCTCGAATCATTCGGTTGGACCTCGAGCAGCGTCCTCACTCGTAGCTTTCAAGCGAATTGTCGAAGGATTGGCGGAACGCGTGACGCACGCGCAGCCGCTTTCCGAAGTAGTTAAGGCGGCGACGCTTGAGACCGGTTACGTGCGGGCGCTTGAAGAAGAGAAAAGCGTCGAAGCCGAAGGGCGGCTGCTGAACATCGAAGAGCTCGTGACCGCCGCAGTCGAGGCCGAAGAACAAGGCGAGACTTTGCAGGACTTCATCGATCACGCCGCGCTTGTGTCTGACACCGATCAGTATCGCGCGGATGCTCGCGTGACATTGATGACAATGCACTCCGCGAAGGGTCTCGAGTTTCCGTCGGTGTTTATCGTCGGAATGGAAGAAGGGCTCTTCCCACATTCGCGAGCCGCGACCAGCGAGGAAGACCTCGAGGAAGAACGCAGGCTCTGTTATGTTGCCATAACGCGCGCTCAGAGACACCTTTACATTACGCACGCGATGCAGCGCCGGATATTCGGAGAAGAATCGATAACCGAGCCGTCGCGATTCTTGAATGAGCTGCCGCTTGAATTGTTGGAGAATCTGTCCTCTGGCCCTTCATGGCTTGGATTCGCCGAGCGGCCCGAAACCCGGCACAATCGAGAAGCAGCGGCTGCGCTTCGCGGCGAAGAGCGGGCTCCGGTGAAGAACACGTCGAACTATTCAGGCAAGACTTATAACTCGGTCGAAGGCGTGCGAGAGTTTTTCAACCGGCGAGCTGGCTCGCAATCCGAAACCCGTGAGCCTCGAGCGAGAGGAAAGTCTGAGCACGTTAGCGGCAAACGAAATGAAACCGGCGAGACGCTGGTTTCAAGCTCCGGCGTTCAATTCCGAATTGGGGCTCGCGTTCGTCACCAGCGATACGGAACAGGCGTCGTGCTGCGTTCGGAGGGAGCTGGAGATGACGCAAAGCTCACGGTGAGCTTTCCCGGCTACGGGCAAAAGAAATTCATGGCGAAATTCGCGGCGCTCGAAAAAGCTTAGCGTGGCTTCGAAGGACAAGTTCGTGACTGTTAAAGCTGCTGCAATTCAAGCTGCTCCGATATATCTTGATCTCGCGCGCTCGCTGGAAAAAGCTCGCGAGCTGACTGCGAAAGCTTCGTCGCTTGGCGCCAGGCTCGTGGTCTTTCCGGAAACCTGGCTGCCGGGTTATCCCGCGTGGCTCGATTGCTGTCGCGATGTCGCGTTGTGGGATCACCCGCCGATGAAGAGGGTCTTCGCGCGTTTGATGGAGAACGCCGTTGCAGTGCCGGGACCCGCAATAGATTCGTTGGCGGAAGCGGCTCGCAAGAACAACGTAGTTCTCAACATCGGCGTTCACGAGCGAGTGACCATGGGTCGGGGACGCGGGACTCTGTACAACACGATGCTGACTTTCGGAGCCGATGGGTCTCTACTCAACAGTCACCGCAAGATAATGCCGACTTATACCGAGCGAATGATTTGGGGACAGGGCGATGGATCAAGCTTGCGCGCGGTCGAAACCAATGTTGGAAGAATCGGCGGGTTGATTTGTTGGGAGCACTGGATGCCGCTCGCACGTCAAGTGCTTCACCAATCGAGTGAAGACATTCACGTCGCAGCCTGGCCGCAGGTGAAAGAAATGAATCTTGTCGCGAGCCGGCACTATGCGTTTGAAGGGCGATGCTTTGTGATTGCGTGCGGTGCAATCATGAGAGCGAGCGAAGTGCCCGATGAACTGGAGATGAGCGACTCGCTGAAGCAGCGATCGGAATCGTTTGTGCTCAACGGCGGAAGCGCGATCATAGCGCCTGATGGTTTGCTGCTTGCGGGACCTGTATTCGACCAAGAAGTGATTCTGACCGCGGACCTCGATCTGTCGCGAATTGCCGAGGAGAGTCTCGCGCTTGATGTTACCGGCCACTATTCTCGTCCCGATATCTTTGATGTGAAGCTCAAGCCGGATATCGGCTGAACTCGTCTGAGACCCATCGACTGAAAGCTCTAGTGTTGTCGAAAAGTTGGATTGAGGCGGGGCTTGCTCAAGGCACGCCTCGGTCGCGTTTTAATGCGCGACTGGCAATCAGATTCTATTCACCTGCTGAAGACTTGCTGGAGCGCGCGAGGAGTTCTCTGACTTCATCCACGAGTGAATCAAGGTGCACCGGTTTGTTCATTGCGCGATCGGCGCCGGCTCTGATGCCTTGATCCATTTCTTCGCGGCCAAGAGCAGTGAGGACGAGTATGGGAGTGTCTTGAAGCTCGGGTTCTTCCCTCAATTGTCTTATCATATCGAGCCCGCTCACTTCGGGCATATTGATATCGCTGATAATCACGTCGGGTCGTTCGGCCGTTGCCATGTACAAACCTTCGCGACCGTTCGCGGCTATGACGACGGTGAATCCTTCCATTGACAGGTGCAGATGAATCAACTCTCGTGTATCGAGATTGTCCTCAACCACCAGGATTTTGTTAGGCATAGAGCTGCCGAGTTTCCACCGACTGAATTGTCACCTGCGTCCATTAGAGCATATCGAACAGCTCACACAGAGCGCAACGCTTCAAACGTTGCAGCACTCATCGACGTTCAACAAATCTCGGCGCGCGGCGGGATCACTTCTAACACAAGAGTTTCAATCGAGCATCAGTTATTCGAGATGTTCGATTTTGCTTTAACTATCGCCGTTTCGCAGATACCGGTTATAGGATTACGGCCGTCGGATTCAATGATGATCTTATCCCCACCGGTGCTCTTGCCCGTAGACGTCGAAGTCAGGTCGACCGCCTTCTTGTTCTTAGGATCCCAGCCCCTCACCGTCCGGCCGCCTATCGCGCCGTCTATCGTGATCCGCGCTAATTTGACATTAACTGCTGAAGGACCTTTTTCCTTGGTAGAGATGGTGCCCGAACCTTGATTCAGGCCGGAGTCTTCAGCAAAGCTCAATGTCAATATGTAAGACCCCGCCGGCACGACACCAAGGTTGAACTTGCCCTTGTCGTCGGTGGTCACGCGAGCTGCGGGACTGCCGCCGGGATTTTTCCCAAGCTTGACGTCGACGCCTTTGAGAGGCGCACCCGTCGTGCTTTCAGGCCCCTTCTGCAACATTGGGGCGCCTTCTGCGTTGCTCTTCGCGTTAGTGAATGGCGAGACCAGGTATAACGACACAACCGCCAACGCTGAAAGAATGATGCTAGCTGATGCCTTTCTTAACATGGAAATTCTCCTAAATGCCGGTGATCGGTCAAAACTCTTTCTCGCGAACGCGCGAGTGCTCGTGTGATGATGCTCGGATCAATTCGGGTTGCAGCAAATCATAACACACGCCTTGGATGAGTAGGCAACGCTGCGGGCTCGGATTGACCAGTATTCCATCGCGAGATACTTTAATTGCGTGAGCGGTTCATCTTCAAAGGGAGCAGCAGACAACTCAGAGGTAGCGCGCGTCTTACAACAGATCGCCGACATGCTCGAGTTCAAAAACGAGAATCCGTTCAAGTTTCGCTCATACCAGATGGCTGCGGAAACCATCGGATCAATGGGTACGCCGATCGCTGACATCATCGCGCGCGGCGGTGTTGCTGAGCTTCAAACCATTCCGGGTATAGGGAAGACCATCAGCGCGCAGATCCTCGAGATCATTGAGAGCGGAAGATCTTCATACTTCGAAGAGTTGACTCAGGACGTACCGGCTTCGGTTCTGGATCTTCGAAAAGTGTCGGGAATCGGCCTGAAGACGGCACAGCTTCTTTATCGCGATTTCGGAATCAAGAGCCTTTGTGATTTGAAGACGTTCGTTGACGCAGGCGAGCTCTCTTCAGTTCCGGGACTTGGTGAGAAGACTACCGCGAGAGTCAAGGCATCGCTTGCACGGCTCGGTTGAGCCCGACTCCATCAAATATCCGTTCCCGGCGGGTAGACAAAACCACATTCGGTGATATGCCAGCCTTCACCGCTCCGGGTAAGTTCAAGGTTTATGATGTAGTCCTCGAGAAGAAGTTCGACGACCTCAGTGGGGAAGAGAATCGGCCATACTCGCGCTTCGGAAATTAGGTCCTCAGCTTCAACACGACCCTCGCGTATTTTAACAATGCGAAAGAAGCCTTCGATGGCGCCGACCTCTCCTGGTGTGTCGATATCGTATTGACTGTGTCCGCCTTCCTCAAACGTAGTTAGAAACTCTGGAAAGCTGAACGCTCCGCGACGATTTCTAAGCCAGCTCCACAGCGAACCGGAGATCGCGAGTGCACGCGGAATAGACTCGCGCAGCACGGCAAGCATCGATGAGGTTTGTTGAACCAAATCGATTCCCTCTTGTTGCCGAATCCACTCAAACAATCTGGCGAGCGAATCAACCACAGATTCGGGCTCCGGTAGAGCGGCTTCCTTCAAGTTGTCGAAGCCGTCATTTCCGGAACCGAACTTCGCGACGCAGGCTTTTTCTACGTACGAACGCGCAAGAAAATCTCGTACAGTACTGGCCGATACTACGTCAAGCGACGCATTGTCAGAAAAGTGAGCGGTGAGCAAGCTCATCACTCGCTCGTCAGTTTCATGCTCGGAATGTGATTCGACGGCAGAAATGCTTTGCCTTTGTTCTGCCAGAAAGCGCGCAGTGATCTCAGCGAGGGTCATCGCTTCGACGACTTTTTGCGGGAGGACGACTTCGTTGATCGACCGGCTCGCTTGGTTGCTCGCGAAACCTCGGCCCTCTTGAGCTTTGCCGCGCTGGTTTGCTTTGCCGCTGTTTTTAAGTTGGCTCGTCGCCCTGGCTTCGTCTTCTTTGCTGCTGAATCCTTTGCAGCGGCTCTTCCTCGAGTTCGCTTCTGCGAGGTGGAACCGGCAGCGGCCTTCCGTTTACCCGCGGTCGATTTAACGCTGCCGTTACCATCGAACAAATCCCAGAGTATCTGATCGTCTTTAAGATCTTCGAGCCCATCCACCGGCTGCTTGTAATGGAGAAGCACCGCATACAAATGTTCGAGCGAAAAATCCTTGTCGCCAATAAGCGTGCGCATTACCTTCTCGACTCGACGCGGGTACTGCTCAGCCACCCGCTCGAATGCGACAATTGGAATGTCAGGATTCTTGATGTAAGTCCAAACCAGGTCCTTCCAATCGGGCATCGCTCTGCTGGGTTCATCGGTTCTAAAAATGCGCTTAAAGCGGTCGAAGTCCGGCAGAAGAACTATACCGTCGAAATCGTCGCACAGAATTGTGACTTCGCCGGCGCCGGCTACAGGCGGCGGAATCGGCGGCAGTTCAGGAACGATCAGCTCCTGACCCAGTTCCTTTCGGAATCTTTCAGCGGCTGTCAGACCAGTCTCGGGATCGCGTCGTTCGGTAAGCAGGTATCTTTGAAATCTCGCGAGTGTGGAATTGAGCTTGTTCGACGCGACCGTCAGCTCATCACAACCGAACAAGTCACAAAACGCGGTGCACTGTTCGATGCGAGCCTTCTCGATAGCCTCGGGCGAGTCGAACGCATCGAAAGCCCGGCGCATCTCGAGCCACGCAAGCGCGGAGTTGCGATCGGGCATAACGAATTGAAGTCCGGAGAAAATCAGATCGTCGCCAAGAGGCAGCAGGCGCGCGATGAGGAACTGTCCTCGCTTGAACGGCGCACGATCGGAATGAGTCTTGACTGTATATTCCTCACCGCTGTCGAGTTCCGCCAGCTTGAACGAGCGCTTGCCGGCGGACCTTACTTCAAAAACGCTGTTGATGGAATCCAGCCAGTCAAGAAGGATCTCGCGGTCGGCTTCCTCCAGTTCGGTCTTGGCATCTAGAAAGTGATCTATTACACCGTGGCCCTGATCGTCAAACCAATCGAATAAGAACCAGTCGAGAACGCTTTCGGCCTCGTGCTCATCTCCTGGTTGCGCGGCCTGAACGAATAGCGCGCGCTGAAGCTCGTACTCCTGTCTCAGCGGTCCGTCCGTAGCGAATGCCACCAAATCCTTTTTAAACTGCTCGACTCGTTGGAAGTCGATAGTGGCGCCGCTTGATACTGATGCTGACATCGGGTTCTCCTGCTTCAAGCGAATCGAACGCGAAATACGATTGAGGTGAAATTCTATTCCTCGGTCGCGAATCACGTCAACGAGAGTCACGACCAGCTTATCAGACTCGATACGCTTCGCGTTGATTCTTGCAGGAGACTCAACTCAATAAGAACTGAGCAACGCAAAGTTGAAAGCTTTTTGATCGCGGTGATAGACTGCCGCGTATGAACACGGCAAGAGGCGCGGGGCATGCTGAACCCGGCAGCATCGTTTGGACTATTTCGCGCCGCTTAGGCATGGTGATTGTGCTTGCGCTTGCATTCTTTCTGAGCGCAATCGTGACTATCTACACCCTCTTTCGAAGCGGCGACACGCAAGTGCCAAACGTTGTGGGACGCTCGCAGACCGAGGCCCAGAAACTCGCGGAGCAAGCGGGGTTGAGGGTCAAGATTCAACTTCGCAACGACGCAAGCGTTCCGGCCAATGCTGTAATCGAAACGCGACCGGGTCCCAATTCTTCGGTGAAGAAAGATTCGGTTTTGACAATAGTGGTCAGCAGTGGCCCTCAAGCAAAAGGGCAATTGAAGCCTGCTTACCCAACGTCGCCTGGTAGAAGAGTAATCGTGCGGAGATTTGTTGCTGATGCAGCTAGCAACTTGATCGACTCTCGGAAGAGGATTACGGAATGATCGAGATAGCTCCGTCAATACTGTCAGCAGACTTTAGCCGGCTCGGAGACGAAATCAAGGCAGCGGAGCGAGGCGGCGCCGGGTTGATACACTGCGACGTAATGGACGGCCACTTCGTTCCGAACATAACGATCGGGCCATTGGTTGTGAAAGCGGCTCGACGCGCTACCGAGTTGCCCCTCGACTGCCATCTCATGATCACCGATCCGGATTTGTACATTGACGAGTTCGCCCGCGCCGGAGCTTCGATGATTTCGGTGCACGTCGAAGCAGTCGCACACCTTCATCGCACGTTGACCGCGATCCGGGAATTGGGCTGCCGTCCGGGAGTAGTCCTGAATCCGGCGACGCCGCTCGGTTCAATTGAAGAAGCGTTGTCCTTCGTCGATTACGTGCTGGTTATGTCGGTAAATCCCGGTTTCGGCGGACAATCGTTCATTGGCGCCTCGCTTGACAAGATAAGTCGGCTGCGGGGTATGATTGAATCTCGCGGCTTGAGTGTTCACATAGAAGTTGATGGCGGAATCGGCACAGAAAATGTTGGAGACGTTGTAAGACACGGCGCCGAATGGATAGTTGCAGGTTCTGCGGTTTTTGGCGCGGGAGATCCGGAAAAGGCGACGCGCGAATTGCGAAGGAAGGCACTCGAGCCGCTCACAGTTTGATCCGTGCATTACCAGCCCATCAGGTTAACAAAAGGAGACAGGCCGTTGGTCTGCGCCTGCGGTCACCAAAGTAGTATGAAAGCAGCAAAAATAATCATTCTAGTTTTGGCCTTTGCGCTTCCGTTTGCGGCGTGCGGAGGCAAGCCGAAAAACAGAATCACCATCGAAGAGGCTAAGGGACCAGGGCGCGATCGAGAGCTCTTTCGTCAAGGCGTTGAAGCGATTCGCAAAGGTAATTACGACGAAGGCCGGATATTGTTGAACACGATGATCAACACATATTCGGATAGCCCGATGATCAAAATGGCTAAGCTTGCCATGGCCGATTCCTTCTACCTTCAAGGTGGTTCGAAGGGTCTGGCTCAAGCGGAAGTCGAATACCGCGACTGGATTCAATTCTTCCCGGATGACCAACTTGCTGATGATGCGATGCTGAAGATTGCTGAGATTCACCTGAAGCAAGTGGTGGCGCCCGATCGAGACACGACTCACGCGAGGCTCGCAGAGCGGCAGTTGAAAGACCTGATGCGCCGCTACCCGAACACTGATGCAAAGAAACAAGCTGAGCAATTGATGACTTCAGTGCAGGAGATTCTGGCGATGCACGAGCTGAAGGTGGCCCGGTTTTACATGGTGATCCGAGGCTCGGCTCAAGCGACGCAGTTGCGCACTGAAGAAATTCTGAACAAGTATCCGAACTTCTCTCGATTCGACGAAGCTCTCTTTCTGCATTCCAAAGCGATGGAGATTCAGGAGGACACTGAAACGGCAAGTCAAGATCTGGCTCGCATCGCCACGAGCTATCCTCACTCCGAGTATCTCGATCGAGCGAAAGAGACATTGAAGAAGTGGGGCAAGCCGGTGCCGGAACCGGATCCCGCCAAGGTTGCCGAAGCTCCACCGGAAGGAAAGGCTCTGCCATCGCGGCTGGTCGGATTTATGATGGGTCCGCACATAGACACTTCTTCAAAGGGCGTGCTTATCGATCGCGAACAAAAAACGGATGACATCGTTGCGCGTGCGCAAGAGTTGAGCGGGGCCAAGGCTAGCGGTCCAATTACCCCCGGCGCGACGACGACAAGCAACTCACCCGACGCTCGACCGCGCCGCGCGACTGAGGCAGGGCAGGACGTCGAAGTCAAACCGGGCGCGCCTGCTGATCCAAAAGCTCAGACGACTTCAAAAGACAAGAAGAGCAAAGACAAAGACAAGAAGAAAAAAGACGACAGCTCGAGCATCCTGCGCAATCCATAAAATATCAGGTGTTGGGTGCCGGGCGTCGTCTGGGCTCGGCATCTGAGGCCTAACACCAGATGGAGCCAAACCCTCCAGAGAATCGTTCTGACGCAAGTTCTAACTCTTCACCAATATCGATAATGATCGTCGCCGGCGAGGCGAGCGGCGACAAACACGGCGCATCATTGGCGAAAGCCTTGAGACGTCTCCATCCCGAAATGCAATTTCAAGTCTTCGGTTCGGGCGGGGACGAGATGCGTGCGGCGGGAGTTGAAACGCTCGTCGACGCACGCGAGGTCGCGATTATCGGCGTGCCGGAAATAGCTCACGCTATTGGAAAACTCTACCGCGCGTATCGAACGCTCCTTGAAGCGGCGCGATTGCGGCGACCGTCAGCCGTAGTCTTGATCGACTGGCCCGATTTCAACATGAGGCTGGCTCGCAAGCTTCATCGTGAAGGCTTCAAAGTCATCTATTACGTCAGCCCTCAGGTTTGGGCGTGGCGAAAGTATCGCATTCGTGCGCTGCGACGCGACATCGACCGAATGCTGGTGATTCTGCCCTTTGAAGCGGAGTTCTACAAGAACGCGGGAGTGAAAGCTGAGTATGTCGGGCATCCTTTAGCAGCAGCCGTTCACGCTACTAAGTCACGCGATGAGTTCTGTCGTTCTCACAATCTGGACGCGGCGCGTCCCATCTTTGCGCTTCTGCCAGGAAGCAGGCTAAAAGAGATTCACTATCACCTGCCGGTCATGCTCGATGCTGCAAGGCAGGTGACCGCAAATCGGCAATCGGCGATCGGCAATCGGCAATCGGGAGATCCTCAATTCATCATTCCTCTTGCATCGACCGTTCGCCGCGACGATATCGAGGCCGTCGCCAGGACGGCGAAGCCTGTCGAGTTTAAGATCGTGGAGCGCGATACATACAACAGCTTGAGCCATTCGGAAATAGCGGTTGTCGCAAGCGGGACCGCAACGGTTGAAGCCGCGCTCGCGGGGACGCCGATGGTAATCATCTATCGAGCTTCAGAATTCAACTGGCGGTTGATTCGACCGCTTATTCACCTCGATACATTTGGCATGGTGAACTTGATCGCGGGCCGCCGAATAGTTCCCGAGTTGATGCAGCATGACGCAACTGGAGATAATATCGCTCGCGAGGTGACGGCAATTTTGTCCGATCCATCGAGAATTTCTCGAATGCGAAATGAGTTGAAACTCGTGCGCGATGCACTTACCGCTGACGGGCTTTCGGGCGCAGACCGCGCGGCACAGGCGGTCATTGAAGAAATACGTGGATCATAAAGCGGGTGCCCGGCTACTTGGCAATCTTCCAGAGGAGCTTATAATCAAACACTGATTAACCTTATGTTAGCGAGCGTACAAGCTTGATCGATCAACAGCAAAACTCAGGCGTCTCACGAATGAGCGAGCGCGGGCGACGGCGGCTGACGAAAGTTGTCATACTTTCGATAGTAGTGCTGCTGCTGATGCTCTCGCTCATTGCGCAGGGAGGATTTAACCTCGCGCCCTTTGTCACTCCGGGAACCGCCGGCGAGACGCTGTTGTTATACGCGCTTTCCACTCTCAACTTCCTGGCCTTTGTAACGCTGCTCTTTGTTTTGTTGCGCAATGTGCTGAAGCTTGTTCGTGAGCGCCGGTCAGCAAGGCTAGGCTCGAAGTTCAAGTCACGGCTTGTAAGTTATGCGATAGGCTTGTCACTGTTGCCGGTCCTGCTTCTTTTCTTCTTTTCTTTCGGACTCTTGAATCGAAGCATCGATCGATGGTTTGGCGATCCTGCGCGTCAAGCCGTCGATGGGGCGAGGGCGATAGAGGAAAGCTATCTTCAGAAAGAACAATCTGACCTCATCGGCATTTCGCGAGCGATCTCGCGACATCTTGCAATGAGTGACCGCGGCGACTTCGATTCAAAACAATTCAGGGCGAGTCTCGATCAGGAGATGTCGGAATACAATCTGTCGCTCGTGCGATTGGTGCTTGCGAATGGACGACAAACAATCGAGCGGGGCGATAAGCGAGTCGAGCCGGACATTGTAGAAACTCTGGACGCCGCCGAACAGCAGATTCGTGCCGGAGCAGATTCATTCAGCGGCAGCGACGAGGGCGACAGTCCGAGCGCTGTGTTCATCATCGCCGCAGTCCGAATTCCGATTGCTGCCGGACAACCGCGTGCACTTATTATCGCGCGCGAGTTTCCCCCTGAGCTGACTGAACGCGCGGCTACAATTAGCGAGCAACACGAAAACTTTCACAGTCTTCTCGGAAAGATAAAGCGAATCAAGGCCATTTACATTTTGCTGCTTGCGGCCGTGACTTTGCTTCTGATTTTTTCCGCGAGTTGGCTTGCCCTTTACGTGGCCCGCGGAATAACAGTCCCGATTCAAGCTCTTGCCGAAGCTACGGATCGAGTCGCGCGCGGCGATTTTGCGAGGCCGGTCCAGGTTGTCGCGGAAGACGAGCTGGCGGTGCTCGTAAAATCGTTCAATCAAATGGCCGCGATGCTCGCAGAAAATCGCGAGCGGCTCGAACGAGCTGCGGAAGATCTCAGCCGAATCAATCTCGCGCTTGATGATCGCCGCCGCTACATCGAAACGGTCCTGGAATCTCTTTCGACCGGGGTCATATCAACTGATGAGAACGCCGCGATCGCGACCATCAATCGATCCGCGCTATGGATGCTTAGTCTTAAGGAGAAGCCGGAGATCGGCACGCCTATCGATCAAATTGCCGAAGGGCCTCAAGGCGAAGAACTGGCTGCGTTGTGTCGCCGTGCGCGACGCAGCGAGATAGCTCAAAGCGAAATAGAATTCAAACGCGCAGACGGCACGCTTCTATCAACGGCCACAACTGCAATCGCCCTTCGAAGCTCTGAAGGCGCGATCGAGGGTCTCGTGGTCGTAATCGAAGATCTCACCGACCTGATTCAAGCTGAGCGCGCGGCTGCGTGGAGTGAAGTGGCGCGACGAATGGCGCACGAGATTAAGAATCCCTTGACTCCGATTCAGCTTTCCGCCGAGCGAATAATGCGAAACTACGATCGTGGAGTAGGAGTTCGCGGTGAGCCGAAATTCACCGAAGTTGTTCGCGAGGGCACGACCACAATCGTACGAGAGGTGGCCGCGCTTCAGCGAATGGTAGAAGAATTCTCGCGATTCGCGCGGCTGCCCGAAGCGCGGCCAACCGCAGCCTCGCTGAATGATGTCGTGCGCGATGCGGTAAGCTTGTATGCCGAGCGGCTTGATGGAATACGAATCGATTGCAGCCTTTCCGATGATCTTCCCACGCTGTGGCTCGACACCGAACAGATCAAGAGAGTGCTGGTCAATTTAATCGACAATGCGGTCGAGGCTCTGGCCCCGGACGCCGATGGCAATGGTTCGAAAGACGAACCAACAGTTGCGCCCGAAAGATCAATTGCCCTGGAGACGGCTCACATAAGAGCAACCGATAGCGTGCGGTTGATCATTGCTGATTCTGGTCACGGCATAAGTCCTCGTGATCGCGACAAACTATTCCTGCCTAAGTTCTCGACTCGAAGTCGAGGAACCGGATTGGGCCTTGCGATTGTGAGTCACATCATCGCGGATCACAAAGGCCGGGTGTCGGTGGAAGACAACCAACCGCGAGGCGCGCGCTTCATTATCGAGTTGCCCGTCGCGCGCCACGAATGAGCAACCACTACTTGAAAACTCAAACAGCATCGTCGAGCGATTGCAGATAAAATAGGCTCGTCGAAGAAAGGAAGCTTTTCAATGTCAGTCGAAGATAATAAAGCTCTCATTCGCAGGTTCTACGAGGAAATCGATAAAGGCAATTTAGACGTAATCGACGAGTTAGTCGCCGAAGACTATCTCGATCACAATCCCCCTCCGTTTGGTTTCACGCCAGGACGAGAGGGATTAAAACAGGCGTTTAAGGTTTTCTGGGAAGCAACACCTGGATATCACCGCATAGAAGATCAGATCGCGGAAGGCGACAAAGTTGTGACGCGGCTAACTTCTTTTGGAAAGCACGAGGGCGATTTGCCAGGCGCGCCGCGCACTGGCAACGACATGGAGATGACCTCGATTACGATTCATCGGCTTGCAAATGGGAAGTTGGTGGAGAAGTGGTCAGAAAAAGATGTGATCCGGCTTCTGCAACAGATTGGCGTGATGCCTTCGCCAACACACTAGCAAATGAGCAGCGAATCGCGGGCTGTTCAATGACTACAGCTCGCCGTTGAGCACGATGTTGTCGGTCAAACGCGTATCTCCGACATAAACAGCAAGCGAAACGAGTGTCGGTGACGCAGTGGGAATCAGTTCCACTTTATCGAGCTCGTTTGTGTCGGTTATCGCAATGTAATCCATCCGCGCGAGCGGCTCGCCTTCGATCACCGTGCTCATCGAAGCGATCAATCGAGATGCATCGCGCTCGCCTCCGTTGTAGAGCGAAAGGCAACGCTCCAACGCGCGCCGCAAAACAGTGGCGGCCTTTCGCTCCGATGTGCTGAGATTTGCGTTCATTGATGACAACGCCAAACCGTCTTCTTCTCTGACCGTCGGGCACACTACTATCTCGACGTTCATTCCCAGTTCCTTCACCATTCGCCTCACGATCACGACCTGTTGGGCATCCTTGCGTCCGAAGAAAGCGAATTGCGGTTCAACTACATTGAGCAGCTTGTTTGCCGCGGTAGTGATCGCGCGAAAATAACCGGGCCGGCTTGTGCCTTCGAGCTTTTCACTCAAGCCTTCGACCGTTACGCTGGTCGAAAAGCCGTCAGCAAAAAAATCGTCCGACGCGGGCGCGAAGATAAAATCCACGCCGCGTGTAAAGGCGAGCTCAGCGTCGCGAGGAAGGTCGACAGGAGGGCGGTGAGCTCCCTCGTCGAGCAGGGGATTTGCGAAAATCGACACGATCACCGCGTCGCATAATTCTCGCGCTCGGTTCATCAGAGATAGCTGCCCTTCGTGAAGCGCGCCGCTGGTCAGGACAAGGCCTGTGCGCTTGCCTTCGCTTCGAAGCTCGGCTGCGATGGAAGTCATTCGAGGTATGCGATTGATTATTTCCATACCGAAGCGACGTGCAGGGGACGCGGCTTACGCCAGCTTGCCTGGATTTGTTCTCAGAGGAGTTGATTATATTTGATCGAGTCGCGTTTGCAACTTTTACGACTCGAATCCCGACAGGACCGCGTCACTCGAGCGGACGGACGAAGCTGAAGGGACTGGATACCGAGCCGTCGGGATTGCGAACCGTGAGCGCCACTGTCTGGCCGGGTGCGATTTTCTTTCCTGCCTTCTTGCACCTGAGCATATGAGAGAAGTCATCATCATTCAACGTAGCTTGTTCGTCGCCGTTCAACAGGACCACCGCGCCCATTTGAAAATTCTCGCCGAACACGAAGAGTTTCTTTCCATTGACTGAAGCGCTTGAAATGCCAGGAGGCGTCGTCGTTCCATCACCCGTGATCGTAAAGACCTGGCTCAGCGTTTGAACCGCATCGCCAGATTTCTTGCCGACCAGAACGCGGATCACCGCTTGAGTAGTCGGAGTATTCGGCACGGTCCAGTCAGAAACGGTGATCTCAGGATTTGTAGTAAAGAAAATGAGATTTGTAATCGGAAACGTCGCTCCATTATCGGTCGAATAACGCACTTCGATGTTATCGATATTGGATACGCCGCTCACATTCCAACCGATGGTGAAGTGCGATCCGGCTTGAAGCGTGAGGCCGCCGGGTTGCGATTGCATCGAGACGCTTACGAAACTCGTGGCCGAATCGGACGAAGCTGTGTTGGTGTAGATGAAATCGTTGTCGTCCTGCTTTCCGCTGTTGTCGGTTGCGTTTCCTGCAACGTAGAAGCGCACGGTCCCAATATCCGAATCGGGCGCAGTCCACTTCAGTTGCCAGGTCTGGCTTCCGGGAATCGAAGAGAGGGTTCCTTGTTCGGTGTGCTCAATATATTGACGACCCCCGACACCGGTTTCCGGAATCACTTGTGTTGAACCGTCAACCGAAGCGAGAGTGCCGGCTCGCTTGAAGGAAGTGTCCAACGCAGTAAGCTGAAATCCAAATCGAATTCGCCCCGATTGTGCGGTTGTAACGCTGAAGGTGTAGGTATGACCTGGGTCATAGATCGCAGGAAGGCCGCTGATCTTCACGCTTCCCGGTCCGGAATTCAAAAGATTGTGGTCGTGGCACGCAGTGCAATTACCGAGATCGCCCGGCGCGTTGGTGTAACCAGGATCTGGCCCCTTCACGCTCGCGTAAGCTACAGCCACTGAGAAAAAGAAGAAGACAGCGGTTTGGATTTGCCTTTTGCTGCTCGATTTCAACATCGCTGTGCTTCTATGATCTCTCTTTGATATCTAACTCTTCAATCCGTAAAGTTGCCTGCGACTCTTACAGGAAACCCAAATCGTCGTACTTCGCCCCAAGGATGGACTGCGAATCGGCGCTGAGCCATTTGTCGAGAACCGTTGCATAGGTCTGACGGAAGTCCACCTTGAACTTTATATTCCCTGCGCTGTCCAAGTCGCTGAGCGGCGGTTGCTGACCATATAGACCGCCGTGAACCGGGTTCCCGACTATAAAGAGCGGCGACGCAGTGCCGTGATCAGTTCCATGCGACGCGTTTTCGTTTGGTCGACGTCCGAACTCGGACCAGGTCATCATCACAACGTTGTCAGCTAGTCCGTGTGCGGTAAGATCATCGTAGAAGGTTTTCACACCCAGCGAGAATGCTTTCAGCAACACCGCATGTTGGCCCTTAGTTTTGTCTGTGAAGTTATCAGTGTTTGTGCCGATCTCCTGCGAATGATGATCGAAACCGCCCAACTGAACGTAAAACAAATTCGCGTCGGGAATAGTCGTTATGATTTGGGCGACCATCTTCAACGCGGACGCGAACTGTACCGCCGTCGCCGAAGGCTGGTTATTCGTCGGATAGGTCGCGCCCGGCGTGTAGTTTCCGACGGCGGCTCTGAGTTGCGCGGCGCCTTCTTCGGCGTCGAATCCTGCCTTTGCGATTGCAGCGATAAAGCTATCAGTCGGGAAGCTTCTTGTGTTTGTCGATTTGAAAGCGTTTATCTGGTTGTTCTTGTCACCCGCGTTTCGCGCATCCGTCTGATAGGCGTAGTTGACGAAAGGATCCGTGCCGTTTGCGGGGGTTATGTTTGGGATCACAACCTTGTCTGCATAAAAAGTTTTCGGCAACGCGCTTCCGATCGAAACAGCAGAAAGACCGGATTGGCCAACCAATTTCTGATCGGCATATCGCCCGAGCCAGCCGTTGCCGGCGCCTGAGGTGTTCGCCGTCTGCCAGATGTCCATCGAAAAGAAGTGCGAAAGATTCGGGTTCTGATAGCCTACGCCAAGGACGATGGCCACCCTGTTCGAATCGTAGAGCGACTTCAATTCGCCCATCGCAGGATTCAATCCGAACGGATTACTCCCTAGAATCGTCGAAGCGCCGGTTTCATCCTTGAGATCAGTGTCCTTGAAGCCAAGAGTCGGTCGAAGGCTCAAGTAACGCGAGTCCTGGAACGGAACAACTGTGTTGAGCCCGTCATTGCCTCCGGCGAGCTGAATCATCACGAAGATTCTCCTGTTCGGGTCGGCGGCTGCTTCCTGGCCTCGCGCAACATTGCTCATCCAAAACCTGGGCATGACCAGGCTGACGCTCACCGCTCCCGCGCTGCGTTTGATAAACTGTCTTCTGTTGATCGCCATGGTCTCCTCCTAGTTCAACTGAAACTCCGGCAGGCACATTATCTGGTGAACGAGCCCTCGAATTTTTTTGTCGATCGTTGCGTCGTCGTTTACGAAAGTGACTGGTTGCCCGTTGTCCCCCGTTTCAAGATAAGTGCGCAGGGTCGCGATTGCGTCGGGCGCGCTCAGCGGCCCGAGTCTCGCCAGGAATTTCTTAACAGTCTTCTTGCTCGATCCTTTTGTTAAGCTGCGAAGCTGATCAGTGGTCACGAACACGCCGGGCGCGGTCGTCGTGCGATTAGTTGCATAAGCGTTTGCGTAGTTGAATCGTTCAAGCATGCTCGCCGTGTTTACCCACCCGAGATTGAAGTCCCATCCCGAAACGTCCGGTGGAGCGAACAAGTCCTGGCCCATGTTCCGCGACGATGTCGACAGCGTGTTTGAAGTTCGCGCCGGGCTGGTGATCGTGCTGCCCGGATTGTACGTCCCTCCCAGCATTCGAACCGCGCCGACGACGAATTCAGCCGGCTGCTTGACCAGAGAGAAGAACGCGCGATCGCTGAAGAATTCGTCGGAGGTGAAGATCGCGCGAACCAGCTCCTTGATCGAGTGGTTGTTGTTCAGATAGACCTTTGAGAACTTCTCGATGGTAGCTTTGTCTGCGGCGCTGGTTGAGACCGGATAGACAAAGAAGTTGAAAAGCTTCCACGTCAGAAAGCGCGCCGTCGCCGGGCGTGCGCTTATGAGGGTAATCACGTCCTCGCCTGAGAAGTTGGCTTGCTGACCGTAGATTGTTTTTGTCCCGTTGTCGTGTTGCGCAGTCTTGAGCTGAAAGGCGAAAGGCGACCTCCTGACGTAGTCCCAGCCGGTGAATGCTCGAGCAACCTCTTTCACGTCCTGCTCGGTGTAGTTCTGATCGCCGGTCACCACGTCATTGATGCCCATCGTGAACAACTCTTGAAGCTCGCGCCCGAAGTTCTCATTGGGCATGCCGAGAACGTTGGTGATATTGTCCAGCCAGATCAGCATCGCGGCGTCTTGCGCGACTTTAAGCAGCAGGTTATCGAACCGATCGAGCGAGAACTGGCGAAGGAGCAGGTTTTGATTGTACATGAAGATGTCCTGCACCTTTGAGCTCGATGTGGCGAAGTGATTGTGCCAGAAGAGAGTCATCTTCTCTTCGAAATGGCGTTTCGTCGCAACCTGGCGAGTGAACCACCAACGGCGGATTTCTCCATTGTTAAACTTGCTGTTGTCGCCGGGATTCGAAAAGTCGAAGCTGGCAGCCAGCAAGGCGTCCATCGCCGAATTGTCTATCGAACCGACATTAATGAGAAAATCGACGGCCCCTTCGCGCCCGCGAGATGACAAATCGTCGATCTCTTCCGGGGTGCCGCCAAACCCCGCTCGTCTAAGCAAGTGAGCGGCTTCGTCGTAGCTTAGGCTTGCCATAGTTATTTCTCCTCCTCGACCGGTGGCTGGCTGATTCCGCCGGTCGCAGACAACAAGTACTGTGTCGAAAATCTAAGCTTAAATCCTGAAACCGTGCTCGTGAGGAGGGAACTAGTCCCGCACGGTTTAAGTCTCTTTTCTGGTACGAATGGAATTCTCAGAATCAGTCCCGCCTGTTCAGACTGCAGTCGGAATTCAAAAGTCTGAAAAAGTTACTCAGCAGTCGAGCAGAGCCTGGCGTGCCTGATTCTTCAGACTCCGTTCCCACTCGACTCGCGTTGCGAAGGCCTGGGGAGAAATCGCGCGCTCCACGGCAAGAATTCCGTCGAGATGATCGATTTCATGTTGGAGAAGCTCGGATAGCGCTCCGTCTGCTTCAAGAGTTTTAGCCAATCCACGGTCATCCTCATACTCAACGCGAATCTGCGTTGCTCGTGAGACGCGCACCATCAAATCAGGAAAGCTAAAACAATCATCCCACAACTCAAAGCTGCTGTTGCTTGAATCAACGATACTGGGATTGATAAGAGCTGAGCAATAGCCGTGCGGTTGCATTCGAATGAAGACTACTCGTTTGAGGGCGCCGATCTGCGGCGCGGAAATTCCGCGCCCGTAACCAGTTGCTCGTCGAAACGCGGCCAACGTATCGCTCAAATCACGGATGAGATCTTGAACTTCAACACCGCGAACGTTCTCGACCTCAACCGACCGCTGCCAAAGAATCGGGTTGCCAAGTTGTAGAATTTCCTTGTCTGCCATGAGACTTGAGATATCGCAATCGACTCTACAGAATCTGTGCTTAAAGAGGCCGTCCCCTGAAGCCCGCTAACAATTGTACAGGTGACGGACCAGGGCGCAATAGAAAATCAAAATGTCGACAGCTTTTCGGCTTCTCCAATTCGCCTGATTAAGGCGTTTCGCCGAAATAGTTCCTTCATCGATTCGAATTACTGTTGTATGTCCCGAGTGCGGTGGTGTATTCTGTTGGGCTGAATTCTTAGCTACCACGTTGTCTGTGGTATCGCGAAAGGAGAATTGTTATGAGTGCCGTGGGTGCTTGTGCCTCCGCAGGTAATCGAACCGAGCTTCAGAACTTTTTGCGCGCCCGTTGCGATGTAGATGGTAGTGGCCGGGACTGTCGGATACTCAACCTGACTAACCAACGCGTTTTCGTCGAGAGCTTTGTTCCACCGCTGAACGGGTCGATAGTCACTCTTCAATTTCGTCTTCCCGGAGGACATCAAGTCTGCACAGCCGGGGTCGTGACGGACAGTAAGTTCCAGTCCGGGTTCAACGTCGAGTTCGTCGATCTCGCGCCGCAGGACCGCGATCAGATCAACTTAATCGTAGCCTGACGCCAACATTCTGCGATCTGAAATCGTCAAAACAAATCCAATCGCCATTAAAGAAGGGGTGGCTCAAGCCACCCCTTAAGCTTTTTCATTGTGACTCGACTACTTCGTTGTTGTTGAAGTTCCAGATGAAATCTGAACGTTATTGCTGACCAGCGTCATTCCGGTGACTCGCTGCAAATCAGCCAACGCCTTGTTGTAATCAGTCTGTGCGCGCAGGGTGTTGCCTCGCGCGATCGACCAGTCAGTCTGTCGTTGCAATACAACGAAATTGGTTGAGAGGCCCGCGCGATACCGCTCCTGCTCGCCTTCGTACTGCGCTTTTGCCGCGAGTTCGGCGGCTTGCGCGGCTTCAAAGCGCTGCCTCGAAGCTTCGACAGCCTGCAACGCATTTCGGACATCGACTTCAACCGTCTCGACGAGTTGGCGCTGTCGCGCATCAAGTTGGCGGGACTCTGCAAGCGCCCGTCCGAGGTTTCCTTCTGCAGTGCGATTTCTCCATGGGATGCTGATGTGTACTCCAACTTGATACGACTTGAAGTCTTGACTGAACAGGTTGCTCAAAGATTGAAAGTAACCTCCGTTGAAGCGCGACAGAACGTTTTGACCGAGCGGCAACCCGGTCGAGGGGTTGATTACCGTCGACGGAGTCCCGGCCAGACCGTTGTCTCCGTAGTTCCCGACAAGGTCGACCTGAGGCTTAAGCTGGTTCTTGTAGAATTTGATGTCTATGTCTTTTTGTTCTGTCGTTAGCCGCATTTGTTCGAGCTCCGGCCGATTCTTTAGCGCGAGCCGGGTCGCTTCATCCAAATTGAATGTCGCCTGCCCGAGTTGCGGCTCGTCGGTCGGTGATATCGCCGCGTTCCATATCTTGTCTGTCGGATTCTTGAGCAGCAAACCTTTGAGCACGTTTTCAGCGGTGGTGATGCCCTGTAGCGCTACGATCACGTTACCCTTTGCAGTCTCAAGCTGCGCCTCTGTTGAGCGAAGCTCGATCGGCGCAAGCGTTCCCGCATCAACCATCTTGCGATTGTTGTCTAGTTGCTGCCGCGCCAGCTCCACTGAATCACGCGCAATCTTTTCGTTTCGAATCGCAAACACCAGATCCCAGTACGCATGTTGCACCGAGTTGATAATCTCGATCACTCTCTGTCGGAATTGACTGTCAGAAAGATCCAGGGCTTTCTTTGCGATCTGGATCGAGCGCCGGTTCTGATCGATCGAGAAGTTACGAAGCAAGGGTTGCGTGAACTGAAGCACGAGTTGCGGAGTGTACTGCGTAGTCAGAAGCGAGGCGGTTGAACTGGTAACGGTTCGGGAGTTGAAGAAGTCGGCTTCCCAATATCCACCCGTTTGTTGCACAAACTGACTCGTGGTGAAGTTGTAATTGAATTGTCTCTGAGTGAGTGACGATGTCGAGCCGCCTCCGCCGAATATAGACACGACGGGCACCGTCTGACTCTTAAAGTTCACATCCGAGGTTGAGAGGATGTCATACACGCCCTTGAGCGAATACAGATTTCGCTCGGCTATTTGGACGCCCTGACGAAACTGTTCGATGTCCAGATTGTTTTGCAGAGACATAACGATCGCATCTTGAATGGCTAGCGCCTGCACTTCTCCTTCGGTAATGCCCACGCGCTTATCTGAGACTTCAGGCGAGAGTGCAAGCGGCTGAGTGATTGAACTCTGCCCGGTTGGACTCGGCTGTTGGGTCGTTGTCGGTTGCTGCCGAGCGGTAACGGAACCGTTCTGCGAAAAGCCAGCAATTGGTGAACACAGAGCTAGCAGCGCCGCTAATGATACTGCCGCGGCTGAGCGGTGGATATACTGAAGCTTACTTGAAAATGGACTCATAGACTTCCTCTCAATTCGAAGTTCAAACGGTCTACCCGGTCAAGAATCTCTCGGGATTTCGCGGCCATGTCGTTATTGATCAAATGCCTGATACGACATCTGCGAAGCAGGCGTTTCAACAAAGTCTGGCTCAAGGCCACGCAACCTTCAAAACAAATCAGCTTAGCAAAGCAAAGTGTACACTTTGCCCGTGGAATTACAAACGTCAGTACCTTATAACTCGTTAACACCTCGACGGTGCGAAATATGAAAGGAAGAGTGAAACCAAACCTTGTGCCACGTGATGGCGGGCGCTTCTATGACGAGAGAGGTTCATTTGGAAAAGAAAAGGCGATACCACTCGGACCTCCATGCCCGGCTGTGGGATCGCCTGTTCCCAGAATCGAGTACATACTAAACGTCGATACTACAGCTCCGCGTAAGGCTGGACCTTCATTCAAATGAGATAGCTTCGCTCTTACCTTTGAACTCGATCCGCTTGACCTGGAAGGAGCCGTCAGCCGCAGCAACATACCGCACCGACGTATCGCTGGCTGGTTGCGACAACTTGGCTACCTTGTAGGAAGCCTTCAACACTTCCTTCTTGCCTTTTAGAAGGACGAGATCGCCGTCCTTACCCTCGGCGAACTTAATCGAGTACTCTCCCTTCGTGACGGCCTGTCCGCCGACTTTGCTGTCACGAGTAATGGTTATTGTGCGATTCACTTCCTGTGCCGAAGCCGGCAAGACAACCGCCAATCCCGTCGCCAACACCAACCCGAAGATCATTGAACTCACAAACTTTTTCATTGCACGACTCCTTCCATCGATTAAATTGAATACGCTAACAGCTTTGGTCCGGCCTCGCTTTCGCGGAATGGAACGTCACCGGAAAAGCTTCGCGCCCGACCGCATTGTCCCCTGATTTAAGACTCGGCTTTGTCATCGTTTCCCAACCACCGGCCGCTTACATCGAGTTTAGCCGGTTTACGGCCCTCGCTTCATTAACGACTCTTACTACGTTAACAGTGTTAACCAAGGTTCCAAAAAAAATCAAGCTCGCAGGCCCGCGATCAAAGAATCAATCATTAAATCAATCAACTTGGACTTTTTGACCCAGGGGAAAGTGGGCATAGTGATCAACAACGAGGTGATTCCGTGACCGCCGGCCCAAATCATTTGAGTAACGGCTTCGACGTCGGTCTGGCGAAACTTATCTGCCTTGATGCAAGCCTCGACTCCCGCTCGCAAGTTGCCATAGCATTTCATTCCCATCGATGCTTCCTTGAGGTGGCGCTTGTCGTCGCCGGGATGGCGAGGATGGTTAATGAATGTGACTTTGTAGTGATTGGGATTCTTCAATCCAAAATCTACATAAGCCCGGCACCCGGCGCGCAGCGCTTCGATGGGCTCGTCGCTATCTCTGGTGATCGCCTCCATTCGCTTTGCGAGCCTTGCGAACGTCTCTTCGCAGATCGCATAAAGCAGGGAGGCCTTGTCCTCGAAGTACAGATAGATCGTAGTCGGCGAGTATTCGATCTTCTCGGCGACCCGTCGCATTGATACGTTTTCGTAACCCTCGGTTACAAACAACTCGCGCGCGGCGTCCAGAATCTCTTGCCGCAAAGCTTCCTTTTCACGTTCTCGTCTTTGCTTTGACCCCATATCGGTTAACTGTTTAACAATGTCATCTCACTTAACGGTGTTAAGTCTATCATGAATCACCCACGTGTCAAGCATTTAGCAGGAGAACGGCATTGTACCTGCTTGTTTGCCAATGGCGCGTTTGTTAGGCTGAACCGCTATGAGCACACTTCAGTTTCTCGGGGCAACCGAAACTGTCACCGGTTCTAAGTATATTCTCGAAATTCATGGCAGCCGGGTGATGATCGACTGCGGATTGTTTCAGGGTCTTAAAGAGTTGAGGCTGCGCAATTGGGAGACGCTGCCAATCAATCCTGCGTCGATTACCTGGTTGCTTCTCACTCACGCTCACATAGATCATTCGGGCTACCTGCCGCGCCTGGTTCGTGACGGATTCACAGGTCCGGTCTATGCGTCCGAAGCTACAGTGGATTTACTGAAGGTTCTTCTTCCGGATTCGGCGAAGCTCCAGGAAGAGGATGCCGAATACGCGAACCGCAAGGGGTTTTCGAAGCATCATCCGGCGTCTCCACTGTACACGGAACAAGATGCGGTCACGGCTCTCAAACATCTCCACAAGGTCGCGTACGGCGAAGAGCTTCGGCTAAACAAGTTCATCACCGCGCGCTTCATCCCCGCCGGACACATACTTGGTTCAACCTTTATTGAGGTTCAACTGGCTGAGGCGAATCAACCTCCGCTTAAAATAGTTTTCTCGGGAGATCTCGGTCGCTACAACGAACCGATCCTGATCGATCCGGAGCCTGAGAGCGACGCTGACTATTTATTGATTGAATCCACGTACGGCGATCGCATTCACGATCAGGCGAGTCCGAAGGATCGTCTTGCAGAGATCATCAATGCGACGGCTGGTCGCGGAGGCAAGATCATCATTCCTGCGTTTGCCGTCGGCCGCACTCAGTTGCTCGTATATTATCTGCGCGAGTTGGAAGACGAGAACCGAATTCCTGTTCTTCCGGTCGCGGTTGATTCTCCGATGGGAGCTGCGGCGACCAGGTTGTATTCGAAGCATCATGAAGATCACGATTTTGATATGCAGCGGTTGGAGAACCTCCACAAGAATCCGTTGGCGACGCACAACTTCAGTCTGGTGCAGGGGAAGAGTGGCTCGAAGGCTTTGAACGCGCAACAAGGGCCCGCAATAATCATTTCGGCTTCAGGAATGGCAACCGGAGGACGTGTGCTTCACCATTTGGCGCAATGGCTCCCGGATCCTGCGAGCTCTGTTGTTCTGGTTGGCTATCAAGCTGCCGGAACTCGCGGAAGAAGGCTTCAAGACGGCGAGAAGCAAATCAGAATTTACGGACAGACGGTGCCGGTTCACGCGACGATTGAAAGCATCAGCAGTCTTTCCGCGCATGCCGATTCGGACGAAATTATGCGATGGCTGAGAGGATTCAAGCGTCCGCCGAAAAAGACTTTTGTTGTTCATGGCGAGATTGGTTCTTCGACAGCGCTTCGCGATCGTGTCGTCCGAGAGCTGGGTTGGAACGTGGTCATACCAAAATACAAAGAGGTCGTCGAACTGAATTGACGACCTCTCTGCGCGAGACTGTTAAACGAATCCACACCAAACAAAAACCTAGTTCTTTCTATCGTCCTTCTTCTTGTCTCCACCAAAAACCTTCTTGAAGAAGCCGCCGACTTTTTCAACGACCTTCTTATCATCCTTCTTCGGCTCTGACTTTTCCGTCTCCCTCTTCTCAGGAGGTTTTGCGACAGCAGTGTGCTCGGGTTTGGGAGCTGCGGTTTGTGCGTGAGGCTGCTCGGCTTGAACAGTCGGCGGCTCGGCGGGTGTTGCCGCCGACGATGAAGAATCCGCTGCTTTCTGCGCTCCTCTGTCCCGCGAGCGTTCCGCGCCGGAGCCAGAAGCACCTGCAGTTTGACCGCCACCGACGGGAACCGCAGGCTGCGTCGGAACCGTTTGCAGAGTCGGAGCCGGAGCCTGCTCGGCGGGTGCTGATGCATTCGGATTCACAGCGGGTTGAACCGCCGGTGTAGCAGGCGCTGTAGGTTTGCTGCCTCCAACGAGAGCGAACGTAGTCAACCCTACCAGCGCAACCAACACAGCTCCAGCTCCCGCAAAATGCTTCCAATTCAGCTTACTCAAAAATGAAGAACCTGGTTGGCTCATCTGCTGAGGATAATAACCGGGCGCAGATTGCACGTGACCGGCATCGGGCGTCGCAAGCCGGGTATCTCGCATTTGAGCTGCGCTCATTGGCGGTACCATACTCGGGTCACCAAGTCTCGTTGCTTTGAGCACATCGCCAGAGGGAGGACCGCTCCTCATTGCCTGGTCCGCGATCGTTGCGGGTGCAACGTAGCCTCCAATGCGCGCTGCTGAATCGCGGCTCGAACCGGCCGGTGAGCCCGTAGTCTGCAACAGCATTGAGCGAAACTCGCTCGCGCTCTGGTACCGTGCTTCGCGACGCTTTGCGAGGGACCGCATTATGGCTTGCTCGACTGGCAACGGAATATGCGGAGCGAACGTTCGAGGCGGCGTCGGGGCGTCTTCAATTTGACACCGCATTAGCTCGTACTCGCTGGTGCTGTTGAAAGGGACGCGCCCCGTCAACATTTCATAGAGCAGGATTCCGAGCGAATAAATGTCCGACCGCGCATCGGTTTCCTCTCCGCGAACCTGCTCGGGAGACATGTATTCAACCGTTCCGATCAAGTGTCCGACCTTAGTCATTCGATCGGTACCCAAGACACGAGCGATGCCGAAGTCCATTACCTTAATCGAACCCGTCTCAGTGAGCATCATGTTGGCAGGCTTGATATCGCGGTGAATGATTCCCATCTTGTG
>Ga0075426_10000484_pt1 | contig 27165 bp, 28 predicted proteins | sample SoiMethybrSBSTD5_FD_75304 | JGI IMG/M metagenome (GOLD analysis project Ga0075426, IMG submission 75304) | Bulk soil microbial communities from a Populus tree surrounding site in Tennessee, USA - Soil MetaG P. TD hybrid SBSTD5 | ecosystem: Environmental > Terrestrial > Soil > Tree plantation...
TCCTCATCCTCAGAGTCAAAATCTTCATCTAAAAGTGAAGTAACCCAAAACGCTACAATGCTCAATACCAGCAGCAGTAACATGACCGGCAACGGAACAATGATGAGTGGGAATATGAGCAGCATGGGTGGAAATTCCACCATGGGCAAATAGTTATCTATTTCCCCTTTTTTCTCTTTTTTATAATAAAAGTAAATTTCAGGGATTATTGTCACAATTCATTTCCTATAAAGTTCGAATTGTTTTTTGATCAACCCTTATCGAACCTGTTAAAACAACTAAGAATCTAACGTAACAAATCATAGAAACTGGATCATAGATTAGACTGTACTACTTTAAAGAGTAGTAGGGTAACAAGTATAACCGAAATATTGCGTGGTTTCGTCTGTATAGAATATTTTCCAATTCCATAGAAAATTGAAAAGAATATAATGAATGTATATTTAAAATTCTCAAATCCATGAAAAACTTGACAACGCGACTAGGAAATCATGAAATAGAAAATGAAGGAGAGTTCACGTATGTTATTAAGAAAAATGAATCTAAAGGAATGCTGGTTCCAGTAACAATATACGCAGATGAGAATTTGATTTCAAAAATGGCGTTAGATAGGACTATTGATCAGGCTGCAAACGTTGCCACATTAAAAGGTGTTATGAAACATGTGGTGGTATTGCCAGACGGACATGAGGGATATGGATTTCCAGTGGGTGGAGTGGCAGGTATGGATTTAGAAGAAGGTGTAATTAGCCCTGGGGGAGTGGGGTATGACATTAATTGTGGTGTTAGACTTATGCGGACCAATTTAAGGGTAGAAGAAATTAGACCAAAGCTCAAAGATCTTGTAAATGAATTGTTCCAGGCAATTCCATCAGGTGTTGGTAGCTCAAGTTCAAGAAGGATGTCAGGACCGGAGCTAGATGAACTGCTAATTCAAGGGGTTAGATGGACAGTTCAGAATGGATATGGGTGGGATTCGGATATTGATGTTTGTGAAGAGAATGGTTGTATGAAAGGCGCAGATCCGGGTCATGTCTCGGAACTTGCTAGGAAAAGAGGTAAGCTTCAGTTGGGAACTCTTGGCTCAGGAAACCATTTTCTTGAAGTACAGAAAGTGGATAAGATATACGATGAAAGAGCAGCAAGAGCTATGGAAATTGAAGAGGGTCAAGTCACTGTTCTGATACACTGTGGATCTAGAGGATTTGGACATCAGGTTTGCAGTGACTATCTAAAAATTTCAGAGAAAATAATAAGAGATTCTGGAATGAGAATTGCAGATAGAGAACTAGCATGTGTTCCAAATAACTCTGATGAGGGTGAAAGTTATAGAAAAGCAATGTATTCTGCACTAAATTTTGCATGGTCCAATAGACAAATGATAACTCATTGGACCAGAAAGACATTTGGAAAGGTACTGGGGATGTCTGAAGAAGAGGTAGATATGAAGTTGGTATATGATGTTTCACATAACATAGCGAAGGTCGAAAGACATGCTGTTGGCGGTGAAGGTACGAGAGATCTTGTAATACATAGAAAGGGGGCTACAAGAGCATTTCCTGCAGGGGATAGCCATATTCCAATAAAGTATCGCAACATTGGCCAACCAGTTTTTATTCCAGGTTCAATGGGAACGGCAAGCTGGATACTTCTTGGTAATTCAAAATCATTAGAGTTAAGTTTTGGTTCAACTGCACATGGTGCAGGAAGAACGATGTCCCGATCTGCCGCACGGAGAAATTATACAACAGATAGTGTAAGAAAAAACTTAGAGTTAAAAGGAGTATACATAAAAGCTTTGAGTAGAGAAGGTATGGTTGAAGAAACCCCTGAAGCATATAAGGACGTAGATTCTGTTGTTGAGGTATCCCATTCTCTAGGAATCGCAACGAAAGTAGCGCGTTTAGTTCCAATTGGAGTGATCAAAGGATGAGTCAGGAAGAGGATCCTGAACTGGCGATAATTAGAGCACGTAAAATGAAACAATTAAAAGAAAAAGCAGCATTGATTGAAAAAATTAAAGAATCAAAATCCGACGTGAAAAAAGTTGATGATAAAGAATTATTATTAAAATACTTGTATGACAGGGGTGACGAAGTACTAGAGCTAGCAGAATCACAATATCCCATACAGGCAAAACTCGTAGTAAACAGAATAGTAGAATTGATCAAGTCTGGAGATATAGATTCTCTCATATCGGGCGGTGAACTCTTGGCAATATTCCGTTCCGTGGGATTGCGTATAAGAGTTGATACTAGTATACGAATCCAAGAGCATGGAAAATTCATCTCAATGGGAGACAAATTAAAGGAAGGGATTGACTAGTAATTGATTTTTGAAATATGGACTATTATAAGGGCAATATTGCTGAATTGTAAAAAACTCTCAACTAAATAAAATGAATAATTATGTTACCTCAAAAAAATCATTCAGCGGTTTTTAGTGGACCAAGAAATTTTGAAATTAAAGATTTACCTATGTCTGGCAAAAATTGCAATGTGTTACTAAAAACTCTCTCTTGTGCTGTTTGCGGATATGATGTCAGGGTATTTAAAGAAGGTCATAAAAAAGTCCGACCCCCAATTGTCTTGGGTCATGAGATATGCGCAAGAACATTGGGAACGCTTAGTCTGCCCAACGGTCAAATAATTGCAGAGGATAAAAGAGTGATCGTTTCCCCATTAATACCATGTTTAAAGTGTCATCATTGTAATGCAGGTCACTTTAATTGTTGTAATAAACTTAATGAAATTGGTTCAAGTGTTAACGGTGGATTTGCAGACTACATAAATATTCCTGAAAATAATATACTTATTAATGGAATCGTTCCTATTGAAAGTAGCATTAATGATGACGAAGCATCGCTTATAGAGCCTTTATCTTGTTGTCTAAATGCGTACCTGAATATTAATAATTCTGTTCGTGATGAATATGTGATAATTATCGGTGACGGTCCAATAGGCCTAATTCACCTGCAAATTTCAAAACTCTTTGGTGCAAAAACAATTGTTGTTGGCAAAATTCCATCTAGATTGAAGGAGGCAAAATCAATTGGTGCAGACATGATACTCTTGAATAACGATGCGGAGGAGTCAATTAGAACCATATGGGATTATACATATGAGAAGGGGGGAAAATTAATAATTGTGGCTACAAGTAATCCTGATGCTATAGACCTGGCATTAAAAGTAGCTGGCAAAAATTCACTAATCAACGTATTTGCTGGCATATCAAAGAACAAGTTTGTGAATATTGATCCAAATCTACTTCACTATAATCAAATAACGTTAAGTGGAAGCTTTAGTTCAACTCCAAATCTAATGAAAAAAGCGGTAGATCTGGTTCATGATCAAAAAATTAATTTAAGGAGGTTGGTAACCCACAGATTTTCCCTTGATGAGATCGACAAAGCGTTTAGTATAACTGACGATTACAGAGGTTTAAGGTCCGTCATAAACTCTTTTTAAGTTTAGGTTATAGTTTTTGAAGTTTCGGGCGCAAGCTGATACTTGGATTTATATCCTCTCGGATTTATCATAAGTCCGTTGTAATTAAATGTTGATGAATTACCTACTATTACTGTTGTAATCATGCCTAGCAAATCATTGTAATCGAGCAATTTCTCTAGTGTAGTAACGACTATCTTCTGACTTTCGCGAAATGCGCCCTTGACTATCGCAACAGGTGTTTCAGGTTTTCTATATTTCAGAAAAATATCTCTAGTATCTTTAAGCTGATGAATCCTCTTTTTACTTGCAGGATTGTAGATTACTGTTACATAATCTCCGATTGCAGCAGCCTCAACCCTCTTAACTATAATTTCCCAGGGAACAAGTAGATCGCTCATACTTACAACAGCAAAGTCTGTCATCAATGGAGAACCAATTAGCGCGGAACAAGAGTTTAGAGAAGAAACACCTGGAACGCATTCGACATAAATTCCGTCATGATGATTCCATTTTTTGTCAGCAAGAATTTCATAAATTAAGCCTACCATGCCATAAATACCAGGGTCTCCTGATGAAACCAAAGACACAATTTTTCCTTTTTCAGCAAATTCAATTGCTTGATTTGCTCTATCGACCTCTTGAGTCATTGGATATCTGTATACTTCTTTACCTTGAATTAGATCATCAATTAGTGAAACATATGTATCATAGCCTACTATGATTTCACTTTCTTCTATTGCCTGTCTTGCTCTAAAGGTCATATGATCATGATGTCCTGGACCAACTCCCACCACATACAATCTCCCCATTGAATTTTGCATGTATTCATTAGATATGGAAGAATATAATATTATATCTAATTTTATAATTATGAAAATGGATCTCGCTTATTTCAATATATAATAAGATACAACCTACATAGAAACTCTTTAAATGGAATATAATTTATAGTTCTAATATGGTAGTACTGGATGAATTCACCAAGGCGCTAATAGATAAGATAATTAAAAATGTCATATCATGTCATCCGCTGGTTGAAAATATGTTTAAAGATCAGAATAAGGAGCTAAGAGAAGAAATTGGCATCATTAATAGAAGAGATTTCATCTTGGGAGCTGTTTGGTGTATCATCTTGGAGAAATTTGTAATTACCTGCTATCTTCACACCGGAAGGACCATAAATTACGAAAAAGGTATGGAAATAAGTAAGTATGTTTTGAATAAAATCTCGAAATCAGATCTTTTAATGTCAACGAGTAAGGAATGATCAATAAAATGTGTCACAATTGATAATTCAGCCTGAATGCTAGCTCAACTAAGACTTTCATGATAGTGCTTGTCTCCTGAAAATTTAATAAACTGACAGGTAGATTCATTTTCTAATTTGGAGAAAAGTCTAGACTGTCCAGAATTTTTGAGACTTGGAATTACCATAAGCTATGCAATCGTGATTGCATTATCTATTTACGCATCAAAGAGTGTTTTTATTCCGTTTTACTCAATACCCACTAATATATTATCTGCAACTGTTCTCTTTTACGGAATTTTTATTATCTTAACAAGTTGGATTGAAAATTATCTACTCACACAAAAGTATCAATACAAAGGGAAGTCCGGAATCGGGAGATTTATAATAGAACTAGGGATACTTTTCCTATTCTATTATATTATAGTTGCCGGAACTATTCACAATCATGATTATTTGATACCTGATGTATATCTGTTCGTCACACCTATAATTTTTCTTCTTTTTACATTGGAAGATGTGCTTAGAATCAGGGACTACGGGGACGATTTTTTATGCAAGTACAGGGATACGTCTAGAAACTTTCTATTTATCTCAGTCATCATTTCATTATCGTATCTCGCTGAGATATATGCAACTCGTTTTCAATCATTTGGATCTTTGGCATTCTATCGTGACTTGATATTTGCGTGTATATCACTTGCACTGATTATTATCTACGTGGTAATGAGATGGCGCCAATTCAATTTGCATGTTACTCATCCTTGAAACTATCAAGGAAAGAAGCAGATTCCCCTTTCAAATGTGCACCGTGTTTATTGGCAACTACATAAATTACGATTGTTTCAAAAATCGATCCAAGAATTTATCTCTTCGAACGGACTTGATAATAATCAATATCATTAGATGCTACATATGCTTATTGCGAATCTAATAAGTCTATGAAATATCCATAAAATTTCACTTACATTAATATATTAATACGGAGTTAATATGCGAGCATAATATGCAAAAAGTTATCTTTACCGATATTGACGGAACATTGCTAGATACTTATTTTCCAGATTTAAACAAAGCCAAAAAATTAGTTGAAAAGACAACACAGAATGGCATTCGTTTAATATTATGTTCCTCAAAAACAGAACTGGAACAAAATATAATCAGATCGAATATCCAATTGTACGAACCATTTATCGTAGAAAATGGCGGAGCTACAATAATCCCTGTAGGTTATTTTAAGAAGAGTAAATTTAATCATTTGAAGAAATTTCAAAATAAATATATAATCGAAACTGGAGGTTCTTCTTTCAAAATAAGGAGTCTTCTAAAAAAAATCAGAACCAAACATAAAATAAATTTCAAAGGGACATCAGACCTGTCGATACCCGAACTCTTAAAGATAACTAAATTGTCGGAGGACTACGCAAAGAGGATGATAAAAAGAAAATATAGTGAAACAATAATTCAAATAGATAAGAAAGACATGTCAAATTTTGTAAACAATGTCGAAGAATTAGGATTAAAAGTGATCCCGGGTGGACAATATTTTGATATTACACAAGGTAATGATAAGGGAACAGCTGTCAAAATTTTAATGGATATTTTTCGTAGAGAATATGAAAATAATGTAACATTCTTTGGTATTGGAGACAGTAAAAATGATGAACCCATGCTATCCCTAGTGAACTTTCCAATACTGGTTCAAAAGGCTGATGGTAGTTGGCAAAATTTACGAATAAATAACTTACAGAAGGTGAAAGGAATAGGCCCAAGGGGATGGGAAATTGCACTTCAAATAATTCTTAAAAATAATGAGTGGTAACTGTCCATTTTAACGCAATTCAGATTATGTTGGTGAACTCTTTAATTTTGGTACTTCAGTTTAATTAAATTTTGTCCTCCTATCTTTGTTACTTCAATCATATCTTCTCGTTCCAAACGCTTAATGAGTCTCCAAAGACTTGTTTTGGGCAATATGAATTTATTCCTGATTTCTCCTTCAAATGCCGCACCTTCCTTATCAGCTATATAGAACAGTATTTCTTTCTCATCTGGTTTCAGATTTCCTTTTTGTTCAATGTAATCAGCAACCAGTTTACGGTGATACGATTGACTAGTAACATCATTATTTATCTGTCCTTTCATAGGGGGTTGCTCTTTAGTACGACCACTTTCTTTGAAGTAATTTGTTGTCAAACCGCTGTCCGGTCTGTTTTTTCTGGTTCTGATTGACAACATGTTTGGAATGATTTTACTCTTGTACTTTAAAAATATGAATACTCCTACCGAAGCTGCAATTGGAATTAGTACTATATATATAGATGAGCTTGGACTCGACGAAATTTTTTCTTGTTTAGTAATATCTAGACTATTTATTGCTGACGTAGCATATTCCAAGGCTTTGGGATAATTTCCTTGAGAAAATTCAATATTTGACATTGAAAGAAATTGCGATGCTTCTGAAGTATCCTTATTTATGGCTCGTGCATCATCAACCTTATGAGTGGCGTTACTTATCTTGTCCTTTGATGTTTCAAACGAATCTGCTATATTTCTTGAGAGATCACTGGCATTATTTGCAAGTCGTTCTGCATCGATATAATTACTTTGATTCACTGCAGTTTTGGCATTATTTAGAATACCCTTGGCATCATCTAGATTAATTCCAACATGATCGATTTCTGCATTTTTCAAATCAAGCTCTGCGGAATTTATAGATATTATAGCTTGTTCTCGTGTTCCTGCATAGCCAATAACATAATCTATTAAAATTTTACCCTTATCAAATGATAATAGATTCTGTCCACCCAATTTTCTAATAAGTGATGGCGACTGTTCTCCTAAATTAGTTACTACTGCATCGTTTGGTAATTTTACTGTGAATGGAAAAGCTGAGTTCATAAAGAATCTCCATTGTCTTTCCTGTTTGCTAACAAGATCTGGAGTTTGATAAGTAATTCTTAATTGCGACTCATTTTGTGAGTTAATACTGATTTCATTGGTAACAGAATTGAATTTATATCCCAACAATTTTGATGAATAGTTTTTAACCAGTATTTCATTAATATAACCACCAATTAAGGGCAATGTAATTTGCGTAGCATTGTTTTTTAATCTAAGATCGTATTGCACGATCGAATCTCCATTTGACAAAATTCCAATAAATATTGAGTTAACATCATACTGAACCTGTGAATGTACTTTATTGAAAATAGTTCCAGGTGAGAAAATAATTAATAGTAAAATAACCGATAAATGAAAAAATTTCACTGTAATAATGGCCCCAAATATCTGAAGGAATTTTTAGGGTCTGAATTACATATGCTATAATCAAACCATTCTCTTAATCTAAGGTTTTCGAAATTCATGAATTGTCCCAAGATTATTCATATGATTTGCTATCTTGTGTTATCAATATTCACATATTTTTTTAGATCACTTTTTGAATATTGTTCAATCCACTTGAATTTTCGCTGAAGAGTGCTTGTGTAAATTTTTGTCCAATCCAAATTCACATAATCACACCATGATTTAAAAACACGTGGATCAATGTAGTTTCTTAATGAAGTACCAAGATTGTAATCTTTTGTTTCCTGTTGAAGTCGTAATTGGAATTCCAGCTTTTCCAATCTTTGCTCCTTCTTGAATTTTTGTATTTCTGTTTTCCACATTTTCTCTTTTAATTCAAGCTTTATTTGTTTAATTTTTTCTTTTTTGTTTGTTACAGATTGTTCAAATTTTTCCCATGACTTTTTGCTAGCGGGGTTCTTGGGGTCTATCCCTTTCTTGTGATTACAAGTTATTGCAGCTTGCAGATTTGCAATTTTTGCAACGTATATTTTTTTGAATTCACTTTCATTATTATTAAGTTTCAAAATTGGTGCAGATAGATGCTTCTTTACGATGACAGTAGCAATATATGTTCTAAAAACCTTAGCGGTCAAATTAGGCAGATTGTCTTTATCTAATGAACGGAGAAAAATATTTACCTTAGCTGATGTAATATCTTCAAAGATTTCATCAGTCCTATCCTTTCCTTTCATATAGAACAACAAATTTTCGTAAAGCGCTCTCGTATCAGGGCTTGATATTTCAAGAGTTTTTTGCCATGGAACGCTGTCCTTACCAAGAAAATTAAATTCTATTTGAATCTTATCATTAATTACTGGAAATTTAAGATGCTCCACCCTAAGAGTAGATGCACCAATTGTGTCAGCTTCATCAGGATCTTTTTCGTCACCTACCCTCATTGCCAATTTGTATATTAGATAACAGACTGTGGCTACCTTTCTTTTTGTTGTATCTTTGGGATGCGACATCTGTTTAACAATCTCCTTTTCAATATCAAAAATATAATTTTCTAATTTTTTTGCCGTATCATATTTTACCTTATCATTATCCTGTCGCAAGTAAGACGAATCGTGCAACCAAACATACTTTCTCTTTCCGGTAAGGTTTTCTATCCACGAGGCCAGCCAAGTCGAATTGTGATCGTGAACAATAGCTTTCCATGGACCTTCGGGCACTGAAGCATCCTCATCAAGATTGAGTATTACATCTTTGGCAGTAATCCTGGGCTTCCATCTTCCTCGTAATGGATGAAGACCTCTTCCCATAAAGATGCCAGGGGGCTCAACCAGCCAATTGGCGACCTCGACTTCAATTCCATCTATTTTCGCTTTTCCATAAATTGATTTTAACCTTTCTTTCTCTAATTTTTTATCTTGACTAATCCTTTTTTTTTCCTCCCTTGGAAGGGATTTTATTCTTATTTTTTCAGCTTCTTTAATGCTAGCTTCCTTATCGACCAAACTAAACGCTTCACTCATGTCTATATCATCGATTTTTTGAACTGACTTAAATCGATCAGGGATTACCTTCTTGAAATCAGAGAGAAAATTGGATTGAAAAACGGGATCTCTTACATAATGAGTATCCTTCTTTTTTGCCCACGCATAAATGAGTTCTTCTTGCTCACGATTTAAGAAATAAACCTCCCCTAAAATTTTGATATTTATTCCACGCTGGACATGATCTGGAGGGAACGCTACACCATTATGTTCTAATTCAGTCCATTTAGTAGAAGTAGCGACTTTGGATGATATGGTCAATTACATTCAAAATGTCTAATTAACTATTCTTAAACCTTATCCGAATGGATTATTCTTACCAGTTTTGATTACTCATCAATTGATTTATTTATTCTGGTGGAAAATATCAATAATGTGAACGTCGCTCGGCTGGTAAATTTTCCGGTAAAGCGAACGTGTAAGATAAGTGATGTGTCTCAAATTAGACCAATGATCGATGAATTTATAGTTCATTATAAAAAGTCGCAATCAGGAGAATTCGGCTGGAGAATCTTGTTGCCACGTCATTTGAAGTCAACTTACGATGCAAAAAGATTAGGTTCTGCAATCCATACCGAGCTAATGCTGGCCTTAAAGAAGAATAAGCTAATCCCCAATCTGAAAGATTTAAGATACATTCATGATGACTATAATTATGGCTGGTTGCTCTTGAATACAAAAATGGCAGAAAAACTCTAGGTTAACTATTGGGGAGTACTTTTAAATCGATTCATCATAAATGGGACTTCAAGTTTTAGAATATTACTGGCGGTTATTGAAATCACTAACCCGATTAGTAAACCTCCAATCAGATCACTTATATAATTTAATCCAAGAATCAAATTTGATATCATTATCATGGGTGGCAATATCCAGATTAGATAAAAAATTTTCTTAGTTTTCTGTTCCAAGATAGTACCGACGATGAAAGCGAATGCAGTTATCATTGCGGTATGATTTGAAGGATATGAGAAATTCCGTGCTTCAGTAAGTAAAGTGTCGCTCTCAAGGTGAAATCCCTTTGGCAGGGTAGGTATTTTTTGTGATTCTGGAGGTTTTGGTTGAGCAACGAGTGGTTTCATATATGATACCAAAATGGCTAATGTCATAATTGTTATCAGAAGTATCATTCCCATTTTTCTCGTTCTTCTAATGACTGTAAAAATTATGGCTACAAAAATTAGGTTAATTACCTCTGCTAAAGACGAAATGACCACAAAGAAATAGAGGAATTCTTGGTCTGGATTAAGAGTGATAATAGCATTGAAGATAAAATTATCTATTGAGGAAAAGAATCCAAAATAGATCAAAATCGTAAATATTATGAATATGCAAAGAATCGTTATAAATTGAAATGATCGGAGATATATCAATCATGATTACCAGAATATTCTTGAAACAAAAAATTGGGCATGGATTTGAGTAATAACTAGAATAATATACTATTTATCCGTTGAAGTATCAATCAATAAAATGAAGATTCATTTCTTATTTGTTCAGCCGATTTGGGATCACTTTCTGTATAATACTTCACCATTCCTACTTTTAGTACCTTAAGTGAAAGAAGTGCACATTTTATTCTTGCAGGTCCTAAATTTGTTAATCCTATATTTTCCAGAATGTCCTCCTTTTTCAAATCTTTGACAATATTCAAATTTTTGCCCATGACCAATTCCGTCAACATAGAGGCGCTAGCTTGACTAATTGCGCATCCTTTACCTTCAAATTTTACATCGCTTATCACTCCATCATCTACCTTCAAGTGAATATCTATTTCGTCGCCACAAAGAGGGTTACTATCATGAACCGTAACATCAGCATTTTCCAACTTGCCCTTATTTCTTGGATTCCTGTAATGATCTAATATTATCTCTCTGTATATATCATCACTCATATCTTAAAGATTCTCCCTGCATCTTTAATAGCATTAACAAACCTATCTATTTCTTCTTTAGTATTATAAATGTAAAAGCTTGCCCTGGAAGTTGCCGGTACATCAAGCCTTTGCATCAAGACTTGAGCACAATGATGACCAGATCTTATTGCAATTCCGTGTTCATTCATAATTGTTGCAAGGTCATGAGGATGAATATCAGCAATATTAAATGAAATAACTCCCCCTCTGTATTTTGGATCTCTAGGACCATATACTGTAACATGTTTCAGCGCCAACATGGATTCTAAGGCATATTCTGTTAGAACGATTTCATGTTTTCTAATATTCTCCATCCCAATTTTTTCTAAATATTCTATCGCTGCACCAAAACCAACGACATCCGCAATGTTTGGAGTGCCTGCCTCAAATTTGTAGGGAACCTCGTTATAGTTTGTGTGAAATTTAAAGACCTCCTTTATCATATCCCCGCCGCCCATAAATGGTATCATCGTGTCAAGATATTCTTTCTTAGCGTATAACACACCAACGCCAGTAGGACCTAACATCTTGTGTGCAGAAAAAACCAGAAAGTCACAACCCATATTATTAACGTCAACAGGCATATGGGGCACTGATTGCGCACCGTCTACTAAAACCGGTACGTCGTATTCATGAGCAACCTTGATAATCCTTTCAATTGGCACGATGGTTCCAAGAACGTTTGACATATGGCTTAGGGAGAGCAATTTTACTCTTTTTGATGCAAGTAATTCAATCATATGCTCAAGATCTAAAAATCCACTTTCATCTATTCCCACATATTCCAGTCGAGTTCCAATTTCTTGAGATAGAATCTGCCAAGGTACGATATTGCTATGATGTTCTAGTTCAGTTATGGCTACAATATCTCCCTTTTTAAGTTCTGGTCTAGCCCAAGAATACGCAATTAGATTTATTGACTCAGTTGTATTTCTTGTAAAAATGATTTCTTCTGGTCGCACATTTATGAACTTTGCAATTTTCTCCCGACTCTGCTCATACAATTTTGTTGCCTCTTCAGCGAGCTGATATACTGCCCTATGAATATTAGAGTTATAGTTTGAATAGAAATCAGTAATTGAATCAATCACGGAATATGGTTTTTGCGTTGTAGAAGCGTTATCAAGATATACTAGATCTTTCCCATTAATTTTTCTCCTAAAAATTGGAAAATCATTTCTTAGCTGATAGCTATCCACAATGCTTCTTTGCATCAAAATTTAAAATAAGTTACAAGAGATATAAACTTAGATTAAGAATCATGGCTAGAATGTAATTTACAAACCTAGTTTTCTACTAACGGTAAACAAAAGTTAGAAAGGTTCTCGATACACATTATCTTACCGTGTGTAATCTTTACAAACCTCTTTTTATAATACAGTCCGTCATGTGGGCATGATAAATCTAATTTTTTTAAAATTTTTGAAGTGAGACTTTTACCATTTCGATCCCTATCTAGCAATAGTATGACCTTCCTTCTCCTTTTAGATACATGATCTACAAAATTAATTATTCCTTTAAAGTTATTATACACCAAAATTTCACCCTTAAAACCTACATTTCTCAAGGCCAACTCATCCTTTTTACCTTCCACTATAACTCTCGCCCCTGCTTTACCTTCATGATTTAATAATTCGATAAATTCGTGGACTTTCAGAGCGATCTGTTCTCCAGTGTATACCAACTATTGACATAACATTACATAGCTAACATTAATGAATTTTATCTTGAAAACATAAAGTCATTCATGTCATTTTTAATGGCAATGATGTTGAATCCTCTGACAAACCTCCAAGATGTTTGATTTTTAGGGCATAGTTACAGGGTACAATTTTAGGTGACATTTTTTGGCAAAGACTTATTTTTCTTCTTGTTTGATCTTAGATTTACATAATGCTTGAAAATTTCATGATGAATGTCGGCGGTTCTGAATGGCTGATTATTGGATTGCTGGTAGTTGTCCTCTTATTTGGTTCAAAGAAATTACCTGAATTCTCTAGGTCTATTGGGAAAGCAATAGGGGAATTTGAAAAAATGCGTGATGAGACGCTCAGACAAAAAACTGATCAAGAAACTAATTATCTTGGTCCGCGCGTAGCTGGCGCTGTAGATAATGAACGTCATAAACTAGAAATGATAGCAGAATCTTTGGGCATAGACCATATGAATAAAAATGATGAGGAATTGAGGCTTCTTATTTTCGACAAGATCAACAGATGATTTACAGTATTGTAAAATTACTTTAGTTTATCCATTTCAAAATTTAAATATCTGATTTTTTCAACTCACGTAATGTCAAATTCTGCAAATAGTGGAATCAATCCTTTTGAAATGGCACTTACCCAGCTTGACGAAGTTTCAAATATGATTGGTCTTGATAAAGGGCTACATCAATTTCTGGCTCAGCCAAAGAGAGTGTTAACTATATCCATTCCTGTTAGAATGGATGACGGGGCAGTTAAAGTTTTCACAGGCTTTCGTTCTCAACATAACGATGCTTTGGGACCATTTAAAGGAGGGATTCGATACCATCCACAAGTAACAATAGATGAAGTGAAAGCACTTTCAATGTGGATGACTTGGAAGTGCGCCATTGCAAATATACCATATGGTGGTGGAAAAGGTGGTATAATATGCGATCCTAAGAGTATGTCTGAAGGAGAATTGGAAAGAATGACAAGAAGATATGCATATGGAATTTCAGACATTATAGGACCATACAAGGACATTCCTGCACCTGATGTATACACCGGTGGTAAAGAAATGGCATGGATAATGGACACATTCTCGGTAATAAAGGGAAATTATATTCAGCCTGAAGTAATTACCGGTAAACCTGTACAGATCGGGGGCTCTCTTGGACGCAATGAGGCGACTGGTAGAGGGCTAGCAATTACTGTTAGACAGGCCGCCAAAAAACTCAATATCGATATGAAAAATGCGAGTGTGGTTGTACAGGGATTTGGTAATGCTGGACAATTTGCTGCCCAGTTAGTTGAAGAACAGGGAGCAAAAATTATTGCGGCAAGCGATTCAAAGGGATGCATATTTAATAAAAATGGATTCGATACTATGTCGCTAAGAAAACACAAAGAAAAGAACGGATCTGTATCGAATTTTCAAGGCAGCCAATCGATTTCCGACAAAGAACTACTTGAAACTGACTGTACTATCTTAATTCCTGCTGCACTGGAAAACCAAATTACAAAAGATAATGCTGGTAAAATAACTGCCAAGATAGTGGCTGAAGCTGCAAATGGACCCACAACACCTGAAGCTGACAAGATATTATATAATAACAAAGTATTGGTAATACCTGATATCCTAGCAAACGGCGGTGGAGTAACCGTCTCGTATTTTGAATGGTTACAGAATTTACGTAGAGATTACTGGACAGAAGCCGAAGTAAATGATCGTTTGGATAGAAATATCACGAATGCATTCTTGGGCGTTTATGATACTCACCTTAAACGCAATACGGACATGAGAAAGGCAAGCATGATTGTTGCGCTAAATAGAGTTGTGGACGCTATAAAGATAAGAGGCTTTTGGCCTTAACCATTCATTTAAGTTTAAAAACTGCAGAACAGCAAAATGTCAAAAAAAAGTGATTAAAAATTCGTTTTACTCAGTTGAAAAGGAATGTCCGCATGAACATGACTTGGTCACGTTTGGATTATTTATCTTAAAACCAGAACCCATGAGACTCTCAATGTAATCAATGTTAGTGCCTTTAAGATATTTTTGACTGTAATTATCCACAATCATTTTTATGCCATTCTGATCAATAACACTGTCATCCTCATCTGGTTTTTCTTCAAAACCCATTCCGTAAGACAGACCCGAACAACCGCCACCTGAGACGTAAACTCTAAGATATAAGCTATCCTTATTCTCTTGTTTCATGAATTCCATGACTTTTTCCGCTGCTTTCGGACTTATTGTAATCAATTGCGTTTGGTGTGTACTTTCCATCTTGAGTACATTCTCCTAATAAACTATAATAACCTTTTGAAAACTAAACAGTATGAAAATTAGAGTGCAATTGGCGTATATTATTTTAGGCTTTCCTTAATCCTATGCCATTTTGCCAGAGTTCCGGCTGCAGAAATCCAGGTAATTACGGAGTGATATACAGGTATATTGAATGCCTCTATCTTTTTTGAGATCTCCTCGGTAAATGGACCCCCCATGGCACCTACAAGTAGTGGTTTTTTCTTTTGTTTTTGAAAATCTGCTAGGATATCCACTATCTTTTCCTCTAATGGATCATCTTGGAACACAAACCACGGCATGATGATATCTACATTGGGATCGTCTTGGAATGACTGAATTGCAAATCGATAGTCATCTGCAGTGGCTGAGCCGGTAACATCACATGGATTACCAATTACGAAAGTGGCAGGATAATGTTCCTTGAATGATTTTATAGTTTGATCACTTAATTGAGCCATTTCCAGATTTAATCTTTCAAAATTATCTATTGCTGCAATTATTGGTCCTGCCCCATTTGTTACCATGGCAATTCTATTTCCTTTTGGAACTGGTTGCCATGTCAATGCCTTAAGAGCAGAAGTCAGTTCCTCATAACTGTCCATGGAAATGATTCCTGTTTGTTCAAAGGCTCCGCTTATTACTGCAAACGAACCTCCCAGTGAACCCGTATGAGAAGCTGCTTGCTTTGCGCCTTTCATCGATCGCCCATTCTTGAATACTACAATTGGTTTTTGATATTGTTTTATTACATCTTTAGCGGCATTCATAAACTTGCGACCATCGCCAAGGCCTTCCACGTATAGACCAATTACATTCGTATTTGGATCTTGAGCTAGATAGTGTATCATGTCAGCTTCATCAACATCAGATCTGTTACCATAAGAGATCATCTTACTTAAACCGAAGGCATCAGATGTTTCCATAAACGCGATACCAACGGTCCCACTTTGGGAAAGAAAAGCAACATTGCCCTGCTTTGGCCTTAACATTCGCAAATGTCCTTGAAATGCGCAATCCAATCTGTTTTCTCCATTAAATATACCTATACAATTTGGACCAATAATTCTAATTTTTAGTTCTCGAGATAGATCCTGAATTCGCTTCTCAATGGCTGCACGTTCACCACCTAATTCTTTACCCCCTCCAGATATTATTACCATGTTGTGGATATTCTTTTTACCGCATTCTGTAAGAAGATCTGGAACAAATTTAAGATCCACAGTTACTATGACAACATCTATCGGATCTTTTATGTCCAATAGGTTCTTGAAAGCCTTAACACCCATTATCTCGGAATAGCCTTTTGCGTTCACTGGATACACCTTTCCTTTGTAATCGTGTTTTGCAAGACTTTCCATAACAGAATTTCCTATCTTGCCTGGTTCTGGCGAGGCTCCTATTAAAGCCACAGAATTAGCATTAAAGAATAATTCCATGTGACTTGAATCAGGAACGGCTTTTGAAATAGCATCATCTGATGATTTTTCCCTGAGTATAATCTTCGCATCTACAACGAAATAACCGTCAGGATATAGCACGACTGGATTAAAATCGATGCTCTCATATTTTCCAGCCAAGTCTACTCCTAAAGACCCAATATTTACAATCGCTTCACTTAACAGGTCAATGTTAATCGGTTTTGAACCTCTAAACCCCTTGAGAATCTGCTTTCCTTTCAGAGAATCCAACATTTTTGATGCATCATTTTTTGTGATAGGAAGAACCCTGAATGAAACGTCCTTAAATAATTCCGTGTAAATACCGCCTAGACCGACCATTATGGAAGGTCCAAATTGTGAATCGTTTTGAAGCCCTATAATTAATTCCACACCATTAGGAACCATCTTTTCTAATAAAACTCCCTTCACATCAAATTTTTCTTTAAGCCTAAAATACATATCATCAAATGCTTTTTTAACTTCAGCTTCGGAATTTAATCCCACTTTAACACCACCGACGTCAGTCTTGTGTAAGATATCTGCCGAAACTATTTTTGCAACCAACGGGAATCCAATCTCCTTTGATTTTTGTACTGCTTCATCAGCATTTGTAACAAGCGCATAATGTGGAACCTTTATTCCGTATTCGCCAAGTATTTCTTTTGATGAATCTTCAGTTATAACTTTTGGATTGCCTTTAGAGGAGTCAACGATATTTTGGATTTTTTGTTTGTCAACCATATTAATGAGAATGGGTTTTCTTTGTTTTTAATTAACTTTACTCCAACCAGCAATGAGCCCAGTCATTTAGTATATTTTATATGGAGGAAAAATACGGTTTTTGAGTCTGCCATCAAACATAAAGTTCTTGAAGGCAATTATTAGTCAAATTAGGTTCAGAAATAGTTCAAAAATCCTTCAATTCAACCTTATTTTGTATTCATTTATTATTCAAAATAAATTCAAGAAAATTTACTATTCTGTTTATCAACTCCTAAACTCAGCAGTAGATTTTTAGTTCAAAATTGGTATTAATATTAACACAAAATTTGACGTTACCAAAGAAAAGCCGGTCAAGATGTGAACTATTTTAAGACATCTTGAAAAGAAATATTGAACCTTTTAAATAAATTTGTCAATTTGGAGAATGGAATATAATTATTAAGTAATCCTGAATTCCCCCTAGTTTCTGATTGTAACTGATTGCTTAATTCTTCATACATCTGTAAATAGTACATACCCTTTGGGGTAATGGTATAGCTTGTTTCATTCCTCATACATTTTAAAAGATTATATTTTTCCAGCTCGAAAATAAATTTCAACAATTGTGTCATAGTAAGATGGATTTGGAGTTTAGTGTACAACTCCTTATAGTCACAGCTTTTATTAGAACTCTTCAAAATGACCGATATGACATCTAAATTACTTAACGATTCCACAAAGGCTATATTATCATATAAAATAAAAACCTCGCCAAGAACTCTTATAGTAAATGAATTTTTGCTTTTACCAGTAATATTATCAGAATAAAAATAAGAAAAAAGTAAATGTTGAATTGACCATTAATACTGACATGTTTTATATAAGATATGCAACTTACAAGAACTTGTTTAACCTTTAACCTAGGAAATTAATTGGAGAATTCTATAAAATTGTTGTTACTATGAGATGAAATTAAAAACAAACCCGGAAATATTGAACAAATCCAAATCTTCCAAAATTCATTTTGTGGATTTGTTTTTAATGACAAGAAGGTCTTAATCTGATTGTTTTCCAAAAACGTATATGTTTGAGGTAAAATTGTATGCTTTTGATTCCTCGTACATCTCCAGGTAATTTTTTCCCTTGTCTGTCGTGTGGTAGGTGGTAATGCACTCAGATAGGTTGCTTCTCTCGATAACTAGGCCATTTACAACTAAAATTTTTATATATTTTTTAATTTGTCCATAATTCAAATGTGCCTTCGACATTATTGATGATTTCCTTTCACCATTGATAGCAGTGAACAATATCATCGCTATAATGTCGACAGGGCTTCTATAATTCAATACAACTTTGATAAAAATGAAATCTATGTATAAGCAGCAGAGTAGACATTTATCTGGTTTTTGAATAGCTAACATTTACTTTTTCTCAATTAGACTAGTGGCTAGATTTCATTCACTAATTAATACTATTTATATGCCACAACGATTATTGCGCCCCCACATAATTTTTTGGTGAACTTTACTTTGGAAAATTTATTGTTTAGGAGATCATATAGAACTCCATTCTTTGGCCAACGCAGAAAAGTTCCATACAAAGTCTTAAATTTCAAACCCCTCTTGCCAGAAACAGAATATGCTATAATTCCTAAAATATATCGCAGGTAAAATTTTACAATGCTTCTAATAAATGCGTTATCCGGCTTTCCTATATCCACAATAATGAATCTGCCATCAAGTTTAAGAACTCTGTGTATTTCAGAAATTGCTTCGATTAACGAAAAGGCATCACGTAGGGAGTACCCACACAAAACAGCGTCTACTGATGACTCCCTAAATGGCATATATTCAAAAACTCCACATGAAAGGTTAAACCTCTGATTTTTTAGATTCTGTGCATGGTGGAGCATTTCACTTAAAGGATCATGGAGGATTATATTAGCATCATCTTTTAGAATCTGAAGTGCTTTTGATGACATATTTCCAAATCCTGAACCTGCGTCCAGGATCAAATCACCGGGATTAATTTGGCCGTTCAAACCATATTCCCGATACTTATCATCTTGACCTAAAGAGATACACTTGTTAACTTTATCGTAAATTGGGATAATATTCCTTAATACCCCAATTACTTCTTTCCAATAACTGAGTCCTAATCCAGACAATTAATAAAGTCTGAAAAATGAGAGGCTATTTTTTACTTTGGAATAAAATCTAAAAATTTCCACACAAACTTCACACAAACTTCATCTGGCACTATTCTGGATAATTTAGGAAGTAGAGTAAATTGCTAAATGGGTTCATAACCTTGATAAGGGACTCATAGTAATGAATTATTGTCTGAGGAAATGGAATACGTTTGCGAATCATGTGGTGCGCTTTTAATTCATAGTAACCCGATTACGCTAGACAGTATGAAGGATGTTCACATTCAGCTGTGTTCTGTTAAGAGACAAAATATAGTTACTCCTATTCCGCAAGTACCACAAGGATCAGAAGTGTCTACGAAACCTGCTGTTTCGGCAACTCCATCACAATCTCAAACTGCTCTAAATCCACCGTCAACGCAACAAGCGGCTTCTAGTCCAGCGCCAGGTGGACAAACTACTATTTCTCTCACAGGTGGCGGTACAAGCTATTCAAAGATAGAAGGTCCTATAGACCCTGAATTCAAATCAAAACGTCAGATTAAGGGTATGTATCAAGGAATAAAAGTATGGGGGCCGGTTGATGCTCCAGGACAGCTTGGAATTTGGGGAACAGAAGTTACAGTGGATTTCGATATTTGTGTTGCTGACGGTGCATGCATTGAAGCCTGTCCGGTAAATGTTTATGAGTGGCTTGATACGCCGGGACATCCTGCATCGGAGAAAAAACCATTCATGATTAGAGAAAAAGATTGCATTTTCTGCATGGCCTGCGAAAATGTTTGTCCTCCGCAATGTGTAAAGATATTTCAAAAAAGTTAGTAATGTAATACAATTTCGGCTCATGCTGAGGATTTATGTTTAATACTATTGCTACCGGTGGCACGTTTGACATATTGCATAAAGGACACTATACGCTTCTGCTAAAGGCTTTCGAAGTGGGAAAGCAAGTAATAATTGGAATAAGTAGTGACTACTATGCATCTGTTAAAAAGAAAAAGATTACTAATGGGTATCCAATTCGACTAAAAAATCTAAAAAGGTTTATTGAAGATAAATTCAATAAATCAAACTATTCAATTTATGAGTTGAATGACTTTTATGGGCCTACAGTATTGACGAAGGATGTACAGGCTATCGTTACTACTGAAGGAACCAAAGGAAACTGTATCAAGATTAATGAATTAAGAAAATCAAAAGGATTGCCTCAATTAGAAATAATCATTGTGCCCTTGGTCAAGGATCAAGATGGTAAGGTGATATCATCAACTAGGATCCGAGAGGGCGAAATAGACACAAACGGAACCAAATTGGCTATCTAATAATTATCATTAAATATACTGACATTCAATCTCAAAAGAGGAATTGGTTATTCGACTCTCTATATTTTATAAAAAAGTGAGCTCATTTACAGTAATTGATACTCTATAAAGTTTTATGAACAACGTTCAATATGTCTTCCTGACCAAATGTATTAATAACAATCATAGTGCCGAATATTAATTCTCTGACGAATTCTTTCAATTTTACAGCATTTAAGTTATCTTTCATGAGGATAGCATGACAAGATTTATCCTTTAACATTAAAACAATCTCATTATCTACAATTTTTACGACTTGGACAACAAAATGTACACTGTCCTTATCTGGTAACAACATACCTCCTAGTTTTTCGGTTTCGTAAGAATCAAGACACTCAAATTTCGTAACTTTATCCAAATAGTCATCCATCCTCACTGTACATATATTCAGAAACTAAATCTTTAGCTTTTTGTCTCCGTTCTTGAAACATTGATATAAAAGTTGTTGAGTGATTCGACAGATCATGTTTACACTCACCGCAAAGCAGATTACCACTTCTGCACTTCAGTTCCCTCTGATTAGACTCCCCTGACGTATCGAACAGAAACTTGAGATATGAAAAAACGGAACATATTCCTGGATTTCCACCCAGTTTTTTCTGAAGGGCTGTCGTTGGCTGTCCTCCCGTGAATGCATTTGAAACTTTTTCTTCTATTATTTTCAGTTCATCAGTAGTGAATAGTGCTGTTTCAGGATTTGATGATGACATTTTTCCTGTCGTTTGTAAGCTTGGTAAAAATTTACTATGTATTTGAGCAGGTTTGTAAAATCCGATTTTTTCTGCAATATCTCGTGTTAATCTCCAATAAGGATCTTGGTCAATCGCGGCGGGTATGAGTACCGGTGTAGGTTTTCCTTCAATTATTGTAGGTAGAAAACAAGGTACTGCCTGTAGAGGTGGAAAACCGATCATGCCAACGTTGGTTGAGTTAGTAAAACCAAAAACACTTTTCGCAGTTGAAAAAGTTATTCTCTTGGCTATCTCTAGTGAATTCGAATAAAGGTGTTTTATGTGCCTTGAATTGACTATTATTTTTGTCCTACTCTTTTTGAACCCAATTGCGATAATGTCTAAGATATTCTCATACACATTTTTATTGATTTCGTCCATTGTCTTGTTCCCAAACAAGAATTTTTCATCATCAGTTATTTGGAATAATAGATTCGAATCAAATTTATCTTGTAAATGCTTGGTTAAAAACCAAGGCATTAGATGACCTAGGTGAACCATCCCAGATGGTCCTCTTCCAGTATACAAATAAAACTTTTCATCCTTTTCATACTTGTTTAGTATCCAATCAAGATCTCTGTGAGAAAAAAAGAATCTGTGTTCAAGTAATGGGTGCAATTGTCCAGTAAATGATTGAATTTTCTCAAGTATTTCGTCAGTTATTTCTTGAGTTCCAAATTTTTTTATTAGCCTGTCGTAATCAACGGCGCCTTCCACTTTCCATGGAGTTACTTCGAAATTATCAGAATCATCTTCTAATGAATTACTCATATTATTATAGATGATTCGAGAACTTTAAACGTTTAAAAAGTATTCCATGAATGTCTGATCCATATTTACATGACGGTATTAAATTTGCATAAGATAGAGAAAAAAATTCTTCTAACGCTTGTAAAACATGATAAATTGGATAGTGAAGAATTATGCAGCACTACGAACCTTTCAGCTGATAGTGTAAGACGTGGGATTGAATGGTTAAAGTATAAAGGGTTAGTCTCTGTGTCAGTTCGAAAGGAATCATTAATACAGCAGATTTCAAAACCATCAGAGCATAAAACTTCAGAAGATAAAAAAGGTGTAATTGATCATTTGACATTACCAGAAAGAAGAATAATTGACGAAATAAAAAAAACAGGGAGAAAAAATATTACGATTAGCGAGCTTGCCAAACTAGGCCATTTATCAAATATTGAATTTAGCGCTGGAATACAAAATGCTATTAGGAATGAATGGTTGATTAAAGGAGCAGGTAGTCTAAATTTAACTAGTGACCACAATAAACCATCACCTGAAGAAGTTCTATTAGAAAGAATCTCAAAATTAAAAGAAATCAAACTATCAGAATTAACAGACAAAGAGTTACAAGGCTATAGTCTTTTAAAAAGACGTCCAGGATATATTAAAGAAATTATAGAAAAATCCTTCGTAATTTCCCTCACAAGCGAGGGTAAAAAAATAGGTTCTGTATTAAAGAACGGAGATATAAATGAAATAGGCACTCTTACCTCTGAAATGCTAAATACGGGAAAATGGAAAAATCAGAGATTTTCTGAGATAGACGTCACGTCCCCTGTTCGTACTTACCTCATTGGAAGAACACACCCTCTAACCGAATTGATCAATGAAATTAGAGAGATTTTTATTTCGATGGGATTTTCTGAGATTGGAGGATCAACAATTCAATCTTGCTTTTGGAACTTTGATATATTATTTACTCCACAAGACCATCCTGCAAGAGATATGCAGGATACATTCTATCTATCAAACCTGACAGACGAAGAAGAAGTTGATCCTATTATTAGTAATAAAGTATCAACCTTTCATAAAACGGAATGGAAATATGATTGGAATTTAGAGAAATCAAAGAAAACAGTACTCCGTACTCATACTACTCCTGTTACTATAAAGTATCTTTCAGAAAATAAGATTGAATACGGCCGGATTTTCTCAATAGGGCGAGTTTTCAGGAATGAAAAAATGTCATATAAACATTTGATGGAGTTTCATCAAATTGAAGGAATCGTGATAAGTGATTCAGTAAATATACGAGATTTGATGGGACTGCAAAAACAATTTTATTCAAAACTTGAGTTAACGAAAGTAAAATTCTGGCCAACTTATTTTCCCTACACCGAACCTTCACTGCAGTCAATGGTATACGTAGATAAGCTAGGTAAGTGGGTCGAGCTATTCGGAATGGGTATATTTAGACCTGAGGTAACTCAATCTGCAGGCATATTGAATAATGTGCTTGCGTGGGGTGGTGGGCTTGAACGTATTGCTATGATTAGGTACGGATTAGACGATATTCGTGAACTCTATGATAATAAACTATCATGGTTAAGGACTCAACCAATATGCCCGTTGTAGAATTTCCTCTGGAAGATATCAGTAGATTATTTCCGGATTACGATTTAAGTTATCTTATAGATACATTACCGTTTATTGGCCTAGATCTAGAGTACAGAGATGACAAGTCCATTAGATTAGAATATAGTCCAAACCGTCCAGATTTTTCTACTTTTTATGGAATCGCCAGAGCATTGAGTGGATTACTTGGAAAAGAACTAGGAATACCAAAATTTCAGGTGATCGAAAAAAAGAAAAACATAATCACAGTGGACACATCGGTATCCAATGTGCGACCATTTATTGTAGGGATAGTTGCTAAAAACCATAAGTTGAATAACAAAACAATAAAACAGATTGTTTCTATGCAAGAAGATCTACATAATGGAATAGGAAGAGGAAGATCCAAGGCTTCGATAGGATTTCATAATTTGGAAAATATTGAATTTCCATTAGACTACACTACTGCATTAGAAAATCTGAGTTTTACTCCACTTGACTATAATTCTGCACTGACATTGACTGAAATATTGCACAAAACTGATACAGGCAAAAAATTTGGAGAACTCGTAAACGGATCAATTTACCCAATTATAAAAGATTCTAGGAATACCGTGATCTCCTTACCTCCAATTATAAACAGCGAGATTACAAGAATTAAAGAAGGTGTCGATAATTTGTTTGTTGAAGTTACGGGGGCGGACAAGAAAACTGTTGACCATGTTCTAGCAAATATAATTGCAACGTTAGCTGACATTGGATTTGAGTTGGAAAATGTGATAATAAAACAGAACAGGAACAATACTTTATCGTACGATTCAGAAATGAAAATTATTTTAGAGAACGTTAAACTGGACTTTATCAATAAGATATTGGGTCTATCTTTGACAAGCGAAGAAATTGTTGATTGCCTACGGAAGTGCAGGTTAGATGCAAAAGTCATTGCATCAAGAAGCATTAATTGTATGATCCCAAGCTATAGAATTGATATATTTAGTCCCATCGATATTGTAGAGGAAGTGGCTATAGGATACGGGGTATTTAATTTGGAGCCGTCTCTGCCAGAATTCACGCTTTATGGTAATAAAAGTAGACAAAATTATTTTTTTGATAAGATTCGTCAGGTTATGGTGGGGTTGGGACTCACTGAAAATATTAACTTCGTTTTAGGCAACAAGGATATTCACTACAAACGCATGGATATGGATAATTTTGATCTCTTTACAGTGAATAACTCTAAGAGTGAGGAACATGATGTATTAAGAACATCATTACTGCCATCACTATTACATTCGTTGTCGAAAAATGTTCACGAGGAGTATCCTCAAAAACTGTTTGAAATTGGAGAGGTTTTTGTACCTAAAAAAAAGAAGTTTGAAAGATGGAATTTGTGTTGTATTTCTGCTTTTAATGGAGTGACGTATAGTGAAATAAAATCAGTACTTCAAACGCTTATGGAAATCTGTTTTAAGGTTAAATTTGAAACAAACCCCTCAGCAAATCCATCTTTCATTGGAGGTAGAAGTGCAGATATAATATATAAAGAAAAGGTTATTGGACAAATAGGAGAAATCTCTCCCTTACTTATAGATGGTTTTAAAATAAAAATGCCGGTTGCGGCGTTTGAACTTGATCTTACAGAATTATTACCAATTTAACGATAATATTTATTGAAATAAATTTCTGTTCCTATTTTAGTTAGTCAGTCTAACTCATGGTAAATCCTAATTATAGGGGAGGAGAACATCATCTTAACTTTTATGTCCTTTGCAACGCCAGACTAATTCACAATTAATTTTATATTGCGACCTCTCAATGTCGTCCTTAAGTGTTTATGATAAATGGTCATGGGAAGTTTTTCTTTATCAATTGAATATTCTTTTGCCTGCATTGTTCCTAGTTATGAGTTATGTCTTTAGTGTCTTTGTAGTATTCCTAGGGATTCTTTATTTATCATTAAGTGAAGGTGAGAAAGCATCTGTTTTTATGTAATTTGCCCGAGCTGATATAGAATTCTATTGTTTCTGGCAAAACATCTTTCTAGTCGTGAACTATAATTTCGACAGGACAGCTTTCTGTCCTTTACGATTTCCGGGATATATTTGGTTGGACTTTTTACCAATTATTTTTGAAACAGGAATTTGAAGCGAAAAGGTCTAATGACTTTGCTTTATTGCAATCTTCATGATTGGGTAAACAAACGAATCGGTCTTCCGGAGCAGCCGACACGTAGCACCAATCGAATGAATTATCTGATTTAGATGATTCGGCTTCCATTAAACCATACGAAATCATGATGATAGCTCCAAGCATAGCGATAGGTAGGGTATTTTTTATTGTAGGTACAGCTTTGTAGTTCATTAGCGTATTACATATGATTCGAAATAATTAACTCTTGAGCGAAAAATGATATGTACAATAATTCAGAATTGTGATACTACTATTTGGTTCCGTCCTTTCGTCATTTTCTATACCTCTTGTACATTGCAGTAATTGCAGAGAGTAAATTTCGAAAAAAGATAGCAATGATATTCACAAAAATACTCCATTACCACTCAAAATATCAGGCTATCTGATAATATATCAATTCGTACTATTTCTCCCATATAAGAGTAGATGTACCATTATCTTGATTCTTAGATAATATCAATTGCATATCGTGCTGCTTCTGTAAAACCACATTCTGGTTTTTATCATGGACTAACATTGTTTGTCTAATGAATTCATCGTTTTATTGGCATTTTATCCATTAACCAAAAATCTGATGTTTGGATGATACCTTCGATGATACCGTAGCATAGACCCATGTTTTCTAGAGGATTTGCTTTGAAAGTCATACGAGATACTAAAAACTCTCATTAACTAGAATATAACCTTAGATTTTAAGACAAGGATTAGGTTATCATTTAACAAAAGAGTTCTAAAATGAACGCCCGATTTCAAGATGACGTAAGGTTTTGATTGACAAGCTGTCATTG
>Ga0075426_10000485_pt1 | contig 27096 bp, 19 predicted proteins | sample SoiMethybrSBSTD5_FD_75304 | JGI IMG/M metagenome (GOLD analysis project Ga0075426, IMG submission 75304) | Bulk soil microbial communities from a Populus tree surrounding site in Tennessee, USA - Soil MetaG P. TD hybrid SBSTD5 | ecosystem: Environmental > Terrestrial > Soil > Tree plantation...
AGGTTGGAGTGACTCGATCCGAGGTTCTGGTGTCACAATTCTAGGTTTGAGCGTCTCAATCCCAGGTTGGAGTGTCGCAATTCCAGGTTGGAGTGTCACTATCCCAGGTTGGAGTGAATCGAGCCGAGATTCTGGTGTCGCAATCCTGAGTTGCAGCGCTCCGTCGCCTGGCCTTGGCACTTCTGCTGTGGAATGCACCTGGCGGTACGTTCTGGAGCAACGCAAGCCCCCTCCCCTTCCGTAAACAGAAGCGAGCCAACCCTGGGAGGGTACCACCATGAAAGCTCCATTCCTGCTTCTGTCGAGTTTCCTGATCGCCCTGCCGGCGCTGGCCGGCGAAGCCTTCGTCCTCTTTGTGACCTCTGACCCGGGTGGCGTCGACAGCGGCCGCTCGACGGGGGCCGGCCTCGAGCTGTACAACCGGGGGAGCGTGGCGCGCCAATACACGGTGCGCTTCGTGCCGGCCGGCGCGGCCGGCCCGGCGGCCGGCGTGCTCGTCGAGGCGGGAATGCTGGCCGCCGGCAGCTTCGCCAGCGTTTCGTGCTGTGAGTCGGGCAAGGCATCGGGGGTCCTGGTCGTCTCCGGCGCCCCGCAGATCGCGGTCGCCGCCGATCTCTTCGAGATGTTCAATCACCCGGGGCCCAACGGCGTGCTCGCCAGGCTCCCCGTCCTGACCGCTCAGGACGCCGTGCCGGCGGGCGGCAGCGCCCTCCTCCAGCAGCTCACCTGGACGAGCAACGGCGTCGTGACGAGCAGCCTCGGCATCTTCAACCTGGGGAGCCAGCCGGCGCACTGCTCGGTGAGCGGTTTCGGCACCTCCGCCGCGAGCTTCTCCGACCTCCGGTCGTTCGTCGTCCCCGCCGGCTCGACGGCCGCGTTCCCGGACGTCCTCGGCCAGCGGATCGGGACGCAGGGCTTCACAAGCTTTACGGTGCGGCCGGCCGTAACCTGCGATCAGCCGTTCTACCCCTTCGCCGTCCAGTATGCCGGTGACGTCGAGGGCATCCTGCCGGGCGTCGAGGTCGTGCCGCCCTCGGTGATGCTGGGGCGGTAGTACGGCTCACTCATTTCGACTCGAAGACCTCCGCCCCGTGTTCGATCAGCAGCTCTCGCAACACCGACCTGTGGCAGCGCGTTTCGTCTTCGCAATAGCAGCCCACCGAGAACTGGGTCCGTGTCGAGAGCGCGGCCAGCATGGCGAGAAGATGCTGCGCCGCCGGCTGCCGCATCTCCTGCCGGTACCGGCGTGCGAAGGTGGCCCAGCGCTGCGGCGTCCACGGCTCGGAGAGCCCCCAGGAGACCAGCCCGGCGCTCGGCGCCAGCTCCGGCATCCACGCGTCGTAGTAGTTGCGAGCGGCGTAGTCTTCCTTGCGCACTCCGCGCGGCGGCCGGCGGACGGTGCCGATGCGCAGGCCTTCCGCCGGATCTCGTGGCGTGCCCAGTCGAACGATGCGAACGGTCATGATCCGCGAGTATACCGGCCCCTACAGCCTACGGGCTCGCGAAGGAGAATTGCTGCAGGCTTGTCTCGCCGCAGGGACAGCGGGTAGGCTAGCTGAGAGGGCCCCAGATCGGTCCTCTCGAAGTGGCTGCGTAGCTCTCGGAAGCGCTTATGGTCCGCTCCGCCGCCTGTGTCGTCGCCGTGGCAGCTTCGCTGTCCGCGCCCCTGCCCGCCCAGCCGCCGGGGCCGGATCTCGTCATCCGTGACGTTTCGGTGGCCTCGACGCTCCCGTTGGCGGATGGGCAACACCTGGTGACGGTGAGCTTTCGCATCGAGAACGCCGGCACCGCAGACGCCGCGGCATCGCAGACGCGGGTCTCGATCGGCGGGATCGCCGGCACCTATGTCACGCCTCCGTTGCAGGCGAATACCACGAAGCAGCCGCAAGTCAATACCGTCGAGGGTGCCGTCCAGAGCGCCTACGTTTCCCACTCTTTGCGAACCAGCCAATCCGAGGCGACGGTCAACATCGACCTCGACGTGCTCCAGACGGTCGCCGAGAGCGACGAACAGAACAACAGCTTTCAGTCGACGGGTCCCGTTCATTTCGATCTCTCGGAGCTGAACCGCTGGCTCTCGATCGGTCCTGCCACACGGCCGGCGGTGGGAGAGATCTTCGGAGTTGGGGTCGTCACGACGCTCGCCATCCACCCGCAGAACCCTGACGTCGTGTATGCGGGAGCGCGCGGATCGGGCCTCTGGAAGACGGAGGACGCGGGACAGAGCTGGCGCCCCGTCACCGACGCCCTGCCCCTCGCGCGGGCGGATTCCGTGATGATCGATCCGGTGAACCCCGACCGCGTGCTGATGGCGTCGACCGCCGGCGTCTTCGAATCGACCAATGGCGGCGCGGTGTGGGTTCAGCTCACGAAGGAGAACCTGCAGCCGACGGGTGCCGGCTTCCTGGCGAAGGGGAAGGGGGAGATCCTCTATCTGGCCACGTTCCAAGGCGTGAAGGCATCGCAGGACGGAGGCCACACCTGGACGACCGTCCTGGGCGCCGAGAACCCGGTCCTCAGCCTGCAGCTCGCCGCGTCGGGCTCGTCCCTCGTGGCTGCTCTGTCGGGGCCGGCGGGAGGCTCGGACGCCGTCGGCATTTTCGAGTCCGTGGGCGACGGGCTGTCGCCGTCGCTCTGGCACAAGCTGCAGGGCTGCCCAGCGGCGCCGTTGCCCGCCATCCCGCTGATCGCCAACGTCTGGGCCGCCCAGTCGGCACCGCAGGAGTGGCTGAGCTTCCGGGCGAAACCACCGGGCTGCACAAAAGAATCCTGCGAAATCAAAGAGCTTTGGAAGGCGACGAGCGCGACCTGTCAGGTGAATGGCCTCCCGGAAAGAAATTGGCAGAAAGTGCCGCTCGACTCGAGTTGCAATACTTTCGTCGACAACTTCAGCTTTCTCTTCCTGCACCCGAGCGCGCCCTCGATCGTGTTCAAGGGGGGCGTGCCCCTGTGCCGCTCGAGCTCCGGAGGCTCGCCGAAGGCCCTCCCGGGACTGCATGTGGATCAGCATGCGATCGCCGTCGCGCCGTCGAATCCGGCGGTGATGTACGTGGGCAACGACGGCGGAGTCTACCGCTCGGACGACAGCGGAGCCACGTGGCGCTTCGCCGGCGAAGGACTGGCGGTGACCGAGATCCTGGCCCTGTCGCCGGTCCGCGCCGCCGGGCAGATGCTCTTGGCGGGCAGCCAGGACAACGGAAGCCTGGCGTGGAACAGGAGCTCGCCGGTATGGGCCACGGTGGACGGCGGAGTGCGCGACGTGAGCGCGATCGTCCGCGACCGCCGCGATGGCACTTTTGTCTACGAGGTCGGCAGCGGCCTCCGGGACATTTTCCGCGAACAGGGCAGCAAGGAGCAGAGCCTGTCCAGCAAGGATCTTCCGCCAGGCGCCATGTATAAAGCGGAACCCGGCCCCGTGCTTTTCGGGCAGATCGAATCGACGGGCGCCTCCGAACGGCCCCTGGTGGCGGCGTTCCAAGGCCTCTGGCTGGGTCCGCCATGGAAGCAGATCGACACTTCCGCGGGCAAGGGATTCAACCGCGTCAGGCTCGGCCCCTTCGGGGTGTGGCTGGCAGGCACGACCGACGGCCGCGTCTTCGGCGGCACCGACGTCAAGGCGCTGAAGCTCCTGTTCCAGTCTCCCTTTCCGGCGGCGGTCTCCGCGCTCGCCTTCGCCTCCGCGCAGGCGTTCTATGTCGCGACGAACAGCGGCAAGCCCGCGGGAAGGATTTTCCGTCTGGATTGCCAGGGAGCCGGCGATAGCCTGACCTGCACGAGCGTCGATATCTCGCCGCCGCAGGGCTTTGCAGGGGATGTCACGGCGATCGGAGCGGATCCGCTGGCGGCGGACACGCTGCTGGCCGCGTTGCGCGAGAACGGCGTGGTGCGCGGCACCCGCAGCGCCAACACCTGGACGTGGAGCGCTTATGACAACGGCCTCCCCAGGGGCGTCACGGCGACCGCCATCGAGGCGGAGCCGAGCGGACAGATCTATCTCGCCACCTTCGGCCGCGGCGCGTACTTCCTGCATTCCGCCCCGCTCGTGGTGCAAGCGAACAACAGCAGCGTGCGCGGACGCGTGACGTCGCTCGAAGAGGAGCGCGACAACCCGGAGCAGCCGCCGGGAGCGAACAATCCGCTCATCGTCACCGCGACGCTCGACTCCAAGCCCGGCTTTTTCTTCTCCGCCACGAACCTGTCAGCGGACAGCCGCAACCGTCTGCGCAACGCCTTCCAGAAGGGGACGACGGTGACGATCGATTTCGTGGTGACCAGCGCGACGTCCGGGCGTATCATCCGCGTACGGTAGAGGAGGCTGCCATGAACAGATCGATCACATTCGCCGCAGCCGCCGTCGCGAGCGCCCTCGCCGCCGCCGGACCCGTCTGGGCCGACGGCTCCAAAGTCGTCCAGCACACCCGCATTCCGCTCATGGGCAGCGTCGCCGAGACCGACAGCACCGAGTGGATCTCGCCGCAGGCGAAGCGCACGGAAGGCACGAGCAGCGTCAAGGGCGGCGTGATCGGCGCCTTCGCCAAGCTGGGCCGCGGGAACAAGGAGCGCATCACCATCACCCGGCTCGACAAGGGAGTCGTCTGGACGCTCGACCCGGCGAGCAAGACCTACACCGAGGAGCCCATCGCGCGCTTTCAGGAGGGCGCCGCCGAGGGCCGCCGCGGACGCGAGGCGCAGCAGCCGCGCGAGAAGAGCACCCTGCGCGTGGTCGACGCCGACTTCAGCGTCAAGGTGACCGGGGAGGAGAAGACGATCGCCGGCTTCGCCTGCAAGCAGTCGATCATGGACGGCTTCATCGAATTCGAGGACACCGAGACGAAGGACCGCTCGCGCTGGGAGCTCCACGACGAGAAGTGGGCGACGCCCGAGACGGCGGCGATCAAGCACTATCACGAAGTCGAGCGGGAATTCACCCGCAACTACATGGCGAAGCTCGGCCTCTCCGCGCCGGACGTCCGTACCGCCGACGCCATGCTGCAGGGCTTGATGCGCACCACCGGCATCTCCGGCGCGCAGCTCGCCAAGGCCACCGCGAAGCTGGCGAGCGAATCCGCGAAGGCGACGGGCTTCCCGATCGTCAACAACTTCCGCTGGACGATGAGCGCCAAGAGCGCCAAGGAAGGGTCCGGCACAGACCGATCCGGCGAGGAGTCGGGCGAGCAGCAGAAGGGCGGCGGCCTTGCCGGTCTGCTGCGCGGCATGAACCGCGGCGGCTCCGCCGGCAGTGGCAGCCTCAGCCTCGAGGGCACGACGGAGATCCTTTCGCTCGCCGACGAAAACGGCGACTTCGAGATCCCGCCCGGCTACAGCAAAGTCGAGAAGGACTGAAGGCGGATAGGCCTCCCCCCTGCGACGGACGGAGTCGTTCCGTCTGGAGAGGTGCTACCATCGAGCGGTAATGCCTCGTAACCTCTCTCCTGCCGCCTCCTCGCTGGTCGACCTCGTCGACGAGCTGCGGAGCGAGAAGAAGCTCGGCAAGCAGCTCGTCCACGCCGCCTACCTGCCGGGGAGCGAGGCGAGCTTTGCGGACCTCGATCCTCCTCTGCCGGAGGCCCTGATGGGGGCCATCCAGCGCCATGGCGTCTCCCGCCTCTGGAGTCATCAGGCGGCAGGGATCGCGGCCGCCCGCCGCGGCGAGGACGTGCTGATCACCACGCCCACGGCGTCGGGCAAGTCGCTGATCTTTCAGGTGCCTGTCCTCGAGGAGGCGCTCTCCGGCGGCCCCGGGCACGGCCTCTTCCTCTTCCCCCTGAAGGCGCTGGGGCAGGACCAGCGAGGCAAGCTCTGCCGCCTCGCCGCGGAGGCCGGCCTCGGCCCCGATGCGGCGGGGTGCGAGATCTACGACGGCGACACTCCGGCGGCGCGGCGGGTGGCGATCCGCAAGGAGTTTCCGCGCATCATCGTCTCCAACCCGGACATGCTGCACCTGGGCGTGCTCAGCCATTGGACCGGCTGGGGGCCCTTCCTTGCCGACCTGCGCTGGATCGTGCTCGACGAGCTGCACACCTACCGCGGCATTTTCGGCAGCCATTTCCACCACGTCCTGCAGCGCCTGCTCCGCCTGTGCCGCTCGGTGGGGGCCGAGCCGGCGATCATCGCCTCGTCGGCGACGGCGGCGAACGCCGGGGAGTTCGCGGCGGCGCTCACCGGCCGGCGCTTCCGCTGGATCACCGAATCCGGCGCGCCGCGGGAGGGGCGCCACCTCCTCCTCTTCCGGCCCGAGGCCAGCCCGTACACGCTGGCGCTCCAGCTCTTCGTGCGCTGCCTCCAGGCCGGGCTCAAGACGATCGTCTTCACCAAGGCGCGGCGCATCACAGAGCTGCTCTACTCCTGGCTGCGCCGCGAGGAGCCCTCGCTCGCCGCTCGGGTGGCGAGCTACCGCGCCGGCTTCCTCCCCGAGGAAAGGCGGCGGATCGAGGCCGCGCTCTTCGCCGGCACCCTGGACGGCGTCATCTCGACCTCGGCCCTGGAGATGGGGATCGACGTCGGCGGCCTCGACGCCTGTATCCTGGTCGGCTATCCGGGCAGCATGATGGCCACCTGGCAGCGCTCCGGCCGCGTCGGACGGGCGGGCAAGGAGTCGCTGACCGCCCTGGTGGCCCTGCCGGACGCGCTCGACCAGTTCTTCCTCGATCATCCGGAGCAGTTCCTGGAACGTCCGTGCGAGCGGCTGGTCGTCGATCCCGCGAACGATCCGGTGTCGCGCGCCCACCTGGTCTGCGCGGCGGCCGAGATGCCGCTCTGCCGCGACGCCGACCGCCCGTATCTGGAGCCCCACGGCGAACGGGTGGAGGCGCTGCTCGCCGGCGGGCAGCTCCTGGAGGCGGACGAGAGCGGGGACCTCTACTCGCTGCGCCGGCGCCCGCAGCGCGGCATCAACCTCCGCGGCACCGGGGCACCGTACGCCATCCTCGCCGGGCGGGCGGTGATCGGCACGGTCGATGGCGTGCGGGCGCTCCACGAGTGCCATCCCGGGGCGATCTATCTCCACGCCGGCCGGCAGTATCTGGTGCACGAGCTGGACCGGGAGATGCGGCGCGTGCAGGCGGAAGCGGTGGACGTGGACTACTTCACCTCGCCGCTGACCGAAAAGGAGACCGCGGTGCTGGAGGTCCTGCGGCAGCGGTCGGACGGCCCGCTGGCCGGCTGGCTCGGCCGTCTCAAGGTCACCGAGCGGGTGATCGGCTACGAGCGCAAGCGGATCTACACCCAGGAGAGCCTCGGCCAGCATGCTCTCGACCTGCCGCCGGTCGAGTTCGAGACGGTGGGGCTGTGGTGGGCGGCGCCGCGGGCGGTCGAGGAGACGTTGCGCCAGGCGGGCGAGCACTTCATGGGCTCCCTCCACGCCTCCGAGCACGCGGCGATCTCGCTCTTCCCTCTCCTCGCCCTCTGCGACCGCAACGACATCGGCGGCATCTCCTACTCCGTCCATCCGCAGGTGGGGTGCGGCGCGGTCTTCGTCTACGACGGCCACCCGGGCGGCGTGGGGCTCGCGGCGCGCGGCTTCGCGGACCTGCCGGACCTCCTCGGCCGGGTGCGCCTGCTCATCGAGGCCTGCCCGTGCGAGGACGGCTGCCCTTCCTGTATCCAGTCGCCCAAGTGCGGCAACGGCAACCGGCCGCTGCACAAGGCGGGCGCGGCGCGGGCGCTGCGGCTGCTGCTCGGGCTGGAGGCGCCGGCGGTGGCGTGGGGGGAGCCGGCGGTGGTGACGTTGGAACCGGTCGACCCGCGCCCTCACCCCCGGCCCCTCTCCCATCTCCCACCCACTCCCCCGCCGGGAGAGGGGAGAAATTCGACGGAAAACGTCGTGCAGGAAGCTTCTTTGCCAGAGCTCTCCCCTCTCCCGGGGAACGGGCGGGAGGGAGAGGGGAGAGGGGCCGGGGGTGAGGGCGCTGGGCCGGCGACCGGTCTGATGACGTGGTCCCCCCTCCCCGACGCCCACCTTCTCCCGCCGTCTCTTTCCCCGGACGTTCCGGCCGCGCCGATCGCCCTGGTCTCGCGGTTACCGGCGCGGTTACCGGCGGCCTCGCCGCGCACACGCCCCGCGCACACCGTCCTTTTCGACATCGAGACGCTGCGCTCGGCGGCGGAGGTGGGAGGATGGGGGAACGCCGACCGGATGGGGGTGGCGGTGGGCGTCGTCTGCCACCTGGAGGAGGGGCGCTTCGAGGTGTTCCCGGAGGCCGGAGTGGGCGCCCTCTGCGACGCGCTGCGCGCCGCGGACCTGGTCGTCGGCTTCAACATCAAGCGCTTCGACTACCAGGTGCTCGCCGGCTATACCGGCGAGGACTACTGCCGGCTCGTCCCCACCCTCGACCTCCTCGAGGAGGTCAACGCCCGCCTGGGATTCCGCGTCGGCATGGGACACCTCGCCCAGGAGACGCTGGGCCTCGGCAAGTCCGCCGATGGCCTGCAGAGCCTCGAGTGGGTGAAGCAGGGACGTCTCGACCTCGTCAACGACTATTGCCGGCGCGACGTCGAGATCCTGCGCGACCTCTATCTCTACGGCCGGCGGGAGGGGTGCCTCTTCTACCGCGACCGCAAGCGCGACCTCCGATTCAAGCTCCGGGTGGGCTGGTAGGCGTCACGGCGCTCCGCGCGCCCGGCTCGAGCAGGGCCGCGGCGCGGCCGGCGACGAGCCGGAACCCCTTTTCGCCCGCTTCGCGGCGGAGCGCCGCGAGGAGGATCTGCCCGACGCGCGGATCGCCGTGGCGCAGCTCGAGCTGCCCGAGGGCGAGCGTGGCGTCGAGACGATGCACCCAGAGCCCGAGGGAGCGCGCCTCGTCGCGGGCCGCCGTCAGCGTCTGCCGCGCTTCGGCAAACCTCCCGCTGTCGGCGGCGACGCGGCCGGACACGATCTGCACCGCGAGGCGGGACCACCGGTTTTCGCTCGCCGCGACGAGCGCGAGCGCCGGGCGCAGCGCCTCCTGCGCCGCTGCGGCGTGTCCCTGGGCTGCCAGAGCGCGCGCCAGCGCTGCTCGCGCCAGCGCCTCCGCATCGCGGATCTGGAGGGCGTGGAGCTGGTCCGCGGCCGACCGCGCGCCGCTCTCGGCGGCGCGGGCGTCGCCCTCCTCGAGCGCCAGCTCGGCCAGGGCCAGGCGGCTCTCCGCCTTGTCATAGCTGTCGCTGCTCTGCTCGCGCAGGGTGAGGGCCTCCACCTGGCTCTTGTGGGCGGCGGCGAGATTCCCGTGCAGCATCTGGAGATAGCCCAGACCCGAGGCCGCGTCGGCTTGCAGGACCTTGAGGCCGGTCGTCTGCGCCATCTCGCCGAGCTCGCGGAAGGCGGCCTGCGCCCCCGCGAGGTCGCCCTGGTCGACGAGCAGGAGGCCGAGCTTGCTCAACGCGAAACCGGTCCCCCGGCTGTGCCCGACTTCCCGCAGCAGGCGGAGCGCGGCCTCGGCATGCTCCCGCGCCGCGGCGAGGTTGCCCTGGTCGCGCAGCACGTCGGCCAGGTTGACGTGCGCCGCGGCCTCGCCTTCGGAGGAGCCCATGGCGTGAGAGACCTCCAGGATGTCGCTGAAGGTGCGCGCCGACGCGGCCAGCTCCCCCTCGGAATGCTGGAGACTGGCGAGATTGGTGAGCGCCATCGTCCGCTCCATGCGGTCGTCGATCTCCGCGGCGATCGCGACGGCTGCGGTCAGGTGCCGCTTGGCCCCTTCGGGATCGCCGAGGCGGGCGGTGACGTAACCGAGGTGCCGCTCGGCTTGCAGGAGGCCGCGCTGGTTGCCGGTCTCGCGATGGATGGCGAGGGCCTGCTCGTAGAGGCGCCGGGCGCCGGCGAGATCACCCTGGTCGCGCAGCAGGTTTCCGCTGTCGAACCGGCAGGCGGCGATGCCCGCCCGGTCGCCCGCCGCGGAGAAGATCTTCTCCGCCCGCTGGACGCTGGCGAGCGCTTCGGCGGGCTTGCCGAGCACCTGCGCGGCGTCGGCCTGGGCCTGCAGCGCCTGCGCCAGCAGAAGGCGGGCGCCCAGCGCCTCGGCGCCCATCACGGCGCGGCGCGCCAGCGACTCCTGGCGGTGGAAGTCGGAGAGGGCCGCCGCGGCCTCGGCCTCGGTGAGGTCGAATCGCGGATCGCTGGACTGGGGCGGTGGCAGGCGGCGCAGGGTCGCCACGGTGGCCAGGGCGTCGCCGGCCTGGCCGGCGGAGATCTGGGCGCGGGCGAGCCGCAAGCCGTGCTCGGGATCATCCGGAAAAAAGGTCCACAGAGTCTTGTAGATCTCCACCGCCCGCGGCCAACTCCGGCGCGTTTCCTCGTGCAGCCCCTCCACCACGAGAAGCTCCTCGCGGGGGAGAGCCGACCCCAGCGCGAGAGCCCGCGCGGACTCCTGCTCGGCCTTGCTGTCATACCCCAGGCTGCTCCAGGCCACGGCGAGGGCGGCGTGGGCGAGTGGGAAGGCGGGCTCCACCTCGGTGGCCCGGCGCAGCAGGTCGCGGGCGGTCAGGGTGTCCAGGGTGCGCAGGTGCTCCAAGCCCTCGGAATAGAGGCGGCCGGCCTCGCGGCCGGCGGGGAAGGAGGCGCGCGCCGTGACCGCCTGCTCCGGAGCCACGCCGCCGCCGCCGAGGTCCAGGCGGAGCTCCTGGCCGAGGTCCGAGACCAGCTCGAAGAGCTGGTCCGCGGCGCGGGTGCGGGTCGCCACCGCCAGCGTCTCGCCGGTGGCGGCGTCCTGCAGGCGGAGGTCGACCCGGATCTTGCCGGCCTCGCCGCCCAGATCGAGGTACGAGCCGAACAGCACGAAATCGCAGCCGAGCACCGCCCGCAGGCGGCCAAGGTTGGCGGGCGAGAGGTTCTGCACGTCGTTGAGGTCGAGGTCGATCCGGGTGCGGGCCACCGCCTCGGCGGAGACGGTCTGCAGCGTCTCGCCCACTCCCAGCTCGACGGTGAACATCTCCGCCAGAGCGGTGGAGAGCCAGGAGGCCTCCTTGCGGCCCGACAGGTTGCGGAATCCCAGCACCGCCACCGACCGGCGCGGGGAAGACGCGCGCCCGGCGGCTCCCGGCGATCCGGCCTGGCTCGCCTGACCGGGCTGATCGGCAGGCCCGGCGGCGGTCCCCTGCCGCGGTCCGGCGCGCAGCAGGAGGAGACCCAGCCCCAGGACAGCGAGGCCGAGCGCCAGGCCCGCCGTCCACAGGCCGGAGCGGCGGCGGACAGACGGCGCGATCCGCGGCGCGCTGTCCGGCTGCTGCGGGGGCGGCAGGACCGCGACCGGAAACGAGCCCGTGCGCGACGGCGGCGCCTCCACCCGGCGCGCCTCCGCCACGAAGCTGTACCCCCGGCCGGGCACCGTCACGATGAAACGGTGGTCGCCGGCGCCCTCGCCGAGCGCCTTGCGCAGGCGAAAGATGTTCTGGGTGAGGGTGGCCTCGGTGATGAATGTGTCGGGCCAGATGGTCTGGATGAGGGCGTCCTTCTCCACCACCTCGCCCTGTTTCTCGACCAGCGCGAGGAGAGTCGAGAAGGCCTTCGGGGTCAGCGCGACATGCTCCTCTCCCTGCCAGAGGAGCCGTTTCACCGGATCGAGGCGAAACGGACCGAACTCGTAGAAGACCTTTTCTTGCCTGGACATGCGTGCCAGTAAGAAATTTTCAGGAGATTTGAGCGGATCTTTGAGGACAGGACCCGGCGTCATAGGCTAAGTTGTGGGTCAAGAGAACGAAACGCTGCCGAAGCCGCCCGGAGGTTCGAGAGCCGTCAGCCCGTCCGACCGGGAGGGGACCCGCGCACTGGTACCTGCTTCGCATCGTTTCGTGCTTATTGTAGCTCACGGGAGTTTAACCCCGATCTGTTGTTTTGTCTTCGTTGCCGGAGGGAGCTTGGTGTGGGGGGTGGGAGGCTCAGGGGGGAATGACCCCTCTGGGCCTCCTGTTGTCTTCCACCGGAGGAGGCCGTGATGCCCTGCGCCAGGATCCGTTCCTTGGCCGTGATGACCATCGTGCTCCCTTGCCTGTGCTCCTGCGCCGGGCCGGGCCGGGTCTTCGCGAAGCCGCGGGTCCACGTCCTCGGCGCGGACGTCGCCAATGTCACCCTCGCCTCCACCGACGTGGTCTTCGCCGTCGCGGTCGAGAATCCCAACGCCATCTCCTTTGTCCTCGACACTGTGGGCTACCACCTGCGGGTCAACGGCGAGCGCCTGCTCGACGGCGAGACCCCCCTGCGGGCGGAGATCGCGGCGCGCAGCGCGAGCGAAGTGCGGCTCCCGGTGCGCCTCCGCTACTCCGACGTCCTGCGTGTCTTCCAGGCCGTGAAGGGCGAGCGGCACGCCGGCTACGATCTCGAAGCCGATTTCCATTTCGCCGTCCCCGTCGTCGGCAAATTCTCGGTCCCTGTCCGCAAGCAGGGGGACTTCTCGCTCGACGACGTCCGTCTTCTCCGGTGAGCGCCTGCTCGCCGCCTTGCAACGACCATCCGCAGAACTCGAGCCGACGAGGATCCCATGTCCGGACCGTGCCTTCGTGTCGCCGCCGTCGTTCTGCTCGCTCTCGCTCCGGCCGTCTGCGGCGCGGCGGCCGCGGACCCGACGCCCCTCGAGCTCCGCTACACCGTGCTCATCGCCGGCACCCGGGCCGGCTCGGCGGTCACCACCTTCCTCTCCGACCGCGAGCAGCGCTATGCCTTCGAGTACACCGAGCGCGGCCGGGGACCCAGCACGGTCACCCATGTCGTCGTGGACGAACAGGGGCTGCCGGTGCTCCTCGAGACCACCGGCCACAACTATCTGAAGCACGCCGTCGACGAAGCGTTCGAGCGGGCGGGAACGCGGGCGACCTGGCGCAACGGGTTCGAGCACGGCGCACGGACGATCACCGGTCCCGTCTTCTATCCCAGCCTCAACCGGCCGCCCCAGGAGTCGGAGCTGCTCGCCCGCGCCTTGCTGCACGCGGCCGGCAAGCGCCTCGACCTGGTGCCCGACGGCGAGGAGCGGATCGAGCCTCTGGGCGTCCGCGAGGTGAAGGCCGGCGCCCAGGTGAAGACCGTCCGCCTCTATGCCCTGAACGGCGACGACTTCGCGCCGACCTACGTCTGGCTCGACGAGCAGGAGCGCCTGTTCGTGCTCTACAGCAGTTGGCTCACTGCCGTCCGCGAGGGGTGGGAGGGCGTCCTGCCGGACATCGCCAAGGCGCAGGACGCGCTCGTCGCCGCGCGGGAAAAGGCGCAAGCCGATCGCCTCGCCCGCCATCCGACAGGCCCGCTCGTATTCATTCATGCCCGACTGCTCGATCCGGCCAGCGGCGCGGTGAGGCCGGGGACCACGGTGGTCATCGCCGGCGACCGTATCTCTGCCGTGGGAGAGGACGGCAAAGTCGCCGTCCCTGCCGGCGCCGAAGTCGTGGACGCCCACGGCCGAACGCTCATGCCGGGCCTCTGGGACATGCACGTCCATCTCCTCTCCCCTCACGGTCCTCTGCACCTCGCGGCCGGCGTCACCACCGTCCGCGACATGGCCAACAACACCGACTTTCTCCTCGACCTCCGCCGCCGTTGGGATGCCGGGGACGCTCTCGGGCCGCGCATCATCATGGCTGGCGTCATCGAGGGCCCGGGCCCCTACGCCGGCCCCACCAAAGTCCTGGCTGCCAATAAAGAGGACGCTTTCAAGGCCGTGGACCGCTACAAGGAGCTCGGCTACGAGCAGATCAAGCTCTACAGCTCCCTCGATCCCGCGCTGGTGCCGCCGATCGTCGAGTATGCCCATGGCCTGGGCCTGCGGGTGAGCGGGCACATCCCCTACGGGCTCACGGCGGAACAGGCGGTGCGCGCCGGCTTCGACGAGATCCAACACGTCAACTACCTGTTCCTGAATTTCCTGGCCGGAGTGGACACGCGCACGCCGCAGCGCTTCACCGCGGTCGCTCAGCACGCCGCCGAGCTCGACCTCGGCTCGGCGCCGGTGAAGGCCTTCCTGGCGCTCCTCAAGGAGCGCGGAACGGACGTTGATCCCACCGTCAATTCCTTTGAGCCGATGTTCGTCGGCCGCGAAGGCGAGGTCTCTCCCGGCCTCGCCGCCGTCGCGGATCGGCTGCCGCCGCAGGTGCGCCGCAGTCTCTACGGCGGCGGTCTGCCGGTGCCGGAGGGGATGGACCAGCGCTACCGGGACTCCTTTCGCGCCCTGCTCGCCATGGTGCGCGCCCTCTACGACAACGGAATCCCCATCGTGGCCGGCACCGACTCGCTGGCCGGCTTCGGCCTCCACCGCGAGCTGGAGCTGTACGCCCGGGTCGGGATTCCCAACCTCGACGTCCTGCGTGCCGCCACCAGCGTCCCGGCGCGGCTGATGAAGCATGAGAAGGACCTCGGCTCGATCGCGCCCGGCAAGCTCGCCGACGTGATCCTGGTGGATGGGCAGCCGGACAAGAAGATCGGCGACATCCGCCGCGTGGTCCTCACCGTCAAGGGCGGCGTGGTCTACGATCCGGCGGCTCTGTATTCCGAGATCGGGGTGAAGCCGGCACAGTGACTGGCGTGGCAGGCGAAGGTGACCGTCGTCTGAGCTTTCGGGCGGACCGGGGCGACGCCGTGCACCGCCTCGACCGGGTTCTGGTCCGCCGGCTCGCGGGAGTCCCGGGACTCTCCCGGACCCGTATCCAGGCGTGGATCGCCGCAGGGCGGGTGCGGATCAACGGCGTCCCCGTCGTCCGTCCCTCCGAGCGGTTGGCGCTGGGGGACGAAGTCGAGGCGCTCCTCCCGCCGCCGCCACCCGCGCGGCCCGCTCCGGCGGCCCAGGACATCCCCCTCATCATCCTCTATGAGGACGACTGGCTCCTCGCCGTCGCCAAGCCGCCCGGCATGGTGGTCCACCCCACGATCGGCCACGCCGGCGGCACGCTCCTCAACGCCTTGCTCTGGCACCTACGGGAAACCGGGACCCGGCCCGGCCTCGTCAACCGCCTGGACAAGGGGACCTCGGGGGTGCTGCTCGCCGCGAAGAGCGGCGCCCTCCACGGCCGCCTCGCGCGGGCGATGCGCTCGCGGACCGCCGTCAAGGAGTACCTGGCGCTCGTCTACGGCGCTCCCCGCCTGGAGCGCGGCCGCATCGAGCGCGGCATCCTGCGCGACCCGGCGGACCGCAAGCGGATGCTCGCCTCCCGCACGGAGGGACGCGCCAGCGTCACGCTCTACGAGACCGTGGCTTCGTCCGCCGACCCTGGAGGCGGCATGCCCTTGAGCCTCCTCCGCTGCCGCCTGCTCACCGGGCGCATGCACCAGATCCGCGTCCACCTTGCCGGGGAGGGTCTCCCGTTGGTCGGCGATCCGCTCTATGGCGAGCCGCGCTGGAAGGGGATCCGCGACCCCAAGGTAGCCGCGGCCTGCCGGGACTTCCCGCGTCAAGCCCTCCACGCGCATCACCTTGTCGTGACCCATCCGGTCACCGGTGAGACCCTGGACATCACGGCTCCGCTGCCGGAGGATCTGCGCGGGCTGTTGGCGGTGGCTGGAATGGCCACCGGGCCGTAGAGCTACAGGCTCGCCAGCGGCCGTCCGTCGTGCGCCGTCCCGTGTGCGCCCGAATGGACGTTGACGAGGCCGCGAATGCCGTCCGGCCCTGGCCTGCCCTCGTAGGTCAGCCGCCACGTCACCGTGCTCTTCGTGAACGGATCGAGGGGGACCTTGCGGAGGTAGCCGGCGTCGATGAGGTCGTCGAGGCTCTCGGGGTAGCGCCCCTTGTCCCCGTGATACTGCGCGATGACGTCGCGCATCGTGTGGAGGTTGGACCGCAGGACCCCTTCGCGAGCCCGTTCGGAAGACCCGCACGGTCCGCAAGAGGATAGACCGATGACAACCAGAGCTCCAGCCACGATCACCGCCGAGAGCGCCAGGATTCTTCTCATACTGCGTTGTACGGCAAAACCGCTTTCCCCGTCGTCGTCCGGCGGCTCCGATGCTGCCCTTCTCCCTCTCTACCCCTGCGGATGCCCGACCGATCCCTCCGCCGGCTTCGGCTGTGCCGGAGCTTTGTGAGGCGGCGGGAGGATCTGCCGCAGATAGGGCTCGATGCCGCGGCTCGGGTCGTAGTTCTGCGGGTAGCCCAGGGAGACCTCCTCGCAGCGCACGCCGTCGCGGAAGTGGGTGGCGCGGATGTGGAGGTGGCCGTAGATGACCGCCTCGGCGCGAAATCGGACGTGCCAGTCTTCCGTCGCCCGCGTCCCGCACCAGATGGAGAAGCGCGGGATGCGCGGCAGCACGGCCAGGTCCTGGCGCAACGGGAAGTGGTTGATCAGCACGAGCGGCGCCCGCGCCGCGGCTTCCACGAGGCGCGGCTCGGTGACCGCGCAACGGGCGGCGCACCAGTCCTCCTTGGTGAGGAAGGGGTCGGAGTGCAGGAGCACCTCGTCGGAGCACAGGAGGTTGTCCTCGGCGGCCCACTCGATGGCGCGTTCCTGCGGAACGTCGTCCGGACGGAAGGTGTAGTCGTACAGCAGGAAGAGCGGCGCCAGGAGACAGCGCGGTCCCTCCCCGGGCCACATCACGTACGGATCCTCGGGAGTGAGCACGCCGTAGTCGCGGCAGATGGAGACCAGGCGCAGGTACTTCGCCTCTCCCCGCGTATCGTTCGGCCGCGACGGGATCGTCCACAGGTCGTGGTTCCCGGGCACCCAGAGGACGCGGCCGAAGCGCCGCGCCAGGAGACCGAGAGCGAAGCGGAGGTGCTCCTCCGTCTCGCCGACGTCGCCGGCCAGGATCAGCCAGTCATAGGGGTGGGGTCGCAACGCCTCCAGAGCCCGCCGCGTCACCTCGTAGCGGAGGTGGAGGTCCGCGATCGCGTAGAGTCTCATGCAGGGGGAGATCAGTTGGCCGGCTCGTCGTCGGAGGGCGCGCCGCCGCTCAACAGGGATTGCACCTCGGGGGAGAAGCTCCCCCGTTCCGCAGGATCGGCTTCCGCGGTCTCCCCGGGGAAGAGCAGCGCCTGCCGCACGGTCCCCTCTTCGCTCAGGCTGACCTCGGCGAGAGGATGGCGGATCGGCTCCACCGAGTAGTCCGGATGATAGACCGCGCCGCCGCCGGAAGGGATGCCGAAGCCGCGCGCGTGCTCGCCCGCCCGCTGCACGATCTGCTGGAGATGTCCCCAACCCGGCTCATCGTGGGCGTCGATCACGAAAGGGACCAACCGGAAGGTGTCGAAGGTCCGCGGGCTCCCCTCCTCCTCGCTCCATCCCTTGAGGCCGAGCTGGACCGCGCCGGCCGAGACGCCGATGAGGAGCGCTCCGGCGTAGTAGCGCTCGATGAGCTTCTGCTGCAAGCCGTTCTTCTGGAACGCCTCCCAGCCGCGCTGGATCTCGCCGCCGGCGAGCAGGATCAGGTCGGCGCCGCCGAGAAACTCCTCGTCCTCCGCCGACGGCTGGCTGGGGAACATGCGGGTGGTGCGGATGCCCACGCTGTCCATCGCCGCCACGAACAGATCGTAGAACTCCGGCGCATCGCCGTTCGAGGCGCCGACGTAGGCGGCACGGATCTCCTTGCCCGGCTCCTCCTCCTCGATCAGCCCGCGCACCCGCTCAAGGAGGCCTCCCTCCTCGTCGCGCCAGAACAGGAGCTGGCTGTCCGCCAACAGGAAAATCGGTTTGATCGTCGCCGCCATGGACCGCCATTCTACCTATTCCGAGTAGCCGAGCGAGCGCAGCTTGAGCGCCGTCTCGCGGTCGACGGGCGCCGCGGCCAGGCGGTCCGCGGCGACGAGCCCGCGGCGCAGCCCGGTGAGCCACGCCTGCATCCGCTCCGAAGGGGGCGAGCCGGCCGCCGCCAGGTCGTGCGCCTCGCCCGGATCGGCGCCCAGATCGAACAGCGAGCGCTTGCCGTCGGCCAGACGGAGGACCTCCTTGCGCCCTTCCGGCCAGAACAGCACGCCCACCTCCAGCAGCCCGTTGCGGCGGGCGCTCGACGCCTCCTGCGCCGCCAGCACCGCCCCTCTGTGCGCCTGGAACCAGACGGCGCGCTGCCGCGGCGGCTCCCGCTCGCCGCGCAGCACCGGCGACCAGTCGAGGCCGCGGAAAGACTCCGGCACCGGCAGGCCGGCGAGGCCGAGCAGGGTGGGCGCCACGTCGAGGCTCATGGCCGCGGCGCTCACCACGCCGGGCCGGACGCGGCCCGGCCAGGTGATGCCCAGCGGGATGCGCAGCGTCGGCTCGTAGAGGGTCCGGCCGTGCCCCCACTCGCCGTGCTCGCCCAGGCTCTCGCCGTGGTCGGAGGCGAAGACGACGATCGTGCTCGCCGCCAGAGCCGGATCGGCCGCAAGCGCCGCCACCAGCCGCCCGACGTGATGATCCGCGAAGGCGACCTCGGTGTCGTAGCGGTCGCTCTTCGCGACCGCGCCTGACGTGGAAATCCCCAGCCGCGCCGCGAACGGCGCCTGCAGGCGGTACGGGGCGTGCGGATCGACGTAGTGGACCCAGAGCAGGAAGGGCCGGCCGCCGGGCTCGCGCCGGGCGAGCCAGGCGAGCGCGGCGTCGGTCAGGTCCGCGGCGGTGGCCTCGCCCTTGAACAGCCCGAGCCAGCGCTTGCGAGTGAGCACCTCGTGGTACTCCTGGAAGTGCGGACCGAGACCGGAGAGCGCGTCGCGCAGCGTCCAGTTGCCCACGAAGGCCGCCGTGGCATAGCCGTGCCGGCCGAGAAGGCGGGCCACCGACGGCGCGTCCGGCCGCAGACGCAGCCCGTTGCGCGTCGCGCCATGCTCGTGCGGGTAGAGGGAGGTGAGCATGGAGCAGAGTGACGGATTGGTGAGCGGCTCGACGGTGCGCGCCTGGGTGAAGCGCACCCCCGCAGCGAGAAGGCGGTCGAGGTTCGGCGTCGTGGGCCGGCGATAGCCGTACGCCGACACCCGGTCGAGGCGCAGCGTGTCGATGGTGAGGATCACGATGTTGGGAAGGCGCTGCTCGGGGGGCGTCCGCGGCGGTCCGGCCGCGCCCGCGGCGAGCGCCGTCAACAGGAACAGGATCAGGAGGCCCGAGAGCCCTCTGCTAAGCTCCCACTCATGGCCGACGACACCCACGAGATCCGCCCCGAGCCGCACCCAGGACCGGTGTCCAGCGTCGAACGCGAGGCGGCGGGGCGGGCCGGCGAGCCGCCGCGCTGGGGCAAGGGGACGGAGCGCGCGGAGGACGGACGCTTCCTGGCCGGACCGCAGGCCCGCTCCTCCGAGCTCGCCCGCCTCTTGCGCATCGGCGCCGACTTCGTGCGCGGCTTCCGCGCCCTGCACTTCGTGGGCCCGTGCGTCACGGTCTTCGGCTCGGCCCGCTTCCCCGAAACCCACCGCTATTACGAATTGGGCCGCGAGATGGGCCGCCGGCTCGGCCGCGCCGGCTTCACGGTTCTGACCGGCGGCGGCCCGGGGGTCATGGAAGCGGCCAATCGGGGAGCCCGCGACGTCAACGCCGCGTCGGTCGGTCTCAACATCGTCCTGCCCAAAGAGCAGAAGCCCAACCCCTATCTCGACCGCTGGGTCGAATTCCGCTACTTCTTCGTCCGCAAGGTCATGCTGGTCAAGTACTCGTACGCTTTCGTGGTGCTGCCCGGAGGCTTCGGGACCATGGACGAGATCTTCGAGTGCGCCACGCTGATCCAGACGGGGAAGATCCGCAATTTCCCCCTCGTCCTCATGGGCACGGACTTCTGGCAACCGCTGCACGATTTCCTCGCTCATCGCATGGTGGCCGAGAAGACGATCCTGCCCGCCGACTGCGAGCGCCTTCTGTTCACCGATTCGGTCGACGAAGCCATGGACCGCATCATGAGCGCCGCCACCCATGAGCTCGGACTGGTCTGGGAGGCCAAGCCGCGATGGTACCTCGGAGAGTCGGGGATGCAAAAGCCCGGCGCGGCCGCGGCTGCGGCCCAGCGGGTAGAGTAGAGTAGGAAGCCGGGAGGAGAGCCGATGTCCGAGCATGAGGTCCTGGCGGAGACCTTCGACAAGCTGCGCGAGTACTTGAGCGACCTGTTCGAGGAAGAGCCGTATCACGATCCGGAGAGCAACCACTTCTACGTCCGCTACGGCACGACGGTGCTCGAGATCTCGGTGGACCCCTACGGCTCCGACGAGGCGGTGGTGACGGTGATGGCCTACTGCGTCCAGGACGTGGAGCTCGAGGAGGACCTGCTGCTCGGCCTCCTGGAGCTCAACCACCAGATCTCCTGCGGTTCCTTTTCGCTGGTGGGCAACGACATCTTCTTCGCCCACTCGCTCTTCGGCCGCAGCCTCGAGCCGCGCGACCTGCTGCGCACGATCACCTCGGTGGCCACGGTGGCCGACGACTACGACGACCGCATCGTCGCCCGCTACGGCGGCCAGACGGCGCTCGAGAAGATCCAGGACACCGGGGGCCGGCACCGGCGGCAGGGGGTCGGAGAGGAGATGGGAGATTAGAGATTGATCACCACCTGCCGGTCTTGACCGCCGCGGCCGCCTCGCGGTCGAGCTCCCTCTCCTTCACCGCCTCGCGCTTGTCGTACTGCTTCTTGCCCTGGGCGAGCGCGATCTCCACCTTGACCCAGTTCCCCTTCAAGTACACCGAGAGCGGGATGACGGTCTGCCCCTTGAGCTGGCTGCGGCCGAACAGGCGGTCGATCTGCCGCTTCTTGAGCAGCAGCTTGCGGTCGCGCTCGGGCGGATGGTTCTCGCGGTTGCCGTGGCTGTAGTGGCTGATGTGCGCGCCCACCAGCCAGGCCTCGCCGTTGCGCACCTCGACGAAGCTGTCCTTGAGCTGCACCTTGCCGGTGCGGGCCGCCTTGACCTCGGTGCCGGACAGCCGCAGGCCGGCCTCGAAGGTCTCGAGGATGTGATAGTCGTGGTGCGCCCGCCGGTTGCTCGCCAGCTCCCGCACGACGGGTTCCTTCTCCTTGACGCTCGCCGGCCTCATGGCTGGGCAGTGTACCCCACCCTTCTCCCCCTCTCCCGGGCGGGCGTGAGGGCGTGTGGGAGAGGGGGCAGGGGGTGAGGGGTGCTAGACTGCCCGGATTGATGAGGGCGATTCCGGCCACGCTGGCCCTTGCGGGCGTCCTGCTGCTCGCCCCCCAGGCCCGGGCCGCAGGACCGCGGATCTCGCCGATCCAGGTGGCGGTCGACGGCGACCGGCTGCTCGCCGCTTTCGCGTTGCGCGACGGCTTCGACGACCGGCTGCGCAAGCGGATCGAGAGCGGCCTGCCCACCTCCATCCTCTACGTCGTCGAGCTGCACCGCGACCGCAAGCGCTGGTACGACCTCCGCCTGCAGGAAAACACCCTGGAGGTCACGACGATGTACGACGCGGTGGCCCGTGCCTACAACGTCCACTTCAAGCTCGACGGCAAGCTGATCGAAAGCCGCACCGTGCACGACCTCAAAGCGGCGCAAGAGGCGATGACCGAGATCGGACCGGTGCCCGTGTTCCAGATCACCGGCCTGCCGCACGAATGGCGGCTCCTGCTCAAAGTGCGGGCCGAGACGGGGTCGCGCAACCTCCTGTCCCTGATCCCGGTCACCATCGGCACCGATTGGAAGGAGTCGCCCAAGTTCCGCGTTCCGGGCACCCCCTGAGAGGTCTCTCCCCGATGCCGCTCCGCGACAAGCTGCTCCGCCACCGCAAGGACAACCGGCTGATCGTCGGCGCCCTGGTCGCCCTGCTGCTCCTCTTCACCACGCTCTTCTATTTCGTGCAGCGCGGCCGGGACCTGCCGCCCGAGCTGGTCACCAACCGCGTCCTCTTGTTCGTCCTCTGGTACGCCAACGTCATCCTCATCCTCACCGTCCTCTTCGTCCTCCTGCGCAACGTCTTCAAGCTGGTCATCGAGCGCCGCGCCCGCGTCCTCGGCTCGACCTTCAAATTCAAGCTCGTCGCCACCTATATCGGGCTGTCGCTGATCCCCGTCCTCCTCCTCTTCGGGATCGCCGCCGAGCTGCTCCAGGGCTCTTTCGACCGCTGGTTCAACACCCCGCTGGCGCCGGTGCTGGCGCGCGGCAACGCCGTGGCGCAGGGGCTCTACGACCAGATCGAGAAGACCGACCTCCGCGACGCCCGCCGGGTGCTCCGGGAGATCCAGGGGTTCGACCTGCGCCGGGCCCAGGACCGGCCGCGGCTCACCCGCCACCTCCAGGATCTGCTCTCCGAGCTCGGCCTCGACGTGCTGGAGGTCTACGAAGGGACGGAGTTCGTCTTCGCCGTGATCAATCCCGAGTCCGGGATGGGGAGCCTGCCGGATCCCGGGCGCGACCTCCTGGAACAGGCGGCGGCCGCCGGGAACGCGGCGACCGTGGACACCCCGCCGGGCATTCCGGGGCGGCTGATGCTGGCCGCGGTGGCCGCCGCGCGGCCGGCGGCCGCCAAGAGAAACGCCGAGAGCCGGCCGCCGGTGATCGTGGTGGCCGGCTCCCGCATCGACGCCCGGCTCGCCGATCAACGGGACACCCTGGTGCGGGACTATCAGACCTACCGCCAGCTCGAAGCACAAAAGGACGATCTGCGGGCGAGCCATCTGCTGATCTTCCTCATGGTGACCCTGCTGATCCTCCTCGGCTCGTCGTGGGCGGGCCTCTACCTCGCCCGGCGGGTGACGGTGCCGATCCAGGCCCTCGCCGAGGGCACGCGGCGGATCAGCGGCGGCGACCTGGGGCACCGGGTGGACGTCGAGGCGGACGACGAGCTGGGCGTCCTGGTCCGCTCGTTCAACGGCATGACGGAGGAGCTGGCGAGCAACAAGGCGGAGCTCGAGCGGGGCAACCGCGAGCTGGTGTCCACCAACCAGCGGCTGGCCGGCGAACGGGCGCTGCTCGCGGCGGTCCTGGAGAACGTGGCGGCGGGCGTCGTCTCCGTGGACGGCGACGGGCGGATCTTCCTCTGCAACGGCGCCGCCCTGGAGATGTTGCGCCAGGCCGAGGACGCGGTGCTCGGCCGCCGGCCGGACGAGGCCTGGGCGGACCCGGAGCGGGCGAAGCTCGCGGCGCTCCTCGCCGGCGACGACGAGGCCGGCGGGGCCGCCGCACGCGAGGTCCAGCTCGTCCTCGGCGGCGAATGGAAGACCTTCGAGGCGAAGGTGACCGCCCTCACCCGCGGAGCCGGGGATGCGGAGACGGCGCGCGGCAAGGTGCTGGTGCTCGAAGACCTCACGGAGCTGATCAAGGCGCAACAGCTCGCGGCCTGGAACGAGGCGGCGCGGCGGATCGCCCACGAGATCAAGAACCCGCTGACGCCGATCCGCCTGGCCGCCGAGCGCCTGCTCAACAAGCAGCGCCAGGGAGACCCCGAGCTCGGGGCCGCCATCGAGCAGGGGGTGGAGATCATCGTCCGCGAAGTGCTCAACCTGCAGGGGATGGTCGACGAGTTCTCGCGCTATGCCCGCATGCCGCGCCCGCTGCCCGCGCAGGTGGACCTGTCGCGGCTGGTCGGCGACACGCTCAACCTCTACCGCAATCTGAAGCCGGGCGTGGAGGTCGACTCCGACCTCGACGCCGCGCTGCCGCCGGCCTGGCTCGACGGCGAGCAGATCCGCCGCGCGCTGATCAATCTCCTCGACAACGCCGTCGAGGCCACCGACGCGCCCGGACGGGTCACCGTGGCGGCGCGGACGGACAACGGCCACCTGGAGATCCAGGTCGCGGACACCGGCCGGGGCATCGCGCCGGAGGCCAAGGACAAGCTCTTCCTTCCGTATTACTCCACCAAGGGGCGGGGCACTGGCATGGGGCTCGCAATCGTCCACCGTATCGTGGCCGACCACCAGGGCACGATCCGGGTGGAGGACAACCTGCCGCGCGGGACAGTGGTCACTCTGGAGCTGCCCACAGGCACGGAGTCGACCTGACCGGAGACCCGCAAGATCCCTGGCCCCTGCGGGTTCCACGGTACAATCCCGGAGGGGAGGAACGAGCTCACGGATGATTGGCAGAATCGTCGGCAACTATCGCATCGTCGAAAAGATCGGCGAAGGAGGCATGGGGGCGGTCTACCGCGCCGTCGATCAGATGCTGGAACGCGAGGTGGCGATCAAGGCGATCCGCCCGGAGCTGGCCCGCGAGCCGCAGATCGTCGAACGCTTCCGTGCCGAGGCGCGGACCCTGGCCCGCGTGAGCCATCCCGCGATCGCCAACGTCTACGCCTTCTTCTATGAGCAGGACGAGCTCTTCCTGGCCCTGGAGTTCGTGCGCGGCCGCACGCTGTCCCGCGTCCTCCAGGAAGGGGGCGCGCTCCCCTGGCAGAGCGCGGTCCAGCTCCTCGCTTCCGCCATGGAAGGGATCGAGCAGGCCCACCGGACGGGAATCGTCCACCGCGACCTGAAGCCGGACAACCTGATGCTCACCGAGGCGGGGACGCTCAAGGTGATGGACTTCGGCATCGCGCGGGTGATCGGGAGCGGCCATTTGACCCGTACGGGCCTGCTGGTGGGGACCCTGCGCTACATGTCGCCCGAGCAGATCCAGGGCGAGGAGGTGGACGGCCGCACGGACGTCTACGCCCTCGGCGCAGTCCTCTATGAGATGCTGACCGGGCACACGCCCTTCGAGGGAGCGAGCGACTATGCGATCCTGAAGGCGCAGATCGAGGACAACCCGCGGCCGCCCGGCGAGCACGTGCCGACGCTTCCCTGGTGGCTCGACCGCGCCGTCTTGAAGTCCCTCGCCAAGCAGCCGGCGGAGCGCTTCCAGACCGTCGACGAGATGCGGCTCTGCATGCTCCGCCAGGGGGAGACCCAGCAGTCCGTGCTGCCGGCGGCCGGCAGGGCCGCGATCGCCGAGCTGCCCACCCTGGTGACCCCGCCCGGCGGCCGCCGGATCACGCCGCCGCCGGCCGCCGCCGCCACGCCGCCGCCCGCCGGTCCCGGCCACACCACGGCCGCCTCGCCTGGCCCGCCGCGCTTCACCCTGCCGGTGCCCGCACCGGCGGGCGCCGCCCAGGTCCTTGCGTCTCCAGCGCCGGCGCTGGGTGCTCCACCGCCCGCCGCCACGTCCTACCGGCCGGTGGAGCTGGGCCGCAAGGGCGCCGGCAGCCGCAACCTGGCGATCGCCGCCGCCATCGTGGCCTTCCTCGTCCTCGCCGCGGCCGGCATCTGGCTTCTTTCCACGTTTCTGGGGAAGCGCGCGCAGGCTCCTGACGCCACGCAGACGGCGAGCGCGGCGCAGCAGAGCAATCTTGCAGACGCCCCGGCTACGCCGTCGACAGCCACCCGGAAGGGGCCCTCCCAGACCGAGCAGTCACCGCCGCTCGACGCGACGCCCGCGGGCGAGCCGGCCGCCACTCCTCCCAAGACCGTGCCCCGCACCTTGTCCCCGGTCCCGGCCCCGAATCCCGCTCCCCCGCAACCCGCGGCGGTGCCCGACACGGACCAGCAGCCCGCCGCCACGGCAGCACCGGAAGGGGCGACGTCGGCGGACATCCACGCGCCCGCCGAAGAGGAGCCCCCGATCGGCCCTCTCCCGTTTCAGCAACTCCATCACCTGGCGGCCGAGATCGACGCGCGGAGCGCGGAGCTGGTCGACAAGTACAAGGACTTCCTGAGCAAGAAAGAGAACGCGGGCAGCGAGCTGACCCAGAGCGATCAGCAGCTCAGGGACGACCTCGCGGAATTCCAGGACGCCGCGGAGACCTTCGACAAGCAGTTCCAGGTCGGCCGCTGGGGCCGCATGTTCGGCCACAATCCGGACGACCTGCGGAAGACCCACGAGAACTTCCGCCGGCTCGCCACCCTCGGCGCCCAAGTCGAGAGGCTGATGAACGAAGTCCGCCCCGGCCCCGAGGTGCGCCAGGCCTGGATGGAGGTCCGCAAACGGTGGCGGCACGCGGGCCGGATCGTCGCGGGGCTGTAGCCCCCTCTCTCACTCGTACCGGATCGCCACCAGAGGCTCGACCCGGGCGGCGCGGCGCGCCGGCACCCAGGTGGCCAGCAGAGCCACGCCCGCCAGGAGCGCCGGCACGGCCACGAAGGTCGTGGGATCCGTGGGGCTCACGCCATAGAGGAGAGCGAGCATCAGGCGCGTCAGGGCGAGAGCGCCGGCGAGGCCGACGGCAATGCCGAGGAGAGTAATCGCCAGCCCTTCGCCCAACACCATGCGCGAGATGTCGTGCCGCGTCGCGCCGAGGGCCATCCGCACCCCGATCTCCCGCGTCCGCTGGCTGACCACGTAGGCGATGACGCTGTAGATGCCCAGCGAGCCGAGGACCAGAGCGACCGCGGCGGCGACGACCAGGAGGAGCATCGTGAACGAGGTCCGCGCGATCGAGCGCTCCACCACCTCGCCGAGCGGGCGCACCTGGCTGAGCGGCAGGTTGGGATCGAGAGACCGGACGATGGCGCGGATGGGTGCCACGAACGAGGCCGGATCGCCGCCACCGCGTACGACCAGGCTGATGCTCCGGGGCGCCCACTCCATGGAGCTGAACCGAACCATCGGATAGTAGATGGAGGGGGTGGGCGGGCTCTCCAGGCCGGCGTCGTGGACGTCCCCGACGACGCCGACGATCGTGTACCAGATCCCCTCGCCGGGCCGGTCGAGGCTCAACCGTTTACCGAGCGGGCTAGCGCCGGGCCAGTACCGTTCGGCGAGCGCCCGGTTCACGACGACCTCGGTCGCCCGCCGCGTCGGCTCCAGGTGGTCGAAAACCCGCCCTCGGATCACCGGGATGCGCATGGCGGTGAAGTAGCCGGGGCTGACGAACCGGGTGCCGAGTTGGGGCCATACCTGATCGCCGCCTGGCGGGAAGTCCTCGATCCAGGTTCCGCTGCTCGGCGTGCTGCCGGAGAGCGGCAGCGGGAAGACGGTGCCCGCCGCCGCGACTCCCGGCAAGGCCCGGACCCGCTCCAGGAGCAGTTGCTGGAAGCGGAGCGTCGCGGCTGTGTCGCGGTATTCGGCTTGCGGCAGGTCGAGCCGCAAGGTGAGCACGCCGTGGGCGTCGAAGCCGGGGTCCACGGTCCGCAGGCGCTGGAAGCTCCTCACCATAAGGCCCGAGCCCACCAAGAGCACCAGGGCGAGCGCCACCTCGGCGACGATCAGCGCGCTCCTCGCGCGGTGCCGGGCGCGCCCCACCGTGCCGCCGCTCCCCCCTTCCTTCAGAGCAGGCACCAGAGCCGAGAGGCGGGTGCGCAACGCGGCAAAGGCGCCGCACAGGAGACCGGCGAGAAGCGAGAGA